>OLGB01000140.1_pt1 | contig 106839 bp, 89 predicted proteins | sample 1605691 | NCBI WGS metagenome assembly OLGB01 (sample SAMEA3888925, study PRJEB22519) | human gut metagenome | biome: human gut; feature: human-associated habitat; material: faeces | place: Denmark | collected 2010 | reverse complement strand
TAGAATACATGCCTGTCACGCATGGGGTCGCGGGTTCGAGTCCCGTCCGGACCGCCAAAAAAGTCTGTTAGTCGTTAGATTAGCAGACTTTTTTTATGTTTGGGCGTTTCGTGTGTTATGGCTTTTTTCATTTTCCAATTACGTATTTATAAAACAGGTTTGTTACAAATCTATACTGTTTGGCAACTTTTCATAAACCATACGGTGATATGTTATGATAATTTGTTACTTTTGCAACTCAATATAAAAAAGAAAACGGAGAAAGAAAAATGGACGTCGCCATTATTAAGTATAATGCCGGAAATATCTACTCAGTGAATTATGCACTGAAACGATTGGGCGTAAGTCCTGTGATAACAGCGGACCCGGAAGTATTAAGTAAAGCAGATAAAGTGATCTTCCCAGGTGTAGGGGAGGCACAAACGACAATGGCTCATCTGCAGGAACATAAACTGGATGCTGTTATTAAGGATCTGAAACAACCCGTATTGGGTATTTGTCTGGGTATGCAATTAATGTGTCGTCATTCTGAGGAAGGAGATGCAGAGTGCCTGGGGATTTTTGACACGGAAGTAAAGCGGTTCATTCCCCACCGTCATGAGGATAAGGTGCCCCATATGGGATGGAATACTATAACTCAGGTTAAAGACGGTTTATTTACCGCACAATTGGAGAATAAATTTGTTTACTTCGTACATAGTTATTATGTACCCGTAAATGAATATACGGCTGCTACCACTAATTATATATTACCGTTCAGTGCTTCGCTGCATAAGGATAACTTCTACGCAACGCAGTTCCATCCGGAGAAAAGTGGTTCGGTCGGTGAAGTAATTCTGAGGAACTTTCTAAAACTGTAAGAGAATATGATCGAGCTTATCCCTGCAATAGATTTGATAGATGGCAAATGTGTCCGCCTGACGCAAGGCGATTACGATACCAAGAAGGTGTACAACGAAGATCCGCTGGAAGTGGCGAAGATGTTCGAAGCGCATGGCATCCGTCGTTTGCATGTAGTGGATCTGGACGGTGCCCGTCAGGGACGGATCATCAATTACCGTGTGTTGGAAAGACTGGCGACACGGACCGCTTTGGTGATAGACTTCGGTGGCGGACTGAAGCAGGAAGATGATCTGGAGATTGCTTTTGAAAGCGGTGCGCAGATGGTGACCGGCGGAAGTATCGCAGTGAAGAACCCGGAAGTTTTTACTTCCTGGATTACCAAGTTCGGAAGCGAAAAGATTATATTAGGCGCTGATGCGAAAGATAAAAAGATTGCTATCAGCGGGTGGGAAGAAACTACTGATAAGGAACTGATCCCTTTCATCGAGGGGTATTACGACAAAGGAATCACAAAAGTGATCTGTACGGATATCAGCCGGGATGGAATGCTGCAGGGACCGGCTATCGGATTATATAAGGAAATACGGGAAGCATTACCTTTTATATATATCATAGCCAGCGGCGGCGTCAGTTCGATAGAAGATATAGAAAAACTGGCTGAGGCGGGAATACCGGCGGTAATTTTCGGCAAAGCCATCTACGAAGGAAAGATCGATTTGAAAGATCTGCTTCGTTTTACGTGAAACAAAGGAGAAATCAACGTATGCTAGCCAAGAGAATAGTGCCCTGTCTGGATATTAAAGATGGAAAAACAGTAAAAGGTATTAATTTTGTAAATTTCCGCGATGCAGGAGACCCTGTGGAGTTGGGAACTCAATATAGCCGGGAAGGAGCTGACGAACTCGTCTACCTGGACATAACCGCTTCGCATGAAGGACGTAAGACCTTCACCGAACTAGTCAAAAAAGTAGCTGCAAATATCAGCATCCCTTTTACTGTGGGCGGCGGTATTAACGAATTGAAAGATGTAGACCGTCTGTTGAGTGCCGGTGCCGATAAGGTATCCATCAACTCGGCGGCACTGCGCAACCCTTCGTTGATCGAAGAGATCGCGAAGAACTTCGGAAGCCAGGTCTGTGTCGTGGCTATCGATGCAAATTATGAGAATGGCGACTGGATCTGTTATCTGAACGGCGGACGTATCCCGACAGAGAAACATCTTTTCCAGTGGGCGGCCGAAGCTGAAAACCTGGGAGCCGGAGAGATCCTGTTTACCAGTATGACACACGATGGTGTGAAAGACGGCTATGCAAACGAGGCGTTGTCGACCCTGGCGGACAACCTGCATATCCCGGTCATTGCATCGGGTGGTGCCGGAAAGATGGAACATTTCCGTGATACATTCGCGGCAGGTAAGGCTGATGCGGCATTGGCTGCCAGCGTATTTCACTTCGGTGAAATCGGCATAGCCGACCTGAAGCAGTATCTGAACAGGGAAGGAATCAATGTAAGAATATAATTACAAGAATAAGATGAAATTAGATTTTGAAAAAATGGGCGGACTTATCCCGGCAATCGTTCAGGATAACAATACCAACAAAGTATTGATGCTGGGTTTTATGAATGAAGAAGCCTATGAAGAAACAAAGGAAACCGGTAAGGTGACCTTCTTTAGCCGTACAAAGAACCGTTTATGGATGAAAGGCGAAACCAGCGGCAACACCTTGCAGGTGGTTAGCATGATGGTGGATTGCGACAATGATACGATCCTGATCAAAGCCAATCCCGCCGGTCCGGTTTGCCATACAGGTGCTGATACCTGCTTCGGTGAAAAGAATGTGGAAGATATCATGTTCCTGAAATATTTGCAGGACTTTATCGAACAGCGCCGCCAGGAAATGCCGGAAGGCTCTTATACGACTTCCCTGTTTTTGAAAGGTGTGAACCGTATGGCCCAGAAAGTGGGAGAGGAAGCGGTTGAAACTGTGATCGAAGCGACCAACGGAACGGAAGACGGCTTTATCTACGAAGCATCCGACCTGATCTATCATCTGATCGTATTACTCACCAGCAAAGGACTTCGTCTGGAAGACCTGGCACGCGAATTAAAGAAAAGACATAAAGGATAAATTACTATGGAAGATACAACACTGCTCAGACTGGATGGCGTAGAAATCTGCCGCGATGAAAATGTCATATTACACGATGCCTCTTTTACCTTATGTAACGGGGAGTTTGTGTACGTCATTGGAAAAGTAGGCTCCGGAAAGAGCAGTCTGTTGAAATCCTTGTATTGCGAAATCCCCATCAGTCAAGGCGATGCCTGGGTGTTGGATTACAATCTCTGTAAGATGAAACGGAAAGATATCCCGTATCTTCGCCGTAAGCTGGGGATTGTGTTTCAGGATTTTCAGCTGCTTACCGACCGTTCGGTGATCAAAAACCTGGAGTTCGTCTTGCGGGCGACAGGCTGGAAGAAGAAGAGCGAGATTAAGGAGCGCATCGACGATGTGCTTCACCAGGTGGGTATGCATAACAAAGGGTACAAGATGCCGCACGAACTATCGGGCGGCGAGCAGCAACGTATCGTCATAGCAAGAGCACTCCTGAATGATCCTAAACTGATATTAGCCGATGAGCCGACCGGCAATCTGGACCCTGAAACAAGCGGCCAGATCGTACAGCTTCTGCACGACATCTGTGAGAAGGGTACGGCGGTGATAATGACTACACATAACTACACGCTGGTGCATAATTATCCGGCTCGTATAGTTAAATGTGAGAATGCACGCCTGGGTGATGTCGGTGAATAATTTTTTATGTAACTTTGCACACGCAAAAGAAGCAAGGAACGAACAATTTAATTATAGGAAAAGAAAATGAAAATTTTAAAGTTTGGCGGTACTTCTGTGGGATCTGCACAGAGAATGAAAGATGTAGCAAAATTGATTTGCACGGGCGACCGTAACATTGTCGTATTGTCTGCCATGTCAGGTACAACCAACTCGTTGGTTGAAATATCCGACTACCTGTACAAGAAAAATCCGGATGGTGCAAATGAAATCATCAATAAGCTTGCACAGAAATATTACGGACATATCGAAGAACTGTACAGTACCGACGAATATAAGCAGAAAGCCAAAGAACTTGTAAAATCTCATTTCGATTATATCCGCACTTTTACTAAAGACCTGTTCACCCTGTTCGAAGAAAAGGTCGTGCTGGCACAAGGCGAGTTGATCTCTACCGGCATGATGAACCTGTATCTGAATGAAACAGGTGTGAAGTCTGTCCTGCTTCCGGCATTGGAATATATGCGGACGGACAAGAATGCAGAACCGGACCCTGTATATATCAAAGAACGTCTGGTTAAATTGCTGAATGAACATAAGGATGCCGAGTTGTATATCACTCAGGGTTACATTTGCCGTAATGCTTACGGTGAAATTGATAACTTGCAGCGTGGCGGTAGCGACTATAGCGCTTCTTTGATCGGTGCAGCCCTCAATGCTGATGAAATCCAGATCTGGACAGATATCGACGGAATGCACAACAACGATCCGCGCATCGTAGATAAAACATCTCCTGTCCGTAACCTGCATTTCGAGGAAGCAGCTGAACTGGCTTACTTCGGTGCGAAGATCCTGCACCCGACTTGTATCCTGCCGGCCAAGTTGAACAATATACCGGTTCGCCTGCTGAATACTATGCAGCCGGATGCTCCGGGTACATTGATCTCCAACAACACCGAAAAAGGAAAGATCAAAGCCGTTGCAGCAAAAGACAATATCACTTCCATTAAGATAAAGAGCGGCCGTATGCTGCTGGCTACCGGTTTCCTGCGTAAGGTATTCGAAACTTTCGAAAACTACCAGACTCCGATCGACATGGTTACTACTTCTGAGGTAGGCGTATCGGTAACGATCGACAACCGCAAACATCTGGAAGAAATTGTAGACGACCTGAAGAAATACGGAACCGTTACCGTAGATGAAGATATGGTAATTGTTTGCGTAGTTGGTGACCTGGAATGGGATAACGTCGGTTTTGAAGCCCGCATCGTTCAGGCGATGAAAGATGTTCCGGTACGTATGATATCATATGGCGGTAGCAACTACAACGTTTCGCTTCTGGTGAAAGCTACTGATAAAGTGAAAGCGTTGCAAGCGTTAAGCGATCATTTATTTAACAACTAAATATATGAGGGCAGCCTTTTCCGGACTGCCCTTTTTTTTAATTTATATATAATAAAGTAATATGCTCAAAGGAACATTCCCGATAGATAAATTGAAGGCACTTCCTACGCCCTTCTATTATTATGATGTAAAGTTATTACAGGATACACTGGATATGGTGAAGAATGAAGCCGGCAAATACGGCTATCATGCACATTATGCCGTAAAGGCAAATGCCAATCCGCGAATCCTTTCTATCATAGCTGAAAACGGACTGGGTGCCGATTGTGTAAGCGGCGGTGAGGTTAAAGCGGCATTGGATGCAGGTTTTCCGGCTGATAAGATCGTTTTTGCCGGTGTGGGCAAAGCCGACTGGGAGATCAACCTGGGACTGGATAACGATATTTTCTGTTTTAATGTGGAATCGGCGGTAGAGTTGGAGATAATCGACGAACTGGCTGCCGCAAAGAATAAAGTAGCCTCGGTCGCTCTCCGTATCAACCCGGAAGTGGATGCCCATACACATGCCAAGATCACGACCGGTATGAAGGAGAACAAGTTCGGTATCAACCTGAGCCAGTTAGGACAGGTGCTGGATAACCTGGCGAATCTGAAAAATGTGAAACTGATCGGTATTCATTTCCATATCGGTTCGCAGATCACGGACATGTCGGCTTTCCGTAACCTGGTGATTCGTGTAAACGAAATACAGGAAGACCTGGAAGCACGTGGTATCCGGATCGAAAATGTGAATTTCGGTGGCGGCCTCGGTATCGATTATTATCATCCGAATCATTTGCCGATCCCGGCTTTCGATAATTACTTTGCCGTATTCAACAAATTGCTGAAAGTACGTCCCGGCCAGCAGGTACATTTCGAACCGGGCCGCTCGGTAGTAGCCCAGTGCGGTACATTGATCTCAAAGGTGCTGTATGTAAAGGAGGGCGAGACAAAGAAATTCGCTATCCTGGATGCCGGTTTCACTGAACTGATCCGTCCGGCCATGTATGACGCTTATCACCGGATTGAGAATATTTCCAGTGATGAAGAGGTTGATTTGTATGATGTAGTTGGCCCTATCTGCGAATCATCCGACGTGTTCGGTAAAGACGTAGAATTGAATAAAGCACATCGCGGGGACCTGATCGCCTTGCGTTCGGCCGGTGCTTACGGCGAGGTGATGGCTTCCCAGTACAACTGCCGCCAGCTTCCGAAAGCCTACTATTCCGATACGATTTAATTGTTAATTAATTATATAGAGAAAGCCGGGTTTCTTTGTTTTTGCAAAGGTTCCCGGTTTTCTTGTTTGTTGTGTTTCCTTTTTTACTACCTTTGTACGATCCCGTCATGTGGGGTGTGGTTTAACTTGAATGTTCGTAAAGATAGAATGTGATGAAAAATAAAGAGTTATATAGCATATTCATAGTTTGCTTGTTGATGATGTCCTCTTGTCTGGGGGATACGAATACACAGATCACCGTAGGGGAGCAGGAAGCTGTGTATCAGACTCGTCCGACCCAGGGCTTCTTTGTTGAGGGCGGGCGTTTCCTTTATGGTACCAATTTAGGCGTAAGTGGGAATAATGGCGATTGTTTTCTGATACAATATTCATTTGATTCGGCTGCTCCTGAGTTACAGAATTCGGATAGTTTGTCTATCGAGTTGATAGAAAATCCTGTTCCTGTGGATTTGTGGCCTGTGGATAAAAACTGGACGGATACAACGGTCGTATTAAAAGACGAGATGCTGACAAAAGCTATCACTGGAAGGGACTTTTATATCAGAGGCCGGCTGTTTTTATGGAGTACCCATACGGTTGTGGAGAACCAGAAGGATAGTTTCATGATAAGCTATAATCCTGAAAACCTGTATACCCAGGAAGACGGCAAACGTATTTACAATTTATATCTGAGAGCGATAGCGAGAATTGAAGTCGGGGAAGGAGAGGAGCTGCCTAAAGGCCAGCAACTGAACCTGGTGAATGCCTTTAGTGTGGAAGAGTTCTATAATATGGTGAGTGCTTTGGAGGAAGAAAAAGGCAGTAACACATTTTCTATAGCGATCAATTATGCTTCTGCTTTTAATAAGGATACGACGGCCTGTATCTGGGACAGGACGGAGCCGATAGAATATAAAATTAACAGCAGGACTGAATAAGGAAAAACAGATAAATAGAGGGGATAGGGAGAATACATTCAAATAGAAAAACAGAGAGATGTACAAGGAGATAATTAAATGGGTTATAGCCATCATATCCCAACCGGGGAAGGCCTGGGATATGCTGTCGAGGAAAGAAGAGAAGGGCGACGAGTTCTTGTCGCGCTTTATATATCCGTTAATCGGGCTGGTAACTGTGGCAGCTTTTCTGGGCGTATTGTTTACACGGAAGGAATTTGATGTCGAACTGGCGTTGAAGTCGTCGATCAAGACGCTGGTCGCTTCGTTCGGAGGTTTCTATCTCGGGGCGTATTTGCTGAATGAAGCCTGGCAGGGATTGTTCAAAAGAGAGAAAGATATGAAACTTTGCCAGCGTTTTGTCGGTTATTCATCCTCCCTGATGTTTGCGTTGAACGTCGTACTGATGCTGTTGCCGGAGTTTTTCTTCCTGCGCATCTTTATACTTTATACATTTTATATTGTATGGGAAGGGGCCGGCCCTTACATGCAGGTGGAAGAGAAAGAACGCCTGAAGTTTGCCGGTATAACGACCGTTATCATTTTGCTGACACCGGCGGTGATCGAGTTTGTTTTATTCATGCTGATGCCGGGGTTACGTTATTGACAGTTAGAAAAAGATGAAAGAAAAGATTAGTAATAATATACAGATAAAGAATAAGCGGGCAACCTTCGATTACGAATTGCTCGACACTTTTACTGCCGGGATTGTGTTGACAGGGACGGAGATCAAATCCATCCGCCTGGGAAAAGCCAGCCTGGTGGATACGTTCTGTATCATGGAGAAAGGCGAGTTGTGGGTAAAGAACATGTATATCGCCGAGTATTTCTATGGTACCTATAATAATCACGTCGCACGCCGCGACCGCAAACTGCTGCTTACCAAAAAGGAACTGCGCAAGATAGACAGTGCCGCCCGCAACAGCGGTTTTACCATTATCCCGACCCGTATGTTCATCAATGAAAAAGGATTGGCGAAAGTGGTTGTCGCTGTTGCTAAAGGTAAGAAGGAATACGATAAGCGCGATTCCATCAAAGCCCGTGACGATAAGCGGGAGATGGACAGGGCATTCAAACGGTAAGAAATATTCTTGCCGTTTCTCTTTTCATAAAGAAACAACATATCTATGACTAAAGAATTATTTATACGATCTCTGCAGGAGCGTATCCTGATACTGGATGGTGGTATGGGTACCATGATCCAGGGGTTCAAACTCAATGAACAGGATTATCGCGGCGACCGTTTTGCCGATTTTCCCGGACAACTGAAAGGAAACAACGACCTGTTGTGTATCACCCGTCCGGACGTGATCAAATCCATTCACCGGCAATACCTGGATGCCGGGGCCGATATTTTTGCCACCAACACATTCAATGCCAACGCGATCTCGATGGAAGATTACGCCATGCAGGAATATGTGCGCGAAATAAACCTGGCTGCCGGTAAGTTGGGACGCGAAGTGGCCGATGAGTTTATGGCGGAATATCCCGACAGGACTATTTTTGTTGCCGGCTCGATCGGTCCGACCAACAAGACCGCCTCCATGAGCCCCGATGTAAGCAACCCTGCTTACCGTGCCGTTACTTATAAAGATGTATATAAAGCATATAAGGAACAGGTGGAGGCCTTGATCGACGGTGGTGTCGATCTTATCCTTTTTGAGACGACCTTCGATACGCTGAACGTGAAAGCCGGACTCGAAGCCGCCGAAACAGCTTTGAAGGAAAAAGGCAAAGACCTGCCCATCATGTTGTCCCTGACGTTGTCGGCTCAGGGAGGACGCACGTTGTCGGGACAGACGCTGGGTGCTTTTCTGGCATCGGTCCAGCATATCAATCTGGTCAGCATCGGCCTGAACTGCTCGTTCGGTGCGGCCGATATGAAGCCTTATCTGGCGGAACTGGCCAAACATGCCCCTTACTTTATCAGTGCCTATCCGAATGCCGGGTTGCCTAACAGTTTCGGTACATACGATGAGACACCCGAAAAGATGGCTGTCCATGTCAAACCGTTTATCGAAGAAGGACTGGTAAATATTATCGGTGGCTGTTGCGGTACGACTCCGGCCCATATCGCCCAGTATCCGGCATTGGTAAAAGGAGCGAAGCCGCATGTGCCGGCTCCGGAACCGGACTGCCTGTGGCTGTCGGGCCTCGAACTGCTGGAAGTAAAGAAAGAAAATAACTTTATCAATATCGGCGAACGTTGTAACGTGGCCGGCTCGCGCAAGTTCCTGCGCTTGATCAAAGAAGGAAACTATGAAGAGGCACTGACCATTGCCCGCAAACAGGTGGAAGACGGTGCCCAGGTGATCGATATCAATATGGACGATGGTATGCTCGACGCGGTGAAGGAGATGACTACTTTCCTGAACCTGGTCGCTTCCGAGCCTGATATCGCCCGTATCCCCGTCATGATCGACTCCTCCAAATGGGAAGTGATCGAAGAGGGACTGATGTGTGTGCAGGGAAAGAGTATTGTCAACTCGATCTCGCTGAAAGAAGGGGAGGAAGTCTTCCTGGCCCATGCCGCCCGCATCAAACAGTTGGGAGCTGCCGCCGTGGTGATGGCTTTCGATGAAAAAGGGCAGGCGGATACTTTCGAACGGAAAGCCGAAGTTTGCGGACGCGCTTACCGTCTCCTCCGGGAGAAAATAGATTTCGATCCGAACGGAATTATTTTCGACCCGAACGTGCTGGCAATCGCAACCGGGATGGAAGAACATAACGGATACGGACTCGATTTTATCCGTGCCGTCGAATGGATCAAACAGAACCTGCCGGGTGCGAAGGTGAGCGGCGGTATCAGTAACCTGTCGTTCTCATTCCGTGGAAATAATTATGTACGTGAGGCGATGCACTCCGTATTCCTTTACCATGCTATCGGCAAGGGACTGGATATGGGTATTGTCAACCCGTCGTCGGCCGTACTGTATGAAGATATAGAACCTGAATTCCGCAATTTGCTGGAAGATGTGATCCTGTACCGCCGTCCCGAAGCGGCAGAGGAGCTGATCGCCTATGCCCAGAACCTGGTCGTTGAGAAACAGGGCGGAACGGAAGAAAAGCATGAAGCCTGGCGTGAGCAGCCTTTGAAAGAACGTCTTGAATATGCCCTGATAAAAGGTATCGGCGACCATCTGGAAGAAGACTTGCAGGAGGCGTTGAAGGCGTATCCGCGTGCCGTGGATATTATCGACGGTCCGTTGATGAGCGGCATGAATAAGGTCGGCGAACTGTTCGGGGCCGGAAAGATGTTTCTGCCGCAAGTGGTGAAGACTGCCCGCACGATGAAAAAGGCAGTGGCTATCCTGCAACCGGCCATCGAGGCGCAGAAATCGGCAGCCGGCTCGGCAAAAGCCGGAAAGGTGGTTTTTGCTACCGTAAAAGGCGATGTGCATGATATCGGAAAGAATATCGTTTCGATCGTCTTGGCCTGCAACAACTACGAAGTGATCGACCTGGGTGTGATGGTTCCTGCCGAAGTGATCGTGCAGACTGCCATGAAGGAGCAGCCCGACCTGGTTTGCCTGTCCGGCCTGATCACCCCTTCGCTGGAAGAGATGGTACATGTGACGGACGAAATGCAGAAAGCAGGTCTGACCATACCTATTATGGTGGGTGGTGCAACAACCTCCAAATTGCATACGGCTATCAAGATCGCTCCTCATTACGACTATCCGGTGATCCATGTGCTCGATGCGTCGCAGAATCCGTTGATCGCAGCCAAGTTGTTGAATCCGGATACCCGTGATGTGTATATCGAAAACCTGAATAATGAATATGAAGCCTTGCGTGCTTCCATGGAAAAGAAAAAGGAAGTGCTGGTTTCATTGAGCGAAGCTCGTGCCAATCCTCAGCAGATAGATTGGAAGGGGTATACGCCGGTGGTTCCGAATCAGATGGGTATCCATGTATTGCCTTATATCCCGTTGGAGGAAATTATTCCGTATATACACTGGACATTCTTCTTTACCGCCTGGAAACTGAACGGCCGCTTTGCCGGTATCACCCAGATACACGGTTGCGATGCTTGCCGCGCTTCCTGGCTGGCAGATTTTCCGGAAGAGGACCGTGCCAAGGCTGCCGAAGCCATGCAACTGTATCAAGACGCCGTCAAACTGCTGGACCGCCTGGTGGAGATGAAGGCTGAATATTGTAAGGCCATCTACGGGTTCTTCCCGGCTAACAGCGATGGCGATACGATCCGGATGGGAGAGATCGCGATCCCGGTATTGCGTCAGCAGTCGAAAAAGGAGGAGGGCGTTTATAAATCGCTGGCCGATTATATCATGCCGGTCTCGGAAGGCCGTACCGATTATGCGGGTGCGTTTGTCGTAACGGCCGGTGTCGGTGCCGAAGACTTGAAGAATAAGCTGGAAGAAGAAGGGGACACCTACAATTCCATGTTGCTTCAGACATTGACGGACCGTCTGGCGGAAGCCCTGGCGGAATATCTCCATGAAAAAGTCCGCAAGGAATACTGGGGGTATGCTCCGGACGAAGCCTTGTCGATCCCTGACCTGTACAAAGTGAAATATCAGGGTATCCGTCCGGCAATCGGTTATCCTTCATTGCCCGACCAGTTATTGAATTATACGCTGGACAACCTGCTCGATATGTCGCAGATCCATGTGAAACTGACGGAAAACGGCGCTATGTATCCTACTGCAACAGTTAGCGGTATCTACATCGCCCACCCCGATTCCCAGTATTTCATGATCGGCTCGATCGATGAGGAACAAATGAAAGATTACGCTAGTCGTCGCAACCTGTCGGAGGCGGAAGCAAAGAAACTGTTGAATAAGAATATCTCTTCGCTATAATTTTATAGCCTGCTTTTGAGAAGGGGGCAAAAGTCTATATTAGGGGACACAGACTACGCTGACGGAACGCAGATTAACGCAGGTTTATTTTATTGATAATTAATAAAATAAGCCTGCGTTTTTGTGTTTCTCTGCGTCATCTGCGTCCGGTAATAGCTTTTGGCATATCCTCTTCTTTTTAATCTGTCGTTTTATACAATAATCATGATCTTAATATGCTGTATTTTACAATAAGACATTATGAAAAATATCGGTTTTTGACCTGCGTTTAATCTTGTGTTTCTTACAGGTTGTGATAATATTTTTTGATGGTATATGATTTGTATATTATGATAATCAAAATAATATGACTTGTTTTTTGAAAATATTTTTTCTCTGAAACAGTTTCAGAGAATCAGCCGACACAAAGTCGGCTGATTTTTTTTTATTGTATTGATTGTTGTTTTTTTTACAATAATATTTGGCGAGGTGATAAAAAAGGCATAGATTTGTCGGCGTGTTGGAACGAACGTTTGGTCCGGTTAAGATTTCGCGGCAGACAACGCCCGTAACATGCGTAAGAACGAATTATTAATCTTGAAAAACTAGTATTATGCAAAACAAATTAAGAGGATATCTGACGGATAATTCTGTTACCTCTGACCCCAATGACAAAATCTTAGTGCTCGACCCCGCCGGAAATGTCGGTCTTCCCGAAATTTATGTGGAAATGCGTTCGGAAGATACCGGACTTCGCGAAGAAACACTTGTCCATGTAGTTACTCTTTTTCAACGTGTAGTGGCCCGTTTCCTGATGAACGGCTATAATGTGAATACCGGCCTGTACCATGCAGTGCCCCGTTTTACCGGAATAGTCGAAAAAGGACTCTGGAACCCTCTGAAGAATGGTATTTATGTTGTCTTTACCCAGGATAAAGTGCTCCGTGAGGAGATAGCCAAGACCGAAATCGTCGTGAAAGGCGAGAAACCCGGCCTGATGTATGTGCTCGATACGGAAGACCGCAGCAATGGCATGATCGACGGCAGCATGACTCCGGGACGCAATTTCGCTATCCACGGTTCCTACCTCCGCGTGATGGGCGACGATCCTTCCGTCGGGGTAACTATCCGCAATACGGAGACCGATGCCGTGACCAAGGTCGAAAGCGACATGTTCGGAATAAACGACCCTTCGAAAATCATGTTTGTCGTTCCCTCTGGCCTACAACCCGGAAGCTATGAACTGACAATCACCACTCAATATATGAAAGGAAAAAACGCCCTTCGTAAATCCCCCCGCTCCCTGACAATCCCTGTATCCATAGCCCAGCCGGGAGGCGGTGGCGACCGTCCCGAAATTGAGTGACGGCCCCTCTGCTTTCGAGGCACTCGCGAAACTACTTTCGATGATAGCGCGAAACCTCTTTCGAGGGTGCCGCGAAAGGCTTGTTGCCAGACCGGCAACCGCCCCTTTCGCGTTGGTGGGAACCTCCCTTTTCGAGGCATCGGCAACCATCCCTTTTCGAGGCATCGGCAACCGGTGTTTTTTCTTAGGCATGAATGTATTATTATTAAACTAACTGATATAAGAGTATGAAAACGAATTGCTTCTATTGGGCAGCTTTGCTGGCACCGCTTTTGGTGGGCTGTACGAATGACGAAGTGAAAGATGATAAGGGTGACCCGCAACCCGAAAAAGATACCTATACCTCGGTCTGCATCAAGTTGCCGACGGTGAGTTCTGAAACAAAGGCAGAACTGGGTTACGATGCCGGAGAGAAAGGCGAATATAAAGTGTCTGACCTGACGCTTCTATTCTTTCGTGCTCCTGAAGGGCAGGAGGAAAGTACTACTGCTGAAAGCGACTTTGTTTTATCGGAAGTCGTTTCTACCAAAGCAGAACTGAGTACGGGAACTGTTTTGCCCGGAACGATTTTACCGGATAATAGTGCAGATGATGATGCCGGGGCTACTACTAAAACGTTAAGTACCGGCCCTATTCCAATCAGTAGTAATTCCGTACGTGTATTGGCTTTGCTCAATGTGGGACCTACCGAAGGAATAGCGAAGGAACTTCTGAAGCTGGGAAGTCCTTTTAGTACCATTAATAATGCGCTTCCTATTCCCGGAGGCAATCTGGAAGGACTTTTAGGTACTGACCATGACTGTTTTCTGATGACTTCCGCTCCCGTTTATAGCGATCCGAATATGAAGACTTTAACGAAATGTGTTACAAGTAGCAATGAAGTAACAGCAGGAAGTAAACCTACGACTATTAGTGTAGAAAGAGTAGTTGCCAAGGTGAGCCTGAAAGCTGGTGATAATTATAAGGCGGATGCTGATACCGGTACAAAGTATTTTACAGTGGGAAACGATCTCAGCCATGCAGGCGATAAGATAACCGTCCTGGGTTGGACGCTCGGCAATACCAATACGAAGGCTTTCCCTTTCCGCAAGGTTGAAACGAATTGGTCGACTATCGATCCTTTATGGGGAAATGCGATTTGTCCTTCTAAAACGAATCCTGCACGTATCTATTGGGCAGTCGATCCCAATTATGACCGGACTGTTGCCGAATCTCAATTCTCGACTCCGGAATCTGTAACGGATAATACCGGTTGGACTGATGCCGCTGAATATTGCCTGGAAAATACCTGTGATTATAATTGGATGTATAAATCCCAGGTAACCCGTCTGATTGTCAAGGCTAAGTATATTCCTAATAGTACGAATAAGACAGCCACGGGAAATAATACAACCGATGATGATGCTACCTGGTGGTCGTTCACCACAGTGGCTGCCCATTATTCAGCAAAGAATATGTATTGGAATATTATCAAGTGGGCACATGATAATTTGAATAAAGATAATGATATGCCGGATGCTCCGACTGATGGAAGCGCTATTACCACTTCTGAGGCTGGCAATACATTAACAGGAGTTTCTGGTGATAATAAATGGACCATTACTTTAGAATCGGATGGTCATTTACATTATAAATTGGTTAAAGTCAGTTATTTCCCTACAGATGGTGGTGCTCAAAAAGATCTTTCCGGAGCCTCCCTGGACGCTTTCCATTCCAGCATGGGAAGAATCCAGAAATACGACAAAGGCGTCTGTTACTACGAAATCTTTATCCGTCACTTTACGGATGAGGAGGGTGGTTATGCACCGATTGACGGTTCTCCCTGGGTAAAAGAAGGCGAGTATGCACAGGCCCAACTCGGCCGTTACGGCGTGGTAAGAAATAACTGGTACACCGTAACCATCAACTCGATCAAAGAACCGGGCGAACCGACAATCCCCGACGATCCGGAGGAACCCGTCGATACCGAAACTGCCTATATCAATTGCAGTATCGAAATCTCTGCATGGGCGAAAAGAGACCATAGTATCGACTTGTAAAGTCCGGATTGTATGACTGAACCTGTTCGTATATGGCGATTGCTGGTAGCCTGGCTGGTATGCCTGCCGGTCTTTACCTCCTGCATCCATGACGATCTGGCGGGATGCCCGCAGGCCTACTCCGTTTGTTTTCGTTACGATTACAACATGGGGTTCACCGACCGGTTTGCCGGTGAGGTCGACAGCCTTTCCGTTTATGTCTTCGATGCCGGCGGGAAGTACCTCCGCACGTTCAGCGACGGAGGAGAAGCCTTGTGCAAAACCGGTTACCGCCTGCCTCTACCGCTCGACCCCGGTAAATACCGGTTGGTCGCGTGGGCTGGATTGAAAGAGGGATGCTTCGAACCTTCCGGCATGCAAGCGGGTGTTTCCGGACCGGAAGACCTGGTGGTCACCCTGCGATGCGATGGTGACGGCGAAGTTCCCCGCGACAAACCCCTTTCCCCGCTTTGGCAGGCAATGCAGGAAACGGTCACCGTCCCTCAGCCGGGTACGGAACAGACCGATACGCTCCGACTTATCAAGGATACGAATATTCTGCGTGTCATCCTTCAACGGCGTGACGGAGCGGCCCTACATGCAGCCGATTACGATTTTAGCATACTATGCCCGCATGGCAACGGACGGCTGGCTTACGACAATACGTTGCTCGACTGCCACCCCCTGGTTTACCGCCCTTACCTGCAAACGGAAGGGACGGACGGCGAGGGGTCTGGCGGTGCGGAGGCGGTTTCGAATGTGATAGCCGAACTGTCCCTCTCGCGCCTGATGGAAAACGATGCCATGCGGTTGCATATTACCGATGCTTCCGGTGATGTGACCTTGGTCGATATTCCGCTGGTGGAGTACCTTCTGATGACCGGTAGGGAGCAGGACGGCAGGATAAAGTCTGACCAGGAATACCTCGACCGGCAGGATTTCTATACCATCACCCTTTACCTGAAAGGTGAACCGGGCGAGGAACAATGGTTTGACGGGTTGATCATTATTAACGGCTGGGCTTTACGCCCCGGCTCTGTGGATTTATAAGAAATGAAAGGAATATCCCGACATATGATTGCTGTTTTGTTGCTGGCAGGGTTGGCGTATTTCCTGTCCGGCTGCTCCAATGAGGTGCTTATCGGGGAGAAAGGCGGGAAAGACGATTCCGACGATGGTAAGGTGATGTTGGCCATGACGGTACGTGCCACCCCGCTTTCAGTCTCCGGCGATACCGATGCCGGATCGGAAGAGGAAAGGGCGATCCGTTCGCTTTATGTCTTTGTCTTCAACATCGGTGCCAGCCAGTATTGCGAAGCGGAAAGGTTCAGTGTGTATGATATGGCAGAGGGTACAGACGGAAAATATACCTTTAAGATGGAAGTCACTCCCGGCTATAAACGTTTTTATCTGGTGGCTAATCCCGGAATCGATCTTCGGTCGAACCTCGCCAGCTATACCCAGGCGGAATTGCAGGATTTACGGACAATGGTGCTGAATGATCATGAGGATGACTATAGTTCGGACGGAGAATTGAGCAGAGGGTTAAAATTGGACCAGCTCATGACTGCCCTAAAAGACGGAAGGGGAATACCGATGTCGATGAGTGTGACAGGGTGGATAACCTTGAACAAGAACAAGACCGGGACTGAGGGTACGGCACAGGGAAATTTGATGTTGGATGACGGGTCTGATACTTTTAAGCTTATCCGTGCTGTTGCCAAAGTCCGCCTGATCTGCCGGGTGAAGAAGGAACTTCCGAGTAATAATTTTGAGCTGGAAACCTTTGAAATCCTCCAGGCAAACAGACAAACATTTCTGTTCCCAAAATATGCCGTGACGAATGGAAAATGGGTAATTGATTTTCCTTCCATGACGGAGGCGGCAGATTTGAGGAGAACTGTCGGATATGTGTATGGCAAGCAAGAAAATCATTCGGGGCAGGAGTGGTTGGAGTTTGACCGGGGAACGCATTATCTGTATGAAAACTATTTTGGTCCTACATTGCCGGACGATGCACAGGAAGGATTGATCGATGAGACGAAGTATAGCCATATACATGTTGTTTTGGATGACGGACGCGATAGGACTTTTGCCTTGCCTTATTTAAAACGGAATGATTATCTGACGGTTCGGATCAATATGAGTGCTTCCGATATTATCTGTGATATACAGCCGTGGGAGAAGGATGACATTTATCCGGATTATACTGGAACGATAAAATGAGATGCATTATGAAATATCGGATATTGCATAGAACAATTTTGGAGCTGGCAGCTTTATCCCTAGTCGTAGGATGTACAAAGGAATTGCCTGCAGGTGAAAAACTTCCCGAAGGAGAAAAATACACGCGGATTGTGTTCGGCCCTTCCGGTTTTACAAAAGCTGACGATCTTCGTACCCCGACAGTGGGGAATGAGGACGGAATAAAATCGCTTGATATCTACGGAATCGTCAGGGGGAGTAGTTCTATAGTTAACATATTCCATGTTCCAGGGGTTAACCCGACTTGGAGTGATCAAGTCTGGGGAAAGATCAGGGGGGATACGGCTGTTATTATGAGTTCGCTTTTTGAAAGGAATGACAGAGGGGATAATATTGAATATGTGAATATATATGCAATAGCCAATGTTGAACAGTTGGTTTCTGCCTATACGGACATTTTTAATTCTTTTGGAGACTATAATGAGCAAATAAAGAAGGTGGTGAAAAACTATCTGATAGGTAGGCCGAGTCAGGCAATAGGTCAGAATGTTGAAGACAAATTAAAAAAACTGGTTGTAAAAGCCAATGGTCTTTCAGCCGCTCTCGATTACCCGGTTATGGTACAGTCGATGAAAGTGGTAGGCGGCGTATCTTATCTTCATATGCCGTTGGAGCGGATTTATTGTCGTATCGGTTTTTCGTTCCTGTTTACCGGTAATTCCGAGGACAAAATTAAAATTGATAAGATCACAATTGACAAGACGAGTAACCAGGGGTATTTGTTTCTGGAAGAGAATGAAGCAGATAATAAGACTCCTTTAGGTTCCTTGGTATGGTCTGCCGCGGTCAATGGTCCGGGAGTGTTTAAAGATGCCAAAGGGGGTACGAATACGAATGGGGAGCAATCTACAGGGGGATCCCTCATGACCCTTTATGCAGAATCTTCCAGTGTGGCCCCTCTCTATTTCCGTACCTGCCAGTACCTTTGTGACGATGAGGCGGAGGCGCCTTCCATCACCCTCGACATTACCGTAACCGGTAATGGAAGTACAAAAGCACGTACACTGACCGCGCCCCTGTACAGCTCAGGGGGGATAGGAGGTAAAAAGCATTATGGTTTCCTGCGGAACCATTCCTATCAGGTAATTTCTACGATCAATACCAGTGCGCTTCAACTGGAAGACGTGACGGTTGAGATGCGCGATTGGAACGACCGTCCCTCGGTCGATATTCCCGAATTCAAATGAGTATTACGTAAATATCAGGCAATGAAACACAAGAATATACCTGTTTGGTCGATTATACTTTCCTTCTTTTTCATCTTTGCCTCGTGCCGTGATGAGATGGCCGGTAAAGGTGGTGTCCTGGAAGTGGAAGAAGGGATTCCCGGCACGCTGACCCTCTCGGTCACTTCCGGCGATCCCGCCCTGCATGTGGTTACACGGGCTTCGGAAGAGGAAGAGAAACATATCTCATCGCTCTATGTCTTTATTCTGGATATGACTTCGACAGGTGGTCCGGCGACTCATCCGGTCCTGTCGAGAAAATGGTTTCCTGATACGCAGAGTTTCCCGCGTGATGTTTCCGGGAATATACAGGTCGGTATTCCTGCTGTCTCCTGCAACTCTGTTCGGATATTCGCCGTTGCCAATCTGAATACGGCTAACCAGTTGTCGAACAACAAAGAGATGCTGGAGGCTTTTCACAATGCAGCCAATGAAGCTGAACTGGAAAGTATAACGGCTCGGTTGGATGTGTTTAAGACGGCAACGGATGCGGAGCCGGAGAGTGGGAGGAGCCTGGCGCTGGTCGATCGGTTGCAGGGCAGTTTGCTTTCTGCCGGACATTACTCTTCTTCGCCGGATTATTCTCCTTATGCGAGTGCAGAACAGTTTGTACTGGATAGTGATGTCGCAACAGGCCGCTTAATAATGAAGAAAACTACGGGTGAGACTGTAAATGGGGCCATCCGGCTTCATCATCTGGATGCCCGGTTTAATTTCGTTGTGAAACTGGCGGACAGATTGCCGTCGGGCGCTTATTTCAAACTGAAATCATGGAAGGTGAAAAACCTACATATGCGGTCGTTTGTGCATTGGCAGCAGGATAGTCCCTGTTCTTCGGGAACAGAAGAGTTAGGAGGAACTACCGATATGAATGGTAATTATATCGACGAAACCTCTGCCGATGGCAAAGTAACAAGTAGCTTTACCTTTTATACGTTTGAAAACCGGCATGCTCCGGCTGCCCCTTTCACGAGTGTCGATAAGGTGAAAACAGCGATGGAGGCCGAAGGATTGTCGTGGAACGAAGATTCCGGCTTCACTTCCGATCAAGCATATATGTTACGTGAAAAGAAAAATCCGGACGGCAGTTTTAAATATGCACCCGGTAATGCCGCCTATGTCGTTTTGAAGGGTGAATATTACAATCCGGCGGAAAAGGTGCTGGGAGGCATTACGCAGCAATGTTCGGCAACTGTAACCTATCTCATCCATCTGGGATATATCGGGGAAGGGAATATGGAAAAATCAATGGCAGGCAGTTCTTCGGAACAGCAAGAGTTGGATAAACTGAACGACTACCGTATTTTGCGTAATTCGAATTATACTTATACGGTTACAGTCGGCGGAGTGGATAATATCCGGGTCGAGGCGGAGGCTGGTGGCGTTGAGAACCAACCCGCTGCCGAAGGGAATGTAGTCGATTCGGACTTCGATTTCCAGGCGGATGCACATTATGAACAGCGGCTGGTTAAACTGAATCTCAAGAGTGTGGTTGCGCGAATGAATCAGACCGGTGCCGGTTATTCTTATACAGTGAATACTCCTTTTACTTCCGGTCCGGTATCGGTGACGCTTCAGGATGACGGAGGCAGCGATCGGTCGATCATGCTGGATGACGGATGGGTACATTTTGCTTATCTGGGAAACGATATTTACGGAGGACTGTCGGAGACGCTGCACCGGCGGATAGAAGAAACCGGCGGGTACGGCTTGCCTTATACTTATACGTATGACCTGGAGCCGGGGAAAGCTCGGTCAGTAATCCGGTACAGCTATGGGGACCTGTCACTCTATTGCAACACCTGAAGTCGTGGATTAATATCTATAACGCGGAGTTAGCAAAAGGGAAAAAGATCGAGGGGCGTGAGGAAGATCCTTATATCGTGCTCGACGGAGGTGCTTATTTTTACCTCTACCGCTATTTCACAGTCTATGTCGATGAATATTATTATATCCAGGACCCAGTGACCGGAACGACTTCGAATACATTTTGGATGAGATTCTGTAATGCAGCCGACCGTACGATGAGTGTTTTTCAGGGAATGGATACGAGTGCCGATGGTCACAGTAGCTACACCCGTTCGGGCATGAATATCCGGCAACGTTCCATCCAGACCTTATATTCGCCGGGACAAAGCGGGCAACAACTGACCTACAAGGCTTTCGGTATCGAACATACGGACGAGTATGGAGGAAACTATAACATAACGTCTGACGCGCCTATGCTTTCCGCTTCTTCCACCTCTGCCGACGGGCTCGATAATACCTGTCGAGGACTTTGGGATAACAAAGTTCTAGTGATTGATGCCCTCGGTGAGTTTACCTGGAAAGGCGGGAACGGAATCTTTCCGGTGACCGATCGGACGTCCGATAGTGGTGCAGGGTGGCCTATGGCGCGAAGCAGTCGCTATGTCAATGTCGCTGCACTTTCACGCAACAGAGATAACAATCGCAATGGCCTGATCGACCTGGATGAGATTGTATGGTATGTGCCGGCTAAAGAACAGATGATGCACCTCTATGTTGGTACTTTCCTGATGGATGACCCGCTTTATCAGGCCCGTTTGCAGAAGGGGGATAATCTGTGTTATGCAACCAGCACTTTCGACGCATCGAAGGGACTGGCTATCCTGGTAGCCAATAAGGGAGCTGCGATCGACTGGATGAAAGACGGCTCATTCAGTGAGACGGACAGGAAGAATTGCTATATCCGGTGCGCTCGCAATCTGGGTACTCCGCCGGTGATGCAGGCACATGCACCTTATACCGGCACCGGCTATGCACATGAAGGTTTGGCGTTCGTCTCTCCGGCACCGGGCAGTACGGGTGTAAATTATATAATTACATATAATAAGCTAAGTACTACGGCACTGCGTTCGTATATCGGTGTCGGTTCATTGGGAAGTCATACACAGTTCCAGGCGGCCGCCCGTCCGTATCGTAGTTTTATCACGGCAAAACAATTACTTTACGGGGCAGGTAACTCTCCTGTCACTTGGAATGAGGCCCGTAACTTATGTTACAATTATTCGGAACAGACTGATCGCTCGGACAAAGGGACCTGGCGTTTGCCTAATTCCTGTGAGGCGATGGCTATGTTGTTTAAGTTTACGGATAATTTGTGGGATAAGACTGTCGGTCGGGTCATGTGGTCGTGTACCCGGTATAGTGGAAGCGCATTGTCTGTCGAGTATATTGGAGTGGAGTATGATAAGCAGGAGATAGTATGTGCGCCGGGAACGGATGTCGTAGGTTATGCCAGATGTGTGCGTGATAATAATGATGAATAAAGTCTATTATTTTGTATAATATCGGGCAGTGTCTCGCAAAAACATCTATCTTTGGAAATCAATAGCTATAGGTGGGTTTATGAGGAAGAAATGCATATATGTAAGAGGGTTTTTTATTATCGTTAATCTGATCTTGTTGAGTGGATTTGATTACTGTTTGGGTATGAATGGTTCTGAAAATCAAAAGAAATCAGGTCAGGATAGTTTGTTGTCCGTTCTTCGGAATACAACGGATGTGAAAGTGAAACTAAAGTCATTGTTCGAGTTGTCTCGGCTGAACTGGGAAACGCCGGAAGAAGTCGGTTATCTGCAACAACTCATGGAAACGGCGGCTCCGGTCGATTCTATGAATCATTATTATTATGCCCTTTCCGGATTGGGACGTTATTATTGCAACCTGAATAAATTGGATAGCCTGCTATATTGGGGAGGGATATTCGATTCGGTAACGAAGGTTCGCAAGGAAACTCCTCATGAGGCGTTTGATTTCCTGAATTATTATTGTCGTTATTACCTGAATAATGAAGAATACGAGTTGGCGATGAATGAAGCCGTGCGTCTTCAGATGCTGTCGGATGAGACCGGTAATTTGCAAGGAACTATCTCGAGTAATGAATACTTGGGATTGATTTATATCATGATCGGTCGCGACCGGGATGCTGCGACCGCTCTTGAAAAAGGGATGAGCTTGCTGAAAGAGTCCGGGGGGCAACCTGATTATGAAATGCAACTGACGCCCTTCCTCTTGATTGCTTACCTGAGGCTTAATGAATTGGAGAAAATGAGGTCGCTCCTTGTTTATTATGAGTCTGTAATACATATGATGGAGAGTGAACAACCAGCTAAATGGATGAATTATCCGTTCCGGCAGAAGTATTGTTTCTTGTATTCCTATTATACGAACTTATATATTGCAGAAGATAAACCGAAAGAGGCGAAGAAGGCTATGCAACAGGCGTCTTCTTATGTGGACGATACGAACAGGAATGACCCTTTTCTGATCTCGGTATACAACCTGGCGATGGCCCGGTATTATTTTTATGTGAAAAAGTATCCCGAGGCGATCCGTGAAATAGATAAAGTATTGTCTGTCGATTATTCTACCGAACCTCTTAAATTGAAGGCTGAGATACTGAAAGCGGCCGGAAAGAAAGAGGAGGCGCTGGTCTTTTACGATCAACTGCTGACGTTTGTAGAACAGATAAATGTTAAGGCTTTCACCCGCCAGCTAAACCAGCTCCGTACACTGCATGATCTGAATGAACAGAAAATACAGGAGCAACGCCTGGTTTACCAGAAGGAACAGTTATCTCAAAAGCAAACCCAACTGACTGTCTCGCTTGTCTTTTTCGGTGTGCTGTTGTTGCTGTTCTCTTTTTTACTTCGTTACGTTTACCATGTCCGCAAACTAAAGGATGACTTGCAAAAGGAACGCGGGGTATTGATCGATACGACCGATAAACTGCGTATAGCCAAAGAACAGGCGGAGGAATCCAACCGGCTGAAGTCCGCGTTTGTCGCCAACATCAGCCATGAGATACGGACGCCGTTGAATGCGATCGTCGGCTTTTCCGGTTTGCTGGAAGATGCGGACGAGGAAGAAAGGAAAGAGTTTATCCGGATCATCAATAATAATTCGGACTTGTTGCTCGACCTGGTAAATGACGTTCTCGACCTATCGCGTCTGGAATCGGGGTCTTATAATCTGAACCTCAAAGAGTGCAATATTTATGCATGTTGTAAGGATGTTGAAAAGAGTGTGCAGCAGAAAATACAGCCGGGTGTAAACTTGACTCTGACCTGTTCGGAAAAGGATTTTGTCATGAAGACCGACATACTTCGTTTGCAGCAATTATTGCTGAACCTGTTGACCAATGCCGCCAAATTCACCGCTCAGGGAGAGATCAACCTCGATTATCAGGTCGACAAAGAGAAGATGCAAGTTATTTTCTCTGTCACGGACACCGGTTGCGGTGTACCTCCCGACAAACAGGAAAGCATCTTCAATCGTTTCGAAAAGGTGGATGAATTCAAGCAGGGAGCCGGTCTGGGCCTGCCTATTTGTCGTACGATCGCCGGACTTTTCGGTGGCACGCTAACTGTCGATCCTGCTTATACCGGCGGGGCACGGTTTATATTTGTGCATCCTATCTAACTGTCCAGTTTTCGATGAAAATTCCAGGCAGTCTTTCCAGATGTTTTATGTTGTCTGTAACCAGGATTAAGTTGTTATGAATAGCTGCACATCCTATTAAGATATCAAAATCATCAATTAATGTTCCTTTTCTTTTCAAATTAGCTTTGATATCCCCAAATAAAGGTAATGTTCCTGAAACGGAAATTACTTTGAAACGGTCTACTATAAAGGCAACATCTTTTAAACGTTCTTTTTTATTGTTACTGAATGATGCACCAAAATAGAGTTCTCCTAAAGTTATTTCAGATACATAACAATTTTCAGCTTTGGCTTTTAATATCGCCTCGCGAACACCATATTTGTTTTTAAGCATAGATATGCAGATATTGGTGTCTAACAGATAGCCTTTAGTTTTCATTAAAATTCGTCTATTATTCGAGTTTGGTTACTGGTTCTGCTTTCCCTTATTTTCCGGACTTCATCTTCAACAGAAGTATCATCTTCCCAAGCTCCTGATAATGCACTGAAGAAATCGGAAGATTTGGATGAGGTTTTTTTTGAATATGTATGCGTGTCTTTTAAAGATTCAGACAATTTGCTGATTAAGTCTAATTTTATATCCGGACTTAATGGAGCCAACAGTTTCATATACCAATCTACGGGATTTAATGCCTGTTCCATAAAGTTTCTCCTTTCTTTTTTACAAAGATAGCTTGTTTGTTTTAAAGTGGCGGTATATTTATGTTGTTTTTTGTTTTAAAGTAGATGGTAAATGGGGAAATTAACTCTGTATAAATTCATAATCCGTTTGGAGAGTGAAAAGGGATTATCTATCTTTGTTTGCATGATGAATGTAAAGGATGTGATTAAAAATATACGTTTGCGCTGGGTTGTACTGGTGGTTTTGCTGGTGTTTATTTGGACGACCATGTCTTCTCCTGTGATGGGAGAGTGGTATGCCCGTACGGTTTATCCGGTGTTTTCGGCGGTGTTGTCCCGTTTTTCTGCTCTTTTCCCCTTTTCAATCGGTGATTGTTTTATTTACGGCAGTATCGCCGGACTGGTAATCTACCTGGTCTATGCGATTGTGAAACGGCGTCCGTGGCTGAGAACCATCGGACGGATGGCGGAATTTTTGCTTTGGGTATATGTCTGGTTTTATATGGCCTGGGGAATGAATTATTTCAGGATGAACTTCTATGCCCGGGCGGAAGTACCTTATGCAGCCTATTCGGAGGATAACTTCCGTGCGTTTCTGACCGACTACACGGAGGCATTGAATGCTTCTTTTGTTCCTGTCGGGAAGATTGACAAGGCGGTCGTGGCGAAGGAGGTGGAGAAAAGCTACCGAGAAATAGCCGGACGTTTCGGCCTGGTCCGGCCGGCAGCTTACTTGCATCCGAAACCGATGCTGGTCCCGGCCCTGATGAGCGGTGTCGGCGTACTGGGGTATATGGGGCCGTTCTTTACTGAATACAATCTGAATCCGGATCTGCTTCCGGTTCAGTATCCTTTCACCTATGCGCATGAAATGGCGCACGTACTGGGTATTTCCAATGAGGCAGAGGCAAATCTGTACGGTTTTTTGGTATGTTCACGTTCCGAAGTCCCGGAAATACGTTTCTCTGCTTATTTCGGTTTGTTGCCTTATGTGCTGGGCAATGCGTACCAGTTGTTGCCGGAAGAGGAATTCAACCGTTGGAAAGAAACGATCTCTCCGGATGTGAAAGATGCCTACAACCGTAAAGTGGCTTATTGGCAGACATTATATAGCCCGACAATCGGCAATATACAGGACACGGTCTATAATTGGTTCTTGAAAGGAAACAACATTCCTTCCGGCCGTCAGAATTATTCGGAAGTGGTCGCTCTTTTAATGGCTCTGGATGCTTCCTCACGAGAAAAATGATCGCGTAACAAGCCAACAGAAATAAATACCTAACGGTAGATATGGATTAAAATAATTCTCTACTTTTGCATATATCAATTATTTAGCAAATATCTAAAACTAATAAGATGAAAAATCAAAGACTGGGATGTGTATTGGCTGGTATAGCTATCTTTGGGTTAACGGGTTGTTCGCCGGAATTGATAACCCTTGAAGGTAAAGTTTCGAATCTTTCCGGTAATACGATTGTTTATCGGCCGACAATGGATGGTATATACAATGCGACACAAAGGGATACCTTGTTTCTGCAAGCCGACAGTACGTATCGTATCACTCTTCCGTCTAAAGGAAATGAGAAGATATCTTTCTATATCTATGGGCAAAAATATCTGGGAACGGTTTATGCTGAACCGGGAAAGAATGTACTCGATATCGACGCATTCCTCGAAAATAACCTGAGTATTGAAAATACGTTGGCAAATGAAAATGAAATAGTAAAAGAACTTTCCCGTTTACAGGAAGAAGTCTTTAATTTGAGAGCACGAAGAGGCGATGCTTTCCAGGTAGCAAAGGATACGGTAGCCTCTTCCGTCTATCAGAAACTGACGGATTATGCGTCGGGAATAGAGCAAAAGATTACAGGGGTGGATGATGTATTCAAAAAGAGGGCGATACAAGACGTTCGTATGCAGATGTTGCTGGCCTTTATGAACCAATATTTTGGCATTAACTATCAGGGTACGGAAGAAACAAAGAAAGAGTGGGAGGCCGTCTATCCGGAAATGTTGGCATATGCGGATATCAGTCAGCCGGAGAATGTCTTTTCCGAAGCATTTGCTGATGTGATATCCAATGTAGCCGGTATAGAACTTTACATGAAAACAAAACAGCAGCCCAAAGACCGGAATGAAGGCAAGCAGAAACTTTTCGACTGGTATAAAAACAATCTGAAAGGGCGTGTACAGGAAGTCGCCATGGCCAACGTGATCCTTGAAGATGCTTCGAACGAGAGTTATTCAACGGGGATACCGGCTTTATACGAACAGTTTAAAGAATTGCATCCGGGTAGCACGCTGACTCCGGCATTGGAAAAAGCGATACAGAAAAATATCGCATTCAACAATCAGGAGCTTCCCGAAGACATTCATATACTGAACACCGATAGTGTGCGTTCCTTTAAAGAGATAACCGACCGATATGCCGGCAAAGTTATTTTTATCGATATCTGGGCAACCTGGTGCGGTCCTTGCCGTGAGTCTTTTGCCCATGTGAAACCTTTGCAACAATATGCGAAAGAGAATGACATCGTATTGTTGTATGTTTCTATCGACCGTCCGACCGATGCCGCTTTGTGGAAGAAGATGGCCGGGTATTATAATCTGAAGGGCGACCACGTTATTATTAATGAGTTTTTCAAGATGGATATCTACAATACATTCGGAAATAACGGTGCCTTATACATACCTCATTGCGCTATCATCAATAAGAAGGGAGAGTTGCAATTCAAGAAAGCAGCCAGCCCGGAAGATATGGATAAACTGGCGGAACAGTTACGGGAAGCCGGTGAATGATTTTGAAATCTAACCTTACAATTCAGTAAGCCTTTAAGAAAGCAGGTTTTTGGGGAGTAATAAGAAGATGATCGGTAAATAATCTTTTAAACTGACCCGTAACTGTTTTAAGGCTTGCTGGATACGGTAATTTACCGTCTGGGTGGAAACTTGCAGGATTTCGGCAATCTCTTTATAACTTTTATTTTCAAAGCGATGCATTACAAATGCCTCCCGGTAACTGGGCGGTAAGGCATGTATTGCCTCAAAGATATGCTTTTTCAGCTCTTCCGTTTGATAGAAATCGGTGTCCTGTAGCATTTCCAGCATATATTCGTAGAAACGCGTTTCTGCCCGCAATTGTGACTGTTGGCGGGTAAGTTGATTGATGCATTTGTGGTAGACTGCCTTGTACAGGTATTGGCTGAAGGAGGTGTTGAAGGTTTGTATTTCCCGATTTTCCCATAACCATAACATGACATCCTGCACGATCTCTTCGGCATCTTCCAGACTGACAAATCGATTTGCATACGTACATAACATCGGATAGTATCTTCTGAATAAGGTACCATAAGCCTTTTTATCCCCATGTTGCATGGCTGATAACAGAAATGAATCATCTATCGCTTGTGAGGTATTTTTCATATCACTTTCTCCCTGGTTGCAAAGGTAGGTTTTTTGTCGTAGAAAAAAAATATCAAAAAAAGTGGATTCCCGTTTAGTAATCTGTCGTAGTTCTCTTGTCTAATATATAAACAGGAATAAAAGTGCAGATGGAAACATTCAATATAGATAAGATAGAAGAGATTCTTCCCCGGTATTGTTCCGGTGAGGCAACGATAGAAGAATGCCGGATGGTAGAGGAATGGATCGGGCAGTCGGAAGATAATTACCGGATTGTCAAACAAATGTATGCCATCAATCAGGCAATGGGCACGGTGCGGATGGAATCGCAGGTGAATACAGAGAGGGCTTTGGCTTCCGTCAACCGTAAAATGAGTAAGGAACATTCGCTCGTAAACTGGTTTACCTGGGTACAGCGGGTGGCGGCTATTCTCTTTGTTCCCCTTCTTATTATCTGGGGCATCGAGCACTTTACTCCCCGGACTGAGATTGCCCGGATGATCGAGATAAAAACAAATCCGGGAATGACGACGACTGTTGACCTTCCTGACGGTTCCAAAGTCTATCTTAATTCAGAATCTTCTTTGATCTATCCTTCTTCTTTCAGTGGAGAAAAGAGAAATGTTCAACTAAAAGGAGAGGCATTCTTTGAAGTACAGAAAGATCCTGAACATCATTTTATCGTATCCGGTCCTTGTCAAACGCAGATTGAAGTTCTGGGAACTTCTTTTAATGTAGAGGCGTTCGAGAGAGATTCGTTTATCTCCACAACGTTGGTGGAAGGGAAAGTTCGCTTTGCTTATCGGAAGAATCAGAAACTTGCTACGGTAGAGATGAAACCCGGACAAAAACTGCTGTATGATACAACCTCTTCTCAGGTTAAGCTACTTCGGACAAGCGGTGAAACAGAGACTGCCTGGAAAGACGGTAAAATTGTTTTCCAGGCAACTCCGTTACCGGAAGCATTGCGGATGTTGGAGAAGCGTTTTAATGTAAACTTCGTATTATCCAATGACCGCCTTCGTACCGAGGCATTCAACGGTACTTTCACAAACCAGCGTCTGGAACGTATATTGGAAATATTTAAAATATCATCGAATATAAAATGGCGTTATCTGGATACCCAGAATACGACAAATGAGAGAGCGAGAATAGAAATTTATTAATCTAATTGAAAAGATCATGAAAAGTAAACCACCCTAAAGAAAAACATCCGGAGAAATATTGGCGTATTTCACCGGATGGAAAGAATTAATTTAAAACGCTTGTTTGGCGACAAGCAGTAGTAAATCACTTTTATTAATTAGATCAGTACAAAGTTATGCAAAAACATTTTAATACCCAACAGTTTTGGGTAGCAGAGTTTCTGCGGTTTATCTTAAATAAAATACCGAGAGTTATGAAGTTATCAGTCTTCTTACTATTATGTTCCATAGGTTTGGCGCAAGCAACAGACAGCTATGCACAGAAGGCTACAGTGAATCTGGAGATGCGGAACCAAACGGTAAAAGAAGTGTTGGATGAGATCGAGGAACAATCAGATTTCTCTTTCTTCTTCAATATCAAACATGTCGATCTGCATCGGAGAGTCTCTGTCGTAGCTAAGAAAAGCGATATATTTAAAGTGTTGGAAACAGTGTTTGCCGGTACGGATGTGCGCTATTCAGTAGTGGATAGAAAGATAATCCTGTCGACAGAGAAGCAGGAAATTCAGCAAATTAATCAAGATAAAAAAGTCACAGGTGTTATCAAAGACCAACATGGTGAACCTGTTATCGGTGCGAATGTGTCTGTAAAAGGTACGACTATAGGAACAATTACCGGTATCGATGGTGATTTTGCTTTAGAAGTGCCGGCAAATGCAGTCATACAGGTTTCTTATATCGGTTATGTCCCTCAGGAACTTCGTTTGGGCGGTAAGAATCATCTGGATGTTGTGTTGAAAGAGGATTCGCAAGCATTGGATGAAATAGTAGTCGTAGGTTATGGCGTACAAAAGAAAATAAATCTTACCGGTTCGGTATCATCTATTAAGAGTGAAGAGCTGGAACGTCAACCGATCGTAACCATGAAGGATGCTTTGGCTGGTTTGGTTCCCGGTCTGACAGTTGTGAAGTCGTCCGGACAACCCGGATCGAGTAATCCGACCATCACAGTACGTGGGGTAGGAACGTGGAAAAACGCAGGTCCTCTCGTATTGGTAGACGGTATGTCGATGAGCATTGCTGATGTTTTACCTAACGATATTGAAAGCATATCGGTATTGAAGGATGCGGCCTCGGCTGCTATCTACGGTTCACGTGCTGCCAACGGGGTAATTCTGATTACAACGAAAAAAGGAAAAGAAGGTAAAGTGCAAGTGAATTATAACGGAAATGTCGGTTGGCAACAAGCTACGCGTCAGCCAAAATCGGCTACAGGTTGGCAGTATGCGGAGTTGTACAACCGTGCAATGTTGGCCGACGGCAAAGCATTGCCTGACGGAACGACATTACTATTCCCGCAGGATAAGATCGATCGTATGAAGAATGGTACAGGAGATATCGATCATAATGAAGCGAATACCGATTGGTTCGATGAACTGTTACATACAGCTTTACAACATACTCATGATATTTCTATTACGGGAGGTAACGACCGCGTGCAGTATGTCGGAACAGTAGGGTATGCAAAACAGGACGGTATTATCGAGTCGTCATACGAACGTTATAATACTCGTTTGAATACGACGGCTAACCTGGCTGATTGGCTTACTATTCAATCAAACATTGCTTATATCAATGATGTCAGCAAAGAGAGTCCGGGACTTGGTTATGCCTATTATTACGCACCACGTTCATTCCCCAATATGCCGGTTAAATATTCGGATGGTACCTGGTCGTTCCACTCTACACCGAAGAATCCGGTGCGTATGACGACTGATGAATATGGTTATCAACGATATGAAACGGATAAGTTGTCGTTGTTACTTTCGCCTGAAATCAAACTGTTCGAGAACTCATTGTTCCTGAAGGGCGTATTAGGCTACGAAAGTAAAACATCTTATGTGGACAAGTTTGAAAAGAAAGTTATTTACGATGCTTTCGAACCGGCCGGACAGAGCGAGAATATATTTGTGGCCCGTAATACCAAGACGGATACCTGGTATCGCAACCGCAACCTGACCTTAAGTGCTACAGCCAATTATATGAAAAAATTCGGCGACCATGATATTAATGTCTTGTTGGGAGCATCACGCGAACAGTTCAGATATAATACAACCTCAGCTTCACGAAAAGATTTCCCGACCGATGATTTCGAAGTGATCGATCCGGGTGATGCCGCCACAGCTACGGCCACAGGAAATAAGACCTATAGTGCCTTGACTTCTGTATTCGGTAGATTGAATTACTCTTACAAAGATCGTTACCTGTTTGAAGCGAATGTTCGTCGTGACGGTTCTTCCAAATTTGCCCGCGGACATCGTTGGGGTACGTTCCCTTCTTTTTCGGCTGCCTGGAGAATATCTGAAGAATCTTTTTTCAGTCCGCTTAAGAGTGCTGTGCAGAACCTTAAACTGCGTGCATCGTGGGGTAAGCTGGGGAACCAGAGTATCGATAATTATCTGAGTATGTCTACGTATGCTGTTGTAGGTGGCGGTACCCGTTTTTATTTATTCGATGGTACTGTACAATCATTAATGACGGAAAGTGTTATGGGTAATAACATTATCACATGGGAAACGAGTACGAACCTGAACTTCGGTCTCGATGTCAATGTACTCGATAATCGCTTAGGTCTTACGTTCGACTGGTATAACCGGGATACGGATGATATTTTGTTAAGCCTCGAAGCTCCCAGCCTGTTGGGTATCACACCGCCTATTTCGAATGCAGGTAAGGTGAGAAACCGCGGATGGGAATTGACTGTCAACTGGCAGGATCAGATAAACAGCGACTTCAGTTACAACGTTAATTTCATGTTGTCCGACGTAAGGAATAAAATTCTGGATATGCACGGATACAAGTCACCGACATCCAGCCTGACTACCCGTATCGAAGGCGAACCGATCGATGCGCTGTTCGGTTGGCAAACGCTGGGACTTGCCGACACGCAGGAAAAATATGAACAATACAAAGATGTGATGTTGACATACAACTCGAATTTCTCAATGGGTGATATTATTATCGCGGATTTGGATAAAGACGGAAAGATTACGGAAGCCGACAAAAAGATTATCGGTAACCAGATACCCCGTTATACCTTCAGCCTGAACCTGGGATTCAATTATAAGGCATTGGATTTCTCTGCCATGTTCCAGGGAGTAGGTAAAGTCGATGGTTTCCTCGGACGCGACATTATCGAACCGCTGGGTTCTCAAACGGCTATGGAAGAACATTATTATGATTCTTTCGACCCGTCGAACCCGACTACCGGTAAATATTATCCGCGTATGACAATGGCCAACCGCCTCAATTATGCCAATATGTCGCATTGGGTACAGGATGCCTCTTATCTGCGTTTGAAGAACTTACAGGTAGGGTATACATTTAAGTTCGGCGAAAAGTCACCGGTAGAGAGGACCCGGATTTATTTCTCCGGCTCCAACCTGTTCACGTTGACAAAATATAGAGTCTTTGACCCGGAAAACGGATTGAATACCACTTCTTTTCCGAACTCACGAGTATATAGCATAGGTGCTAATGTTACATTTTAAAAATTGAAATCATCATGAAGAATAAATTATTATCGATAGTCTTTTTAGTAGGATGTGCACTCTGTTCTTGTGACGACGTGCTGGACGCACTTCCTGAAGATAAATTGCCGGAAGAAACTTTTTGGCAGACACCCGGTAATGTCCGTGCATTTGTTGCAGACGTATATTCCCGCTCTTTCCCGTTGGAATATGAAATGCATCCTTGTTTCGATGAAGCGATGTCTGATAATTCCCATATGGCATGGGAGGGATGGTATACCAATATAAAATTGATTGCTAACGGTTCATATCTTACAACCACTTCTGTTGTAAATAATAATTGGGCTTATGCCTATACCAATATCCGTATGACCTGTCAGTTTCTGCAAAACATAGAGAAATGTACAGAGTTGGATACTGCGGAAAAAGAGGCGCTTACCGGACAAATACGCTTTTTCCTGGCTTACAGTTATATCCGTTTAGTTGCCCTGTACGGAGATGTACCTTTGGTTGAAAAAGTGTTGACAGAAGAAGAGTCCAAAATTCAGACCAGAACGCCCAAGGCTGAAGTGCTGGCGTTTGCCCACGGTCAACTCGACCAGGCTATTAAGGAGTTGGATGGTAAGGCACTTGGAAAAGGACGTGTTACGGCCGGTGCATGTAAGGCCCTGAAAGCACGTGCTTATTTATGGGAAAATGATTATAGTAACCTGCTGGCTGTTACATCGGAATTGATTGGTAAATATTCGCTCAACACTGCCGGTGAGACACCTTATGCCGACCTGTTCAACGGGAATGCCGAAGATGCGGACGAAATTATTCTGGCACGTGAACATGCTCATACGAGTGGAAGTATCACAACCGGTAACCGGTTGAATCAAGCATTTTTCCTGAAAGAAATGTCTGGTGGAGATGCTCTTCGTGCACTTACCCCTACCGGAAGTTTGATCGATGCTTACCCGATGGCTGATGGCCGGTTGATACATGAAAATGGTTCTACTTATAATCCGAAAGATCCTTATAAAGATAGAGACCCCCGTCTGGCACAATCTATTATCTATCCCACTTCTACGATTCGTGAATCGAAAACAATGACATGGGTACTTTATGACCCGGAATCAGAAGAAAGTATCCCGGGACAACGTTATGATGCGAAAGAGCCTTCATCTACCGGATATGTCTGGAAGAAGTATTGCGACTGGAGCGATCATGCCATGGTCCAAATCCTGGACGGTGGTGTAGATGTTATCTATTTCCGCTATGCAGATGTATTGTTGATGCACGCCGAAGCATTGCTCGAAACGAAAGGGGTTGCCGCTTCTTCTGAAATTTTCGGTATTATCAACCAATTGCGTGATCGTTGTGGCGGCGGACGTGTAACGGCGGCCAACTATACATCGGAAGATGCACTGCGGACATTGGTTCGTAACGAACGCCGTGTGGAATTGGCTAATGAAGGTCTGCGTTTCTTCGACCTTCGCCGTTGGAAGGTTGCTGAAAAGACTGTGGCAGTCTCCGGTGAGGGAATGAATGGCGAAGTATATGGTGCTTTTATGCGTTTGGACGGTGTCGGTGCTACCGACAGGACAGTAACCGTGGATGGTGTTCCCCGTCGCTATGTGGAAACGTATAAATTCGATCCTTCCAAGCATTACCTGTTCCCGGTACCATCTAAAGACATCGACCTGACCAACGGTTCGTTGACGCAAAATCCGGGATGGAGCTAAGCTGGATCTTTCCATCGTAATAAACATTGAAGGGCTGTGTCAAAATGGGGTTTTGATACAGCTTCTTCTTAAATCATAATTAGAAAAACAGTTGATTTTATATGAATTACTATTTTTTGGCAGGTTGTCTGCTTATGGTGGGACTACTGGTCGGATGTCAACCAGGAGAAAAGAAGACATTGGCCGATAAAGGTGAAAATGTCTTTCCTGTCTCCACCCATCGGGCATTGAATCCGATAGCACCTCCGGGCGTATTTATAGCCGATCCGGAAGTAAGGCAAATGCCTGACGGACGTGTCTATATTTATGGTTCGCGCGACGAACCCGGTAACAGCTGGTGTTCGCATTCTTATAATGTGCTTTCTTCTTCCGATCTGGTGAACTGGCATGTGGAGCAATTCTCCTTTGCCACCGAAGGGGTGGGGAAGCAGGTCGACTATACCGACAGGCTTTTGTTTGCACCCGACTGTATCTACCGGGATGGAAAATACTATCTCTATTATTGCCTGGCCGGAGGTGGGGAAGATGAAGGTGTTGCCGTTTCTTCTTCTCCTTATGGTCCGTTCAGGGATGGGAAGGTAATGGAAGGGATAAGCGGTATTGACCCGTCCGTATTCATCGATGATGACGGGCAGGCCTATTTGTTTTGGGGACAATGGCATGCCAGGGGGGCAAAGCTGAGTAAGGATATGCTTTCCATAGAAGGAGCTGTTCATGACAGTTTGCTGACCTATAAAACGCATTTTTTCAATGAAGGCAGCTCGGTCCGCAAAAGAAACGGCATCTATTATTTAGTATATGGAAGCCATTCACGGCATGGAGAGTCCAACTGCGCTACGTTGGATTATGCGACAGCGACTTCTCCGTTAGGTCCTTATACATACAGAGGGGTCATTATCGATAATTGGGGTAGTGACAGGAATCTGGTGAACAATCATGGTTGCATCACCGAAATCGACGGACAATGGTATATCGCTTATCATCGTCCTACCCATGCAACTGCAACAGGTACTATGCGGAAAGCCTGTCTGGAGCCTATCACTTTTAATCCGGACGGCACGATACCTGAAGTAGAAATGACTACACAGGGAATCGGCGGTCCCATCTCTCCGTTCTATCGGATGGATGCAGCCAGGGCTTGTCTGCTGTCAGGCAATGTGATGGTATCCGTACGCAGGCCGGATAACGATATTCCGGTAGAGTATTTGGCAGGTATTCGTGACGGGGATTATGCTTATTGGAAATATTATGACTTTACCGGTACCGATGCCGACCGTTTTATTTGTAAGACATGGGGCAAGAACAGGGCCGCAAAGATAGAAATTCGTTTGGATGGTCCGGAAGGTGAGTTGCTTGGAGTCTGTGATCTGACTCCTATGGAGGGTGAAGTGGCTTATGCCGTTCATGAAACAAAAATTAAACCGGTTACAGGCAAACATGCGTTGGTACTGGTTTTTAAAGCGGTTGAACCGGCAGATACAGAGGATGAAGACTTAATGAATTTGGAGTGGTTTACTTTTTCTACTTCCCATACTCCTCGGTGAAGTGGTATTTTTTGGAAAAAGGACTATAGTTTTGCCTGGTTGGGCATTATACTATAGTCCTGAATTCATCTCAAAATAGAATGATTTCTACTTCTTCTATTCAAAATAAGTTTTCCGGAATAATTCCTTCATTTGTTCATCTGTGAGTAATATCTGCTTATTATCAACCCTCTACAGATGAAGGCAATGAATAAACCCTGGTGCTTCGATACCCATTTTTCTCCAATTTACCTTCATCGATCAGTTTTTTCAGGTCTTCTAAAGCACGATACTTGGAGCAACCCGTCAGTTCCCGGTAATCGCCGCAAGTGATATAATGATGCTTTTCCAGGTATTCCGTCAGCCTGTGGACCCGTTCTTCGAAAGGAGGCAACACACCTTTTCCTTCCGGCATGCGTTCCAGATCCATTGTCTTTAGTTTGTTTTTCAGGTATTTGCCACAGCGGAAATTCACATTCTTGAAGTGGATCGACTCGCTTCGGATCTCCTTCTTATCCATGACCGGACGCGAAGAAAGCGAGACGCTGAAAAAGCCCAACTCCTCCAGTTCGACATTATATCCCTGATCCAGACGGCTGGCCATCACATCGGCAATGACCCGCAACGCCCCTTTTAGATCGGCTCCCGACATTCCGGAGCGAGCTTCCGCCTCTTCTATCAGATCGTTCGTACGGATTGTTCCGTAAGGTACTACACGCGGATGCAACGCTTGTTTTTTCTTATCTCCCGTTGGGTTCGGATTGCGAACCATTCGATATCTTGCACACATATCAGTTGTTTTTTAAGGTGTAACCAGGCATCCGGTAATGCCGGAGTGCTTTCTTATATCTTATTTGTCAGTTATCATACGCTTGTTCGACTGCTGACAAACGCTTGTAAGACTACTGTTGAATAAGCGTATGACAATTGAAAAACAAGAAAGAATAACGCACTAAAGATATAAATAATAATCGACAGAAGCCTTGTTATCCATAGTTTTTTTCTTATCTTTAAGCAGAAAATACACCTTGGATCACAAGCAAATGAATGTAACACAGTATAAAGACGGAAGTAAGTCCGTTAAAACCTTTTCACTTAGTGAATTAGTCGATACGATGAAGGACCGTGCGTCCGGTCGTGCAGTAGAAGAATTCCGGGAAAAACTGGAGGAGTGTCCTCCGGGTTGTCCTTGTCCGGCGGCAAGTAAACTGCCCCGGATTGTTTTTGGTGCCGAATACCGGAAGAAGAACGGAGAGATGAAAATGGCAGCCTACAACGGTCTTGTTCTTCTCGAAGTCGGTAATCTGTCCGGGTATACGGAGGCGACGGAGGTGCGACGGAAGGCAGCCGGTTCGCTGCAAACATTGCTTGCCTTTATCGGTTCGAGCCGTAAAAGCGTGAAGATTGTCGTGCCTTTTACATTGCCGGACGGTTCTTTGCCTCGTAACTGTGAACTGGCGGGGTGGTTTCATGCACATGCTTACCAGTTGGCACTCAATTATTACCGGATGCAATTGCAACGGAATATCGCTTTCCGGCAACCGGTTATAGAGCTGTCTTGCCGTATCTCCTATGATCCCGATCTTTATTATAATCCGGCGGCTGTCCCGGCAACACTCGAACAGCCTTTGCAGATGCCTGGCGAACCGACTTTTCGCGACGTGAAACAACAGGAACCGTTACCGCTTCAGCGGATGGAGGCGGGGCGCGAACGTAGCGGTTCGGTCTATCTGCTTTATCAGGTGGCGTTGAAAAAGGCGATTGAAGAGGTGGGGGAGAAACCGGACGATACGACGGCGGATACATTGTTGGTTCGTTTGGCGGAGAATTGTCTCCGGGCTGGCATACCGGAGGAAGATGTGGTGAAATGGTCGTATGCGAATACTCATTTTAAACGGAATGAAACGGAATTGCGGGCGGCAGTACATAATGCCTATCTGCTGGATAAATATTATGGTGTCGGTCCGGCGATGCCGGCTTGCCAGAATCTGGTGCTCCGGATGGAAGAGTTTATGAAACGACGGTATGAATTGCGGCGGAATGAGTTGAAAGGGGAGGTGGAGTATCGCGAGCGGCGTTCCTATTATTATGATTTTTTCCCGGTCACAGAGGAGGTGCTCAATACGATCTCTTTGCATGCGCAAGCCGAAGGAATTGATTTATGGGATCGCGATGTGAAACGCTATATCTATTCCAATAAGATACCGCTGTTCAATCCGCTGGATGATTATTTGGATCATTTGCCCGAATGGGATGGAAAAGATCATATCCGTGCACTGGCGGATACCGTGCCGACATCGTCGAAACTGTGGCGTAATCATTTTTATCGCTGGTTTTTGGGGCTGGTTGCCCAATGGAAACAGATGAGTAGCGTGTATGCCAACAGTGTCTTGCCGTTGCTGGTGGGTGAGCAGGGATGTGGAAAGTCTACATGGTGCCGTAATCTGTTGCCGCCTGTCTTGCGCGACTTTTATACGGATAGCATTGATTTTGGGAATCGCCGTGACGCCGAACTGATGCTGCATCGATTTGCCCTGATCAATATCGATGAGTTCGATTCGGTGGGGGCTTCCCGCCAGTCTTTCCTGAAACACTTGCTTCAAAAACCGGAGGTGAATGCCCGCAAGCCTTATAAATCGAGTGTCCGGGCGTTGAAACGGTATGCCGGATTTGTCGGGACTTGTAATAATATGGACCTGTTATCCGATCCGACCGGTAGCCGTCGTTTCCTTTGTGTTGAGATTAAAGGGGAGATCGACCGCCGCTATCTGGTTGACCATGACCAGCTATATGCTCAGGCCATTTATTTGTTGCGGGCAGGCGAACGTTATTGGTTTACGCATGAAGAGGAACTGGCTGTTACTCGGCAGAATGAGGCATTCGAGCAGGTGCCGGTGGAAGAGCAGTTGTTGTTGCAGTATTTTCGTGCCGTTCCAGTTGGGGAAGATGGAGGCGATTGGTTATCAGTAGCTGAGATCATGCAACATATCCGTAAGCGTAGCCGCCTTAGTTTCAGTAACACAACGATCAATGGCTTTGGTCGTTTACTGCGCCGAAATAACTATCCTTCTCGCCACGCTTTGCGTGGAAATTTGTATCATGTAGAAGAGATTGGATGATATTCTTCATTTTGTTCATCTGCAAGGCGTTTATTTTTAACGTTATAGCTTTGCAGATGAATAAATGAAGGAAAAATGGGAAAACATTTATTCGGCATATATGGCATAGAGCAAGCAGATGGTTTATAACTGTATTGCAGTTTCAGAAAAAATGAATGTATGTAAGTTTGATTAGTTACGGCAGTAAACTTTTTGTACTTTTGTAGACATTATCGTACATAATAATACAGGCATAATGAAAGACTCGATAGCTTATTTACCCAAGGACAAGCAGGAAGATTTAAACTTTCTGGTTAATGAGATACTGAAAAGGCTACCTCAGGCGGAGTTTATTATTCTGTATGGTAGCTATGCAAGAGGAAATTATGTACGCCGTAGTATACGGATTGAAGATGGCGGTATTCCTACTGTCAAAATATCCGATTATGATATCTATGTGATAACCAGTGGTATCAATAGTAAAAAGGCTGAGACTGTTCTGGATAACGTGGAAGATATATTTTTTGCCGGAAAGGATTTTGACCGGGATACTCCTGTTCAGTTTATCAATGATGATATTAAGATAGTGAATAAGTACCTGGAGGAGGGACGATATTTCTATACACAGATTAAACAGGAAGGTATTGTTCTGTATAATAGCGGTAAATACAAACTGGCTCGCCGCCGGAAACTAAATTATGCAGAGATAAAGGAGCAGGCGCAGGAATATTTTGATGAGAAATTAAATGAAGCGAATGAATTTTTAGTAGATACAATCAATGCGTTTAATAGAGGAAATTACAAAAGAGCTTCCTTTTATCTTCATCAAGCCTGTGAGAATTATTACTATGCAATTCGATTGACATATACTTTGCGAAATAACAAACAGCACAATCTATCAAAATTGTCTTCATCAGTTAGAAGCTATTCTGAAGATCTGAAAACGGTATTTCCACAAGATACACTTGAAGAAAAACGGCTTTTTACTTTATTAAAGGCTGCTTATGTGGATGCCCGGTACAATCCGTATTTTGTCGTAACCAAAGAGGATATTGATCAACTAACTCCGAAAGTAGAATTGTTAAGAGATATAACAAAACGGATTTGTAAATCGAAGATTAAGGAGTATGCGGAGAAAGTTTTGTGAAACTTGTTAGAAATCCGCGTCGCCGCAATCAAACGGTTTTATCTTTTCTAATTCTTCTAACTTTGCTAATTTCATGTTCACATCATAAAGGTTGCTATTTTCTTTATATTCTCGTAAGCTTCCTTTATACGTCTTTTTTCATCGTCAGAAGCTGGTTTCACATCCTTAATGGATTGATTAAAACGCTTTGCGTCTTCTCCAAATATGATTGGAGTCTCTTTTATCGGTTTGGCCATCGTAATAATTGTTTATAGTTTATAAATCCGATACAAAGGTAAATATTATTCTTGATCTTTCTCCTATTTAGTCAAGGAAAGATCAATTGTATACGAGCAAATTGAGACTCTCAAGTTTGTTGTTGCTGCAATTCGATTATGATTTCATCGGTAATATATGCATCGCTCATCGTTATTAAAGGATATTCTTTATTAAGTAAGAGAGCATATATATTACTATTATAGAATAGATGCAATGCTTTTACGGGAGAAACTTTTAGTTGTTTAGCTAGTTGCATCACAATCCGACTGTATTTATTCCATACTAAAACATCTATCATAGTTTGTTTATTTAAGTGTTATCGATTGTTCAAAAGAAAGGCATTCGTCTATAAGTTGTTGGTTTAGCAAACAAATTTGGTTATTCGGTTGCTCGTATTGCAGACGTCCTAATGCCACTTCTTTTGTAATTTGTCCTTCAATATAATTTTCTATTGTATCAAATATCCGGTCGTTAGCTACACCTCCTTCTATTAAATCATATCCTAACCAAGGTTTTTTCCCTCGCCGGCTATCAACGATAAAGTCAAGCCAGTCATTGCCATATCCATCAAAATGCAATGATCTATAATTTGCAGAAGATATTTTTTCAATATTTAATTCGTATATATTAATTGTTGCAATAGTACCGGGGCGACGTAACATCATAACAGAAGCCCATCGTTCTGCCTGATTATAAATGTTTGTAACATAAAATCCTTTTCCGAAATCAAGATTCTCTCTTCCGATATTGGCCAAAGGATACTGTATTTCCGCTGTACTTCCGTGAAAGACTTTCATGATTATTTCTCTTTTTCTTTATAATATCTTTCCCAATTATCCAGAGCTTCTATCAATGTGTCCGCAATGTATTCCCGACTTTGAGTATGAAGCACGTCATATCCCTCAATAAGGTAACGGGTGATGAGATCGACCTTTTCTAATCGATTATAAAGGACCGGGGCAGGAATACCAGTTTTTTGTGCTGCACTTTCGATGGCAAAAACCACAAACTCCATGAGTTTATCGTCAATCGCTCGGGAAATATGTGTTGTTGCTTGTTGCATATTTCTTTCTATTACGTGTCTGTGTTACAAAGATATAATAAAAGTGAGTTTTTTACTCTTAAATATGACTAATTACAAAGCTTTTTCTACTTAATATTAATCCACGTTCCATGTTGCTTCAGGTATACCTCCAAAAACATCATCTATAAGATCATCACTCCATCCATTATAACCATTGTATTTTTCGCAACTTACGCCATAGTTGTTCCATGTGGTATCAATTCTTTCGTAAGATGGTTTATCTTTCATATAGGAGCGGGGAGAAAATGCATCTGATTTAAATAATACAGGAATATATGTTGAAAAAATTGGATAGGCAAGTATTTCTATATGATTTTTAAGTATTAAAAAAGAAGATCTATTTATATAACTTTCTGTAGTGAGACTAATTGTATTTTTATTATCATCCTTATTTATCTCTTTTATTATTACTTGATTAAATAGAGTTGATTCAATATCATAAGAGTCATACCATGTGTGGTGATCCTTTTGGGGTCTGTAAAATCCTGTATTATAGTAATTATAATTGTTTTTCGACCTTAAATTCGGATTATATTTACAAGAAACTCCAATTATTTGCCTTTTTGGAGATAAAGATTTTACATAACAAACTTTTTGTTGAGAAATGAGATACCATACATTAAAAATAGTACCCTTATGGGTTTTACATTGAAAGCCTGTACTAACAGCATCATCTGCTTCTACACATTGGCTGACATGTAAACCTTCATTTAATGTGTCACATATAAGTGCATCATCTGAACTGTACAAACTTTCTAAAACTTTCTCAAAATTCATAATAAAACTATTAAGATTATTTTCTTTCTATTTATTCAGCTTCAATATCTTTTTTGATAATGTTGATGATGTTTAGTAATTCCGGCACACTCTCACGTACTGTTGCATAAATAACATCAGCATCAATTTCAAAGTAATGGTGAACTATAATATCTCTCATTCCCATAACTTCACGCCAAGGTATCTGAGGGTAATTTACCAATAAACGACGATCTGTTAGTTTATCGAGATTTTTAATGCTTTCTCCTACAGCAATAAGTTTCATACAAACACCGTCAAGTAAAGACATTCCTTCATTTGATCCTAAAAAGTCATTTACAGACTGAACGTTCCGGCAACGTTCGCAAACGATTTCGAGTTGTTCTGCAATACGGTCTATTAGATGTATGACCTCTGATTTGTTTTTGTCAAACATATAAAGCTTCCTTTTCGATATTTCGTTTCAGATACTCATCCATACGATCACGCAATCTTACCAGGTCGACCCGGGATCCTAGCAAAGCTTCAAGATCAAATTTGATACGGGCTAATGTGAGTAGATTAGGAGCGGGGGCTTCAAAACAAATATCCACATCGCTATTTTCTGTTTGCTCACCACGGGCAACACTGCCGAAAATCCCCATACGGACAATACCATATTTACCGGCATGGGAATCCATATATTGCCGTAATAGTGTCAAGTATTCATTTGTCGATTTCATAGCAGTTACCTTTTATGAGGTCAAAGATAGTTATATTTTTTTGAAAGGGAGATTACTTAGCTTTGTAAAATCCAATCAGGTTCTACGAATTTCTTTATTGCCTAATTAGAATTAAATCACTAACTTTGCGGCATTTTTAGAAGAAAGATAAATATAACGCGAAATGAGTAAGAAATTTGCCGAATATTCTAAGTTTGACTTATCGAATGTCAATAAAGAGGTGCTGAAGAAGTGGCAGGATGGAGACATCTTCCACAAGAGTCTTGAAATCCGCGAAGGATACCCCTCATTTGTATTTTACGAAGGACCGCCTTCAGCAAATGGTATGCCGGGTATTCACCACGTTATTGCCCGTTCGATTAAGGACATTTTCTGCCGTTACAAGACCATGAAAGGATTCCTGGTCAACCGTAAGGCGGGATGGGATACGCACGGCCTGCCGGTTGAGTTGGGCGTGGAGAAATCCATGGGTATAACCAAGGAAGATATCGGCAAGAAGATTTCTGTCGCTGACTATAACGCAGCTTGCCGGCGTGATGTGATGAAGTTTACCAAAGAATGGGAAGACCTCACCGATAAGATGGGCTACTGGGTAGATATGGAAAATCCGTATATCACCTACGATAACCGTTACATCGAAACGCTGTGGTATCTGCTGAAAGAATTATATAAGAAAGGTTTGCTGTACAAAGGATATACGATCCAACCGTATTCGCCGGCAGCCGGAACAGGTCTTAGCTCGCATGAGTTGAACCAGCCGGGTTGCTACCGCGATGTGAAGGATACGACCTGTACGGCTCAATTCCATATCCTCGATCCGAAACCCGAAATGGCACAGTTCGGTGATGCATTCTTCCTGGCATGGACGACTACTCCGTGGACATTGCCTTCAAATACGGCTCTTTGCGTAGGTCCGAATATCACTTACGTGGCTGTTCAGACGTTCAATCCGTATACCGGTATGCCGATGACTGTCGTGTTGGCAAAGGATTTGATGGATGCACATTTCAATCCGAAAGCTGCCGGTCTGGAACTGTCTGATTATAAGATAGGAGATAAGCTGATTCCGTTTAAGGTGGTTGGCGAATGGAAAGGACCGGAATTGGCTGGCATGCATTATGAACAGCTGATTCCCTGGGTAAATCCGGGCGAAGGTGCTTTCCGTGTAATTACGGGTGATTATGTAACAACCGAAGACGGTACGGGTATCGTACATATCGCTCCGACTTTCGGTGCGGATGACGACCGTGTGGCTAAGGCAGCTGGCGTTCCTCCGTTGATGATGATCGACAAGGATGGTAACAGACGTCCGATGGTGGATATGACCGGTAAGTTCTATCTGCTGGAAGATCTGGATCCGGAGTATGTACAGGCTCATATGAACGCTGCCGATTACGATCCGTGGCAGGGTAAGTTCGTAAAGAATGCGTACGATCCGGAAAAGACAGACAAAGACGAAACTTTGGATATCGAGATATGTATGATGCTGAAGGTGCAAAACCGCGTGTTCCGCATCGAAAAGCATGTACACAATTACCCGCACTGCTGGCGTACCGACAAACCGGTATTATACTATCCGCTGGATAGCTGGTTTATCCGCACTACTGCTTGCCGCGACCGTATGATCGAACTGAATAATACGATCAACTGGAAGCCACAGAGCACCGGTACGGGACGTTTCGGTAAATGGTTGGAAAACCTTCAGGACTGGAACCTGAGCCGTAGCCGTTATTGGGGTACCCCGTTACCAATCTGGCGTACGGAAGACGGAACGGAAGAAAAATGTATCGGTTCGGTTGAAGAACTGTACAACGAAATAGAAAAGGCTGTTAAAGCCGGATTCATGGAAAGCAATCCTTATAAGGATAAAGGATTCAATCCGGGTGAATACAATAAGGATAATTACGAAAAGATCGACTTGCACCGTCCGTATGTGGATGAGGTGATCCTTGTTTCTGAAAGCGGTAAGCCGATGAAACGGGAAACCGACCTGATCGACGTTTGGTTCGACTCGGGTGCGATGCCGTATGCTCAGATCCATTATCCGTTCGAGAATAAGGAAATACTGGATAACCGTACGGTTTATCCGGCCGACTTTATCGCGGAAGGTGTCGACCAGACTCGCGGTTGGTTCTTTACCCTGCATGCGCTGGCAACAATGGTATTCGATAGCGTGGCTTATAAAGCGGTTGTTTCCAACGGTCTGGTACTCGACAAGAATGGTAATAAGATGTCCAAACGTCTGGGAAATGCGGTCGATCCGTTCTCTACAATCGAACAATATGGTTCCGACCCGTTGCGTTGGTATATGATTACGAATGCATCTCCGTGGGATAACATCAAGTTCGATATCGACGGAATGGATGAAGTGCGCCGTAAGTTCTTCGGTACATTATATAATACCTATTCATTCTTCTCACTCTATGCAAATGTGGACGGCTTCGATTATTCGGAACCGGATGTTCCTCTGAACGAACGCCCGGAGATCGACCGCTGGATTCTTTCTTTACTGAATACATTGGTGAAAGATGTGGACGGATTCTATGATACCTACGAACCGACCCGTGCGGGACGTGCTATCTCTGAATTTGTAAACGATAACCTGAGTAACTGGTATGTACGTCTGAACCGTCGCCGTTTCTGGGGTGGTGGTATGACAACCGATAAGTTGTCGGCTTACCAGACTTTATATACTTGTCTGGAAACGATAGCCAAGTTGATGGCTCCGATTGCTCCGTTCTATGCCGATCAGTTGTTCTGCGACCTGATTGCCGTAACCGGACGTGAGACGGTTGAGTCTGTCCACTTATCCGATTTCCCGAAATATGACGAATCATTGATCGATAAGGATCTGGAAGAACGTATGAAGATGGCGCAGGATGTTTCGTCCATGGTGCTGGCTTTGCGTCGTAAAGTGAATATCAAAGTTCGTCAGCCGCTCCAGACCATTATGGTGCCGGTTATGGATGCCCATCAGCAGGAAAGTATCGAAGCAGTGAAGAACCTGATCCTGAACGAAGTGAATGTGAAGGAACTGAAGTTTGTCGATAACGCTGCCGGAATCCTGGTAAAACGTATCAAGCCGGACTTTAAGAAGTTAGGCCCGCGTTACGGTAAGATCATGAAGAGCCTGGCTGCCGCTATCCAAAGCATGAGCCAGGAGGATATCCTTGCTTTCGAAGCTGCCGGAACATTCATGTTGAATGTGGAAGGACAGGATGCAACTATCGAACGTACGGATGTTGAAATTATCTCGGAAGATATCCCGGGCTGGTTGGTTGCCAATGAAGGCCGTCTGACTGTAGCTCTTGATATCACAGTCACTGAAAGCCTGCGTAAGGAAGGTTTGGCACGCGAATTGGTAAACCGTATCCAGAACTTGCGTAAGAGCAACGGTTATGATATAACGGATAAAATCAATGTGACTATTCTTTCGACCGATGAAATGGATGACGCAATTAAGGAATTTAATGAGTACATTGCGAACCAAGTGCTGGCTGTATCTGTTGAAATAACAGAACATGCCATAAGCGATGCGACCGTCCTTGATTTCGAAGATTTCAATCTGTCGGTACGAATCGAAAAAGAGTGATTTTTTCTATAAAAAAGAAAGGCGTCCCTTGCCGCATATAAATATTATCGTATATTTGGACTGCGACTTGGTCGCCTGATATATATTATGAATTGTGGAACCTAAAATTAAATGAACCATGGCAGAAAAGACAAGATATTCGGATGCTGAACTCGAGGAGTTCCGCGCCATTATTTTAGAGAAGTTGGAGGTAGCCAAGAAGGATTACGAGTTGTTGAGATCGGGTGTAACCAATTCTGATGGTAACGATGTGGCTGATACATCACCAACATTTAAGGTGTTGGAAGAAGGTGCCGCAACTTTGTCGAAGGAAGAGGCCGGACGTTTGGCACAACGCCAGATGAAGTTCATACAGAACTTACAGGCTGCTTTGATCCGTATAGAAAATAAAACGTATGGCATTTGTCGTGAAACGGGTAAACTGATCCCGAAAGAAAGACTGCGTGCCGTTCCTCATGCTACTTTGAGTATCGAAGCAAAACAAGGAGGTAAGAGATAAATGAAATTTTCTAAAGGTTGGGGAGCAGTGTTGATTATAATGCTGCTCCTTATTCTTGACCAGGCTCTCAAAATTTGGATCAAGACACACATGCAGTTGCATGAGAGTATAGAGATTACCCCGTGGTTTTATCTCTATTTTACCGAGAATCCGGGAATGGCTTTCGGTATAGAAGTAATAGGTAAGTTGTTTTTGTCGATATTCCGTATTGTGGCGGTCGGCTTTATCGGTTATTACCTGTATAAGCTTGTAAAAGACAAATATAACTTCGGTTTTATTGCTTGTGTCTCGTTGATATTTGCAGGAGCAATCGGTAATATTATCGATTCCGTATTTTATGGAGTGGTATTTGATCATAGTTTCGGTCAGATCGCGTCTTTTATGCCTGCGGGCGGAGGATATGCGGGATGGCTGCACGGGAAAGTAGTGGATATGTTTTATTTCCCGTTGATTCAGACGGTATTGCCTGACTGGCTTCCTATTTGGGGAGGGGAGGAGTTCGTCTTTTTCCGTCCTATCTTCAACCTGGCGGATTCAGCAATCTGCGTAGGTGTTTTCTTGTTATTGATATTTTACCGGCATACCTTGTCGGCCAGTCTCTCTAAAGAAAAAGAAAGTAATAAATAAATGCGGAATAAATTGCGCAGATATGGTGTCGCATTGTTGACGGCAGCTTTGTTGGTTTCCTGTAGTAAGGTGCCTGATGGCATTTTGTCGGAAAAGGAAATGAAGGCTGTCCTGATTGATATGCAACTGGCTGAAGCTATGATCAGCACGGATTATAAAAAGTATAGCGACGATGCTGAGAAAGAAGCGCTTTACCAGTCTGTATTCCGCAAGCACAAAATAGAACAGGCTGTTTATGACAGTTCGCTGGTCTGGTATGGGCGTAACCTGGATGTGTACATGCAGGTCTACGACTTGGTTCTGGCCGAACTGAATGAACGGCAAAAGGCGCTGGGAGATGTGCAGGCAAATGCCGCCCCTGTATCTAAACAGGATTCGGTAGATATCTGGCCGCGTCTTACTTATCTTACTTTAGAACCGAATGCCCTGTTTAATGGGATAGCGGTCGATATTAAACCGGAAACCAACTATCCGTCCGGCAGTACGTTTGTATTGGGAATGCGTGTCTGGGGATTGAACGATGCGATGAAGAATCGTCCGGAGATCCGTCTGAGTGCCAATCAGGGAGATACGATTATTACCGTAAACGACAAAATTCTTCGCGACGGTTATCATGAAACTACGTTAAGGACTTTGCCTACCAAACAGGTAAAGAGCGTGTATGGTTTTATCCGCCTGAACGGAAAGGATGATTCCACCTCTTATTTCAAAATTTATGTGGATAGTTTGAGCCTGATGCGGTATAACTACGGTCGGTTACCGGAAAAGGACTCCATACAAGTTGCACGTAAGGACTCTATAAAGAATTAGATCAAAATATGCGCAGGATTGCTTCGCATTATATATATTGGCGTAAATGGTACCGTATGCATTATCTTGAGTTGGATGCGAAGGGACGTTTGACCGGTGTGTATCCTCTGGTACAGGAGATTGCGAATACAGAATTTTATGACGGTACTTTATTGCCGGTACCGTCAGATATTACTTTTCCTCTGGTTGGAGTTTCTTCTTTAGCGGAATGGCTGGCTGTTACGGATTCAGTAACCATAGACTCTCTGGTACAAGTCTGTCATTTACCCAGCATTTCCCCGACGACGCCTGAACTCGGCGCAGACTACAGCAGTGGCGATTGCTACGTTCAGCGACTCTGATGTTTCCCTGTCCTGTGGATAATTAGGTATGTATAATTTTTCATTGACAAGCGTTTCTATCTCGGGGCGGATACCGTTTCCTTCATTTCCCATGATGATGATACCTGTTTCCGATAATTCTTTCGCGTACATATTTTCTCCGTCAAGAAACGTTCCGTATAACGGGATTTGTTGTTCTGCCTGTTTTTTCAGGTAGTCGTGCAAATCCGTATAATGTACTTTTACATGGACGAGAGCCCCCATAGTGGCTTGTACCGTTTTGGGACTGAATACGTCGGCGGTGTCCTGGCTACAAATAATATGTTCGACGCCGAACCAGTCGGCCAGCCGTATGATCGTACCGAGATTGCCGGGGTCTTGTATCCCGTCGAGGGCAAGGATTAACTGTTTTTTGGGGTCGGCATCATCCAATGACCAGGTCGGACGTTTGAAGACGGCCAGTACATCCTGCGGGTTTTTCAGGAAACTGGCTTTCCGTATATCGTCATCATCAGCTTCCAGCAACTCCTTAGCGGGAATGTCGCCTTGTGTTGCCATCCATGACGGTTTGGCTATCAGCAGGTCGCATTCGAATGCATGTAACATGTCTGCCACCAACTTATTTCCTTCGGCAACAAATGCATTTAACTCGTTGCGAAACTTCTTTAATTCCAGTGAACGGATCTGTTTTATTTTAGACTTACTCAGCATCTTTACTTTTTTTACAAAGCAAAAGTACAGGAATTTATTTAATTTCAGTTACATTTCATTGAAAAGTGGATATAAGGTAAATACATTATAATTCTTCTTTTATGAGGATTGTGTCTATTGCCTTTGTGAACTAATGAAGGAACAAATTTCCCTATTATAATACCATATGTCTTGAAATTGATGGTATTTGGAATAATTGCTTTTTATAATTTATAATTTTAAGGCGAAGTTTTCGAAAAATTAGTATTGATGGATAAATCCAGTAACCCTCATGAGGGTTTTTTGCTGTATGCACAGCAAAAAATTATATATATTTTATTTACTTAATTTACATGTAACCCTAATGCATGTAGTTTGGATATGAATGAAATGAATAGATTGATAGCGATGTGAAGAGGATAATAAACGAATAAAACAAAATAACTAAAAACAAAAAGTATGATGAGAAAACTTGTTATCATGATCTTCCTGTTTGTGATTCCATTGTCGTTTTATGCACAGGATAGATTGAGTGGTCAGAAAGGATCAGTCGTCGGTCTGAAAACGAATATTCCGTATTGGGGAGCGATGGCAACTTTCAATGCTGGAATTGAATTCCGTCTGGCACGTCATTGGTCATTGGATATAGAAACCGGTCTGAATCCGTTCGACGGAAAGAAAGAGGATGGTAGCTATGGTAAATCTCTTAAGCATTGGCGACTCCATCCGGAGTTGCGTTATTGGTTTTGTGAAACTTCCTACAAACATTTTATCGGTCTGCATGTCCCTTACATATTATATAATGTATCGGACATCAAAATACTGGGAACCGAGAATGAGCGCCATCAAGGTTGGGGAGCAGGAGTAGGAGTTAGTTACGGTTATTCATGGTTGCTTTCCAAGCATTGGAATCTGGAAGCGACGGTCGGTGTGGGATATCTCTATCTTGAATCGGAGAAATACCCCTGTACAAACTGTGGTCGTCGTCAGGAATACGTCAAGAAACATTACTTCGGTCCAACACAGGCTGCAATTAACCTGATTTATCAATTTTAATTTTCGCCGCCTTATGAAAATGAACAAACATATACTTATAGTAACGAGTCTGCTGGCGGCAACTGCTTTGCAGGCACAGGAGATTAAAGTAAAGGATAAGATTGTAGAGAAATCGGACAATGCGTTGATTATTGGTATGACGTTCGATTTTGGTAAAGTGAAAGTTCCTGCTGACCGTAGTCTGGTGTGCACACCGGTGGTTGTTTCGGGTGATAGTATCCGTCCTTTGACACCGGTTATTCTCAATGGTCGCGATCGTCATATTTTGTACGACCGTACAGGGCGTACTTATTCGACACACGGGGAATATGAATTGCGTCGTAATAATGGTGAGGAACAATTCTTCGAATACACCACTCGCACACCAATGGCGCCTTGGATGAAGAAGTCGGAAGTGGCTCTCGTAACCGACCTCTGCGGTTGTGGTTGGGAAGCGTTGCAGAACGACCGTTCTCCACTCTTTCCGATCAATTTGTCAGAGCCGGTTGTTTTGAGACCGTTGCTTGCCTATCGTACGCCTGAAGCCGAGGCGGTCAAGGCGCGTTCGATCGAGGGAAAAGCATTTTTGGATTTCCCGGTTAACAAAATAACGATTTATCCCGACTACCGAAACAATCCGCGTGAGCTGGCAGCTATCCGTGCAACGGTCGAGTCCGTGAAAGACGATCCGTATGCTACCATCACGGAAGTGTGGATCAAAGGTTTTGCTTCTCCCGAAGGCTCATACGCCAATAATACATATTTAGCAGAAAATCGTGCCAAGGCCTTACGCGATTATGTGAAAAGTCTTTATCGTTTCGAACATGCTACATTCAGCGTAGATTTCGAACCGGAAGACTGGGAAGGATTGGAAAAGCGTCTGGAAGAAATGAATTTACCGGACAAAGCTGAGTTGCTGGCTATTATTCGTGATCAGGAACCACGCGACCTCGATAAGAAGGAACAGAAGTTGAAAGTATTGAATGGTGGTAACTCTTATAAAATTTTGCTCAGGGATGTTTATCCGGCGTTACGCCATTCGGACTATGTGGTGAAGTATAACATCCGCAATTTCACAGCCGAAGAAGCCCGGTCGCTTATCTATACTGATCCAAAGCAGTTGAGTCTGAATGAAATGTTTATGGTGGCTCAAAGTTATGAGGCTGGAAGTGAGAAATATAACGAAGTGTTCGAAATTGCTGTCCGCATGTTCCCGGAAGATCCGGTATCGAACCTGAATGCTGCCAACACTGCTATTCAAAGAGGCCAGTTGGATCAAGCGGAACGTTACCTTCAGAAAGCAGCCGAAGGAGATGAGAAACAGTTGGCACGTGCATCTATTCTGATGCTTCGCGGCGATCTGGACGGTGCGGAAAAGATCTTGAATACGTTGCAGAATAGTCCGGTGACAGGAAAAGCAGCCCAGGCAAACCTCGAACAGATCAAAGCAAAACGTGAAGAATGAAAAACGTCAAAAAATGATTGATTATGAACATAGCCTATAAATATCTTTTATACGTCTGTATGGCAACCTGTTTTATGCAGGTTGGCTGTACTGACGAAGTTCATTTGAACCGTGATGACGGAGAGGAGGATGTGGTGGTGGAAAACTACCTTCGTCTGACTATCAGTAGTCCGGAAGCCAAACACTTAACCCGTTCAAACCCCACCGGTGGCGAGAATGGTGACGGCTATGAGCCGGGACAGGACTACGAGACACGCATCGACGATCTGATGCTACTCTTTTATCAAGGGACAGACGGTGTGAATTCTCCTGCCTCGACCCCGATAGATAAAATTATGTATCTGGATCGTGACGCCATGGAGGGTGACAATCGTACTGAACCGGTACTTGTGGGGCTTCCGGGTGGTTGGTATGACTTGTTGGTCATTACCAACACCGGCAACATACGTTCGCAGCTTCAGGGAATGACGCTCGGCGGTGTGCGTGACTATTTGCAAAAGCGCGCCTGGACGGAGAATGGAGGAAAATATTCTCGTTTTGTGATGGCTTCGGATGGTCATTTGGACACACAAGTGTATATCTGTGGTGAGAATACGATCGATAATCCGGCTTCTGCCACAGTTGAGGTGGAACGTCATGCGGCACGTATCGATTATCAATTGGTACACAAATATTATGATGTGACGGACAAGACAGCCGGCGAGGCCCAGGTTTCCATTACCGGGGCTTTGATCGTGAACAAACTGGATGCCGGTTCCTATATGCTCAAACGAGTGATAGGTGCGGCATCGGACGGTTCGTACGGTGCGGAAAACACGCTTGAATACCTCGGCTTGGAATTGCCTGAATGGGGCGATCACCAGACCAACTATGTGCTGGATCCGTGGAGTCGCAAGAAGACGCTGGCCAATGTGGATTGTCGCGTTTTTAATCCGGAACAGCCTTCCGGTTCCGGACAACCGCTTGCTTCGCTTTATGAAAACTATTTTACGAGCTACGGTACATCGGTATCCAACTGGAAGTTTGCTCCCGGTTTGGGTGAACGTGTGGGTGACTGGTACCGTGTGGGTTACACGAAAGAAAATACGGTGGCTAAGGCGGAACAATCGCCTTACATCAATACGGGAGTCGTATTTAAAGCTTCTTATGGACCTAAGAAATGCATTGTTTATGATCCGGTTTCCGGTAAAGCGATCGAACGGACGGGCTTGGATGGTGCACCGTTCACGTTCTTTGCATACAAAGGCGTTATATACAACTCAGCGGAAGCTGTTATGGCTGCATTTACAGGTAACGGCACGAATGTGGTCGGCTATGATTTTGCCGGTAAGACTTGGGGCGATGTCGAGAAGTTGACGAAGGTGTTAAAGGAAAACGATCCGGTGGGTTACCGTCGTTTTCTTACTCAGAAGGCAAAAGGCAAGACGGCAACCGACCGTTTGACAGAAGCAGAAGCCTACCAGTTGTCCTGGAATAATTATATGTATGTCACCTTTGGGTACTCGTTGGGTACGAACGGTACATCCATTATTAATCTGAATGGCAAGGACACTCGCCGATTGTTGGCACGTTACGGACTACATACGTATGCTGACGGAGTTTGCTATTATACTCACTGGATTCGTCATTCTAACAACAATGATCCATCAAAAGGGATTATGGAATATGCGATTGTGCGTAATAATGTTTACAAATTGCGTCTTAGTGACATTTATGGCCTGGGACATGATATCCCATACGAACCGCCGTTCGATCCGGAACCTGTCGATCCGACACCTCCCGGTCCGGATGACCCGGACAATCCTCCTACACCTCCCGGCCCGGACGATCCGGATAACCCACCGACGCCTCCAGGGCCTGATGATCCGGATAATCCACCAACGCCACCCGGACCGGATGATCCTGATGACCCCGATATCGATCCGCTTATCCAGATCGAGGTGGTTGTGAAACCTTGGTTGATAATCGACCCTGAAACGTTTTATTTCTAACCGTTAAAATAAAAAAACGATGAAATCAATAACAACAAAATATATCTTTTTCCCGGTACTGGTACTGTTGTGCCTGGCCGGGTTGGCTTCATGCGATTATATCCATGACGAACTACCTCTTTGTCGGCATACACTCCGTTTTGTTTACCGGCATAATATCAAACATGCCGATGCATTTGCCTATGAAATGGAGAATCAGGAGGCAGCAAAAAATGTTCGTTTGTATATTTATAGTGCTGATGGCAAGTTTCTTTCATCTCGCCTGATCGAGGGGGAAGAGTTAAAAAAGAACGAAGTGGATCTGAGCGAACTTGCCCCGGGCGATTACCGCCTGTTGGCTTGGGCCGGTTTGAATGCTCAGGATTATACGTGGACGGAACCGGCCCCCGGTTCTTCTATCGATGACTTCCGTATGTCGGTACAAATGGTGGAAAATCGTGTCGATCGCGAATTGTCCGGTCTTTTTCAAGGGGAATTGGAATATACGATACCTATCGGAGGTACTACCGATACCGAGTTCCCATTGGTAAAGAATACCAATAAGATACGTTTCATACTGATCGATGCCAACCGGGGAACGAAACTGACGTCGGATGCATTCGACTTTGCTGTTACTACCACAAACGGCGATCTTGATGCGCACAATGAACCGGTCTCTCCTACACGAATCACCTGGTTGCCTTATTTGCAACAGGTAGAGGAAGTGAAAGCCTCCGGTAACGAAACGATTAAGTATGAAGCTGTTTGTACGGAATTGAATACACTTCGTTTGATCGACAACACTACCGGTACGCTTCGTATCCGTTATGCGAGTGAGAAGACGCCGTTTATCAACGTCAGTCTCACGGAGCTCCTGAAATTGACACAGATAGCATCTCATAAACTACCGGGACAGGAGTATTTGGATCGGCAAGACGAATATGTGATCACCGCATACGTCGACATCGTCGGCGGACGGGCACATTGTCTTGAAGTGATCGTTGATGACTGGATTGTTCGTTTGGAAGACTTGACACTTGGAAATGAGGAGATGACATTATGAAAGGTCGATTGAATCCATATAGGAACCTGTCAGCGGTTGTCTGCCTGCTTGCTCTTCTCGCCTTCGGTTGTGTGAGTGGCGAGAAGGGTGGCTCCGGCGACCTGGACCTTCCCGAAATGGTGGAGGTGGATTTGCAAGTGGGCATAGCGGATGTTGCGCCCTCGTTGCAAACGAAAGCTGACGAAGGTGAGGAGGTAGAAAAGAAAGACGAGAATGCTTTGGATGGTGAACAGATTCATTCGCTGGCCGTGCTGATTGTCAATAATTCTACCCAAAAGATTGAAAAGAAGTTTTTGCCCGATTTAACGAATGATAAGAATGCTTTGAAGGGTGAACTGACAAGTTGGAGTTCCGAAGAGTTCCGGTTGCCCCAAGGTACGAAACGGATTTATGCCTTTGCCAATTGGGAGTCGCTGAATAATGAGATGCTAAATGCTGCTATCGCAGCAGAAGAAGGTGATGAGATACCGAAGCTGCCGGAAGAGGTCTCCTGGCCTGAAGGTGGTTTTGACCCGAAGCAAGAAGTTTATCTTCCGATGAGTTACGCTGAGACGTGGGAGGTTTCTTCTTCGGTAAAGAAACCAATCCGGTTGACCCGTTTGGTCAGCCGTTTGCAGGTGAAGGTCACCAATGCGACAAACCACGGGTTGAAGTTGGACAAGCTGACATTAGGGACTTTCAATACAAGTACCCATTTGTTAGGCGGTTCTTCCCCAATCAAGGATTTGAATAAAACAAATGTTGTTGGTTTTTTGCCTGAGCAAACAACAACACTTGACCCGATGGAGGATAATGGTACATTGAAAGAATATACCTCCGGTTGGATGTATGTATTTGAATCCAGTATGCAAGAAGGCTTTAAACTTGATTTTGAAACAACAAGCCAGGGCAATGTTTATCATGATCCTGATATGCATAGCGGAACAAGGTCTACTGAAAACAAGAAAGTCGAACGCAATCGTATCTGGAACCTGAACTTGTGGGTTTGTGGCTACAACTTGACTTTGACGTTGAAAGGAGAAAATCCGCCGATCGGTGGTTATCCAGTGATGACCTGGGAGGAGATGAAAGGTTTGAGTGGTACGCTGTATGGTGGCGGTCCGTTTACGATAGAAATTGGAGAATTGCAATCGTTGAATGAAGAGACACCAGTTCCGAATGATGTCAAATGGTCTATTGATGAAAATATTAAAAATCCAGAATGGTTGATAGAGGACTTGAAATTAGCCGGTACAACTATAACAGGACGTATGGCCGGTTATGCCATAGATGCAACAGGCTCACTTACCTTTAAGTTGAATGCGACCAGCGGCGATCGGATGATATCCGTTTTCCCCGTTACGTTGAGTTTTGCGGAAATATTCGATCAGGCCCAATCGCAACCTTAAGCGAGATTTTGCAGGTTATCGAGGCCGGCAAAATTTACTCGACTCGTAGACGTCCATCTACTCGATAAGTAGACGTTCATCTGCTCGATAAGTAGACGCTCGTCTGCTTAATAAGTAGAGGTAGGGTCTACTTACTAAGTAGATTTCGGCTTACTTATTAAGCCGTTCAAAATATAAAAACAACAGATATAACAACAAAATTAGAATACGATGAAACGAAATAAAATAAAATATGACAGGTGGCTCCGGATGCTACTCTTGTCGTTAGCCCTGCTAACCGGCGGGGGCTGGATGGCTTGGGGGCAGGTTATGGATGGAAGTCAAAGAACAGAGATTACTTTAAATCATCATTTTGAAAGTGGAACAGATTGGCATGACAATGTCTTTTATGAAACGAAGATAATTTATGTACATCCAGGAATGAATCGTGAGCTGTTTATTCCGGAACTGAGAAATAATATACGTGGACTTAGTGGAACAAATGAAGATCAGGTTGATGATCGATTTAATTGGTTTGTGCATTGGTATGTAGTAGATAAGAATGGAAATGCGCAATCTATAGATGTAATAAAACACAAAAAAGTATCTATATTGAGAGCTGATGCAGAATCACAAGGTGGAGATTGGGGCGGATTTGCGAGTAGCTATACGACCCATGAAACTAAAGATTATTTCGTAAAAGACAAAAATGGAGGTTTAGTTTGGTCAAAAAGAATAAGAGATCAGATTTGGAGAAATGGACAAGAGGCTGATAGAGGAATTGAAAATGGTAATGGTGGCTACGGTATGGATGCATCTACTATTGAGTTCTCTTTAATAGAAAATCAAATACAACAATACGACATTTACTGTGATGTAAGTTTTTATCAAGATGGAAGTTTGTCTAAAAATAACGGAGCTATTACATATACAGAACCGACATTAACAAAGCGATACATCTTCCAACTTCATGACGCAAGTGAAATCAAGGCGGTTTTAGAGAAGAATGAAGATAGCTCAAATATAGAACCTATTAAATATGATTATCCATATGAAGAAGACAATCTGACCATAAATTTCTCCATGCCTTATATGCCGGATAATTATTTTTGGGAAGTAAACGGAACAACTGTTCAAGGTAAAAAGTTTCAATATCAGTATCAAGGTATAGATGATGAAAACTGGTATGCTTTTAGATTGGCTACACGTAAAAATCAGAGAATCTCGCTTCAGCAGGTACAAAGAATCGTGAATGCGAAGGCATATTCGCCAGATAAACCGATTACAATATTGGTAAGGGTTTCTGATGAAGAGAAAGAAACAACATATGCTAATGTGGAAAATCCTGCTATAGATTCACAGAATGGTAATACAAAACTTGTTGCTAAATATATTTTCACTCCACAAATAAATTCAGGCTTTCTGTTAGATAATGATGAGTTGGATGCAAAAAAAGAAAGATGGCCAAGAAGGGATACAGAAAGATTTGAGCAGATCGGTAGTGTCGATTTTGATATGGGAAAAGTTTCAGAAACATTAGAAAAAGATAATAATATGTCTGCTGATCCATTTGGAGATTTTAAGAATAACTGGACAAGTTATGGCTTTTTAAGAATGGGAGCAAATATATTGAGGAGAAATGGAAGTGTTTGGACAAGTAATCAGAATGTTTACGGCTTGTTTAGAAGTGCAAATAAAGAAAACTTATCTAAAGATACGAATGTTGCATATACCGATGCCGAAGGTTATGATGTAAAATATATGTGGCCTGCTACAATAACTGCTTATACGAAATTAAAAAACGAATACAATAGGATATTATATGACCGTACTGCTGAAATTTCTAAAGAAAAGAATGATGGAGTACCTTCTGAATACGGTTATTTTTATTATATTGATGCCAGTAACGATGCTGGGAAATTGGTCGAAGTCCCTGTTGAAAATATTTGCCCAAATACAGAATTGACTGTTACGGCATGGGTAGCTGATATGACACGTGCACTTTATGTAGACAAAGATCACAAAAATAAACCATTGGCTCCTAATATTAATCTTCTTTTTAAGGGAGTTAAACATGATAAAACAGAGGTCGTGCTTCATAGGTTTACATCTTGTGATGCGCTGACAAATTATCAAGAGGGTGCAGGAACTGGAGATGGTGGTAGCGATCAATTAGCCAACATCAATCTTATGCAATGGCAACAACTCTGTTATAAGTTTGTGGTAAACCAAAATATATCCGACATTGAATGTTTTCATCTTGAAGTCCAAAACAACGAGCCTCATACTGACGGAGCCGACTACGCAATTGATGATATCCGTATTTTCCGTACAATACCTAAAGTATCTCTTGTTCAGGCTGACGAACCATGTGATTTAGGTACGAAGTTTGCGAAAGTCAAGTTTGTTACGGATTATGATATCTTATTGGCAAATATGGGATTACAAAGGGATGGTGAAATTCCTAATTCAAATGTAGATGTGGATTCATACCCTGAATATGAAAATCAGACAATGGCTTTGTTGAAAGATTATCTTGATAAGCATAAAGAGGTAAGCGAGGAGGATTATGTAAAAATCATGTATATGATTTATGATCCTGAAAACCCTGAATTGCCAATGCGGATTAAGTATAATGGAAAAGATAAAACATATTTCCGTATATCTTATTTGGCAACATCTCCGGAAAAGATGGAATGGACTGGCAATTTTGAATATAATGAAGACAAATATAAATCCGGAGAAGATATCATGATATCTTCTACTACCATCAGTCTTGAAGAGGGAGTTTTACAAGGAGATAAAAAATATATAGCCCGCGTGTTTGTTCGTGATGTACCGCTTTTGGAAAAATATGAACAATATCTGAAAGAGGTGGAAGAAAAAGGTTCTTCAACACTATTAACAGAAAACGAAATAAACGAAGTTAAAAGTCTTTATTCTTTGAATAGTAATCTTTGTGCTTTGGTTGGAGAATTCGAAATTGTACTTGCGACAGAGTTTTTGAGCATAAAAAGTGGTGATACGTCTATTGATCTTCCTGAAAAGATGGAAAAAGGGGAGACCTATGAATTGACAGGGAATTTATCATACTTAGATGATGACGATATCGCTTCTCCTCCACAGTTGTTAGAGAATGCTGTATTTGATTGGTTTTTAGGATCAAAAAAAGAATTTGAGGCTGCTGATGCAATAGTGGTGGATGGTAAAAAGTATTCGTTACAAGCTGCCTTGATCGAATATCATAATGATAACACGATAAAAGAAAGTATTAAACAGGCGTTAAACGAAAAATATGGTATTGCTGAAACAACAGACCGTAAAGCTACACTGGTAAATGGGAATTGTAGGATTGCATTAGAGGCTTCATCTATTGAATATAAGATGGAAAATGATTTTCAGAATCTTACGATTTATACACCGAGTCAACAAGGTTTAGGATCGAATATTCGATATTGTAATGAACCAATATCAAAAGGTTTAGGTATCGCTCCGCCTGTTATTGAACCGGGTGACCCTGATGTGCCCGATCCAAAAGATCCGGATGATCCTGAAAATCCTAATAATGATCCTGACCCTAAAGATCCAGATAATAATCAGTCGGATGATTTTGATGGCAAATATGTTCGTTCTGTTCGCGTAGGTTTAGTTCAAATACAAGATATGCAAAAAAATCAAGGGACATTACGTATTCCGATTCACTATAGAGAAGAAACAGAGCTTACGTTTTATTCGGATGAAACGAATAAAAATATAACGGTTTGTAAAACTTCGGATAACGAAAGAACTGCTTTGATAGGACAGACGGTTGCAACTCTAAAGTCTTTAGTTGATGAGAAAAAGAAAGGAACACCGGAGTGGGGTCAAAATTATTTTCAAATTGAGTTTAATGACTTGTCTGTCGATCCAAATAAAGGTTTCCGCGAAGGTTTTTGGTATATGGTAGAAGTTCCATATAAAGTAGCTCAAAATGAAACAACAACAGATTTCTATACAGGTTCATTCAAGCTCACCCTCAAAATCGTTCCCGAATACGTGACATGGGTAGGAAGTGAAACCGGTATGCACAACTGGAACAACGACGGGCCAAACCATTGGAGACGGTCTATTAATAGTGAGCTTTATATGGGGGATGACAATGCAACGACGGGTGCACAAGTAAACGGTACTCATACCGAAGCTTACACCCCAATGCGTTTCACGAAAGTGACGATTTATGGCAAGGCACAAGACAAGGCTAATAAGTATGCTACTGACGGAGACGCTTATGTTGCCTATCCGCATTTGTATGAATTGTCAAAGGCAACAGGTGAATACATATTGGATATGGCTCCTACAAGTATGGATGGGACTATCGGTGCCGCCACCAAGAACATCGAATATGACTTGTTGGCCGATCCAGATTATGAACAGGAGTTGTTCGGAGAAGGTATTAATTTTGAGAATCCGGATAAAGAACAAGGCCATTCCTACTCTTGTGTCCGCTTCTACGGTAACACTTGCGATGAAATTTATATCAAACCCGAATCGGAAATCCTGCATACGGAATACCTGACTTACAACAAAGCTCATGTAGACTACGAAATGGCTCCGAACCGTTGGTATATGCTTGCTTCACCTTTGAAAGGTGTTGTTTCGGGAGATATGTATTTACCGACAGGTGCAGGTACAGGTACTTCAATAGTTGGTAGTTATGCCCGCCAGGAGACTCCGGCATTTGATAATATTACCTATCTAAACAATACGGATTATACCCGTTGGACTCCTGCTGTCTATATGCGTGGTTGGAATAGCAGCTCTGTGAAAGTTGTTTATCCGGAAGGGCAGTCTGTTGAATATGCTAATTCTGCTAATTGGTCGAATCTATATAATGATGTGGATGTGCCGTTTACTCCGGGACATGGATTCTCTATCGGGACAAAGACATCGAAGTTTGATGACAAGGTATTATTCCGCCTACCGAAAGCTGATACAGAACATTCGTATTTTAGTGAAACAGGAACAAGTAATGGTTACAAGCCAATAACGGACAATCGAAAAGGTAATGGACGTTTTTATTTTAGTTCCGATACAACAAGTTTGGATGTTACAACAACAGGTATGTTTGGTAATCCGTTTATGTCGCATTTGGATATGAAAGAATTCATAGCGTGTAATTCGGAAAATAACACGTATTATATTTTGAGTGGTAGTACAATGGTTGCCAATGTTATAAATGATACCTATCGTTTATCCACAGATAGTGATTACGATCCAAACTATGTAGCTCCTCTTCAATCATTTATTAAAAATGATTTGGATAATAAAGTTGTATTTACTACTGCTATGATAGCCAAGGCCCCCACTTCAGGAAAGAAAGTCGGCTTGCGTTCCGCTACTGCTGCGGCATCAGAAAAGACATTGCCTCAATTGCGTATCACTGCCAGCCGTGGTGGTGTACATAACACTGCGCTTGTGGCAGGTCTTGTTACAGCATCAGACAGCTATATAGAAGGTGAAGATGCAGCCTTGCTGATCAATGAGGAAGTCGCCGCTCCGCAAGTGTATACACTTGCCGGTAATCAGATGACGGCTATCAACGTGACGCCGGAACTGAAAGATATTCCGGTCGGTATCTATGGTAAAGATGCTTCTCCGGTAGAACTGAGTTTCAAGCTGTCGGGAGATATGCAGAATGTTACATTAGTAGACAAGCAGAGTGGCAAGGTTTATCCGGTGACTGACGGTTTGACCCTGACTGTCTCCGGCAATACTTCCGGACGCTACTTCCTGAATGGCTCGATCGCTACGTCGAACGAGGTGATCGCTCGCAACGAGATTGTATGTTATGCCAATGGAAACGGTCAGATTGTGGTTTCATCGGTTGATCCGCTTACCCGGATCTCCGTCTATAGCGTCTCCGGACAGCGTTTGCGCTATTTGGATAATCTGAATATGCAGACGGTCTATGTCAAAGACTTGGCTCCCGGTATTTATATCGTTAAAGCTGAAAGTGTAACACAGGTATGTTCGGAAAAAATGGAGGTTAAGTAATTGTGGATACAATATAAATCTTCATAGATATTTGTAACTGAATGGCGGTCATATTATTAATGGCCGCCATTTTTTTATTCAAAAAGGCATTCCCTTTATTGTATCTTGTATCGACTAGTTGCCTTTCTGAATAATTTCAGCTACATTTGCGTGCGTAAAAGCTCGAATAATGAAGGGAATCCTCCATATACTATATTTCATATGCCTTGTTTGGATGCTGGCCGCCTGTAGTACGACGAAATATGTCGGTGACGGTGAATATCTGCTGGATAAAGTAGAGATTGTCTCCGATAATAAATCTTATAAAACAAATGAGCTGAAGCCATATCTTAGACAGCAACCGAACTTTAAAGTGTTCGGATTGATGAAATGGCAACTTTTTGTTTATGACTGGTCGGGCCGGAATGAAAAACGTTGGCTCAGTAAGCAGCTTCGCCGGATCGGGGAGCCGCCTGTCATTCTGGATACTACATTGGTAGAGCAATCGACGGATGAGTTGAGGCGGTTCTTTATCAATAAAGGATACGTGAATGCGGAGGTCTCGGCCGAGATAGATACTTCGCGGCAGAAGAAGGCGGTTGTCATTTATAAGATTAATTCGAATGAGCCTTACCGGATACATAATTATACGATGGAACTGGATGATTCGAAGATTGACAGTATTGCCCATTTGAAAGCCCCCAAGCGTTCGGCTGCCTCTTCGGCTTTTCGGGTATATCCGGAAGACTATACCTCTTTGGTGAAAGACAGTTCCCTGTTTGACAGGGATATACTGGATAAGGAGCGGCAACGCATCACGACATTGCTCCGTAGAAGAGGATATTATGCATTTAACCGTGATTACCTGGCTTATCTGGCAGATAGTTCCTACAATAGGAATATTGTGGATTTGGATATGGTTCTTAAACCTTACCGTAAATTAAAGCCGGACGGTTCTGTTGTCGATACCCTGCATCGCCAATATTACATCAAAGATGTAACGATTGTGACAGATTATGATCCGCTGAATCAGACGCAGAGTGACTTGTCGTTTGCTTCTGCCGATACGGTGAAAGCAGGAGATTTACAGATTCTCTACGGAGAGAATGGTAGAACTATCCGCCCAAATGTTTTACGTAGAAGTACTTATATAACTCCCGGCAGGTTATTTAACGAACGGGCTGTTGAACAAACTTACTCTTCGTTTGCCGCTCTCCGCGCATTGAGGAATGTAAATATACGTTTTACGGAAGTGGAAGAACGCGACACGATGATGTTGAATTGTACCATCCTGACTTCTCCGGCAAAGTTACAAGGTTTTGGTGTTGACCTGGAAGGAACGAACTCGGCTGGTGATTTCGGTTTTGCTTCCAGTGTGAGTTACCAACACAGGAATCTGTTCAGAGGCTCGGAGATTTTATCAACGAAAGTGCGTGGAGCCTATGAGGCTTTATCCAAGAGTTCGGCGGGCGGCAGTTATTGGGAAGTTGGAGCGGAAGCGTCTGTTTTGTTTCCCCGTTTTCTGTTTCCCTTTGTCAATGAAAGTTTCAAACGAAGGGTGCGTGCTTCTACGGAGTTGAAGGTCAGTTACGGTATTCAGACACGTCCGGAGTACAGACGTGCGATCCTTTCCGGCGGATGGAGTTATATCTGGCAGGAACGCTCGAATACACAAGCACGGCATGTTTTTAAATTGCTGGATATCGATTATGTGCATTTGCCGAAGATCGATCATGATTTTGAAGAGAGTTTGCCAAACTCTACCCGGATATATAATTTTACGGACCAGTTTGTCGTTGGTTCCGGTTATACCTATTCATTTACGAATTATAATCCTCAGAACCGTTTGAGGAATACACATTCTTTGCGTGTATCCTTTGAGATGGCCGGAAATCTGTTGTATGCGTTTTCCAAGATAACGAATGCAAAGAAAGATAAAGACGGATTGTATAATCTGTTTGGAATTAACTATTCACAGTTTGTAAAGGGGGATGTTGATTTCAGTAAAAGTTATGTATTGGATAGCCGTAATAAGATCGCATTTCATGTGGGAGTAGGTGTCGGTTATCCTTATGGAAATGCGAAGATGCTGCCTTTTGAGCGGCGTTATTTTTCCGGTGGAGCGAACAGTGTCCGCGGATGGTCTGTCCGGTCATTGGGACCGGGAGGAATGCTGGCAGACTCTGTTACATCGTTTGCCGACCAGGTCGGGGATATCCGTTTGGACTTGAATCTGGAATACCGGACCAAGATGTTCTGGAAATTTGAACTGGCGGCTTATGTCGATGCAGGAAATGTCTGGATGATGAAGCCGGATAAGGATCATAAAGATGGAAACTTCGATTTCTCCCGTTTCTATAAAGAAATAGCCGTATCTTATGGTTTGGGATTGCGTCTGGATTTCGATTTCTTCCTGATCCGTTTCGATACAGGTATGAAAGCTTATAATCCACAGGTACGTGGAAAAGATCGGTGGGCTATTCTGAATCCCAATTTAAAGAATAATTTTGCCTGGCATTTTGCAGTAGGATATCCCTTCTGATGAAAAAAAAGACTTTCCTGTTTGCAAATATAAATATTAATGCTACCTTTGCACCGCAAATAAGGATGGTCAGGTAGCTCAGCTGGATAGAGCAACAGCCTTCTAAGCTGTGGGTCCTGGGTTCGAATCCCAGCCCGATCACATAAAAACAGGCGGTTATCAGTGATTGATGACCGCCTGTTTTTGTGTTAATGGTACGATTTCCCGTTCTCATCGAGGCTGAATACAGATGACATGGTTTGTATTCCTTCCCGGTTCTCTACTGTACAAAGAATATTTTTCTCCCTGTCTACCAGAAACAGATGGTTCCGTTGTTCTGGGTTGACATGTCCTACCCAGTTGGTAAACAACAGACGCCCGTCCAGGAAATATTGCATGCCTCCCAGAAACTTCAACGGTTTACCGGGAATATCCTTGTTGGATATTTCCCAAACGGTTTTACCTTGTTTGTCTAGCTCCACGATGCGGGGGTTTTGTGTCTTATCAGCAACAGCGACCAATGTGTGTCCATCCGGCAGCCGGATTACGGAATGAGGGCCACCGGGTATCCGTACCTGCCAGACAACTTTACCTGCCTGGTTATATTCTTTAACACATTCATCGCCGTAATGAGCAACCAGATAATGTCCGTTATCCAGTTTCCGGGCATTGCGCATAAAAGCAAATGTCCCGTCTGAAACGCCTTCCGGTAAAATGCATATATCACTGACGATATTCCCATCGGGAGATACTTCCAGCAGACGTCCGGCATTACATTCTCCGATAAACGTATTTCCATTCTTCAACCGCTGGCAGGCAAAGATCGGACTTTCGGAAGTATAATGAAAAATGGTATCGTTCTGACGGGTGATTTCCAGTACCCCTTTGCCGGTTGAAAATAGCAGGTTGCCGTTGGGTAATACCCAGATGTCATTCGATTCCGGAGCTTTATGCTGCCAGACGATCCGGTTGTTTTCCATAATGAACACTATCCCTTGCGAATAGTCTGCTCCAACAAAATTCCCGCACTGGGCCACGGTTGCCAGGCAACAGATACAAGAAAGAATGAGTGTATAAATAATGGTTCTCATGATCTTTTATTGATTATAAAGATAATACGTATTCTGCCAGGTCATTCAGTTCGTTTTCAGATAATGCTTCTGCCGGAGCATGTATTTTCAGCATTTCCTGCATTGTGTAAGCACGTCCGTCGTATAAATAGGGGGCTGTTCTCCATACTTCGTTCAGGGCGGGAACATCCATTTTGACATGCTCGTCCGGTCCGTTGGTCCAGCTCACTTTATATTGTTTCATATCTGTGTAGTAGGTTCCGGAATGGCAGGAAGAACAATCTTTCTCAAAATGAGTTTTGCCTCTCTTTGCCGCTTCCGACAGGTTGCCGTTCACCAGCCGGGGACTGGGAACCGGAGCTAACGATTTCAGATAGGCATCGATAGCCGGAGCCACTTCTTCGGTTGAAGCCGAGAATAAAATATATTTGATTCCCGAAACAACTGCGGTTTCTGCATCTTTACGGATTCCGGTGACCATACAGGGCGGTGTCTGATGGGAGAGGACTAACGTCTTGGTGTTCTTAGGATTCCCCATTCCATCATTCAGCAAGTCCCAGTTCAGTCCGTCCATCCGGGCATCATTCGGATGACAACTGGCGCAACTCTGCCATCCCTGGAAACCGATCGATGCGTCATGGAAATACATGTCGCCTTTGCCTGTTTGAGTGGAAGCGAGAGGAGTACCCAATGAAGAAGAAGTCATCTCTTTTCCACTCTGATTGAAGGCTACAAGTTCACTGGTGTAGTAATTTGCCGTATATACTTTATCCGAAGTGACGTGTAAGGCCCGGGGACCTTTCCCCTGTGTTTTGTAAAAATCGCGGATACCGTATAAGAAGCCGGCGTCATCCCGGATATGTGCATAATCTTTTGTCGAAGGAGTTGCTTTTCCTCCTTCTTTTACCTGTGCCAGACGGTTATGCAGCATCGCTCTGTCTATACAGGCCAGTTCATGGGTACCGGAAATTGTCACCCATATTTTGCTGTCGTCCGGTGAAACAACGACATTCCAGGGATTTGAGGCTCCTTTCTGGGGAGTATCCAGCAGAACAGTATTTTCCACTTCCTGTGAATGCAGGTTGATGATAGATAAAACGTTGGTACTCATCCATCCACGATCCACCTGATTGGTCGGGAGCTGGTAGCGTGCCAGCAAATGGACGGCATATGCATAGTTGCCTTTACTGTCTGTAGCCAGGGCTTTTACATCAGTCGAACCGTTCGGGAGTTGTAATCGTTTCACTACCTTTTTGTGGTTCACATCCACAATATCCAACTGACAGGCAACCGGATAAGCAAGCGACGACATTTCCGGCAGGTTATTGGCTACCAGCAGCATGCTGTCGTTTGCAAATGAGACGAGGTCTACCGGTTCACGTCCAACGGGAATCCGATTCAGTACTTCTTTTGTTTTCGGAGAGACTTCCCAAAGTTCATTATTGAAACGCTGCGTAGTCCACAAGGATGCGGTTTGTTTATTGAATAACAGGGCGGAGGGCGTATGTCCCAATCGGGTATCCGATATGACGGACAGATCTTTTTCGTCCAATTCGCACAGAGAGCCGTCTACACCGTCACACACTACCCAGATATGCTGGTCAGGTGTTTCCGCCAGATCGTTTGCTGGGGCGGGCAGTACCGCTTTTGTCCCAGTTTTATTGAAATTGGCGTCGATGAGGTATATTTCTTTTTTATCCCGGTTTGTCACCAGGAGTCCGCCTTGCTTTCCGGCACTCCAGATATGGTCCGGAGCAAAAATATCATCTCCGCTGCATCCGGTCAGGATGGTCAGGGAGAGACAGGCTATATAGGTCCAGTTTATTTTCATGATCATTACTTCTTAGCTTTTAACGATTGAAGATACTGGCGGATATTTTCTTTTTCCGCAGCACGGGATGTTTCCCGTTTCTTCTCATAATAAGTATAATACTCTTTTTCCTCCTGTGTCCAGTTATTCGCTTCCCGGTAATCGCCGATGAACGGTACACACAGGTCGATCCATAAAGCGATCGTTTCTATTTCCTCCTTGCTCAGTTTGCAGCCGCCATGCCCGTTTTCAAGTCGCTTGATCAGATTACTTGTATTGGAACCTGCAAAATAAGGGGCAAGTAAAGTCGGCTCGGATAAATTGCTGATCCAGTTCACTTCCGGATGATGGGCGTCTCCCTGCCAAGAGTCGTTATCTCTGGTCATTTGACGGGCATGAGTCAGGTTCAGGTAAGAGTCTGAGAATTTACGCTTCGTCTGCTGGTCTACTACTTTTAATTCGCCTTTCAGGCTTAGCTTGCTTTTTACCCCGTCGTGGCAGGAAATGCAATGAGCGTCCCAGATGGGCTGCACTTCTTTGATATAACTGAAACAACGGTCGCCGATACCTTCCGGCTCGATCTTTTGGATACCGGTGTTCATCGCCATAGATACCGGATGCGAGGCTATCGGAACGGTGTTTTTATGTTCATGACAGCCCACGCAACTCTGCGTTTCTCCCGGTTGCAGTGTCGACCAGCTGCGCATGGTTTGCACAACCCGATTGTTTTCGTCTAATGCCTGAAAATAAAGCGGAGTACGGCAAGGAACTTTAAAGAAAGCCGAACCGTCGGGATTAACATCGACAGTTCCCAATATCCGTTTTACATCCCAGCTGGCGTTGCCGACACCTACCGGAGAGAAAGCATGTCCGGCACCACCCGCATCAAAACCGAAAGCAGCACCGATACTGGCTACCCGGTAGATGGGTTCTACAATTCTCAGTTTTTTGATCGTTCCGGGCTGAACACCTTTCAAGCCGTTGCCTTCATAGATATTTTGCATATAGTAGACACCTTCCTCTTTTGTGTAATCCACATTGTCTACGCGCTGGAAAGGACGTTCACGTTCGGACAACAAGACCGGTTGGTTGCAAGATATGCTGGCGTCTGAAACCAGCAGTTCCCGTTCACCGGACGGTGTCATCCAGTAAATACCGAATTCCATCGGATGACCTACATGGTAACCTAATGGGGTATAGGATATTAAAAACTCCTTTTCATTCAATGGGTAAGGATGCTGGAACTGGTCGGCGAACTGCCCGTAGGCGTCGATTTTTACGGCTTCCGGTTTCCGGAGAGGGGCAACCAGCATGACGCCTTCATTCTCGTCACGTCCGGCTTCCGGGTCGATGATACATAGTTTGCCATGCTGGGGAGTGTGATGTCCCAGGATTGTCGCCATCACTTTCCGTGTTCCGGGGATTTGCCGGGTGTGGGTGAGTGTGGTTGGGAAAAAACTGTTCCCGCCATAGTATTCCGCTTGTCCGGTACCGTCCGGATTCATCTGGCAAAGCGGTTGCATGAATACCTGGCCACGGTCATTGTATTCCCAGCGGGTATAGACCACCCGTCCGTCATCGAGCAGTGTCGGGTTTGATGTATGTACCTGGTCGAAACCAACCTGGCGCATATAACGTCCTTCACGGTCGCAGAGATAGAGGTTGCTGACTTCGACAGTCCAGCAATCCACTGCACTTCCGTTGCGGGTCGAATTGAACAGAATGTTTTCGTCGGGCAGATAGATCGGCTCTATGTCGGCAAATCCCAGACCTGAAGTGATTTGTTTCAGTTTCCGCGACGGCATCTCCATTTCATAGAGATGAAAATCATCCTCCTTTTGTGATTTCTTCCAGGCAAAGAGAATATGTTTACCGTCGAAATGAACATCCGGATCCCGGAAGACACCGGCTGTATCTTTTAATAAAGTTTCTTCCTTTGCCCAGATCCCGTCCATTTTGAAATAAGCCAGCTCGCCACCAGCAAAGAAGTTGCATTCTGCGCGGGCATCCGACAGACCTTCCGTATAAGCGAAAAAGGAAGGGCGAAGTGTGCGGAATTTGGTAAACACGACTTCGGGAGTGTTTTTTATAAAGGATGCCAGCCGTTGTTCCCTTCTTGCTTTACAGGCATCCAGATAGGCGGATAAAGCCTGTGTTATGCTTTCCGGCGTGTTGGTTACTTTGGTTTCCTGCTGTAATTTTTGCAAACGCTCTGAAATTTGTTCGGGCAATGTTTTGTCAAACCATTTTACATCGCTTCCATCCTGTAACCACCAGTCGTAGTAAACCGGATAGTGGTGATAGAAATGCAGATGTGCCTCCCGGATCAGGGTGGCAGTACTGTCTTTTGAAACAAGACCTTCGGTTGCCTTTATTTTATTAAACCGGTCTTGTATGTCTGTTATAAATTCCTGTTTGTCGGCGGGATAGTGGTCCTTATATGCTTTTTCCTTGTTCTGGCAAGCTGCCAGAATGAGGAGCATAAGTCCTAATCCTATTTTGTGTAAGTTATTCATATATATTACTCCCTTCTTTGTTATTATTGGTTTGCCGGAATTGGCAAACGGAAGTCATTTTTCCCCACTTATTTTTTCTTTGTGGGGAAAAAGTCCCACTAGTGTGGGGAATAATCCCCTTTGCAATGGGGAATTATCCCCATACTAGTGGGGATTTTTACTTAATAGCACTTTTATAAGCCTCCACAATAGTAACTCCACTGGATGTGCCGATGCGGGTTGCTCCTGCCTTGATCATGGCTAAAGCAGTATCGAGGTCGCGGATACCGCCAGCCGCTTTTACTCCGATTTCCGGACCAACAACACGGCGCATCAGGGCTACATCTTCTACAGTCGCACCGGCTGTTCCAAAACCAGTCGAGGTCTTAACAAAGTCAACTCCAGCCTCTTTAGCTATCCGGCAGACTGTTTCCTTTTCGGCATCCGACAGATAGCAGGTTTCCAGAATCACTTTGCAGATAACGCCCGCCGGTCTACAGATAGCAACCATCTCTTCGATTTCTTTCTTTACAATATCCAGGCGGCCTTTTTGTAACGCGCGTACATTTATTACTGTATCTATTTCCGTCGCGCCTTTAGCGATGGCGTCGCGTGTTTCGAAAGCCTTGCATTCGGTCGTGGTCTGTCCTAACGGAAAGCCGATGGCTGCACCGACACGGACGGGCGAACCTTCCAGCAGTTTGACGCAGGTTTCTACTTCCGCCGGATTGATGGCAACCATGGCGAATTCGTATTTGCGTGCTTCGGCACATAGTTTCTCAATGTTTTCTGCTGTGCCGAAAGGTTTCAGGAAAGTATGGTCGATCATTCCTGCCAATTGTTTTACTGATAAGTTCGCTATTATTTCGTTCATGATAAATGATGTTTAGAATGTTAAAACTGTTTTTATTACTTCGTTACGTTTTACGGCTTCCAGGGCCTCGTTGATTTGTTCTATTTTAAAGCGGTGGGAGATGAAGTCGGATGCGGACAGCCGGCCTTCGCGTATCCATTCGGTCAGCGCTATCATTGCTCGTTTCTCTTCCGAACGGGTCGGCCAGCGGTGGATGAACAGGTTGAAATTGTAAGGAGCCTGGTCCAGGTCGATCGTCGGATTCTTTGTCATTACGCCATATACACAAATATCTCCGGCCATTTTTATAAGGGGTAGGGCCGAATGAACGATGGAAGGCAGGCCGACAGCGTCGATGACCGTATCGTATGAACGATTTGCGGCAGCGATAAATTCGGGTGTCGCAATCTCAGCCGGCGTATAGCCATTATCAGCACCCATTTGTCTGGCTAGTTCCAGTTTGGCAGGTAGCATGTCGACAATATCCACTTGTCCGAGACCGAATAGTTTGCCGAGTTTCACAAAACTCAACCCGACAGGACCGGCACCGAATACCATCACTTTCTTTCCCGGTTCCAGGCGGAAGTCTTTGAATGCACCCACTATTTCACGCCAGGTACAGGCAATGACCGCTTCTTCCGGCTGTATATCGGCCGGTATTGCATTCTGTATTTCGAAGCTGTCCCAGCAGCCTTGTTCTGGAGTGGCAAGGCCTTCTTCCTGCAAAACTTCGAAATCGTTTACTACGACATATTCACAGAAACCGCCCCAGGCACTGTTCAGCCCCGGTGTCGTAAAGGAGGCATTCAATCCGCCGATTACCCTGTCGCCTACCTTGAAATTTCGAACTTTACTTCCGACTTCTATTACAATGCCGACATTTTCATGGCCTAAAGCCATCGGGAACTGATCTGCCCCCGGAAAATGTCCGGCTATCAGTTTGCTGTCGGTGGCATTGCACAAAGCGACCATTTCTGTTTTTACGAGGGCCTGGTACGGAGTGATAACAGGCATATCTATTTCCCGGATTTCTACTACGCCGGGAGCTGTTGCGATTACGCTTTTCATTTTTCCTTTCATATTCATTCTTATAGATTTAAATCCGACAGGTCTGTATAAACATCTTTCAAATGCTCGTACGTCCGGTCGAAAACAGCTATTAATTCTTTGTATTTCTCTACATTGGCGGGGATAGGGCTGATCTTTTTGTCGATATGGATAAACCGGTCGGTTACACTGAAATCTTTGAATAAGCCGGCTCCGATTCCTGCCAGGATGGCGGCGCCCATGGAGGTCGCTTCTTCCAGATAGTTCGGGATTTTTATTTCAGTCTGATAAATATCGGCCATCATCTGCTGCCAGATCGGATTTTTAGCACAGCCTCCTATTACCGTCATATTTTCTACGGGGACGTGGTTGCGGAATATATTGACGATAAGTCCCAGATTCAGGGTGATGCCTTCCATGACGGAACGAAGCATATCGCCATGCGTGTGTCCTACCGTCAGTCCGATAAAAGCGCCTTTGGCATTTACGTTCCAGCGGGGAGAACGTTCGCCCATCAGGTAAGGCAGGAACAATAGTTTGTTGGAGCCTACCGGAGATTTCCGTATCTGTTCGTCAATCAGTTCGTACACATTCCCTTTCCTGATTCTGGCTTCTTCCTGTTCAAACAGGCAGAGTTGCTGCACCATCCAGTTATAGGAAGCGCCTGCCGTCTGCATAGTTCCCGACGGATGCAGCATGCCCGGTACGACATGCGCCCAGTTCATGGTACGGCGTTGTTCGTCTACAACCGGCTTTTCTACTGTCAGGGCAACCCATGAGGAGGAGCCCAGATAATTGTAGGATGTTCCCGGGGCTACACAACCTACGCCGACTCCGGCACAACTGCCGTCGCCTCCTCCGCAGATAACCGGTGTACCTTTACGGAGTCCGGTGGCTTTGGCTGCTTCCTCCGTTACTTCTCCTATAACATCAATAGAAGAACGGACTTCCGGGAAGAGGGAGATATCCAGTCCTGCTGCTTCTATGATCTCTTCGCTCCATGACCATCTGTTCAGGTCGTAGGCGTTTGTTCCGGAAGCATCTGACGGGTCGGTGGCGATCGTACCGCAAAGGCGGAAATTGATGTAGTCTTTTGCATTAAGCATTTTGTACGTTTTTGCAAAAACTTCCGGCATATGTTTTCGTATCCACATTAATTTTTCTATTGAATAGGAAGCACTGATACGGTGTCCTGTTATTTCATAGAAATGAAGCGGGTCCATTTTTTCATACAGGAAAGCTTCTTCCTCCTGTGAACGCTGGTCGCAGTACAGCAGGTGTGGAGAAAGCGGATTCCCTTTTTTATCGATACATAAGCATCCCATCATCTGGCCGCTCAGGGCAACTCCGGCGATCTCTTCGGGTGATACGAGTTGAAGTAATGCATTTGTTGTTTCTGTTATGGCTTTCCACCAGTCGGACGGATCCTGTTCCGCGCGGTTACCGGCAGCATAAACAGTCTGGTAGGAGGCGACACGGGATGCAACCAGCATGCCCTCTTCATTGAATAAAGTGGCTTTGTTGCCACTTGTTCCTAAATCGTGTGCAATGACGTATTTTGCCATGGTCTTTGAATTTTATTTATAATGCAGCATTCGTATATCCGGTCAGTCCGACCAGGATGCCTCCTGCTATCCCGCCGGCAATAATGACGGCCCAACGTGGGAAAGCCTCTTTCAATAATCCCAAACGTGTCCCTTTGGGAGCGCAGAGTGTATCACATACGACAAATCCCATAGCGATGGCCCAGCCCATATCCACCCAGGGGGCACTTCCGCGGGCTCCCTGATGGATGAGGCTGAATTGCATGGGTAATCCGTTTACATCGGTAGCTAAACCGGTGGAGAAACCGAAACCGGGCAATTTGTGATTCACCAGCCAGAATGTTCCTATAATTAAGGCGGCCGCAATAAATCCTCCTTTTGCTCCAAAATCTTTCACCAGTTTGGGCCAGCAGAATATAACTGTAAAAGTGACGGCGAAAGAACCGAATATACTGGTTATGATACCGGCATTGTACATGCCGAACAATTCATTGTAAGTTTGTAACCATTCGCTCATACTGCATCCTCCTCTTTTGACAGGCGATTACCGCATGAACGCATTATCCAGATGGTTATTCCGGCTAAAGCACCTCCGATCAGACAACAAAGCAAAGTGGGGGCAGCCAGGAAAAACTGAGTGAAATCACCCTGGAAACGGACGATTCCCCAGGCTATGCCGGCAGAGCCGATACACCATCCCTGGTCCAGCCATATTTTTCCTTCCGGATTTAATATGGCTCCGTTATAATGGTTCATGTACCACATGATCCCGATAATAAGGGTAGCAGCCAGCCATCCTCCCATTAAACCGTATGTTTTCCAAAGTTCCGGCCAGATGCCGAAAGCAAATCCTCCGCATATTGCCGAACCGGCAAATGTAGATAAGTAGTGTTTCATGATATTTAGGTTTATGATCTGTTAGTTCAATTGTAATTTAGCCAGTGTAAAAGGCTTGTCGTGTTTGGTATTTACTTTGTCGGGACCTGTCACGATGTCGAAGCAGGATACAATCACCTGGCCGTTCCAGACGATCGGTTCTCCCGGCTGGTCCAGACCACCGTCGCTACCGTCGCAATCCGGACTTTGGGCGATACGCTGAATGCGGCCGTTCTTGTCTATACGGGCCACTGCATTTTCAGAAAAGTCGGCTACCCAGATATTTCCGTCGTCATCCATGCACATTCCGTCGGTGGTGCGTAGTTGTGACGGGTCTTGTGCCCATATCTCATTTCCGATAACGTTGCCTTTGGGATCCATGGTTATTCGGTGAATGGTGCCGTCTCCAAAATTTCCTACATATAAATTGTCTTCTTTATCGAATACGATTCCGTCAAGTCCGTACTGAACTGCTTTGTTTTTCGTAATGACGGTTGTGAGCAGGTTCTTATCTGCTTTTGTATTGGTTACTTTTATATTCTTATCGTTCTTGTCGAAGCAATAGACTCCGCTTACCAGTAGTCCGGACGGATCCTGGATGGAGGAGAGGGAGCTTTGTGTTACATATAATTTCCCATTTCTGAAGCGGATGCCGTTGGGGTGTTCCATACCGGTGGCTACTTCGATAACTTCTTTCAGTTCGTAGCCATCTAATTTTAAGCATAAGATTCGGCCTTTGTTCCTGGCCTTTTCAGCTCCGCTCCATCCCTGGTTGTCACAAATAAATAAGTTTCCTTCATCATCGAAGGTGATTCCCATGGGAGCAGCCCAACCTGTTTCTTCTAATATGGGTACATTCATCCATTTGCTGATTTTCCCGTCTTTAGTAATCCGCATCAGGCAGGCTGGTTTCGACAAATCGGCAAAGTTCGGACAAGCCAGGATCAGGTCGCCATTTGGGGCAATAGCCATTCCGTCGGGTGTCGGACAATCATCCGGCAATTCCATGAATAGTTCACTTTTTTGCATTGCCGGTGTACAAGCTCCCAGGAATGCAGATAATAAAACTGATATTAAAAACACGTTCTTCATGATATATAGATTTTTCATTGGCAAAGAAATATAATTCTGCCCTGAAAGAGTTTCATCTATCGGTCAAAAGCTTTCAATATTCGGTCAGTGAATGATTTGTGTTGTTGTAAGGTGTTGATATTTAGTAGCCTGATTGTATGAGGCTTTTATATGCCGGAATAAATCTAGATGAACTTTTTCAACGTGTATTTGAACTTATTCCTGAAATATTTCCGGATATTTCCGGATGAAATACGTCGGTGTACAACTCCAGGCATGGCAATAGCTATTGACCGGGAAAAAGTTGTATGGAGATAAAAACTCATTTTTAGGATCATAAACTTCCCAGAATGTATCAGCACCTTTGTGGATCATTCCTCCCCAGTATTCTGCTACTTCATTTCGGGCTTCTTGCGGCATTCCGCTTTTGATCAGGGCCTCTATATAATAATGGAACAGGTAAGGGGTTCCCGGAGTGCAGACATTCTCTGTTGTTTTCAAGGCTTTTAAAGATCGTTGGGCTTCTTTTTGTGTAGGTATTTCTCCCAGTATCATCCATATTTGGGAAGCATAAGAAACCTGATCATTCAATTTGCCTGTGAATAAACCCGTTTTTGGATTGTAGAAATGCTTTCGGGCAGCTTTTTTCATCTTTTTGATGAGTCCCGGAAGTTGGGCGACCTCATTTTCTTTGTTCAGTAATTTTGCCAGTTCATAGGTCTCTTTGAAAGCAAAAACAGTAACGCCATGAAAAGCTACTTCTCTATGTAATCCGTCTTTCCAGTCGAAGAATATCCACCATTCACGGGATGCCCGTTCGTAATTCATTGTTCCGTCATCCTGTAGGTATTGGTAAGCTGATTCTAATTGTTTTTTTGCAACGGGCCAAAGATCCTCAGCCGTTTCTCTGTCTCCCGTTTCCTGCAAATAGTCTTTGAGGGTAACGCCAAACAGGAAAGAATAATCATATAAATGTTGTTTTGCCTGGGGCTTGGGCTCCTGGGTTTCAAAAACAGTTGCGTTTAGTTTTCCGTTATGCTCGCTTAGTCCGGCCAGCAGGTAGAGGCAGCGTTTGGTCAGATTGTATTGTTTGAAGGAATAGTTGTTAGCCAATGCTTCCAGATATAAGTCGCCCAACCACAGACGCTGATCCCTTTTGGGACCGTCTTCGTAAACGGTTTGCATACATTCTTTCAGGGTATTTAAACTAACCCGGTCTATGTCTTTAAATATCTGTGGCGTGGCAGCCGATAATTCTCCGGGCGTATTGACGGCAGAAGTAACAGCGTCGCATTTCATTCCGGAAATACAGAAGTCATATCCGGGAGGAGTCGCGATAAGTTCTATTTTTACATATCTGAAAGATACACGGCGTGGAATGGTGATCGTTGACGGCATTGTCATCATGGTGACTATTTCATCTTGTAACCACGCACGGCTGAGTCCTCCCTGATAAGGATCGAAAGGTGTTACCAGTTCAGAAGGAACTTCTCCGAATGTCAGTTTGAAGCGTGCCGGTGCGTCTGCCTCGGCTTTTAGTAACTCCGTGCTGAAACTGAAACTACCTGTTATGTGCTCTCCGAAATCGACAATGACGGCTTTTGTCTCCTTAAAAGAGTTATCGTAGAGTGTATTTATAGGTGCTGTTTGCTCTGCTTTGTATTGCTGGAAAGCATTTTCATCTTTTATTATATGTACTAAACCGACCGGCTTTTTTTCTGTAACGGTCAGTTGAGGAATGCTTTCTTTTGCTTTTTGTAACCAGGATGCCCGCTGGCTGGCATAAAAATCTTGTCCGTGGACTGTTATAAAACAACTGGCAAGTAAACAGTTTAATATAAGTGTTTTTAAGGTCGTTTTCATGTTTCTATAAAATATGAATAAGTGTTTTATCAAAAGTATTCTTTCTTATAAATAGTTGATAAAATTACTATTTACCGGGTGGATGTATGTTGTATTATTGATATTAAATGTTACAAAAATGACACAATGGTAAGGGTTGAATTATTTTATCTTTTTCGTGTTGGGAATTCCTTTTATGCAAGGATACCGGTTTATTGACAGTGGAGAAAATAAAGATGACGGGCGACCAGAGTAACCTTTCCGGTGTGACCCATTCGATCCTGCACGGTTTTAATTATAGTCCGCTGGAAGTGCCGTTCCCCGGTTGGATCATGTACGGCGCATTTCTGAACGAACGGAATAGCTGGTGGCCTTATTTCAATTTGTGGGCGACCTGTAAAAGCCGGGTGTCGACTGTCCTTCAGGAATCCGATTTCTTTGCTGATATTGCCGTGATGCATCCGCTGGCTGATATGTGGACGATACACGGACCACAGCGTGATCCGTTCCCCAGCTTGCATTATCCGTCTTATCAATATCATGTGTGGGAAGCAATTCATCAGAACGGAAATAGTTGTGACTACATAAGTGAGAATATCATTCAGCAAAGTAGTTTCAAGAAAGGCAATCTTGTTTTCAATAACAGGAAATATAATACATTGATGCTGCTGGAAGTTGAGTCGATGATGCCGACGACAGCAGAAACACTGGTTGAATTCGTTAAAGCCGGAGGTAAACTGATCTTTGTCGGTAAAGAACCATTTTATTACGAATTGTAATCCGGAGGATGAAATACGGATACAGGCAACATTTGAGGCGAATGGCAGAACACCTTGGTTATGGAATCCGGAAACAGGCGAACGGACACCTTATCCGGTCTCTTCCGGTTCCACTTTACAGATCGACCTGGGGCCGGCCGCATCCAAACTGATTGTTTTTGAGGAAACGAAAGGCGCGAAGATCTCCATTCCGGCTTTGCCGCTTCAGAGTTCGTCTCCGGTCGAACTGAACGGATGGACGGTCAGAATGGCGCATGTCAATGGCGAGTCGGCCAAACGTGAGCTGGATACGTTGGTGGATTTCTCTGCAAACCCGGAAACACAATCGTTTTCCGGCGACCTGTATTATGAAAAGACGGTCGATAATGCAGCCGGATTCAATTACCTGGATTTAGGGAAAGTATATGGCGTTTCGGAAGTAACCCTGAATGGGGAAAAACTGGGATGCAAATGGTATGGAAACCGTGTGTATCAACTGCCGGAACATTTAGCTAAGGCACCGGTCAAATCATTGCAGATAAAGATCACGACAACTGTCGGTAATTATCTGAAGGGTACGCCTGAAAACAAAATAGGGCAGGCATGGACCCATCATCAGAAATGGGCACCGACAGGTATGCTGGGCCCCGTTAAATTAATGTAACATCAGGAATAAACGGATAATGTCTTTTTTTGTCAACTGAAAAATGTTTCTCTTTTATTTTCTTGGCATTCTCTCATCCCTCATTGCTGCATTATAGGCAGACCAGGCTACGATCACTGCATTATGACGTATATCGTCTAACACCAGACGGTCGGAGATATTCTGTTCGCAGGGGACGGGACCGGCTTCTTCCAGTTTATGGAAATTCAGTCCCGGAACGCTGTAACTACCGGAATGTGCAAAATTATTTGTTCAGTGCCTTTATCAGGTCTGAGCCGGCGCGGAACTTGACGGAGGTACGCGGCTTGATCATCACCGGCTCTCCGGTCTGTGGATTCCGGGCGGGACGTTCGGTTTGCTCCCAGGGCAGGAAGGTGCCGAATCCCTGGAATACGACCGTATCTCCCTCTTGCAGGGCTTCGGTGGTATTGTCGATGAAGGAGTTGAGTACCGCCTTTATCGCTGCTCTCGTCATGCCGGTGTCTGCGGCTATTTGTCCGATCAATTTACTTTTATTCATATACTACAGGTTTAAATCGTTTTTAGAACAAGTGTTCGGGATACTTGGCCGGAGACGTAGTTCTGCGGTAGAAGCAGGGTATAACTTTTCAGCATAATATCCTTTAAATCGGTATAAATACTCCGTTTTCAGGAGTATGGTTTACTTCTTTTTGTTCTCTGATATTAGTTAATATAAATTGTTCACTTTCTGTTCTTCGCCCTCAATCAGTGGATTAACTACCGTATTACCGGAAATACAGCGTATTCGATAATTTGTAGTAGGCCATTTTCTCTGATTTAATGGAGTTCGTTAAGAACTCAGGAAATTAGGGGGGCGCTATAGAAATAATGGAGTTATCCATAAACAGAAAGATTTAATTGTTGCAAATAAACCTGTAACAGCCAAGCCACTTGATTAAAAACTGCTTATTTCCGGCAAGATTTCTCCTTGTTTCCTCCCCTGCCAATTCCCTTGTGGTACTTTTACAGAACCCGGCTTTATCGCATTATCCTTGATGGAAGAGGAGAAAAAGAAGAGAAAAGATGAATTTTATCGCATGTTTGATTGCTTATCCTCTGTATTTATTATCTTTGTCTCCATTAATAACAAAGTTCTTAACGAACTCTGTCCATTTTCCCTTCATAACTCCATTATCGGACATACTGTTCATTATCGGACACTATTCTTTTATGTTATGCTCAGAAAATCAATGATATATGTTTTTGGCATACCTTTTGCCTGTAGCATGGCAAAACATATATTACGATGAAAAAGATCTATATAGCCATTACTTATTTATTGCTGACATGCTTTGGTTTACAGGCCGAAGAACAAGATAATGTAGTCCGTCTGACTTTGAAAGATGCCATTACGCTGGCACAACACCAGTCTGTCGATGCGGCTGTGGCCCTGAACGAATTAAAGACGTCTTACTGGGAATACCGTACCCATGTCGCCGACCAGTTACCGGAGGTTAATTTTAAAGGAACGCTCCCCAGTTACAGCAAGCAATATTCACGTTACCAACAATCGGACGGAACCTATGCTTTTGTGCAGGACAATAACCTGTCGATGGACGGAGCGATCTCTATCGACCAGAATATCGCTCTGACAGGCGGTAAGATCTCATTGAACTCTTCTCTTAATTTCTCCCGCCAGTTAGGGCATGGTGCCTTCAATGAATATATGAGTGTCCCGGTCGGTCTGACCCTGACGCAACCTATCTTCGGCGTGAACGACCAGAAATGGAACCGCCGGATCGAACCTGTTCGCTACCAGGAAGCAAAAGCCGCTTATATTGAAAGCGTAGAGGGAGTAACCATCTCGACGATCGCTTACTTCTTCAATCTTCTGCTGGCAAAAGAAAACCTGGCAACGTCTGTGCAGAATCTGGATAACGCAAATAAACTGTATGATATCGCTATCGCGAAACGCAAGATCGGTCATATCTCTGAAAGTGAACTGATGCAATTGAAATTATCCGCTTTACAGGCGAAAGGTAAGTTGACGGAAGCGCAGTCGAACCTGAACGCCAAAATGTTCCAGTTACGTTCTTTCCTGGGATTGAGCGAGGAAGATGTGATAGAACCGGTCATCCCCGAATCTGTCCCCGACATGCGGCTGGTCTATCAAGAAGTATTGGAGAAAGCCCAGGAAAACAACTCGTTTGCCAAACGCATACTACGCGAACAACTCGAAGCCGATTATGCAGTAGCGACGGCCAAAGGAAAACGCCGCGATATCAACCTGTTTGCTTCCGTGGGATATACAGGGAAAGACCGTGATTTCAGTGGCGCTTACAATCCGCTGAAAGATAACCAGGTGGTGGAAGTCGGTTTCAGCATCCCTTTGCTGGACTGGGGAAAACGGAAGGGAAAGGTTAAGGTTGCCGAATCCAACCGCGAAGTGGTTCTCTCCAAAAACCGTCAGGACCAGATGACATTCAACCAGAATATCTTCTTGCTGGTGGAGAACTTCAATAACCAGGCTGCCCAGTTGGAAATCGCGGAAGAAGCCGATGAAATCGCCCAGAAACGTTATCAGACATCTATCGAAACATTCATGATCGGCAAGATCAATATTCTCGATCTGAATGATGCCCAGCAATCGAAAGATGATGCCAAACAGAAGCATATACAGGAATTGTACGGTTTCTGGAGTTATTTCTATAATGTCCGTAGCGTGACGCTTTACGATTTTCTGAACGACCGTAATCTGGATGCCGATTTTGAGGAAATTGTCAGAAAGTAGGTAACTTATTCGTATCTTTACAAACCCAATTAAAGAAACCTATATGATATTAATTATTGATGATGACGCAGCTGTCCGTTCTTCGCTTACTTTTTTGTTGAAGCGGGCAGGCTTTGAACCGGAAGCTGTTCCGGGGCCTGAAGAAGCGTTGGTTATTGTGCGCCGGGAAGCGCCCCAACTGATTCTGATGGATATGAATTTTACCTTGACTACGACGGGAGAAGAAGGAATACAGCTATTAAAACAAGTAAAGATATTTCAGCCGGATGTTCCGGTAATCTTAATGACCGCCTGGGGTTCCATTTCGCTGGCTGTGCAGGGGATGCAGGCCGGCGCTTTCGATTTTGTGACCAAGCCCTGGAACAACCTGGTGTTGCTGAAGTCGATCCGTACGGCTCTGGAACTGAATGAGCAGAAGAAGATGCAGAAATCGCCGTTGAACCGGAACGATGCGGACAGTAAATTCCATTTCGAGAAGATTGTCGGACAGAGTGATGCGCTGATGGATGTGTTGGGAACCGTTTCCCGCATAGCACCGACCAATGCTTCGGTGCTGATTACCGGTGAAAGCGGGACAGGCAAGGAACTGATTGCGGAAGCGATCCACGCCAATAGTCCCCGTATGAAAGAGGCTTTCGTCAAGGTCAACCTGGGAGGATTGTCTCAGAGCCTTTTTGAGAGCGAGATGTTCGGTCATAAGAAAGGTGCGTTTACGGATGCCTATATAGACCGTACCGGACGTTTCGAAATGGCAAACAAAGGGACCATCTTCCTGGATGAGATAGGTGACCTGGAGTTATCCTGCCAGGTAAAACTATTGCGTGTATTGCAGGACCAGACATTTGAAGTGCTGGGCGACAGCCGTCCCCGGAAAGTGGATATCCGGGTGGTGAGTGCTACCAACTGTAACCTTCCGGAAATGGTTGCCGCACGTACGTTCCGCGAAGACCTGTTCTACCGTATCAATTTGATCACGATCCATCTGCCCGCCCTTCGCGAGCGGAAAGACGATATTCCTCTGCTGGCCCGTTATTTTGCCGATAAGCAGTCGGAAGTCAACGGTTTGCCTAAAGTCACTTTTTCTTCGGATGCCGTAAGTTACCTGCAACGTCTTCCGTATCCCGGAAATATCCGTGAATTGAAGAACCTGGTGGAAAGAACGATGCTGGTATCCGGTAAATCGTTGTTGGATGTGTCCGATTTTGAAGGGCAATGCCTGAATCTGGGGAACAAACAGGCCGTGAGAAAAGGCGGAGCCGTCAGTTTCGAGGGTATGACGCTGGACGAGATTGAAAGGCGGACTATCCTTCAGGCTTTGGATACACATGAGGGAAATCTCTCGCATGTCGCATCCGCATTGGGAATCAGCCGGGCAGCCTTATACCGCCGGTTAGAGAAATACGGAATACCTACCGATAAATAAATGATATTCGAATGAGGATAAAAGGATTGTTCTGGATCTTGACCGGGTTGCTGCTGACTATTCTGGCAGTTATCACTTACCATGTCTTCTATAATTATTCTTCCTTCATGTTCTTTATTGTGGAAGGTGTTGTCCTGGTTACGATCTTGTACCTTTTCCTTTTTTACCGCCGAATCATCAAGCCGTTGGATATTATCGGCAATGGTATGGAACTGCTGAAAGAGCAGGACTTCAGTTCCCGCCTGAGCCGTGTCGGGCAGAAGGAGGCCGACCGCATCGTGGACATCTTCAATAAGATGATGGAACAGTTGAAAAACGAACGTCTGCATCTGAGGGAACAGAATCATTTCCTGGATTTGCTGATCAATGCTTCTCCGATGGGAGTGATTATGCTGAATCTGGATAACGAGATCATATCGCTGAATCCCGCTGCCCGCAAGATGTTCGGACAACCTTTGTCGGTCGATTTCGCCGGAAAATCCTTTACAGAGATAGATTCCCCGTTGGCGGTGGAGTTGGCGCGTATTCCCTTGTATGAATCGCAGACTGTTCGCCTGAACGATGCCAATATATATAAATGTACGCATTCCTCTTTTGTCGACCGGGGATTCCATCACTCGTTCTATCTGGTGGAAATACTGACGCAGGAAGTCTTTAAGGCTGAAAAGAAAGCCTATGAAAAGGTGATCCGCATGATTGCCCATGAGGTAAATAATACAACTGCCGGTATTACATCTACATTGGATACGTTGGAATCCACTTTCAGCGAGATGGAAAATACGGAAGATATATGCGACGTGTTGCGTGTTTCCATCGAACGCTGTTACAGCATGAGTCATTTTATTACAAACTTTGCCGATGTGGTGCGCATCCCGGAACCGCAAATACGTAACCATGAATTGAATATGGTGGTGACTTCCTGCAAGCGGTTTATGGAGACGGTTTGCCAGAACCGCAACATCCAAATCATTATGGAGCTGGATGAAGTGTCTCCTGTCGTGTGGCTGGATAGTTCGCTTTTTGAACAGGTGCTTGTCAATATTATAAAGAACGCCGCCGAGTCGATCGAGCGCGACGGTAAGATTTACATACGTACTTCACGCAACCCTGTTTGTCTGGAAATAGCAGATACCGGCAAAGGAATAGACAAAGAAACTGAAAAGAAATTATTCAGTCCTTTCTTCTCCACCAAACCGAACGGGCAGGGGATCGGCCTGATCTTTATACGCGAAGTACTGCAGAAACAGAACTGCTCTTTTTCCCTGCGTACTTATACGGACGGTTTGACAAGGTTCCGTATATTGTTTGAATAAGTCTGAAATACAGTAGGCTATAGTTGTTTTCATTTTGTTATATTGTGTAACAAAATGAAAACAGTATGTATAATGTATCAGTAAAAGTAAAAAGGCGTAAGTCGATAGAGGCTGGGAAGCGGATGCCGCTCTATGTGCAGATTATTTATCGCCGTGAGGTCCGGAAGATGGCTTTGCCGTACCAGTTATCCGAAGAAGAGTGGGACGGAGGCAGGGAGGAAATCAATATCCCGGGTGAAAGCACTTCTGAACGGTCAAAAGAATTGTATGCCATTCGTGAGCAGTTTTCCCGCGATTGCCGGACAGTCCGGTCCGTAATCTATTTGAAGGAGAAAAAGGGTTCCTTTACTCCGGATGAAATAGTGGAGGCGTGTAAGGAACGTTTTGCGGTAGCCAACCTGACAAAATATGTGGAGAAACAGATCTGTGTGCTGCAAGGGGAGGGCAAGGATGAAACGGCCAGGCATTACCAGAGTACGCTGAATGCCTTTATGCATTTCCGGGGTGGCTGCGAACTCAGGCTGGACGAGATCGACGCGCCGCTTTTGAAAGAGTTTGAGACCTACCTGTTCAGTTCCGGAGTTTGTGCCAATACCGTTTCTTTCTATCTTCGCGTGCTCCGGGCTATCCGTAACCGGGCGGTAAGGGATAACCTTGTCGAAGCCATCCCGCAGCTTTTCAGTAATGTCCATACCGGTATTGAAAAGACGCGCAAACGTGCGGTTCAGGAGAATGTGATCCTGGGTCTTGTCGCTTTGCAGCTTCTGTCGCCTGCGTTGCAGCTGGCACGCGACCTGTTCCTGTTCTCTTATTATGCCCGTGGAATGGCCTTTGTGGATCTGGCTCATCTGACGCGGAAGAATATCGTGGGGGATAAGATCGTCTATATCCGGCGCAAGACCGGGCAGGAGTTGCAGATACGTCTGCTACCCGAAATGAGGAGACTGATTGCCCGTTACCAATATGTATCCGGTCCTTTCCTGTTTCCAGTCCTTACGGGTTCCCGCCCGGACTATATCGGTTATCAGAGTGCGCTGCGTGTTCAGAACAAGCGTTTGAAGAAACTGGGAAAGCTGGTCGGGGCCGACCTTTCGACTTATATTGCCCGTCATACCTGGGCCAGCGTTGCCGCACAGAAAGGGATACCGGAAGAACTTATCTCACAGGGTATGGGACATGAGTCTGTTAAAACGACCCGTATCTATATGGCGCTCCTGGATACCTCGCGGGTGGATCGTGCCAATGAAATCGTGATACATAAGAGGGGTTGTAAATCAAAGCCTGTTTATAAAGTCGTATTGTGAGGTGTGTTCTGTCTCTTAGGAAGAGACGGTCCGTCGGTGACAGTCAGTGTTAAAACTTTGCAAATGTACTAACTCTTTTTTATACTTGCACCATTTAGTACGGTGTTTTTCCATATGACTAGCCTTAATATTCATGTATTTACTGAATATTGTTACATCTTTTAAGAAAGAAGGCCTGTTGTTCATGCCTCTCTCGGGTCTCTCTATGTCTGTCTTTCTGCTTCTTTTTCTGTTCGTTAATTGTTGATTATCTGTTGTTTACTGTTTGTTTTCCAGCAGTTTCTCTCTTTCGGGGCAAGGATGCTTAATGATATAACCTGAAAAACAAACACTTTTCCACTGTTCCCGTTTTCCGTCTTCCCGTTTTGTTTTCCGGATGTTGCCCCGGCCCATTTCCGGCTTACGGAGTGATGTCATAAAAGCCGCTGGAATCCCTGATTCTTGTGCCTTTTGTTTATCCTTGTTCCGTCTCTTCCCAAGAGACAGAACCCCACTGATAGTTACCAAATCTAGTATTAATATAATGTATAGGGTTCTTTATTTATCGCTGCTGTATACCGGTTGTTTGTTGCTAACGACAAATATGTATGGACAACAAACCGCACTGAAAACGAATCTCCTGTTCTGGGCGACCACGATCCCGAATGCCGGAGTGGAGTTCGGGATGGGACGTCAATTCACCATGGATATCTGGGGTGCCTATAACGCCTGGAAGTATCCGGATGATATGCGTCTGAATCTGTACCTGATACAGCCGGAAGTCCGTTTCTGGCCGTGCCGCAAGTTTGAAGGGCATTTCTTCGGGGTACACGGTCATTACGGTCATTTCAATATCGGCATGATTCCGTTTATTTCCGGCCTGAAAGACCATGTGTTGAGAGGTGACCTTTATGGCGGCGGTGTAACCTATGGCTACCACTGGGCGGTCGGCAACCGCAGGGGATTAGAGGCGATGATCGGCGGCGGTTATGTTTCGATGAAATATACCAAATATAAATGTACCGAATGTGCGGAGGCATCCGGTTCTTACAGCCGTAGCTATTTCGGCCCGACGCGTATCGGTTTTTCAGTCATCTATTTTCTACGCTAAAATAACTTGTCCGATGAAACATATCATCTTCTATAATATATATGTATGGGCCGTTTGCCTGGTGTTTTTTGCGTTGCCTGCCGGCGCGCAGCATATCCGTGTCGTGCCGCAGCAGGTCTCTGTGCGTAACGACAGCCTGCAACTGCTGCTCGATATGGACCTGGAGGCAGTGAATGTGTCCGCAAGCACAGCCGTTATTTTTACCCCTCAATTGCTGGGACCATCCAAACAACTTCTTTCTTTGCCCCCTGTCATTATCAGCGGCCGTATCCGTGAGCGTCAGGACCGCCGCGAACGGTACCTGTCTGCCGGCAAAGAATCTTCCGTCCCATATCTCCGCATCCGCGATACCCGGCATACGGGATCAAAGAAAATAACTTACCGGATGTCCGTCCCTTACACCTCGTGGATGCAGCAGGCTTCTTTATTACTCTGCCAGGAGGTGAAAGATTGCTGTGACCTTCAACTGCTGGGAGTGGATACGCTGGTACGTAAACTCAGCTTAAACCATGTGCCGCAACCGATGTGAAGAGATCGATAAGATCGACCGTATCATGGTGCCTTTGCAGGATAACCGCTTTACCTCGGTGGAGCGTATCCGTATCTGCGGCTATTCTTCCCCCGACGGTCCTTACGGCGACAATGAACGGCTGGCAAAAGCGCGTTCGGGGCTTTTTGCCTATTACCTGCGGAATGCATACGGCATTCCCCGCAACCTGGTGGAAGTTTCTTCGGTGGCAGAGGACTGGGAAGGACTGTCCGATCTTATGAGGCAGGAAAAACCTTCGTGGCAGGATGCCGTGCTCCGGGTGATCCGCCGTTACGGGATTTTCAACGGGCGTGAAAAGCAATTGATGGATTTAGAGGGCGGGACGCCCTACAGGGAGATGATGCGCCGTTACTTTCCGAAACTGCGGCGTATAGAGGTTGTCGTTCAATACGATGTCCGCAAAGTGGAGGGCGACGAAGCGGCCGAACTGATCTATACGCATCCCGACCTGCTGAGCCTGAAGGAGATATATGCCGTGGCACGCTATTACCGTCCCGGGACGGAACAATACCGTGAAGTCTACGAGATAGCCGCCTTTCATTTTCCGGATGATGTGGTGGCGAATGTGAATGCGGCCTCGGCTGTTATGTTGACGGGCGACCTTACATCGGCCTGGGATTATCTGCGCAAGGTGGAGGCGGACCCGCGTGCCTGGAACAACCTGGGCGTGCTGACGCTGATGGAAGGCGACCCGTCCGGTGCGGCGGTGTGGTTCCGTAAGGCGGTGGGTGTGGAGCCCCGCAAGGCGCGGAAGAATCTGGAGATAGCTGAAAGTTATTTGGAAAGCGATGAATAGGAAACGGTCCCGGACATATTTCAAGCATTTGATTTTTATGATACTGACAGTACTGCAATCAAGCTGCACTTTCGGAGATGAACCCGGCGTTTGTCCCTACAATACCCGCCTGGACTATTGGTATGCAGGCAGCGGTAGCGAGAACCAGCTGCCGGTCTACGTCGACAACCTCCGGCAGTACCTGTTCGATAGCGAGGGTGAACTGCTGGGCGTCGAACCCCTCCGTGGCGACAGTATCCGCGGCTGGCAGGGCAACCTGGCGGCGGGTGAATATACGGTCGTCCTCTGGGGCAACCTGGCGGACGACGGCAGTGACGGCCTGGCTATAGAGCCGGAATCCGGACAGAGGCTGGCCGATATGGAACTGAGCGCCGTCACATCCGGTGCCCCTCCGGGATACCGGACGAACACCGGTCGGTTGTATTATGGCAACCTGACGTTCCGCGTGGAGGAAGGCCGGAACTTCCGGCGCCGTGTTTACCTCTCGCATGCCCATGCCTCGCTGCATGTCACGGTGCAATGGATGGCGGATGCGCCGGCGGAAGGCGGTACCTACCGGATGCGGATGAAGGGGATCGCCTCGGAATACGGCTTTGTGAAAGGCTGGGAGAGTGAGGAACAGCCGGAGGGCGGTTCGTATGCGGTTCCATACATCGGCACCTCGCGTACCAATCACGAGACACGTGCCTCGATGAATTACGACGGCGAAGTGACGGGCGAGTTCGTCACTTTCCGCTATACCTCAGGCACGCACCAGTTATGGAGCCTGTGGCGTAACGACGAACGTATCGTCGGCGATCTGGACCTGTACCGCTTTTTTGCCAAAAAACCGATGGATATGGACCGTAACATCGAGCAGGGGTTCGAAATCCTGGTCACGGTCTACGCCGATAAGATCATCGTCACGGAAGTGACGGAATCGGATTGGGACGAAGGCGGTGCGATCGGCTAACAGATAATTAATCCGGTACGGGAGCGTAGCGGATAGATATAAGCGTTCTTTGACATGGTGTAATTAATGGGAATTTTTAGGTAAGACTTGAAATATATTCTTTCATGGTTTGTGAAGAATATATATTTCCTTATATTTGCGCATTATCAATCAAAACAATTTAGTCTATGAAAAAAGAAAAATGTGTAAAAGCGGAAATCAATGCTGATGGCAGACAAGTTTCAATCTTATCATTAGGAAGAAATAATGATTACATTTCTTTGACGGATATTGCCCGTTATAAAAGTGATGATCCCAACGATGTAATAAAAAACTGGATGAGAGGAAAAGATGTTATCCAGTTTCTTGGCCTTTGGGAGAAATTGAATAATCCGGATTTTAAACCCGTCGAATTTGACGGGTTTAAAATGGAAGCAGGAACAAATGCTTTTACTCTTTCTCCCCAAAAATGGATTACAGCAACAAATGCAATCGGTATTATTTCAAAGGCAGGTCGTTATGGAGGGACTTTTGCCCATACTGATATTGCTTTTGAATTTGCATCCTGGATTTCAGCCGAATTTAAGTTGTATATTATTAAAGATTATCAGCGGCTGAAAAATGACGAAAATAGTAACTCCTCTTTAGGATGGAACTTAAATCGTGAACTGGTAAAAATTAATTACCGTATACATACCGATGCGATAAAGGAAAATCTTATTCCGGAATCTATGGCTAACAAATTACAGGGTATTGTTTATGCCAATGAAGCAGATATATTAAATGTGTCTCTTTTTGGAAAGACAGCCAGACAATGGAGAGATGAAAATCCCGGATTGACAGGTAATATCAGGGATTACGCTACATATCATCAATTGATCGTTCTTATAAATCTGGAGAGTATGAATGCTGAACTGATCAAGATGGGACTATCTCAAAATGAACGAGTATTGCGATTAAATAAAATGGCAATAGAACAAATGTCTTTATTGCTTCGTGATATATCTATAGAGCCAATCAAAGGGCTGAATAAGTAACCTTTCTTTTCCTATTAATTACATCCGTGTTTGAAAATGCACGGATGTACAATCGTTACATAATACTGGGTCCGGTATCATGCTGCTTTTTGTGCATCCATATGATTTTGAATTGAAAGAGATTTTTAAACATATAGTATTCACTTTAAAAGAGTAGTTATGAAAAAGACGTATTTAATGTTGCTTCTGGCCCTGTCCGGCCTGGGAAGCGGTTGTACAAACGATGACGGCACGACGGAGAGTCCGTCCGGTGCCGGCGGTGAGATCCAGCTGGTGTTCAGCGGGAGCGGTGAGAGCGAGGAATATACGAAGGCCATCGCTTCCAACAGTGAGAATGAGATAAAGAACCTGAAGGTTTATCTTTTTGCCTCGTCGTCGGCAGAAGCGGGTGATGACGAGTATTATTACATGGAAACCTGGTCGAAGACGGAGGCAACCCCTACCGGAAACCAGTTCCTCCTTCAATCGTCGGGCTCTTCGTATAAGGCCTCTATCAAACCCGGAGAGTTGAAAGGCCTTCCGTATCTGACACTGGTCTGTGTGGCGAACCAGGACGACCTTTTTAAAGGTGACGGCAATGCTTTTGGCGGCCTGACCGCCGTAACGGTCGATGCCAACGGTGCGCCCCAGAATGCCGCTGCGGCAACCGACCTGGCCGATTTCAAAGCCGCCTATACGGCCAGTCTGGCAGCGGACGGTATCATCAAAACTCCCCTGGTCATGACGGGAATGGAGAAAACGAAGATCAGCGGGAGCGTCTCTAAAGTCGCCATTACGCTGAAACGTGTCGTTGCCCGTTTCGACATCGACAATACGACGGCGACCTCCCGTTTGACCATCACGCATATCGCTTTGGGACAGGGCCGTCCGAACGCCTCCCTGTTTGGTGCGGCACTGGCGGAGGTAACGCCTCCTGCGGGTGTGATGACCTATGCCGACGTCGAATACAAAGGAGAGAACGCCAACCAGGGAACCCTTGAAAGTGCCCTTTACGTTTATCCGAACCTGGCCACGGATAAGAGCTTTTTGATCATTAAGGGTACCTACAGCAGCCCGTCTACAGGCCAGCCGATAGATGTGACCTATAACATCCCTATCGTCAAAACCCCTGAAGACGCCACCCCTACAGAGCCTGCCAATTACATCGCCATCAACGCCAACAGTCGTTACAAGCTGCACATCACGGACGTGACCGAATCAAACATCTTCTCCACCTTCGAAGTGGAAGACTGGACTTCGGGCGGTGGTGTGATAGTCAAACCGGGTAACGATGCACCTGTATTCGATGTCGCCACCGGATTTACCGCTGCCGACGGAGGCAATATCGCGGATATCCCGGTCGCAGTAACCTATGCCGGGGGAACAACTTCCACCACTGAATTTAAGGTAGTGGATGGAAAATCCTTTAAGACAACCCTCGCTGCCACCGGTAAAATCCGTGCAGAGAAAGCCCCGGCAACCAAAGCCGATGTGGCACCCGATGCGTGGCTGACCTTCGATGCCCCGACTTACGAAGAGAAAGACGGCATATGGTATACGACATTCGTATTCAAATCTACCGACGCAACGGGAAAACAACCTGTAAACGTTACCTTCATCAACGAAGCTGCCTCCTACGATCCCGACCTGTGGACTACCCTGACTTTCTATGGTCCGCTGGCTGCCCCGTCGTTGAAAGAGGTAGTAAACGGACACAGTACCGGAAACGCAGTGGATATCGCAGCATCTACCGCCACGATGTATAAGCTCAATAACAGCCTTATCAAAGTGGAAGCCATGTGTATCGAAGGGGTAACGGTGGAAGTCCCTGCCGGATTTGTTGCAGAAGCAGGTGAAACGAATGGTTATACGACTGTTTATACGGTAAAGATCAATAAAGTATCAGAACTGGTAGGTAACGAACAGAAAATCACGTTCAAGAACAAGGAAGCGGGTGACGTTAAAACCGAATTGACCGTAACCCTGGCCGAACCGGGCATGACCATGGAAGAAGGAACCGATACGAACAATGCCGCTGATGTGACCGACAATACGATCAAGGTCGACCTGGACGTTCTGGCCACCGGAAACTTCACCTTCAAGGTAAATGCCCCGCAAGGCCTTACAGCGGGAAGCCTGGAGTGTCCGTGGCTGACAATCACCGAAAGCCATGCCTGGGCGGATACCGACGGTAACCGTTATGCCGAATATACGGTTGCAGCCAAAGGCGGCACTCCAGCCAACTTCGATGACTTCGACCTCCTCTTTACCAATGCCCTGGCGGGAGCAGCCAACCTGACCGTCACGCTGAACAAGGCCGCCAGCAAACCCAAACTGGAAGCCGCCACAGCAGGAACAGCCAGCGACTTCAACGGAACGGTCTCATTCCCTGACGCAAGCACAGCAACAGTCGACATGTATAAAGCTGACGGCAGTAAGGTGTATGTAAAAATGACCTGTGATGAAGCAGCCGCCTTTGCCAGTGTCACCGGTCTGACTATAACACCACAATCCGACGATAATTACGAGGTCAAAGTAACGGATGCCACCCAGTTTACAGCCGGAGCCACAACCGTTATCACCGCTAAAAACAGCAGTGATGAAACCCGTACGGCAACACTGACTATAACCTGGTTGGATCCTGCGATAACATTTGAGAAAACGTTGGATACAGCCAGTGCAGGAACGATAGTGGGTGATGATATTAATGTAAATGGGACAACCTTTAAAGATTCATACGGAACAATCAAAGTAAAAATCAAAGGTTATAAAGGTTCCGTTATTGCTGTCTCGGATGTCAGCAGTACTTGGGCCGGCATTGCGAATCCTCCTTCTGTTATAGCGGAAGATGGTACGGCAGAAATTACGATTTCTGCAGCAACGGCTGTAAATGCAGATGCTACAAATGATATAACAATCACTGTAACGAATGCGATTACCGGCGGAGGTGATAAAACGATTACGTTGAAGAAACAATAAACTGTAAATAACAAAAAAAAGAATCATGAACATAAAATATAAACTATCCAGCATCGCCGCCAGCTTCCTGCTGGCCGCCTGCACCAGTGAAAACACACTGGAACCCCCGACGCCTCCCGACGAAGGCACGGCATCGGCAAACAACACCCGTGAAGTCCTGTTATCCCTTAAAAACAAGCTGAAAGTCAGCCCTGTCGGAACGAAAGCTGGCGATGTGATCGCCACGGTGGAGGAAAACCATATCTACAGTCTCGACGTCTACGTTTTCGGTTCCAAGACGGAGGGAGGCGACTACACCTTCCTGCAACAGTTTTATTACCGTGAAGACGCCCGCCAGATTGTCGACGGCGAATACGCCACCAGCTTCACCCTGAATACGGGAGCCGACAACTCGACCGCCCTGCTGAAAATGCAGAAAGGTCTCTTCGTCAAAGTCTACTATATTGCCAACAGCACCAAACTGATCGACGCTGCCGGTACAGAGTTCGCCGGCTTCCAGCCATTGGTGCAGACGAAACCCGGCCAGCCGGATAACGTTGTCACCCCCGGTGTGCCGACCGAGACAGCCTTCAAGGCGCTCCATACCGCAGTCCTGAAAGCCGACGAGCCGACCGATATCCTGAAAACCCCGCTGCCTATGACCGGCGCCTACACCACGCCGCTCGACCTGACCGATTTCTCCGTCTCCGCTCGTACGCAACTGGGTTTCAAGCTGACCCGTATGGTCGCCCGTTTCGATGTGGAGAACGATGCGTCGAAATCGAAGTTCACCATCGAATCGGTGAGTATGGGCAACGGACGTACCGGCGCCACCTATTTCCCGGTGAAGGTCCTGGGAACCGAGCCGGCTGCCGACGGTGACCTGATCACCTATCCGGTCCGCGACTATGTAGCCGACCAGACAACCGCGAGTCCCAAAGGAACAGGTGTTTTCTATTCCTATCCGAGTCCGGTGGGCGACGGCGGTTACCTGATCCTGAGCGGTACTTATGCAGCCAACAAGACCGACAATATCCCGGTCACCTACAGGGTCCCCTTCAAACCCGCAGGCAACGAGACGGGTAACTATATCGAAGTAGCGCATAACCACCGTTACATGGTCAAGATCACCGATGCCGACGAATACCATCTGGACTTCACGCTGAATGTGGCTGACTGGGCGGACGAGGGCACAGTCGACAATTACAAGCCGGATAACGACTTTTCCAAAGATGCGTTGGCCCTGGCCGATGCAGGCAATAGCCCGGAAGTGAAACTGCTCGCGGACGGCAGGGTGATGATGACTACCGAAGCCTCGAAAACACTGGCCTTTACCATCGCATCGAACAATGTGAAGGTGGAGGGTATCACCGAAAAACTGGATTATGCCGGTGGTGACGAATGGCTGGTCGTAGATGGTGAGAGGACGAACACGACGAAAGCCTCCATGCTTACCACATTTACGTATAAGACGGCGGACGGTATCGGCAGCATGAGCAATTTCCGCCCGGTAACCATCCAGCTTACCAATGTAGCCAGCGGCAAGACATTGGATGTAATCGTTGTACCGAAAGACCAGACAGGTCCGGATATCAGCCTGGTGGAAGAAGAAAGTAACAACAATACCTACAATGCGGCCACCCGGACGGTGACGCTCCTGAATGAGGACGGGCAGGCCATCCAGCTGAAAGCAACTGCCGTTGCCATACCGGGCGAATCGCCCGAGACCGGAAGCAGTACTGTTTCGGCGGACAACTGGATTCAGGTATCTCCTGCCAGCTCTGCGGAAGCCGAAGGTGTCTATACGATAACGTTGCCGACGGCAAAGGATAATGCGACGTACACGACTACGCTGACCTTTACCTCTGCGGCAACAGGAGCGAAAACAACAGTGAATGTGAAACTAAAAGAAGCCTCCCCATCCATCTGATGAATAAGCACGATTTAGTAGTATCCCTATCCGAACGCCTCTCCCTGACCCAATCCCAATCCGTTGAGATTGTGAACGCCTGGGAGGGCGTTCTGCAAGATGCCTTGCTGTCCGGTGAACGGCTCACGCTGCAAGGCTTCGGTACCTTCTTTACCTGGAACCAGACCGAGCGGACAGGCCGTAATCCCCGAACGGGTGAGACCTGCCGTATCGAGGCGCGTGTCAGTGTGAAGTTCAAGCCCGGCAAATTCCTGCTGACCGCTTTGAATGAGAAAAAGAATGATTGTCAATCAACAAATGAAAATAAAGATGAGACTATTTAATAAGTTATATGGAATCAGCCTGTTTACCCTGCTTCTCTCTGTGGCGTCCTGCACCAGCGAGACGGAGGAACAGCACCGGACGTCTGCCCCGAAACCATCCGGAAGCGAGGCCCGCCGTGAAGTGATGCTGACGCTTAAAAACAAATTGTCGGTCGTAAAGACCAAGGCCGGTGATGCGATCGCCACAGCCGATGAGAACAAAATCTCGTCGCTCGACATCTATGTCTTCGGCAGTACGACCGAGAATGGAACCTACACCTATCAGGAACGTTTCAGCTATCGTGAAAGCAGTGCGGAGATGCCGTCGGGCAATGATGTGACGCCTCTCGATCTGACGGCAGTCGGTAGCGACGGCAAACAGACGAATGCCCTTTTATCCCTGAAAAAAGGCTTGTTTGTCAAACTCTACTGCATCGCCAATCAAAGCAAGCTGATCGATCCGGCCACTGATACCGTGTTTAATGGCTTTATTCCGCTCGTGCAATCGAATCCGGGACAACCGGGTAACACTATCACGGAAGGAACTCCGACCGAGTCCGATTTCCTGCTCTTCAAAAGTATCCAACTCGACCCCGCATCGGCAACCGACATACTGAAAACCCCGCTGCCCATGACCGGGGCCTATGCTACGCCGCTCGACCTGACCGATTTCTCAGTCTCGGCACGTTTACAACTGGGTTTCCGCCTGACCCGTTCGGTGTCTCGTTTCGATATCGTGAATGATGCTGCCACCTCTAAGTTTACGATCCAATCGGTCAGTATGGCGAATGGCCGTCGGGGAGTAAGTTTCTTTCCATTGAAGGTTACAGGTACATTACCGACTGCCGCTACCGACGATCTGATTACCTATCCCGCTCGTCCGTTCGATGGAGAGAAAGCAAATACAGGTAACTGTCTCGGTGCTTTCTATACCTGGCCCAGTCCAATGGGAGATGGCGGTTACCTGGTCTTATCGGGGACTTATGCCACTAACCAGACCGAAAATGTCCCGGTCACCTATAAAGTGCCTTTCAAACCCGAAGGAGATGGCAACTATATAGAAGTATCCCAGAATCACCGCTACACGGTCAATATTACTAAAGCCGACGAATATCATCTTGACTTCACGATCAACGTGGAAGACTGGACGGACGAAGGTAATATAGATGATTATGAACCGGGTGGGGAAGCGGATGAGAATGGTATGGTTGTAAATATCACAGATGCAAATGGGACGTATGATACAGATACCCGTACGGTAACAATGGCAATCACCAATGATGCTCAGTTTACGATAGAAGGAAACTCAACGTCCGGTTACTTTACTACATTATACTATGAAAATGGAGATGTCGATCATCAATGGCTAACCATCAATCCGGAGGCTGACTATATGCCAACGAAAGCGGAAGCTGTGCCAACAATATATACTGTAAGCAAGAAAAATGAATATATAGGTACAAAATTCCCTGTAGCCTTCGTCCGTTTCACTGATAAGATTTCAGCCAAAGAAACGGTTGTCATAGTGCAGCCGATAGCCAATCCGGTGGTCAAGGAAAAGACTATATCCAGTGGTAGTACGATTGATGTTGATGCCGGAGAAATAGTGCTTTATCAATCCTCATCAGTGACTTCTCCTGCTGTAGAGTTTAGCGTTTTTTCTTCCGGCGGAAGTAAACTGGAATTCCCGGACGGTGATACTCCCGGTAATTGGCTAACCATATCTCCGGCAACAGAACAAGACTTGTCGCAAAGCAATTATACTTTGACTTTAAACTCATCTGCTGCAGATTTCCCTGATCCGTTCCCAGTTGATGGAAAAACAATACATATAGTAAACAAAGGGGATGAAACGAAAAAGACGACTTTTAAATTGAAGTTGAAATCGGATATAACAGCCACTTCTGCTATTGCTGGAAATGCGGAGTTCGATGCAAGTAAAGATATTTTGCGCTTATATAATAACCCGAATGATAAAATAACGTTGAATGTAAATGCCGTCGGAGGTGTTGAGTTGGATGCAACTGTTGATTGGTTAACAGTGGATAAAACAATTACAGATAAAAATACGAACACATATGTTTTTTCCGTAGGTGCTGGTGCTTCTACAGGAGTAAGTCAGAAACTGACATTCCGTAGTAAAGCTGATAATTCAATAACTAAAGTATATACGGTCTATTCTATAAAAAAGGAATTAGTCTTTAGCAACTATACAGATAACTCCGATTATTCGTCCATTAATAATATAAGCAATGCAACGCCTGAAATCACTTATTTCCCATGTGCAGATTCTTATTGTGAATTTACAGTCGTTTCGCCAAAAGGAATTACCGTTGGTGGCTCTTCCTGGGCTAAAGCAATAGAATATTCCAAAACAATATTGTCTTCTGGAGCCATACAAAGTGTGATTAGGGTTCAAAGAGTATATGCAGACAATTATTTTGCAAGCTTTAAATCTAGGTTTACGATAACTGTTTCTAATAATTATCCTTCACAAAGTTCTAAAAGTTTTGGTATTTCGCAATATCAAGCAGGTATTGTTTATCCGGGAAGTAAGTATCCTGCAAATCCTGTAAATAGTTATTGGGTAGCTCCTGTTAATTCTGCAAATTCGATTTCATATTATGATATGCGTAATAGAGTTACAAACGGAACAGCTTGTCCTTCGGGTTGGTGGATTCCTTCTCATGGAGAAAATCTGACAATTATGGGTATTTCTGAAGGTAACACTCTTGCCTATAATTTGAACTCGTATCCTCAAGTAAAGAAGGCTTATGGAAATAATCCTGGAGATGTTTATTATTGGGCTTCGAATAATGATCCAATAGGTTGGGGACTTAGATTTTTTAATGGATGGTTCTCAACATGGACTTTAGGAGAAAAAAATATCTGTAATCTCCGTTGTGTAAAAAGAAAATAGAAAATTTCTTCGAAAATAGAAGAAACTTAGTAATATAAAATTATTAATCATGGCAAATTACACCAAATTCTGGAAGGTCTGGCTCCGCCTGAACCTCCTGACAAAAGATGTGGATAACGACTACACAGCCGAAGTTTCCACCATGAAAAACTCCCTGCGTAATGAAGATATCGCGCAGCGGATAGTAAATGAAGGTTCGGAATACAAGTACGATACCTTGTTATCAATCATTAACCAGCATGACCGCATCATTCGTGAAGCGGTCATGGACGGTTATAGTGTTCTCACGAAAACCTGCCAGTACACCCCGCGTGTGCTAGGTCCATGGATCGGCTCGAGTGCCAAATTTGATCCTGAGAAACATAAGGTGACGCTCGATATCACGCTCTCTTCTGAAATGCGTGAAGCCTTGAGCCATGTCGGAGTGGAAGTTCTGACGGTGAAGGATAGCGGTGCTAATATTGGCCTGGTTATCGATACGGTCACCGGCCTCTCCAATGATACCATCACTCCCGGCGACGATATCCGTATTGAAGGCGAAAAGATCCGTGTATCCGGTGAAGCCGCAGGTGTCGGTGTCTTCTTCATCGCCAGCGACGGCACGGAGCATCCCGTCACTCGCCGCCTGACAACGAACGATCCGAAATGCCTCCTGGCCCGTGTCCCATCAGACTTGGCAGACGGTCAGTACACCTTACGTATCGTCACCCAGTTCTCCAACACAACCACCCTGTTGAAAGAGCCCCGTACCATCGAGTACGAACGCCCTCTCACCGTAGGCACGGGTGGAAGTGGCGATGGTGACCGCCCCGAAATCGAATAACCTCCCCGCGTCGCATCGAGGCGCCGCCTTACGTCTCTCCACGACGCACCCCATCGTCTCCCCTAAACGCAACGTTACGTCTCATCGAGACGCCGCACGGCGTTTAAGGGAGACGGTAATTTTACATCTCTAATTAATCTATTACGTGATATAATATCCTATATTTATCATAGAAAAATCGGGAACAGGCGCAAAGAAAAGCAAAGTTTAGCTTAAAAATAAGCAGGTCAGCATCTTAGTAGTAAAGCGGAAAGAAACAGCCCCCGGCAAAAAAAGCCCCGAAAAGTAGGGTTAAGCCATAGTTCAGGTACTAAGTCATTACCTAATCTATGACACCCTACTATAACGATAACAAGTTCTGTTTCACTATTTTGCGTAATTCTTCATAACTCGTGGTAACGGGAAAGTAATTACCTTTACAAACGAATATTTAGAGTTATGAAAACAAAGAGAAGCACCTTTAAAGTCCTGTTCTACGTGAAGAGAACAGCAGTGAGAGTAAGTGACGGAAAAGCCCCTGTAATGGCACGTATCACCATTGACGGCGATATTGCCACGTTTAGCGCAAAGCTGTTCGTCACCCCTTCCTTGTGGAACGCCGAAGCCGGAAAAGTAAGCGGCAAGTCCACCGAAGCCTTGCAGATCAACCCGCAGTTGGAAGAGATCAAAGCCCGCATCAACAACCACTACTACCAGATACTCCGTGCGGACGATTTTGTCACTTCCGAGAAGGTGCGCAACGCCTTTTTAGGCATTGGCGTGATGGAGAACTGCATCCTTAAAGACTTCCAGACCATGAACAAGGAATTTGGCGAAATGGTGGAAAAGAAACTCCGTGCGAAGTCCACCTATAACAAATACCTGACCGTTTACAAGCACCTCGAAGCCTTCATGTGGGAGAAGAAGAAGCGTACCGATATGGCTTATAAGGAACTGACGAAAGACTTCATAGACGATTTCGATAGCTACCTGCGTAATGAAAAAGGATTGAGCGCAAACACCCTCTGGATTTATACCATGCCCATACTCAGCCTGACCGACAAGGCTTGGCGCAGGGGAATTATCCGTACCGATCCGTTCAGCGAGTACAGCCTCGAAATGCAGGAAACCGACCGGGGCTATCTCACGGAAGAAGAACTGAAACTGATTGCCAATACCGTGTTTGTGGATAAACAGACAAATCTTGTCCGTGACATGTTCCTTTTCGGCTGCTTTACCGGATTGAGCTACATAGATATAAAGACACTCACCTATGATAAGATCCAGCGTATGGATTTCGACGGTGAAGAATGGATTATCACCCGCAGGACAAAGACCAAAGTATCGAGCAACGTCCCCCTGATGGAGATAGCCAAAGAACTGATCGAACGCTACAAGGGGCTTGCAGAAGATGATTTCGTGTTTCCCATGCCGGGCAACGGCACTTGCAACGACTACCTTAAAAAGATTGCCGCAGCTTGTGGGATAAACAAGGAAGTCACCTTCCACCTTTCACGCCATACCTTCGCTACGACCGTCTATCTCTGCAACGGCGGCACGATTGAGGCACTTTCAAAGATACTCGGTCACAAGCATATCAGCACCACCCAAATATACGCCGAAGTGACCAACAAGATGGTAAGTTCCGATTTCCGTTCGATCTCCGGCAACCTTGCAGCCATGCAGAAGAAAGTCCTTGACAGGAAACAGAAAAAGGTCAGCAAGCAGCAGGCGGTCGCCATGCGTGAAACCGCCTGATTCCTTCGGGGAAGTGCAAAACACAGCAAAGGCAGGAGTTCCGTTTGGAAATTCCTGCCTTTGCTACATTTATCCATGCACCGCTTTCGGAAATTAAGTAGAGCTTTTCCCCCGTTTGCTTTTTCGCTTCATCTGCACATAGTTCTCTTCCAGCATACGCAACAAATCCGATTGTCGGTACAGCGTTTTGCCCGGCAGCGCAATGAACGGGATAATCCGTTGCGCCCGGTAGTCCTGCAAGGTACGGGTAGTGATATGCAATATCCTGCACACATCTTCCCCCGTCAGGTACACCTCGCCGTTCATCACCGGGTGAAAATTCGCCGTTACGTTATCCACGTACTTCATGCCCCGTTCCAGAGCTTCAAAGTACGCCTTTACCTCTTCCATGTCCTTTGTAATCACTTCCATCTTATTCTTCCTCTACCTGTTCCTTACTCATTGCCGTTATAAATGCTTCCACATCTTCCAGCCTGTAATATATCTTGTGGTTAATCTGGCTATATGCCAACAGCCCGCCGTCACGGTACGTCTGCAATGTACGTTTGCTCACGTTCAGTTTCTCGCACACGTCCGCATTATCCAGCCAGTTCATCTTTTCCGGCGGGCGGTATCGTGAACACAACTGCTGTAAATGATCGCTGAACTTGTTGAACCTTTCTTTCATCTCTTCAAAGGTTTTCTTCTCAATAGTCACTATTTCCATATCCGTTTGTTTACTGTTTCCCGCAAATATACAGACTGTTACGGATGCCCCGGTGCGTTTATGTACCGCTTGTCCGTGTTTTGCTCCACGCTTGTAGCTTTGTCGTGTCCGAAGCGGTGCAAAACGAAGCAAAGGGCAACATATTTTCTTGCAGCCAGCATATTTTCCCCGCTGTTTATTTGCCGGTTCGCAAGGAATCCATTTCTTTGCAACCGAACAACACGTTTAACTATGGAACGCCCTATATTTGTAGCACAATACACCTTTCCCCTTACCCTCGAAACCGTCGAGGAAGAAAACCGCATTTTATGCAAGGTCGCCCTTCGGTGCGAGTACGTGATCCGTTTCGAGGACGACGGCAAATTCTATTTCCTGCTCGAAACCCGTTCCAATTACGAACAGCAGTTTGCATCTTGCGGATGGTATATCGTCAGCCAGACCTGTTTCAATGAAAGGCTGACTATCGGCATGGGCTTGTACGAAAGCGGGCATCTGGCAGGCTTCATGTACTATTTGAAGTCCGGCAGCGAGGACGAAGCCCGTTTCTGGAACAACGTTCTCATCTTTACCTTCCTGAATGATTTCCGCAAAGCCTTTTACCCGTTGGATAACCGTTTTCAGGGCTTTTTCCGTCTGGACGGCAGCCTGTGCTTTTACCTGTATGATTATTGCCCTGTCCGGCGTAACGACAAGATCACCTTTGAGGGCAAGAAGATTTCCAACCTTATTTTCAAGTTCAAGTCCGGGCACGAAACCGACCTTGCCGTCAAGCTCTTTTCCATCGCTATCAGCCGAATCCGTGCCATTCAGGAGAACAAGCACCGTGCCGTACTCGTTCCTATTCCCGCATCCACCCGTGAGAAGAACCGCATCCGTTACGAGGAATTTTGCCGCAAACTATCGGCGGACATCGGAGTAGCCGATGGCTACGGGGCTATCACGCTCACCGCCGACCGTCCCCAACTCAAAGGCACGCACGGGCAGGACAAGACCGCAAACCTGCAATTTCATCCTGAATATATCAAGGACAAATGCGTCTTGTTACTGGATGATCTCTTGACAACTGGCGAAGGATTCATACAGACACGCCGCAAATTGATCGAACATGGAGCGAAGTTTGTAATTGGTCTGTTCCTTGCCAAGACCATCGCTTTTGAGGACGAACAGGAATAATGACGGGTAAATAAGGTGGAGATAATACGATGTCCCATGATATGTGGTAGGGATATTCTTTGGGCGTTCCCGTAAACGGTCGGGCTTTCCGTTACAAGTCCTCGCCGGAGCTGCGGGCTTTCCCCTGCAATCCCTAACGTGTAAATGCGCCTTTGCCTGCATTATATTCTCTTTATTTTATTTACTCCCGCCCACCCGTCAGCGGTATAGGTCTGTTCCAGCTTCCCGTACACCTTCAAGCACTCCGGCAGGCTCCATGTCCGAAGGTGTACGCGAATCCGGAAAGGACAAACGGAACACATTCGCCCGTGCTGTCACTCGGAGCTTCGATTTCATCGAAACTTTCCGTGCGCCATCCCGTTCAAATAAGTTCCCTGATGTTTGTCCCGGCAGCCCCTTATTGTTTTACCCGTTTTTTCAACCGTTATTTTCTTCTTTGGGCTTTGCCATGACTGAAAGGATAGCCCTTTGTCTGCGGAACTTTCCGCCCGTTTACGCCACTGCCATCGCACGGCCATCCGCAAAAGCCGGATAGCTGATTGCTTTGTCCGTTTACCGTAACCGGACGAAAAGAACCTCGTCAACCCACACAACACATTGTCGTGGTGTACCCTTCTTTCTAATCCGATAAATCGGCAAAAGAAGAATCCCCCACGCCAAAGAGTTGTCTTTCCACCCCGCATTACCAACCTGCTTTTCTTTTCCTTTCCCGGAAACGGAACTTTCCGGCTTTCATAACAAATACAATCCACTTGTACCGATAAGTAATCTACCATTCATTCAATTTACTGAAAGGTTGAATTTTCCCCCTTAGGGCTGATTGGGAAAACATTGACGAAGGTAGGCGGGGGCGAAAGCAAATCTGCAAAAAATGCCAAATCTCCACCCTACGGGTAGTATTTACCATTTTTTCAGATAATTGCAATTCTCCCTTTCCGCTCTTGATTATTGTCAATGTTCTTCCCAATCAGCCAAAGGGAAAAAATTTGGTTGGGGCGGCAGGCGATGATAACAAAAACAAGTAGTAACAATTTTAAAGCGTAGAGTTATGGCAACGACAACGAACAACACCATCGAGAAAATTTCTCCCATGTTCACCGATTTACTTATCAAGAAAATCGAAAGTCTGAAAAGCGACTGGCAAAAACCGTGGATAACGAGCCTTGAACACGGTTTCCCCCGCAACCTAAGAGGAACGGTTTACAATGGCGGTAACATTTTAATGCTGCTGTTTTACACCGAGTTTATGAAATTCACTTTGCCCGTGTTCCTTACATTCAACCAAGCCAAAGCCGAAGAAGTGAGCATAAACAAGGGCGCACGCTCGTTCCCCGTTTACTATTGGTTCAAGTTCGTGGTACACAAGGAAACGAACAAATCCATCCCTTACGAGGAATATTGCAAGCTATCCAAAGCGGAAAAGGACGAATACAAGGTAATACCCCAAATGAAATATTACAATGTGTTCAACCTCGACCAAACCAATTTTGCGGAGAAGTACCCCGAACGTTTCGCCAAGATGCAACAGGGCGAACAGCCCGAAAACCATTCGGACGGTATCGAGTGCGGAATGTTGGACGAGTTGATATATATGCAAAATTGGTATTGCCCTATCAAAGTAAAGTATTCCGACAGTGCTTTTTATGTGCCCGCAACCGATTATATCGTTTGCCCCGAAAAAGAGCAGTTCCCGCAGGGAGCGGAATTTTACGGAACGCTTTTGCACGAAATGGCACACAGCACAGGCAACCCCCAACGCCTAAACCGCACGTTCGGCAGCTTTTTCGGGGATGAATTATACGCCCGTGAGGAACTTGTAGCCGAACTCACATCAGCCCTTTGCGGTGCTTTCTTCGGTATCGCCACCACACCGCAGGACAACAACGCAGCCTATTTGAAACACTGGCTCACCAAGCTAAAGCAAGAACCCGCCTTTCTGATTGATATTTTAGGCGATGTGAACAAAGCTGCAAAGATGATAACGGAAAGGGTAACAGAACCGATAAACGAACCCGTTGCAGCTTAACGGAAAACAGAAACAAGAGTATTAACAAAAGGGTGGAGCAATCCACCCGCAAAAGACATAAGAAAATGAAAACATTATCAGAAAAGGAATTTAACGAGTTCAACGTAAAAGGGTTATTCACGGACAGAGCGGAACAGGCAAAGAAAGCCCTGTTTCCCGTCATGCAGGAAATACGAAAGTTTATACCCGGTGCGGAATACGGCTATCGTGTGATAGGCGGGCAATATCCCGAATTTTACGGTATTCAAATCGAGTTCACACAAAACGGCATCCGTTTTGATTTGAGCAAGATACTCAAAGAAAACAAATACAGGATTTTCCCCGATATGGAACATTTTACGAACGTCAATCGCTACGACATCGAGAGGATAACCAACCAATATGAAAAGCCCTGCAATATCGGAGTATTCACCGCCAAGAAGGTGAATGACTGGATAAATTACTATACCTCGATATATATCCAAGTAGCGGAAGAAGATGCGGAAAATGCGCAGAAAGTAGCCGATTTCCTTAAATGTATTGAGAACGAACCCATAAGATGGGAAGCCAAAGACCATTCAAAAGGAACTATAACCCGCAATGGCTTATGTTTCACTTTCTACATAGAGAACGGACACCTTTCTTACGAGTTAGCCCTTAGTTATTGCGGTACGACTGACTATAACAAATTCCGGTTAATAGCTGATAACCAATTTCTCCCGAAAGGAAACTATTAAACAACAAGGGCGGAGCAATCCGCCCGCAACACCCGATAAAATGAAAACGATACTCATTTACAAACTGATATACCGCCTAATCCTTTGGTCTGTGGTGATTTACTTTTTCACCACCACCGCAGGGCAGTTTTTCGCCTTATTCTTTGCCGTACTCCTGTTTTATTTCGTGGCACGGTTCATTCTCGCCCTTGTTTGGCGGTTGTTTGTGGGTATCGTTTTTATTCTGATAATCATTCTTTTAATATTCTGAATTATGGAAGGAAAGAAATTTAAACACAGATTTTTGTCATATCTCACCTGTGAAATTGTGGCGGAAACCCGCAAAGGGTACAAGGTTTTAGAAACCCAAGTTTTTAACGGACGGAAGAAGCCCAAGACAAAGACCGCCTATTATTTCAACGTTGATTTTGACAAACAGCGTGGCGTATGGGAAGAAATAACCAAGTAACAACAATCTAAAATATACCAATATGGAAACAAAGACATTCATCAAGAACGGAACAGCCGAAACCAAACTTTTCGGTGAGGAAACTTATATACAGTGCTGTTTAGGGGCATTTCGGGGCGAAATCTATTTCGATTACAAATACCGCCACACCAACGGGCAGGAGTTTGCAACCCTACGCAGGACGTTGGTGCAATGCCGTGCCGAGCGTGATTTTTGGCTAAGGGAAAAGACCGTTTCTTTTTCGGGACACCGAGCCGAAAGAATGACAAGGAACAGCCCCGACACACAAAAACGGCTGATAGATATAGGCTTCGACACCTATACAGCGATAACCGAACTTTGCGAACGTGACTATCATACGTTTTTATCGGGCATGGCGAACGGCTTCGACCTTATTGCAGCCGAGGAAGTTCTGAACGCAAAAAAGACGTTCCCTTACATTCAGCTAAAATGTGTACTTCCGTTCAAAGGGCAGGCAGACCGATACACCCCAGCCGACAAACAGCGTTATAACGCCTGTAATCGGTAACTTTGTCTCGTCAAAAATCGGAAAAGTAAAATCGACATGATTA
>OLGB01000139.1_pt1 | contig 106919 bp, 92 predicted proteins | sample 1605691 | NCBI WGS metagenome assembly OLGB01 (sample SAMEA3888925, study PRJEB22519) | human gut metagenome | biome: human gut; feature: human-associated habitat; material: faeces | place: Denmark | collected 2010 | reverse complement strand
GCCACGGCAGTGGCCAGAACGACGATTGAGGTTGCGGGTCTGCGGCCCTCCAAACTTCCCATGGGGTTTATCGACAGGCTGAAACGCCTCCGCGAAAGCGGAGGCGTTTGGATATGGCAAAAAAATACGCATGCCGTTGCGCGGCATGCGTATTTTGCTTTAGGCAGCGCCAGCGGCGCGCAGGCCGCCGCCCCTGCCTAGAGCTTGCGGTTCATAATGGAAATGATCAGGTTGCCGTTTTCAAAAACCTTGGCCAGGGCGCTTTGGTCCACCAGCTCGCGGAACTCGGGAAGGGGCACCACGCTTTCCAGGAGGGGAAGGACGGTAAAGGCCACAAAGCACAGCATCACGCCCAGCAAAAGGCCAAAAACGCCGCCCGCCAGCCAGTCCAAATGCTTGAGCACCGGGAAGCGGAACACGGCGCGCAAAAGGTTGACCACAATGGTCATCACCACAAAGCACACGACGAAGCAAATGAGAAAGCAAAGCACATTGATGCTTACGGAAAGGATGGTCTGGTTCACGTAATCGCCCACGTTGGTGGCCAGGTTTCCAAGGGGCGAGAACACCTGCTGGCTCAGGTTGTGCCTAAGCAGGGTGGCGATGGGCGCGGGCAGGCCGGCGCGCTCCACAATGCCGGCAATGCTGTCCGCCGTGAGGGAGCTTACGGCCTGGCGGCTCAGGTCCAGATCGCCTAGCAGGCTGCCGGAATCGGTGTAGGTGCTGATGAGGCGGGTGATATCGGTATTGGCGCTCACTACGTCCGCCAGCTTGGGAAAAAGCAGAAAGGAGCCGCCAAACGCCGCCAACCCGCCGCCCAGGTTGAGCACGGACTGGATAAAGCCCCTGTACAGCCCAAAGAGCACGCACAGGCCGATGATGGCAATAACAAGAATATCGATGATGTTCAGGGTGAAGCCCCCCTTCAAGCGGTCAGTTCAGGGTGTTGATGGCCTGGGGCAGGGTGATGACGTATACCTCGTCCCCGCAGGCCACAACGGCGCGGCCATTGGCGAGCGTGCCAATCAGCCTTGTGGCTTGGCGTTCCATGGGCAGGGGATAGGTGGTAAAGCGGCTGTCGTTCTGCCCGGCGCGATAGAGGGTATCGGCGCTTAGGGCATAGACGGTCTTGTTCCATACGGCGGCGCCAATACAGGTATCAGGCAGGCTGTAACGCTTGTCCCGGCTGCCGGAGATAAGACGCAGCTCGCGGATGTCAAAGATGCTCTCCGCCTGCGAGGTGGGGGCAAAAAGCATCAGCGCGTCGCCGCGCTCGGGCACCTCGCTGTCCAATAGCTGCCAGCCGTATACCAGCACGCTTGCGGAGGCGTCCTCGGTGCCGCGGTCGTTAAAGGTGAGCATTTTACGGGTATTGATCACGCGCAGCAGGCCGTTTTCGTATACCACGGCATAGGTGATGGCCTCGCCCAGGGATACCGCGCCGGTATTCATCTTTCCTACCTCAAAGGTATTTAGGATGGTGTTGGAGGCGGTGCCGAACACATCCAGCGCAAGGGTCCACATGTATTCGCCGTTTTTGCCGTAAAAGCCCACGTCCAAAAGGATCAGGGTGGAGTACGCGTCGGATTCCTCATCCATGTGCGCGCCAGTGTGATCCTTTACCACCAGGCGGGGCGTGGTGGTATCGCCAATCACGGCGGCAACATATTGCGCGCCCACGCGGGCAAACTGGATTTCCTCGCCCAGGTTGTCGTTGTAGGAGGAGTTGCCGTTTTGATCCAAAATATAGATGGTGCTTCCCACCCAGGCGGCCACGACGGTATCGTTGCAGTCAAAGCCCGCGTCCGGGCCGATCTGGAAGGACCAGCGCACGGAGCCCGTATCGCTCATGCAGTGGATGCTTACGCCATCGTAATACAATACGCTTTTGCCAAAGGGCATAATGGTATCGTTGTAGGGGCAGGGCAAAAGCGACGCTGTTACGCTGCTCACGGGACGGGCGGAAAACAGCCGTACGCCGCCCCATATCACCAGCCCGATGGCGGCCAGGATCAGAAACAGCAGCGCAAACGCCTTGGGACGGCTCATTTTTGGCTTGACTCTTTGCATAGCGGCTCCCTTGCGGCCCGTGGCGGCGCGGCAAAAATACAACGCGGCGCACGGGCTGTTTGTTGCGGCGGCGTGTAACAAATGCCGCTGCTTTCCATTATAGCCTGTGCGGCGCGGGGATGCAAGATGCAGGTTGAAAGCATACTGCCAGAAGATTTCCAGCCGCCGGGCTTCCAATCCGCAGGCGGGCGCTGCCGGTATTTTCAAATTCTTTTCCAAACGTTACAGTTTGTTCACAAATCATGCAACAAAACGACACTTTCAATCGTCATAATAACTGTGAGGTGATCGCATGGCAACGATTTTGATTTACGAACCCAATGAGGCGCTCGCGCAGAAGCTTTGCGACTCCCTGAAAAAGGAGAAAATGAACGCAATCCGCTGCGACGAACACACCATTCCCGATTGGACGGAGCCCAAAGCCCCGCTTGTATTGATGGATGCTCAGCTGAAGTGGACAACCTGCCGGCCGCTGCTGGAGGCGTTTCAAAAGCGCGGCTGCCCCATCCTTTTCCTTACGGGCGACCGCAAGATGAGCGCGCACCTGCGCGCGCTGTACGGCGGGCACAGCGACGTGCTGACGACGCCTTTTTCGCATAAAACGCTGCTGGCAAAGGTGATGGGCGTGCTGGGAGAAACCGAGCCGCTCAGGGAGCTATCCGTGGATGAGGAGGAGCGCGTGGCCCTGCTGGACGGCCGCCGTGTGGAGCTGACCGCGCAGGAGTTTGCTTTGCTGCTGGCCCTGATGGAAAAGCCGGATATCCCCGTGAGCCGCGAGCAGCTTTTGCGCCGCGCCTGGGGCTACCAGAGCATGGGCGAAACCCGCACGGTGGACGTGCACGTGCAGCGCCTGCGCAAAAAGCTGGGCGGCGAATACATTGAAACCGTGTATAAATGCGGCTACCGCCTGAAGCTGGCTTGAGGCCGCCTGAAACGTTCAAAGGGGCGGGGCCCCGCCGGACAACGTAGCGCACGGCCGCAGGCGAGTTTTTGCGGCGCCGTGAGGCCCGTGCTGCAAGGAAGCATCCTTTCCTTGCAGCACGGGCCTCTTTTTGCGCCGCTCATCCCTTTGGTATTCCGGAATATCGCCCGCGCCGCGCGTGCGCAAGCCTCAGCATTTCCCCTTCCGTTCTTCAACCGTTTTTTGAAACCATTCAGCCATTGCCGGATCCTGATGGGAGAAGAATCCGCTTTGCTTTTTGTCCAGTAGGTTTTCCCGCATGCGTTCTTTGCGGGCGGATTTCGGAATGACCACAATATGGCGCTGAATGTGCCAGCGCAGTGTCATTTGCGCGGTTGTTTTGTGATGCTTTTGGGCAATTTGGGCAAGGATGGGGTTTTCAAACAGTCCCCTTCGCGCTTCACAAAAGGGCGCCCATGCCTCTGGCTGCACGGCATACCCGTCCATCCGCCGCTTGGCCTCCGCCTGCTGATGAAAGGGATGCGTTTCCACCTGATGCAGCCTCCCATACAATGCACAGATGCTCCCTTGTCCGCCGGCATAGCTTTACGGAATTGATTTTTGTGCTCATTTCCTGTGGCGGGTACCGCTTCTTTTGTGATTTTACAAACCCTTGACCCAATCCGTATGCGTTTGAAACGAAAGCCTGCTATCCTTAGTACCGAACCAAGGAAAAGAAAGAAGGTAATGAAGGATGAAAAAAGGTTTGGCATTGGCGATGGCTCTTATGATGGCCGCGGTAACGCTGGGCGGCGCGATGGCCGCCGAGGGCGCGATCAACGTGATTTCCCGCGAGGACGGCAGCGGCACGCGCGGCGCGTTTGTGGAGCTGATGGGCATTGAGCAGAAGAACGAGAGCGGCGAGAAGGTGGACATGACCACCGACGAGGCGGATATCACCAACAGCACCTCGGTTATGATGACCAGCGTGGCGGGCAACCCCAACGCCATTGGCTACATCTCCCTGGGCTCGCTGAATGAAACGGTGAAGGCGCTGGATATCGACGGCGCGGCGGCGACCGTTGAAAACATCAAGAACGGCTCCTACAAGATCGCGCGCCCCTTTAACGTGGCTACCCGCGCGGATGTAACCGAGCCCGCAAAGGCCTTCCTGGATTATATCCTCAGCGCCGAGGGACAAGCAGTGGTGGAAGCCAACGGCTACATTGCCTCCGTGGAGGACGCGCAGCCCTACGCGGGCAGCGGCGTTGCGGGCAAGGTGGTCGTGGCCGGTTCCTCCTCTGTGACCCCGGTGATGGAGAAGCTGAAGGAAGCCTATCTCGCCGTGAACCCCAATGCTGAAATTGAAGTGCAGCAGAGCGACTCCTCCGCCGGCATGAACAGCCTGAAGGACGGCGTGTGCGACATCGGCATGGCCTCCCGCGCCCTTAAGGACAGCGAGCTGGAGGCGGGCCTTACGCCCACGGTGATCGCCATGGACGGCATTGCGGTGATCGTAAGCCCGGATAACGGCTGCGCCGGTATGACCAGCGACCAGGTGCGCGCCATCTACATGGGCGAAATCAAGGACTGGGCCGAGGTTCAGTAAGCAAGGAAGCAAATTCAGCAGGCAGCCGGCAAGCGCCGGCTGCCTTGCGGACTATGCGGAGGACTATGAAGAAGCAACGGAAGAAAAACGGCCGGATGAGGGAACGGGTCGCGCGATGCGTTTTTGCGGCGGCCGCGTGCGTGAGCATTCTGGCGGTTGCGCTGATATGCGCGTTCCTGTTTGCAAACGGCGTGCCTGGCATGGCCAAGATAGGCATATGGCGGTTCCTGAGCGGAACCCGCTGGAAGCCCGGGAACGATGTGTATGGCATCCTGCCTATGATTGTGGGCTCGGTATATGTAACGGCGGGCGCGCTGGTCATCGGCGTGCCGGCGGGGCTTCTTACGGCGATGTTCCTATCCAGGTTTGCTTCCCGGCGCATGCTTAGGGTGATGCGCCCGGCCATCAACCTGCTGGCGGGCATTCCCTCGGTGGTGTACGGCTTCTTTGGGCTGGTGGTGCTGGTGCCCCTGGTGCGCGCAACGCTGGGCGGCAGCGGCTTTAGCCTGATAAGCGCCGGCGTGCTGCTGGGCATGATGATACTGCCCACCATCATCAGCGTGTCGGAATCGGCGCTTAACGCCGTGCCAAGCAGCTATTATGAGGGCGCGCTCGCGCTGGGCGCCACGCATGAGCGCGCGGTGTTTCGCGTTGTGCTGCCCGCGGCCAAATCCGGCGTGATAGCGGCCGTTATCCTGGGCGTGGGCCGCGCCATTGGCGAGGCTATGGCCGTGATGATGGTGGCGGGCAACCGCGCCGTATTCCCCAAGTCGCTTACGGACGGGGTGCGCACGCTCACCAGCAACATCGTTATGGAAATGGGCTACGCGGCGGATTTGCACCGCGAGGCGCTTATCGCCACGGCGGTGGTGCTGTTTATATTCATTTTGATTATCAATTTGCTGTTTTCCGTGCTGAAACGAAAGGCGAACGTATGAACCAGAAACGCAAAGCAAGGCTGGCCCGCCTGGCGGTATATGCCGGCGCGGGCTGGACGCTCATCGTGCTGATTTCCCTGGTGGGGTATATCCTTGTAAAGGGCATTCCCCAGCTTACGCCGCAGCTGTTTGCGTGGAAGTACACAAGCGTTAACGTATCCATGCTGCCGGCTTTGATTAACACCGTGATGATGACGGCGCTGGCGCTGCTTATTGCGGTGCCGGTGGGCATGGGCGCGGCCATTTACCTTACGGAATACGCCCGGCGCGGAAACCGGCTGGTAGGGGTTGTGCGCGTTACAACGGAAACGCTTTCGGGCATTCCCTCTATTATTTACGGCCTGTTTGGCTCGCTGTTTTTTGTGGTGGCGCTCAAAATGGGGCTGTCGCTGCTTTCAGGCGCGCTTACGCTGAGCGTAATGGTACTGCCGCTGGTGATGCGCACCACCGAGGAGGCGCTTATCGCCGTGCCGGATAGCTACCGCGAGGGCAGCTTTGGGTTGGGCGCGGGGCGCTTGCGCACTACCTTCAAGGTGGTGCTGCCCTCGGCCGCCCCGGGCATCCTTTCCGGCGTTATCCTGGCCATGGGGCGCATTGTGGGCGAAACCGCCGCGCTCATCTATACCGCAGGCACGGTTCCGGAGGTGGCGGAAAGCCTGTTTGATTCGTCCCGCACGCTTTCGGTGCATATGTACGTCATTTCCAACGAGGGGCTCTACATTGGCCAAAGCTATGCCACGGCGGTGGTGCTTTTGATTTTGGTGGCGGGTATGAACGGGCTTTCCGCCCTGGCCGCGCGCAAAATGGGAGGAAAAACCAGTGCAAAAGCTTGAGATACAAAACCTGAACCTGTACTATGGTGCGTTTCACGCGCTCAAGGATGTAAGCATGCGGGTGGAGGAAAAGGAAATTACCGCGTTCATAGGCCCTAGCGGCTGCGGCAAGAGCACGCTGCTAAAAACCCTTAACCGCATGAACGATCTGGTGGAGGGCTGCCGCATAACAGGAGAAGTGCTGCTGGACGGCGAAAACATATATGGCGCCATGGATACCGCCCTGCTGCGCAAGCGGGTGGGCATGGTGTTCCAAAAGCCAAACCCCTTCCCCATGAGCATTTACGATAACGTTGCCTTTGGCCCGCGCACCCATGGCGTGAGCGGAAAGGCGCGGCTGGACGAGGTGGTGGAGCAAAGCCTGCGCGGCGCGGCCATCTGGGATGAGCTGAAGGACCGCCTGAAAAAGGACGCGCTGGGCCTGTCCGGCGGGCAGCAGCAGCGGCTGTGCATTGCGCGGGCCCTGGCGGTTAAGCCCGAGGTGCTTTTGATGGACGAGCCCACAAGCGCCCTGGACCCCATCTCCACCTCCCGCATTGAGGAGCTTGCGCTAAGCCTGAAGCGGGAATATACCATTGTGATTGTAACGCACAACATGCAGCAGGCAGCCCGCATTTCGGACAAAACGGCCTTTTTCCTCCTGGGCGAGGTTGTGGAGTACGACGATACGGAAACCCTGTTCTCCCGCCCGCGCGACAAGCGCACCGAGGATTACATCACCGGGAGGTTTGGCTGATGAGGAACCAGTTTGAGGAACAGCTCGCGCTGCTGCATACGGAGCTTTTGGAGATGGGCGCGCTGATTGAGCGGGCCATCCAGAAGGCCACGCAGGCGCTGGTGAACCAGGATACCGATGCGGCGGGCGAGGCCATTGCCGCCGACGCGGAGGTAGACCATAAGGAAAAGGACGTTGAATCGCTTTGCTTAAAGCTGCTTTTGCGCCAGCAGCCCGTAGCGGGCGACCTGCGGCTGATTTCCGCGGCGCTGAAGATGATTACGGATATGGAGCGCATCGGCGACCAGGCGGCCGATATCGCGGGCATTGCCACCTATCTGGCGGGCGAGCCCTATATCAAGGAGCTGGAACACCTGCCCCGTATGGCCGAGGAGGCCATCCAAATGGTTACGGGCAGCCTGGACGCTTTTGTAAAAAGGGATGTGGCGCTGGCCCGCCGCGTGATGGACATGGACGACGTGATCGACGGCCTGTTTGACGTGATTAAGGCTGAGCTGATTGGGCTGATCCGCAAGGATGCGGCCAACGGCTCGCAGGCCATCGACCTGCTGATGATTGCCAAGTACTTTGAGCGCATAGGGGATCATGCGCAAAACGTGGCTGAATGGGTGGAATACGCCATAACCGGCCGGCATAAAGGAGCATACCTTTGATGATTGCCTACGTAGAGGATGACGAGAACATTCGGGAGCTGGTGGTGTACACGCTTTCGCAGGTGGGGCTGCCCGCACGGGGCTATCCGGACGCCGCCGCGTTTGAAAGCTCGCTTGGGGATGAAATGCCGGATTTGATCCTGCTGGATGTGATGCTGCCCGGGGAGGATGGGATTTCCCTGCTCAAGCGGCTGCGGTCGGACCGGCGCACGCGGGAGATTCCCGTCATCATGGTTACGGCCAAAAGCGCGGAGTATGACCTGGTGCGCGGCCTAGATATGGGCGCGGACGACTACATTGTTAAGCCCTTTGGCATGGCGGAGCTGCTTGCGCGCGTGCGCGCGCGCCTGCGCCGCGCCGCGCCCAGGGAAAAGCCCCAGCTGATGGTATGCGGCAAGCTCACGCTGGACGCGCACGCCCACGCCGTTACGGTGGACGGCCATGAAGCGCCCCTTACCCTGAAGGAGTATGAGCTTTTGTATTGCCTGATGAGCAACCGGGGCGTGGCGTTCAGCCGCGACCAGCTTTTGGAGCGCATTTGGGATTACAGCTACGATGGCGGCACCCGCACGGTGGACGTGCACATCCAAACGCTGCGCGCCAAGCTGGGCGAATGCGCCGGGATGATTGAAACCGTGCGCGGCTTTGGCTACCGCTTTGGAGAGAAATAGCATGACCAAACGTATTTTTCAAAGCGTGGCGTTTACCAGCATGCTGGCCGTGGTGCTGGTAACGCTGCTGACCGCCTTTGTAATGTACGGCCAATACGAGGCGCGGCTCAACGGCGAGCTGCGCGAAGCTGCGGACGTTCTTTGCCATGTCCTTTCACACGCGGAGGATGAGGCGGCCTATCTGACGGATTTTCCCTCCAGCAGGCGCATAACGCTGATTGCGCCGGCGGGGGAGGTGCTTTATGACAGCACCGCCGCGCCGGACGCCATGGATAACCACGCCGGGCGGCCGGAGGTACAGGACGCGCTGGAGGAAGGCCAGGGCGTGAGCCGGCGCTATTCCGATACGCTGGCGCAGGTTACCTATTATTATGCCGCGCGCACGCCGGCGGGAAATGTGCTGCGCGTATCCAGCAGCCGCAGAACGGTGCTGGGCGTTTTTTTGCAGGTGCTGCCGCTGATGCTGGGCATACTGGCCGCCGTGGCGCTTGTTTCCATGGCGCTGGCGCGGGCCACGGCCCGGCGCATTGTGGGGCCGGTAAACAGCCTGGACCTGGACGCGCCCCTGGAAAACGATGTGTATGACGAGCTTTCCCCCCTGCTTAGGCGTATGGAGCATCAGCGCCTGCGCATTATCGAGCAGATGCAGGCGCTTAATGAGGCGCGGGACAAGCTAACGGTGATTAGCGAGCACATGCGCGAGGGCCTTGTGCTGATGGACGCCAAAGGCATGGTGCTTTCCATGAACCACAGCGCGGCCACCCTGTTTGGCGCGGACGCGCAGCAAAGCGTGGGCAAGAGCTTTTTGGCCGTCAACCGGGATCAGGCGCTGTGGAAGGCGGTTAGAAAGGCCCAGGAGGGCAGCGGCGCGGAAACGCTGCATCAACAGGGCGAACGGTACTACCGCATCATGGCTAGCCCCGTTACGGCGGGGGACCGCGTTGCGGGCGTGGCCGTGCTGGCCCTGGACGTGACGGAAAAGCAAATGGCGGAAACCCTGCGCAGGGAGTTTACCGCCAATGTGACCCATGAGCTCAAAACGCCGCTTACCTCCATATCCGGCTATGCGGAGATCATCCGCGACGGGCTGGCCCGGCAGGAGGATATAGAGCTGTTCGCCTCCCGCATCTGTACGGAGAGCAGCCGCATGATCGCCCTCATAAACGATATCCTGGCCTTGAGCCGCCTGGATGAGCGCAAGGGCCTTGGCACGGCGGAAAAGCTGGATCTTTGCGATGCGGCGCAGGAGGCTGCAAACCGCTTTGCGCAGGCGGCCAAGGAAAAGCGGATCGAGCTGCGCTTTGAGGGCCGGCAGGTGTGCGTTCTTGGCTATGCCATGCTTTTGGACGAGATGCTGGGCAACCTGGTGGATAACGCCGTCAAGTATACGCCGGAGGGCGGCAGCGTTTGCGTGCGTGTGGAACCGTGCGGCGAAAAGGCGGTGTTCTCGGTGACGGACACGGGCGCCGGCATTCCGCCGGAGCATCAGGAGCACGTCTTTGAGCGCTTCTACCGCGTGGACAAGAGCCATTCCCGCGCAACCGGCGGTACGGGGCTTGGGCTGGCCATCGTCAAGCACGGCGCGCAGGTTCATGGCGCGCAAGTTACGCTTGAAAGCGAGCCCGGCAAGGGCACGCGCATAGCGCTTACATTTCAGCGGGAGCAGGAAAGCCAAAAATAGCGCGTTTCCCGCTGCGGTAGGGCCGTTTTTACGCTGTCAAATTGTCAGAGCCATTAGAATAACAAGAACAATATCAAAGGGTTGCAGCGCGGGCTTTGAAACGCAGCATGCCTGGCGGCAATCGGGCCTTTGACGAGGGGATGATTGCCACCCGGCGTGCCCCTCGTTATTCTTCACTATATTTATTTACGTTTTAGAAGGAGCCGTTTTTATGGCACAGGAAGCGTGATTATTGATAAACTCATTTATTGCATGAGCCATAATATCAGGATGTCCAATAATCTCACCATGTCCCATTCCTGGGAATGGATGAACCTCCGCATTAGGATAGATCCTCGTAAGAATCTTCAATGCTTTCTTCATATTTGGCTCTTTTTCGCCATACCATATGGAAACATGCGCCTCCGGCCTTATCTCAAATCTTTCTATTTCTGAATATAGCTTAAGCCCTTCGCTTGTACAATTCTTCAGTGTTTCAAGTGAAATATTTTCGGCCAAACCGTTAAATTCTTCAAACAAGGTTTCATCGCTTGCTCTTGTGTACAGTTTAAGCATTAGGGGCATTTTTCCTGCCTTCTTAGCCGCTGCGATGTTCTTCACAAGCTTATACTGGTTTTTAGGAATAACCCTTTCCAAAATCCCTGTTAAAGCTCCCATTCTCATGTATTGAGGCCCGCTAAGAATCAATGAATCAATCCTTACCCTCTGCCTATTGAATAATTCTGCCGCCGTAGCGCTGCCAAAGGATTCCCCAAAAACAAGGTTGATATGACCTTCCAAATTATCCTTAATATAATCCTCCACAATCTCGGCTGAGCTTAATGCCGTTGTAAATGTAGTGCCTTTTCCATCATAGCCATCTGTACTAATTGCAATTACATGATAATTCTTTTCCAAAAGAGGTATTACATCTTTAAATTGTTTCCAACACATCATGTTGCCCGGAATAAGGAGAATCTTTTTTGCATTATTCTTTCCAAATTCATATGCTTCCATCAATCAATTCCTCCTAAGAATGTTGTGAGTTAGGTATTTCTAATCCATAGGTATGAAGTATCGCACAAGTCCCATTACCTCTGGAATCCCTTGAAAAATAAGGATTCCAGAGTATCTAGAGCGCAACATCTAATGCCCTGATAAAATTCAGTTTGCGCTTTTTATAGTTTTTGTATTTCCTTCAATGCTTTTTGGATATCCTTATAGACTAACGCTTGCATACTGTTGTCATAAACAGATATATCTGCCTTATGAAGTGCGGAAAGAATATCATTCTTTAATTCTGGCTTATACTTTGCAATTATAGGTAACAGTTTGATACATTGTCTTGCTGTGATAGGTTTAACATCTGTTATGTGTTTCAAATATTTATCAATGACTTCATCAATTTTATACTCTTTATCCCATTTTGCATTATAGGCAAGTAGCGTTAGACCCCTTGTGCGAATATAAGAATTATCGCTGTCAAGCATATCGCTTAATCTATCCATATAAGGATAAACGCAATCCGTTTCTTCACTTTCTTTTTGTAAGTTTTGTAATGCTTTATATGCAACAGTATTATTCTTATCAAACAATAATGCAAATGTTTCTGCTATATCAAATGCCATAATATCCTCCTCTACAATCAGAAGGTAGTTCTCAAGTTTCATAGGCGTGTATTTCATACCATCCGTTCCTATAATTTTACGGGCAATGCATTCGCAAATATGGTAATGCTTTACTCTCTGTTTTTGGTTGCTTGTTTTCGTAGTATCAAAATAGCATCACAGAGCGCGCCGTTCCTCTCGACCCTTGACAGCTCCGACTGGGTTTGTGACTCCTTGGTAAAATATAATGGCTATTTCCGATTCGGCTTCCTTTTGATAGCCAACAATTTCATATAATCATCAAATTCAGCAGTATTGGTCGGTTCAAACATGACCCATTTTCCATCATGATAGGTTGTTGCTTCATCATATTTCCTACAAACGGCATTGGAAAGAGTGTCCCTTATACCTTCAAATTTTATTCTTTCATCTTTCCCAAAGATAATCATGAAACCAATGCAATGGCTTTTTGCGTACAGGCAACAAAGCGTTTTTCCACCTCTACGGTATTTATACTCGTAGGCCCAATTCTTACCGCCAGTATTCCATAATCGTTCCATTTCGTATTTTTCATCAATAGCCGAACATAACGCTTGCCAGACTTCAAGCAAAGACTGTCCGAGCAATTCAGTCATAGTTGCTTGGGATGGCATATTTTCAAGCATTGCATTCCCTCCGTAAATTAAGATTTGCCACCTTATTATTTGAAAACAGTATATCACAAGGCCGCTTATAAATCCACTCTTTTACCGCCCCCGGTCAAAGGGGCGCCGGGGCCGCTTGTGTACTTTCTCCGCCCGCTCCTGCTGTTTAGCGGCCTTCACCGCCGCCTCCACCTGTTCCAGGCCAAAGGCCCGCTGACCCGCTCATCGTCGGCGGAGATCCGTTGAAAAGGCATATTAATGCCACAAAAAGCAAGAAAAGCCCCGAAGCCTTGAGAATCAAGGACTCCGGGGCAGTTGTTCATTATTCCCACTCGCTCTTGTTAGAAGTTTTCTAAATAGTTTTACTTATGAGATTTAGCTTGAATTCTTTGGATTGTTTTCATTATCCAGATAGTTAAGGCTATCTGATTTTTGTTGCCAATGGAAGTGAGTTCCCCATTGCTGCCTATTCAATTCGATCAACGAAATCTTCTAATTTATGGACAAGGCCTTCTTTGGATAAGACATCAAACATGATACCATAACGGTCCTGATTTAAATTGCTTATTATTGGATTAACTACGGGTAGTGAATCATTCTTTAATCCGCTTGAGATTTTCAACGAAGGCAGTTGATTAATTCTCCCAATCACAGGGTACTCTTTTAGAATTCGCTTATCTAGCAGATCTGCAGCTACAGGATCATATCCGTATTCACTGTAATAGCTTGTCAGTATAGCATCTATTTGATCAATATCATCTTTTGCCTTTAGTTTATCAACCGTGCCTTTAAGCTTAATAAGATTTAATGCAGCACTTACTAAATCTTTTTTGAAATAGATTGTTGCCAAATGTTTTCCTCCAAAATTGAAATGCTGATATAAAATTATTCCCACTCAATAGAAGCCGGAGGTTTTGTAGTAATATCGTACAATACGCGGTTGCAACCCGCAACCTCGCCCACAATGCGCGTGGCAATCTTGCCCAGGAGGTCGTAGGGAAGCTGGGCCACATCGGCGGTCATAAAGTCATCGGTGGTTACGGCGCGAAGGGCTACCGCGTAGGCGTAGGTGCGCTCGTCGCCCATGACGCCGACGGAGCGCGCGCCGGTGAGCACCGTAAAGTACTGCGAAACGCTTTTGCTCAAGCCTGCCGCGGCAATTTCCTCCCGCAAAATGAGGTCGCTTTCGCGCACAATGCGCACTTTGTCCGGCGTAAGGTCGCCAACGACGCGGATGGCCAGGCCAGGGCCGGGGAAGGGCTGGCGGTACACAAGGCTTTCGGGCAGGCCCAGGGCCAGGCCCAGTTTGCGGACCTCGTCCTTAAAAAGCATGCGCAGCGGCTCCACAAGGCTTTCAAAGCCCAGTTCCGCGGGCAGGCCGCCCACGTTGTGGTGGCTTTTGATTACGGCGCTGCCCTTGGCCTTGCCGCTCTCAATTACATCGGGATAGATGGTGCCCTGCGCAAAATGATCGCGCTTGCCCAGCTTTTGCGCTTCTTCCTTAAATACTTCCACAAAGTCGCGGCCGATGATCTTGCGCTTGGTTTCAGGATCGGTAACGCCCTTGAGGTCGGCAAAGAAGCGATCGGCCGCGTTGACGTGTATCAGCTCCACAGGGAAGGTTTTGGTGAAGATATCGACCACCTGGTCGCTCTCGCCGGCGCGCATAAAGCCATGATCCACATAAACGCAGGTAAGCCTGCTGCCAATGGCGCGGTAGATAAGCGCGGCGGCCACGGCGCTGTCCACACCGCCGGACAGGCCCAAAAGCACCGTCCCGCCGCCCACCTGCTCGCGAATTTGACGCACGGCCATATCCGCGTAGGCTTCCATGTTCCAGTCGCCCTTCAGGCCGCAGATGTCCATCAGGAAGTTGTTTAGAATGCGCGTGCCTTCCTCCGTATGCGTCACCTCGGGATGAAGCTGTATGCCGTAAAGGCGTTTTTCAGGATTGGCCATGGCGGCTACGGGGCAATTAGGCGTGTGGGCGATGGCGGCAAAGCCCTGCGGGGGCTTGGCCACTTGCCAGGTATGGCTCATCCAGCACTGGCTTTGGGGCTTTAGGCCCTTTAGCAGGCCGGCTTGGGTTTCATCCATCGTAACGGCGGTGCGGCCATATTCGCGCTGCGCGCATTTTTCAATGGGCGCGCCGTGCAGGTAGGCCATCAGCTGCATGCCGTAGCAAATGCCCAGTACCGGCACGCCCAGCGAAAATACCGCCATGTCGATTTTTGGCGCGTCCGCATCCAGCACGCTGGCCGGTCCGCCGCTTAAAATAATCCCCATGGGATGGGTTTCGCTTATTTCCGCCATGGAAGCGCTGTAAGGCAGCACATAGGAATAGACACCGCGCTCACGCACACGCCGCGCGATAAGCTGCGTATACTGTCCGCCAAAGTCCAGGATCACAACGCATTGTGGTTTTTCCATAAAGGCCCGTTTCTCCTTCCCAAGCCATAAGTTTCCGAACACTTGGAATCCAAGTATTCACAATGTTCATTGTACGATAAAACGGCACGGCGCGCAAGCAAAATATACGCTTGCCCGGCAAACGCGTTGTTGGGCGCAAAGCAGGGCATACAAAGTTGACGCGTTGAAAAATATGGCTATAATAGGCTTTATAAGAAAGCGCTGCGTGGAGGGAGGCTTGCCCGTGAACGCACAGGTGCAAGGAAAGCCTGCGGCAAAGCGAAATAGCGGCATAGATTTTTTGCGAATCATCGCTATGTTGATGATCGTTGTGCATCATTTGCTTACGCATGGGGGATTGGCGTTTGCCTTTCCCCAATTCTTGCCGAGCTATGAAGCGGCGCTGCTGCTGAATGCGGCCGTTTCCTGCGCGGTGAACTGCTATGCGCTGATTACAGGCTTTGTGATGTCGCGGACGGCATTCAAGCTTTCCCGGCTTTTCATGCTGTGGTTCGAGGCGCTATTTTGGTCGGTGGGGTTAAGCGCCGCAATGATGGCGGCTTTCCCGGGCCAGGTTTCCTGGTTGGATGTGGCGCTGGGGCTATTCCCGGTAATACAGAAGCGCTATTGGTACTTTACGGCCTATTTTGGGTTGTATTTCTTCATTCCGGCGCTGAACTGCCTGTTGAAACGCATGCATACGCGCACGCTGCTGCTTACGGTGCTGGCGGCGGTTGGGCTGTTTTCACTGCTGCCCGTGGCCAATCCCATGGATCTGTTTGGCTTGCAGCGTGGTTATCATATTTTGTGGCTGGCGGTTTTGTACCTGCTTGGCGGATGCCTGCGCGAATATTCGATGGCCTTAAAGCCCAGGCCCGTCAAATGGGCGCTTGTGTACGCGCTTTGCGCATTGGCCGCCTGGGCCGGCAGGCTGGGCGTTGAAAAGCTGAATGCGCGGGGGCTGGCCCGCAACCTTTCGCCGGAATTTTTATACTACTATACATCGCCCGCAATGCTGTTGGCGGCGGTTGCGCTTGTGCTGCTCTTTGCCCGCCTGAAGCCGCAGGGCAGGGCCGCTCGCTGCATTGCGGCGGTATCGCCCCTTACCTTTGGCGTTTACCTGATTCACGATCATCCGCAGGTGCGCGAATTGCTGATTCATAATCGGTTGCTTGCGTATTCGGGATTGCCTCCGCTTGGCCTGGCGCTTGCGGTTGCGGGCAGCGTAGCGGCGGTATTTGGCCTATGCCTGGCGATGGAGGCGCTCCGGCAGCGGCTGTTTGGGGCGCTGAAGCTAGAGCGGCTTTGTGTGCGGCTGGACGGAAAGGCCCGAGCGTGGATAGCCAAATGGCCGCTGCCCGCGCAGCGGGAATAGGATGGCCGCCTTCAGGGCGTTGCAAGCCCGTTAGCGCCCTTTTCACAAAAAGTTCAGACATTTGTAGCAACCCCGCCCTTGGCTTAGCCTGTGCAAAGGCTTACGGGCGGGGCTTTGCTTGGCGTTATGAAACACTTTTTCCTTTGTGGTCAGGATGAAAAAAATATTTTTCTTTTCAATTCCCTTGTAAAAATTCTTTTCATGCCCGGCGCGCTATCGCCGGTACTTCTTGACGTTTGCGCTCGGGCTTTGGGAAACGGGCCCGAAAAAACGGCGTCCTCGTAACAATTTGACTATTTTAAACGAAATTCACTCTTTGTGACAGCCGTGATGTTATAATGCGGAAAAAGAGCCAGTAAGGGGGAATGCTCATGCAACCGATGCGGATTTTGATCGTGGACGATCATGCGGCGCTTAGGAAAAGCATGGCTGAAATGCTTCAAAAACAGGCGGATGTGGAAGCGGTCGTGGAGGCTTCCAACGGCGCTGAAGCGCTTGCAAAGCTTATGGAACAATCCTTTGATATTATGATCACGGATATTGTGATGCCTGTAATGGACGGCTATACGCTCATGGAGGAAATGCGCCGCCTGCGCCTTGCCTCCATGCCAAAGGTGATTGTAGCCACCGCCCTGGCCCGTGATGATTTTGTTATGCGGGCTGTGGAGCTGGGCGCAAAGTTTTATCTGGTAAAGCCCTTTGAGCCCGAAAACCTTATGGGGCATATCCGCGAGCTGGCAAACGGCCTGTCCGCGCCGCTGCCTGTTTTTTCCCGGCCCCAGCCCAGCCCTTCGCAAAGCATTGACGATAAGCTGAGCTCGCTGTTTTTAACCATTGGCATTCCGGCGCATATCAAGGGCTACCAATACCTGCGCGCAGGCGTAAAAATGGTGGTGGAGAACCCGGATGTGATCAACCGCATCACAAAGGAGCTGTATCCAGGCATTGCGGCACAGTTCGGCACCACCGCCAGCAAGGTGGAGCGCGCCATCCGCCACGCCATCGAGGTGGCGTGGAACCGCGGCCGCGTGGAAAGCATCAACAAAGCCTTTGGCTGCCGCGTGTGCTCGCCGGAGGACAAGCCCACCAACGGCGAATTTATCGCCATGCTGGCGGACAGGTTGAGTATGGAAGCGCCCGCGCGCGGCGCATAAGCATATCCTGATTAAAAGGCAAACCGGCGGCAGGCCACAGAAGCAGGGCCTGCCGCCGGCGCTGTTTCTATCAAAAATATACCGCCCAGCAGCCGGCGGTTTCCCCAATACCGGATTTGCGGTTTTCCAACGCACGCTTTTTTCATTTTCCTATTGACACATGGTTTCTCATCTGATACAATCATCTCATAAAGCAACCGGTTGCATAATTGTTCAGCATAGGAGGCGCTTCCATGGCCGCTACGATCCATGACGTCGCCAAATTGGCGGGCGTAAATTCCTCCACGGTGAGCCGCGTGCTCAATGGAAAGGCCACCGTGATGGAGGAAACGCGGGAAAAGATTTACGCCGCCATGCGCGAGCTGGATTACCATCCCAACAGCCTGGCCCGCAGCCTGGCCAATGGGCAAAGCGGCGCGATTGGCGTCGTTGTGGACGCGGAGGACACCGAGGCGTTTAGCAATGTGTTTTTCAACCGTAGCCTGTTTGCCGTGGAAAAAGTGGCGCAGGAGCGCGGTTATCATGTGATTTTGGCCAATGGGGCCAAGCGCGCCGGGGGCATGGGCAGCATTGAAAAGCTGATGCTGGAGCGTAAGGTGGACGGCCTCATCCTGCCGCCCTCCACGGTGAAGCCGTCGCTTCTTGCAAAGATACGGTCCTTTCCCTGCGTTGTGCTGGGCCAGCCGGAAGCCGCGCATCATGACCTGAGCTGGGTGGATGTAAACAACGCGCAGGGCGCGGAAATGGCGGTTGCCCACCTGCTTTCACGCGGCTACCGGCGCATCGCCTATCTGGGCGGCGAGGGCCGCACGGGCTTTAGCAGGCGCCGCGTCAAGGGCTATGAAAAAAGGCTGGAAAAGCAGGAAGCGCTGGTTTATCCCACCGATGGCACCGTGGAGGACGCGCAGCGCGTAGCGTTGCAGGCGCTTGCCCGCCCCGACCGCCCGGACGCCTTTCTTTGCAATGACAATATGAGCGCCTTTGGCCTTTTGAAGGCGGCGCGCGCGCAGGGCCTGGGCGTTCCTGCGGAGATAGGCGTCGCAACGTTTGATAACTATCCCCTGGCGGAGTTTACCGATCCGCCGCTTACCTCCGTGGATGTGGATACGGCCCTTCTTGGCGAGCAAGCGGCGCGCCTTTTGTTTCAGCATATCGACCATCACACGCCAAGCCAGCAGGTGCTGCTGGGAACCACGCTGATTGAGCGTGCATCAAGCCATAGGATGTGAAAAACATGAATGCCGCCGCCATTCGCCATGATACCGTTTTGTTGTTTAGGCAACCGCTTGCACGAAATATAATTCGGTTTCGCATCCTAACCGCCAGCGAGGATATTGCGCAATGCAGCATCGTCTGCTGGAAGCGCTCGGCGCCTAAGAAGCGGTTTACGTTTTCCCTGCAAATTCGCGCGCAGGACCGGCAAAACGCCGAATGGGTTGTGGAAACGGTGTTTCCGGAGGAGGCGCACTATATCAAGTACTTCTTCCGTTTGAAGGATAGGGAGGGAGAAGAAGGCTTTTGGAGCGAGCGCGGCTTTACAAAAGAGGAACCGATCGAGGGTTTTTTTGAGCTTTTGCAGGTGAACCCAACGGACGTGATCGCGCCGGTTGAATGGGCCGTGGGCGCGGTGTACTACCAGATCTTCCCGGAACGCTTTGCAAGAGGCGATTACCTGCCCAAATCCCATCCGCTGGAGAAATGGGACGCGGAGCCTACGCGGGAAAACTATCTGGGCGGCGACCTGGCGGGCATTCGCAAAAACCTGCCCTACCTGCAAAAGCTGGGCGTGGACTGCCTGTATCTGACGCCTATCTTCCAAGGGGATTTCAACCATAAGTACGCCACTACGGATTACTTTGCCATCGACCCGGATTTTGGAACGGAAGCGCAGCTCAAGGCCTTGGTTGAGGAGGCGCACGCGCGCGGCATGCGCGTTGTGCTGGACGGCGTGTTCAACCACGCGGGCGTTCATTTTGCGCCCTTCCGCGACCTGATGCAAAACGGCGAGCGCTCGCGCTTTCGGGACTGGTTCTATCCCAAGCGCTATCCCATCGCCGTGGACGCGGCCTGCTACGAATGCGTGGGCGACTATCCCTACATGCCGCGCCTGAATACCGCCAATAGCGAGGTGCAGGGCTTCATCCTATCCGTGATGCGCTACTGGATACGGCGCGCGGGCATTGACGGCTGGCGGCTGGATGTGGCGGACGAGCTGGACGCGGGCTGCGTAAGGTACCTGCGAAGCCGGCTGCGCGCGGAGTATCCGCAGGCGCTGCTGCTGGGCGAAACCTGGGGGGACGCCGCCCGCATGCTCAACGGGAACGACCAGTTCGACACGGTGATGAACTACCTGTTCCGGGACGCTATGGTGGAGTACTTCGCGCGCGGCGCTATTGACGCGCGGGAGCTTGACTGCCGGCTGCAAAGGATACTGATGAAATATCCGCAGGAAACGGCGCTGTGCCTGTATAACTGCCTGTCCTCCCACGATACGGCGCGTTTCCTTACGGAAGCGAAGGGGGAAACCTGGCGGCTTAAGCTGGCTATCGCCTTTCAAATGCTTTTTCCCGGAAGCCCGGCCCTGTACTACGGCGAGGAAATTGGCATGATGGGCGAAAACGATCCCGGCTGCCGCGCGGGCATGCAATGGCAGCGGCAGGATAAGGAGCTGCTGGGCTGGGTGACGGAGCTTATCCGCCTGCGCCACGGGCACGAGGCCATCCGGCTGGGCGCGTACCGTACCCTGCTCTGCGACGGCCCAAAGCAGCTTTTCGTTTTTGAAAGGGCCTATCAGAACGACCGCGTCATAGCCGCCTTCAATGCGGGCGACGCCAACCAGGACTTCGCGGCAGCGGCGGGAAGTGTTACGGTTCCCGCGCGTGCCGTTAAGATCATCATTCCATAAAAGGAGGAACGAACCATGTCCACAATGAAAAAAATTCTGGCGGTCCTGCTCAGCGCTGTACTCGGCTTGGCGGCTTTCACAGCCCTGGCAGAATCGCCAGAAACCCCTGTGACCATCAACTTCTGGCACCATTACAGCGCGCAGTCGGCGGAGAATGAAACGCTGATGAACGTACTCATTCCCAAGTTTGAAAGCGAAAACCCCGGGATCAAGGTTAACGCCGTATCGCATGAGTGGGCGGAACTGCACGACAAGATCCTTGTAAGCGCAAGCTCCAAAAGCCTGCCCGATGTAGCCCGGTGCGACATCGCCTGGCTGCCGGAGTTCCAAAAGATGGGCGTTCTGGTTGCGCTCGATCAGGAAATGCCCAACTTTGCGGAGGTATCCGGCGCTTTGCTGGACAGCGCCATGTCCACCGCCAAAATCGGCGATAGCAGCTACGCGCTGGCGCTGAATACCAACAGCAAAATCCTTTTCTATAACACCGCGATGCTGGAGGCCGCCGGCGTGGCCGTTCCCGCCACCATGGACGAGTGGGTTCAGGCCGTGCGCGCCCTCTCCGGCAGCAACGCCAACGGCCAGCAGGTATGGGGCTGGAACGAGCCCGCCCTGAGCGGCTGGAACATCTGCCCCTTCATTTGGAGCTTTGGCGGCAGCCTGACTGACGGCGAGCAGACCGTGGCGACCGGTTATGTGAATTCCGAAGCCACAGTCAAGGCCGTGGATACCTTTGCCGCGCTGGTGAAGGAGGGCGCGCTTACCGGCTTCAACAGCGGCGATATTCCCATGACGGACGGCTTTGGCACCGGCCGCTACGCCATGATGCTGGAAGGCCCCTGGAAAACCGCTGAGCTGGAAGGCGCGTATCCTGACGTGGCTTACGGCACCGCGCCCATTCCCGCGGGCGAGGGCGGCAGCGTTTCCGTGCTGGGCGGCGAGGACATTGCCATGTTTACCACCGCCAACAAGGAAGCCGCCTGGGCCTTCATGCAGTTTATGACCGGGGAATATGCCCAGATCGAAATGGCTAAATGCGGGCAGATTCCCGTCAACAAGGCGGCTTTGGAATCCGATACCGTGAAAAGCGCTTCCTACGCCCCCTTCATTGAGGCCATTCAAACGGCGAAGGCCCGCCCCACCGTCGCGGCGTGGAGCGAGATGGATAACGAGCTGACCATGGCCATGACCGCCGTCGTCAGCGGCGAAAAGACCGCCCAGGAAGCCATGGACGGGCTGGCCGTGGTTTTTGACAAGCTGCTTAACCAGTAACCATCATACCCGACGCGCTAAAGAAAGTCAACCATGCGGCGGGGCGGGTTCGCCCGCTCCGCCAACAGAGCGTCGAAACCCCAAGGAAGGTTTGGAGGGCCTGGGCCCGCCAAACGAAATCCGAAGCTGACGACATGCGCGTCAGCTTCGGAAGCCTTGCGAAGCAAGGTTTCCTTACGCCGTTCGCCGCCCGGCGAGCCGTAGGCGAGTAGGCGAACGGCGCTTTCCCGGCGAAAAAGATCGCCGCAGGCGAGCTTTTTTGACGGTTTGTGGCGGGGCGGGTTCGCCCGCTCCGCCAACGCTTTTTCAGGAGGCGATCCGCTTGGTACTCAAATCCCGTTTGAACCGCTTCCAGGTGGCGCTGCTGCTGCTGCCGGGGCTGCTCGTCTTTGGCATGTTCACGGTCTATCCCATTTTCCGCCTGCTGTGGATGAGCCTTTGCGACTGGAGCTTCGCCTCCATGCTCAACCAGCCCTTCGCCGGGCTTCAGAATTACCGGGATGTGCTGGGCGATTCCGTGTTTTGGACGGTGTTTCTCAACAGCGTCGTCTATACGCTTATCACCGTTCCCGGCCAAATGATCCTGGGGCTGTTTACCGCCGTTTTAATTAACGGCGTAAAGCGCTTTAGCGTAACCTTCCGCGTGATCAACTACCTGCCGGTGATCACCTCATGGGTGATCGCCTCGCTGGTTTTTCGCTATATCTTTAACACCGAAGGGCTTCTGAACTATTTCCTTACCCAGGTACTGCATCTGACGCAGGCCAACGTTCGCTGGCTGAACAGCCGCTGGAGCGGATTGACGGTCGCCATGGTGTTGGGCATATGGAAGGGCGTGGGCTGGAACATGGTGGTGTTCCTGGCGGCGCTGCAGCAGGTGCCTAACGACCTGTACGAGGCCGCCGAGATCGACGGCTGCGGCGCGTGGAAGAAATTTGTAAGCGTAACGCTGCCCTCCATCCGCGGCACCATCCTTTTTGCGCTCATTATGCTCACCATCGGCGGCTTTAACGTGTTTACCTCCATCAAAATGATCACCGGCGGCAAGCCCGCGCATCAGACCGATACCCTGCTTACCTGGATGTACTATAAGGCGTTCAGCACCGGCAAATTTGGCTACGCGGCCGCGCTGAGCTTTATCATGGCGCTGTCGCTTGGGCTGCTAGCCATCCTGCAATTCAAGGCCATGCAGAACAAGGACGCATAGGAGGTAGGCATGAACAGCAAACATCTTCGCAAGCTTCGCGCAAACGTTCTGCGCTATGTGGCGCTGGCGGCCGGTACGGTGATTTGCACCCTGCCCATGATCTACATGATTTCCACCTCGCTCAGGCCCAATGGCGCGCTGTATGAATACCCGCCGCGCTTCTTCCCCAAATGGGAGGCGCTGACGCTGGAAAACTATGCCTACATTCTTTTGCAGAGCAAGTTTTATCTGAATTTTCTCAATTCCGTAGCCGTGTCCCTCGCCTCCGTGGCGCTGGCGGCCATTGTTTCATCCGCCATGGCCTTTGTGATGGGCAAGTTCCGCTTCAGGGGGAAAAGGCTCCTGTTCGGCTTTATCATCCTTACTATGATTATTCCGGGCACAACGATGATTGTGCCCCAATTTGAGCTGGCTACGCATTTGGGGCTGGTTAACAGGCTCTGGGGGCTCATCCCCTTTTACGTGGCCTGGGTCATTCCGTTTTCCACGTTTATGATCAAGGGCTTTATGGAAAGCATCCCGGAGGAAATTACCGAGGCTACCTATATTGACGGCGCAAGCGTGATGACGGTTTACCTGCGCATCGCCCTGCCGCTGGCCGCGCCCGCGATTGCTTCCGTGAGCATTTTCAACTTTTTGACCGCCTGGGAGGAATACCCCTGGGCCAATACCGTTATCAACGATAACGAGCTGCGCACCCTGCCCATTGCGATTGCGGGCTTCTTTGGCCAGCACCAGTTTACCCAATGGGGCTATGTGTTCGCCATGTCTGTGCTTACGCTGATCCCGGTGGTGATCGTGTTCGTTACCTGCCAGCGCTTCTTTGTGCAGGGGCTTACGTCGGGAAGCGTGAAGGGGTAAAAAGTAGCAGGAAATAGGGGAATGGGGCCAGCCTTGCCTTCGCTTCGTAGGCGGGGCTGGTTTGCCATAAGCGCGTGCAAAAGGGCGAAGGAGCTTTCAGGCCCCTTCGCCCTTATCCAAATGCCGTTTGCCATCCCGGGCGTCAAACGCTATTTCCGTTTCTTTTTCTCCCGGTAATACCCGGTCAACAGCAGGCGGTTCGCCCATGGGGGCAGCAGGTCATGCAGATACACCGCCAAATGCTGATCCGGCTTGGCCACGCGCAGCCGGAAGCGCATGCGCTTGCGCATCACGTTTAGAACCACCTTCTCGCCCAGCCGCTGCGGTTCCAGGCCGTTGGATTCGTCCCGGTGAATCACGGCGCAAGCCTCCTGATAGGCCTGCCAATACGGCGAAGCCTCGTCCTCTGCGCTGGCGCGCAGCCTGGTGCGCCCGCTGCCGCCGCGATGGTCGCCAGGCTCCACCAGGCACACCTGAACGCCAAAGGGCCTGGTTTCCATGGACAGGCATTCGGCATAGCCCTCCAGGGCATGCTTGCTGGCCGTATAGGCGCTTTGGAAGGGGATGCCCAGCAGCCCGTTGATGGAGGAAAACAAAACGATGCGCCCGCCGTGCACGGCGCGCATATGGGGCAACGCCAGGCGCACCATGCGCAGCGCGCCCGCATAGTTGGTATCCATCACGCGCAGGGTTTCCTCAAGCGTGGTGTTTTCACAGGAGCCAAGCACCAGGATGGCCGCGCCGCACACCAGCGCGTCCACCCGCCCGCTCAGCGCGAGCGCCTTGTTTGCAAATTGTGCGCAGCTTTCATCGCTGGTTACATCCAGCTTGAAACGCAAAAGCCGCCCCGCCTCCGCCTTCTTATCCGCCTCGTCCTCAAACGACCTGGCCCCGGCGATTACCAGCCAGCCGTGCGCGGCAAAGGCCTGCGCCACCGCAAGGCCCAATCCGCTGGACGCGCCGGTTACCCATACCGTGCGCATGCCCCTTCATCTCCCATCAGGTTTATTCCGGCCGCAAGTATTCCTTCACGCGCAGGCTGGCCGCATAGACGGCGTTTTTGCGTTCCCCGCGCGCGATCAGCCCTTCCATGGCCTCGCGCAGCGAAAGACCGGCCACAAGCCCGTCAAAGAGCTGCGCCTCCAGCGAAAGCGCCGTTTGAGGCGCTTCCGGGGCCGGGATATCGCGCTCATCCCAGCAAAACACCAGGCAATATTCGCCCTTTTCCGCCTTGGGGTTGCTTTCCAGCTGGGAAAGCACCTCGGCTACCGGGCCGCGCAGCGTTTTTTCAAACCTCTTGGTCAAATCGCAGCTGGCGCTTACCAGCGTGCGCGGCATTTGCTCCGCCACGGCGGCCAGCAGCCCGCATACGCGGTGGGGCGATTCGTGAACCACCGCTAGCCTGGAACGGCGCGCCATGTCCAAAAGCTTCTCCCGCAGCTCGTTCTTCTGCCGGGGCAAAAAGCCGAAGAAGGTGAATTCGCTCGTTTCAAAGCCGCTTACGCTAAGGGCGGAGGCCATGGCCGTGGGGCCCGGCACCGCCACCGCCTCAATGCCCGCGCGCACCGCCTCGCCCACCAGCGCGCTGCCGGGGTCGCTGATGCAGGGCGTGCCGGCGTCGGTGGTTACGGCCACGTCGATACCCTCCTCCAGCATGCGCCGCACGATGGCCGCCGCCTTGCCGCGCTCGTTATGCTCATGGCAGCTGGTGAGCGGCGTATGGATATCAAACGCGCTTAGCAGCTTCTGCGTCACGCGGGTGTCCTCGGCGGCGATCAGCGATACGCTTTTCAGCGTTTCAATGGCGCGGGGCGTCATATCCCCCAGGTTGCCGATGGGCGTTGCCACCACGTATAAAACCGGCATATTTGGCCTCCTAGCATTTTTCAAACACGCGCAGCTTGGCGCTGCGCGCGCGGGGGTTGGCAGCGGCTTCCGCCTGGGAGGGCTTTACCGCGCCGCCTGCCAGCACCTTGCCCAGCGGCCTTTTGCCGCAGGTGCAGATGGGCGCTTTGGGCGGGCAGGTGCACGGGTTCTGCATACGGCGGAAGGCGTTTTTGACAATGCGGTCCTCCAGGGAATGGAAGGTGATCACCAGCAGCCGCCCGCCGGGGGCCAACAGGCCCACAAAGTCCTCCAGGGCCTTTTCCAGCGGGGCCAGCTCGTCGTTCACGGCGATGCGCACCGCCTGGAACGTGCGGCGCGCGGGGTGGCCGTCATCCTTGCGGCGCACGGCCTTGGGGATGGCCGCGTCCACGACCGCCACCAGGTCGGCCGTGGTGGCGATGGGCTTTTGCCTGCGCTTTTCCGCAAAAATCTGCGCGATGCGCGCCGCCCACTTTTCCTCGCCATACTCGCTTAGGATGCGGCGGAATTCCTCCGGCGTAACGCGCGATAGGTATTCCGCCGCCGTTTCGCCCGAGGAAGCGTCCATGCGCATATCCAGCGGCGCGTCCTCGTGATAGCTGAAGCCGCGCGCGCCCACATCCAGCTGATGGCTGCTTACGCCCAAATCCAGCAGCGCGCCGTTCAGCGGCGGCGCGCCGGCGGCGGGCAGCAGCGCCGCGGCGTCATGAAAATTGCCGTGGATGGCGTGAAAGCCCGGATAGGCCTTCAGGCGCTCCGTTGCGGCGGCAATCGCCTCGGGGTCCCGGTCGATGCCGTAAAGCGTGGCCGTTCCGCCCGAACGCGCCAAAATGCCTTCGCTGTGCCCGCCTCCGCCCAGGGTACCGTCGGCATATACGCCGTCCCGAACGGGGGCCATCCACGCCATTACCTCCTCAAACAGCACGGGGATGTGGTGAAATGCCTGCTCGTTCATATTTCCTCCCTTGGGGAAAAGCCCAGCGCGGCTTCCAAAAACCGCACCCAGCCTCTGTCGCCCCACTCCTGCGCGGCCTGCTGCACGCCCTCCTGCAAAAAGGGCCGTCCATCCCTGTACAGCGAGATGGAGTCCAGCGGCCAGCCCGGCCTGCTCTGGCAATTCAGCGGCGGCGTATCCACCAGCCAAAAGGCCCCGCGACGGGCCTCCTCCCGGCTTTGCATATAGCTTTTCAGACCGTGCGGCGTATGCACCGCAAAGCCGTTTAGGTAATAGGCCAGCACCCGGCCGCCCAGCTCATGCGCCAGGCCGCTGTAATAGGCGCGCATCGCTGCGTCGTCCAAGTAGACGCCCCTGGGCGTGCGTACATGCAGGCCGGGCTGGCGCGGGTCGTCCAAAGCGAGGGGATCCAGATACAGTCCGGAATCGTTGCAGATCACATAATCCGCGTATGCTCCGTAAAAGGCCGCCTTGATCGCCGCGTTTTCCTGCGGGGTTGCTCCCGTTTCCGACGGTTCGCCGCTGATGCCCGCATCCCGAAGGGTGACGAACGAAACGCCGTCCCGCGCCAGCATCTTGCGAAAAAAGGCCGCCTTGGCGGGATTGGTCGTGCCAAGCAAAATCCGCATACAGTGTTCCTCCTGCCGGAAAGCCGCCGAGGGGGAAGCCCCTCGGCGGCGTCCGCGGCTTTTAGTTCTGCTTCAAATCCGCAATACGGGCGTTGAGGGATTCCAGCATGCTTTCGTTTGTTTTGAGCTTTTCGCGCTCCTGCTCCACCAGCTGCGCGGGCGCCTTGGCCAGGAAGCCCTGGTTGCCCAGCTTGCCCTTTGCGCGCGCGATCTCGTTTTCCAGGTTTTTCTTTTCTTTTTCAAGCCGCGCGATCTCCTTGGCAAAATCCACCAGCTCGCCCAGCGGGATGCGGATTTCGCCGGCGGCGCACACGGCGCTGACCACCTTTTCGCCCGCAAGCGCGTCCTTGCCGCCAAGGGCCACGTCGCTGGCGGAGGCCAGGCGCTGCAAATACGGCCCGGCCAGGCCCAGGGCGCTCTCCCAGCCGGCCTCGGGGATGAGGGTCACATGCGTGCGCTTGCCCGCCTGCACGTTCATCTCCGCCCGCAGGTTGCGGATGGCGCGGATGATTTCCATCAGGCCCTCCATCTGGCGTTCCTCTTCCTCGAAGGCATACTCGGGACGCACGTCGGGCCATTTTGCCAAAATCAGCATGCCGTCGTGCTGGGGCAGGTGCTGGTACACCTCCTCGGTCAGGAAGGGCATGAAGGGGTGCAGCAGCTTAAGGAGGCCCTCCAGCACGTACAAAAGCACGCCGCGCACGTTGCGCTTCTGCGCCTCGTCCTCGCCCATGAGGCGGCCCTTGGACAGCTCGATGTACCAGTCGCAGAATTCGCTCCAAGCAAAATCGTAAATCTTGTTGGCGGCGATGCCGAAGTCGCCGTCCTCCATATGGCCGCTCACCTCGTCCACGGCCTTGTTCAGGCGGCTCAAAATCCACTTGTCCGGCAGTTCAAGCAGCGCGGGGTCGATAGCCTCGCGGGTTTGGGTGTTCATGAGCACAAAGCGGGAGGCGTTCCACACCTTGTTGGCAAAGTTGCGGGCGCTTTCCACCTTCTCATCCGAATAGCGGGTGTCGTTTCCGGGGCTTACGCCCATCGCCAGCGAGAAGCGCAGCGCGTCCGCGCCGTACTTATCGATGATCTCCAGCGGGTCCACGCCGTTGCCAAGGCTCTTGCTCATTTTGCGGCCCTGCGCGTCGCGCACCAGGCCATGGATGAGCACCGTGTGGAAGGGCACGTCGCCCATTTGCTCAATGCCGCTGAAAATCATACGGGCTACCCAGAAGAAGATGATATCGTAGCCGGTTACCAGCATATCGGTGGGGTAGAAGTATTTCAGGTCCTCGGTATCATGCGGCCAGCCCAGCGTGGAGAACGGCCACAGCGCGGAGGAGAACCAGGTGTCCAGCACGTCCTCGTCCTGGTGAAGATGCGTGCAGCCACACTTGGGGCACGCGGCGGGCGCTTCCTTGGCAACGATGGTTTCGCCGCAATCATCGCAGTACCACGCGGGAATGCGGTGGCCCCACCACAGCTGGCGGCTGATGCACCAATCGCGAATGTTCTCCATCCAGTTGAAATAGGTTTTGGAAAAGCGCTCGGGCACAAACTTTGTGCGGCCGCTGCGCACGGCCTCGATGGCGGGCTTGGCAAGCGGCTCCATCTTCACAAACCACTGCGTGCTGGTTACGGGGTCCACGGTGTGGTGGCAGCGGTAGCAGGTGCCCACATTGTGGGTATAATCCTCAATTTTTACAAGGTAGCCTTCCTGCTCAAGCTGCTTCACCACGGCCTCGCGGCATTCCATGGCGGTCATGCCCTCAAAGCGGCCCGCGTTGGCGTTCATGGTGCCGTCGTCGTTGGTTACGCGGATCACCTCAAGGTTGTGGCGTTTGCCAACTTCAAAATCGTTGGGGTCGTGGGCGGGGGTCATCTTCACCGCGCCGGTGCCGAATTCCATATCCACATAATCGTCCGCCACAACGGGGATGGGCTTGTTCACAATGGGCAGGATCACCTGCTTGCCCACAAGGCCGGTGTAGCGCGCGTCCGCCGGGTTCACGGCCACGCCGGTATCGCCCAGCATGGTTTCGGGGCGGGTGGTGGCCACCACAACGCCCTCGCCGCCATCCGCGCCGGGGTAGCGGATATGCCACAGATGGCTGGCTTGCTCCTCGTATTCCACCTCCGCGTCGGAAAGCGCGGTTTGGCACTCCGGGCACCAGTTGATGATGCGGTTGCCGCGGTAGATCAGGCCCTTTTCATACAGCCGCACAAACACCTCGCGCACGGCCTCGTTGCAGCCCTCGTCCATGGTGAAGCGCTCGCGGCTCCAATCGCAGCTGGCGCCCAGGCGGCGCTGCTGGCGGTTGATGCGGCCGCCGTATTCCTTCTTCCAGGCCCAAGCGCGCTCCAAAAAGCCGTCGCGGCCCAACGCCTCCTTGGTAAGGCCCTCCTTGGCCATTTGCTCCACCACCTTTACCTCGGTGGCGATGGAGGCGTGATCCGTGCCGGGCAGCCACAGGGTGGGGTCGCCCTTCATGCGGTGATAGCGGGTGGGCGCGTCCTGAAGCAGGCAGTCCATCGCATGGCCCATATGCAGCTGCCCCGTGATATTGGGCGGCGGCATTACGATGGTGAAGGGCTTTTTGCCCTCCACACGGCGCGCGGTGAACGCCCCGCTCTCCTCCCACATTTTGTACAGCTTATCCTCGATCGCTTGAGGATTGTACACCTTTTCCATTTCAAACCCCATATCCGATCCCTCCAAATAAGGTTGATGAATCCTGTTACAGCCCCGGAATAAAATCCAGCGCAATCAGCGCGCCCAGCAGCGCGGCCGCAAGGCCGGCAAGCCGCACGGGCGTTTGAAGGCCCTCCCTCCTTTGGGAGGGAAACAGCCTGAGCGCCCATGCCGGGCGCAGGCATAAGACCGCGCCAAGGATAAGAAGCGCCAGCCCCGGCAGGCTTAGCCGGGAGAGCGTCCTTTGCCAGTACACAGCATGTCCTCCTTTACGGCAAAAGCAAAGAGCCGCCCGCGTCCAAAGGACGGAACGGCTCCGTGGTACCACCTTCATTTGCGGCCCAAAGGCCGCCTCTTTGCGCTGTAACGTGCGCCAACGGCGGGGCTACATCCGTTTCACCCCGCGCCCTCCCAGGCGACCTTCCCTCGTGCATACATCCAAACCGCCTTGCAGCCGGCGGGCGGTTCTCTCTTAGGCGACGCGCCGGGGTACTCCTCCTGTTCCAGGGGCATATACGCCATAAGGCCGCCTGAAGGGTTCAAGCAGCCTTACAGTATGAAAGGGAGGTGCTTACGCATTCTCCTTCTTGGTCATATCGATGACCTGAACGCCGTTGTAATAACCGCAATGCTTGCACACGCGATGGGACAGCTTCTTTTCGTGGCACTGCGGGCATTCCACGATGCCGGGCGCGCTGAGCTTCCAATTCGCGCGGCGCTTACGGCCGCGGGCCTTGGATACTTTTCCCTTGGGAAGGGCCATGCTTACACCTCCTCATTCCATACCCCGCCGCCATGGGCGGCCCTGGGGTTTCACAAATGGTTCACCTTTGGCAAACCTTCCGGGAGATTCGCAAGCGGCCGGTAACGGCCCGGCAATATCCCGGTTATCATAGTCCTGTTGCAACGCCGCAAGCCCGCGCGGTTTTCCCCACGGAATGGCACGGCTTCCTCGCAGCGTGACCAATTTGTATTATATGATGCGGTATGGGGTTTGTCAAGCTCTTTTTGGGAAGAATGCGCAATCCGCGCGCGCCCCATACGCCCGGCGGAACAGGCCCCCTGCTTGGGACTGACGGCTGGCGGCGCGTGCTTTCAGCCGGGCGCATGGGGGAGAGGCGCCTTCTCAAAAGGCCTTTTGAGAAGGCCGTTTGCCCTTCATGGGTTTTATGCGGAAAGTGTGCTATAATAGGCATTGCCGGCCTGGCTATGAAAAACACAGCCCGGTAGGTAGTCCGGGCATGGCGGCGCGCCGCCATCAGTAACCCTCCCCTCCTGGGGTCGTCCGCATGGCTGAAACGGGGCCGGCGAACAGGAGGCGTGTCATATGAGCGTGACACTTTTGGTTTTCTTTGAGGATCCGTTCTGGGTGGGGATTGTGGAGCGCCGCGAGGGCGGCAGGCTGCGGGCGGCCAGGGTGGTGTTCGGCGCTGAACCGAGCGACCGCGAGGTGTACGCCTGGGTGCTGGAAAGCTTTGACGGGCTGCGCTTTTCCCCGCCGGTTGAGGACGGCTTGCGCCGCGCGATGGCGCAAAACCCCAAGCGCAGGCAGCGCCAGGCCATGAAAGCGGCCGGGCAGGGCGTGGGCACCAAAAGCCAGCAGGCGTTGCAGGCCGCAAGGGAGGCAAGCGCCGCACAGCGCGGGGCCCGCGCCGCCAGGCAGCGCGAGGCGGAGGCGCAGCGGCGTTTTGACCTGCGCCAGGAAAAGAAGAAAGCCAAGCATCGCGGGCGCTAGCGCCCGCAAAGAAGGGCCTGCCGCAAGGCAGGCCCTTCAGACTGTCGAGAAACCCCTATGGAGGTTTGGAGGGCCGCATTCCCTCCGTCAACCTCCAAGCGTAATCCGGCCCCGGCGACATGTGCGGTGGGGCCGGAAGCCTTGCGTAGCAAGGTTTCCTTGCAGGGTTCACCGGCTGGGGCGAAGGGAAGCGGGTGCCCAGTGGGCACAACTGCCGAAGGCAGTTAGCGACCCGCAGCCGTGAGGTTTTACAAGCGCGGAGCACGGCAGTGCCCCGCGCGCCGATAAAACCGAGGCCGGCAGGCGCAGGTGAACCCTGTTTCGGCGGAAAAGATCGCCGCAGGCGAGCTTTTTCGACGGCTTGAAGCGCCTGTGCGGCCTGTGCCGCATTCTCTCTTGTGCCGCTTCCCGTTTTTATGCTATACTTTCTTCACAGCAACGAAAGGAGTTCTCTTTAGCATGCCCACCTTTGAAACGGATCGTTCCGGCCTTCTGTGGGGCGCGACGGCCATTCCCAACGCGTTTTTCTGCGAATATATGCCCGCAGCGCCTGAAAACCATGTGAAGGTGTATCTGTACGGCTACATGTGCGCGCATGGCGGCCCGCAGGAGGAGGGAGATTTGCTGGAGGACGCGGCGCGCGCCCTAAACCTGACCCGTGAGGATGTGGAGCGCGCCCTGCGCTACTGGGAGCGCTGCCGGTTGGTAGAGCGCGTGAAGGACGCGCCGCCCTGCTACCGCTTTGTAAGCGTGCAGCAGGCCATGGCGCAGCGCCGCCATCTGCCCCAGGACGAGGCGTATGAAAGCTTTGCCCAGGCCGTTTACGCCGCCTTTGGCGAGCGGCGCAAACTGCATGGCGGCGAAACCGTGCTGGCTTACGAATGGGTGGAGCAGCTGAAGCTGCCTGCCGAGGTGGTGCTCATGCTTATCCAGCATATGATCGCCACGCGCGGCGTCAACTTCAGCTTTCAGGCGGCGCAGAAGCTGGCCGTGGAGCTGAGCGAGCAAAAGGTATTCACCATTGAGGAGGCGGAGGCGGTGTTTAACCGCTCCGAGGCGGCTATGAAGGGGGCGCGCAAGGTGCTAAGCCGCCTGGGCTCGCGCCGCAACCCCTCCATGGATGAGATAGACCTGTACCAGAAGTGGACGGAGCAATGGGGCTTTGAGCCGGAGGCCATCCTGCGCGCCTGCAAGGAAACCACCAAGGGCTCGCCCACGTTTGGCTATCTGGACAAGGTGCTGGAAGGCCTGTATACGCGCGCCGGCGGCAAGGGCGGCGCGGAGGGCGACGTGGCGCGGCAGCTGGAGGAAGCCGGCGGCGAAACCGCCAGAATCCGGGAGCTTTTGCAGGCGCTTGGCATCAGCATGGCGGTGGTGGACGACGGAACGCGGCGCGTTTACCGCGATATGGCGGCGGTTGGCGGGTACGAGGTGGCGCTGCTGGCCGCGCGGCAGGTGGCGCGTACCCGCAGCGCGCATACGCTGGATAACGTGGCTATGCTTTTGGAGGCGTGGAAGGAAAAGGGCCTTGTAACGGTGGAGGCCGTGGAAACGCACCTGGCAGAGGTACGGGCGCTGAATGCGCGCATCCGGGCGCTGATGGAGCGCGCCGGGCGTTCGGGCGGGATCAACCAGGGAAACCGCGAGCTTCTGCGCGTGTGGCGCGATGAATGGCATATGCCGGATGCGCTGGTTGACCTTGCGGCGGATTATGCGCGCGGCATGGACAAGCCCATGCCCTATATGAACAGGCTGCTGGAAAGCTGGCGCGGCGCGGGCGTTTCCACCGTTGAGGAGGCGCGCGAGGAGCATGAGCGCTTCCAGGCGCAAGCGGCCGCCCGGGCCGAGAAGCCCGCGCCCGGCGGGAGCAAGCGCGTTATCGAGCAAAACTACGAGCAGCGCGCCTATGACCCCAGCGAGGATGACGAGCTGTCGCCCGAGCAGCTAGAGGAGATGAGCCGGTTATGACCCGAGATCAGCTGGTGATGCAGCTTCAGCAGGAATACGCGCAGCGCAGGGAGGAAAACCTGCGCCTGTTTGAGGAGCGCACGAGGGAAGCCTGCGGGCGCTGCCCCGGCCTGCGCGAGCTTTTGGATAAGCGGCACGCCGCCGTGATGGACGGCGTGCGCACCAGCCTGCTTGCCACGCGCAAGGAGCCGGGGCGCAACGCGGGCCTGGGCGCGCAGATAGCCGAGCTGAACCGCCGCGTTGCCGCGCTGCTGGAGGAGGGCGGCCTGGGCGGCGATTTTCTTCAGCCCGTCTATACCTGCGCCGTTTGCCGGGACGAGGGCTATGTTTACGACCCCTCCCGCCGCATGTGCGATTGCATGCGCCGGGAGCTGAACCGGCGGCTGATGGCGGAAAGCGGCCTGGGGGAAGGCTGCGCCAGCTTTGAACAGTTTAACGCAAGCCTTTTTAGCGGCGAGCCGGACGAGAAGGGCCGCGTGCAGCGCCAGGTGGCGGAGAGCAACCGCAACGTGTGCCAGCGCTACGCGGATCGCTTTCCCGATACCCAAACGCGGGATTTGCTCCTTATGGGCAAGAGCGGGCTTGGTAAAACGTTTTTGCTGCAATGCATAGCCAAGCGGGTGGCGCAGCGCGGCTACCTGCCCGCCTATACAAGCGCCTACCGCCTGTTTGAGGCGGCGCGGCGGGCTTATATGGAAAACAACGGCGCGGTTCTGGCCCCGCTGATGGACGCGCCGCTGCTGCTGATTGACGATTTGGGCACGGAGCCCCTGTTAAACAACGTAACGGTCACGCAGCTGTTCAACCTGCTCAACGAGCGGCAGCTGGCCGGGCGGCATACGGTTATCAGCACAAACCTGAACATGAGCGAGCTGAAGGAGCGCTATACCGAGCGCGTTACCTCGCGCTTTTTGGACGCGAGCGCCTGCACGCGGCTGCTGTTTATTGGCCAGGATGTGCGCCGCAGCCTGAAAAGGAGGGCGGAGGAGGCATGAACATTCAAATTTATATCGCCAAAAAGAATCCGGACGTACTTAAGGCGGAGCGCTTTTTTAAGGAGCGCCGCATCGCCTATCAGCTGATGGATTTGAAAAAGCACACGCTGGGCCGCAAGGAGCTGGATGTGTTTGTAAACGCCGTGGGGGCCAAGGCGCTGGTGGACCGCGAAGGCAAAAAGGCTTTGGAGCGCCCCGTGGCGCATATGAGCACCGACAGCCTCATTATTGCGGAGCTGCTTAACGACCCCTCCGCGCTGGTAAGCCCGATTGTGAGAAACGGCTCGCATGTTACCGTAGGCGCGGATGAGGCTGTATGGAGGGCTTGGGTAGAAGCGTCAAACCAAGCAAAATGAATTTTTCTTTCTAAAAAGTTGCAGAAGAACAGAAAAAAGACAATGCTGCATCCAGCTGCGCAAAATGCGGCAAAATGTTGATTTATAAGGGATAAAAAACGCCGTTCCATTTAGGAACTGGCGTTTTTTTGAGTAGGGTTTTAAACACTCTCAAAACGCCGCCCTTCCAAGAGGCAACGCCGCATCCGGCTTTTGCGCGCCGCGCTGGAAACCGCTTGCAAAAAGCGGCCTTCAGCACCCTCACCGTGAAATTCGATGATACCTTTTCACTATATCACAATCAAGTTGCAAAAGTCTACTTTCGCGTACTTCATCGTTGGGATGGACGGACATCATCATAGCGGCGGGCCGGTAGGCGGCCTGCTGGCTGGGAGGGACTCATCAGGATGCTCAAATATGTGGTGAAGCGCGTTTTGCTTGCAATCCTTACCGTATTTATCATCGCGGCTATTACGTTCTTTGCGATGAACGCGATTCCGGGCGGGCCGTTTTCTGGCGAGAAGGCCAAGGACCCCGCGGTGGAAGCCATGCTTATGCAGCGTTTTCATCTGGATAAGCCCGTGCCGGAGCAGTTTGCGATTTATTTAAACAATCTGCTCCATGGCGACTTTGGCATTTCGCTGAAAACCGGGCGTGAAATTACCACGATAATCTCCGAATCGTTTGCGGTATCCGCCAAGCTGGGCGGCACGGCGGCGCTGCTGGCGCTGGCGCTGGGCCTGGTGTTGGGCTCCGTGGCGGCGCTTTGCCGCGGGCGCTGGCCGGATCGCGTCATTATTTTCATCACCACGCTGTTTGTGTCGGTGCCCAGCTTTATCCTGGCCACGATTTTGCTGCTGGTATTCTGCCTACAGCTTAAGTGGGTGGGCGTTTGGGATCCTTCCAGCCCCAATTACGTTTTGCCGGTGATTGCCCTGGCGCTGTATCCCATGGCCTATATCACGCGCCTAACCAAGTCCAGCATGCTGGATGTGCTGGGCCAGGATTACATCCGCACCGCCCGCGCCAAGGGCGTGCGCGAGTGGCTGGTCATCTTCAAGCATGCCCTGCGCAACGCGCTCATTCCTGTAATCACCTATGTGGGCCCCATGACGGCCTACATCCTTACCGGCAGCATGGTGGTTGAAACCGTGTTTACCGTGGGCGGGCTGGGCACCAAGTTCGTCAGCTCCATCAACAACCAGGACTATCCCATGATTATGGCTGTCACCATCTTCCTTGCGGTGCTGATGGTCGTTGCAACGCTTTTGAGCGACCTGATCTACAAAGTGGTAGACCCGCGCATCAAGTTTGATTAAGGAGGACGGCGTTTCATGCATGAGTTTGTAGAAGATAAGCTGCCCAAGAAAAACCTCTTGAGCCTGCAAATTGATTTGAGCAAGTTTACCCCCGCCACGGACGAGGAAAAGCAGCAGCATGAGAAAATGCGGGAGTCCACCACCTTCTTCCGCGACGGCATGCGCAAGCTGTTTAAAAACCCGCTTGCCGTGGCCAGCCTGATCGTGCTGGCGGTGATGCTGGTAATCATCGTCGTCGTGCCGATGGTGTACCCCTACTCCTATTCGCAAATGATCGAGGTAAACGGCAAGCGCGATAAGACCGCCAAAAACCTGGCGCCCTTCCAGTACTCCAAAAACGAGCTGAAAGCCATCGAGGAGGGGCAGAAGATTTTCCCCCACATCTTTGGAACCGACGAATTGTGCCGCGACTACTTTATCCGCGTGGTTTTCGGCGCGCGCGTATCGCTTACGGTGGGCCTGTTCGCCAGCCTGATTGTTCTGGTGATCGGCCTGCTGTATGGCTCCATATCGGGCTACTGCGGCGGCAAGGTGGACCTGATTATGATGCGCATTGTGGATATCATCTATTCCCTGCCGGACACGCTGATGGTGATTTTGCTCTCCGTGGTGCTAAACCAGGTGCTGGGCAAGGCGCTGGAGGGTACGGTGCTGGCGCAGCTTGGCACGAATATGCTCAGCCTGTTCGTGGTATTCGGCCTTTTGTACTGGGTAAGCATGGCGCGCCTGGTGCGTGGCCAGATCCTTTCCATCAAAACCAACGAATACGTGCTGGCGGCGCGCGCTTTGAACGCCAAGGCGGATAGGATTATCCTCAAGCATATTCTGCCCAACTGCATGAGCGTGATTTTCATCTCCGTGGCGCTGCAAATTCCCTCCGCCATCTTTACCGAGAGCTTTTTAAGCTTTATCGGCCTGGGCGTTCAGGCGCCTATGCCGTCGCTGGGCTCCCTGGCTAACGCGGCGCGCGGCGGCATGCAGACCTACCCGTGGAAGATGCTTTTCCCGGCGATCAGCATTTGCCTGATTGTGCTCAGCTTCAACCTGCTGGGCGACGGCCTGCGCGATGCGTTCGACCCCAAGCTGAGGAGGTAACATGACGATGAGCACACCGCTGTTGCAGGTGAAAGACCTGTGTACTTCGTTTGACGTGGACGCGGGCGAGGTTCGCGCCGTCAACGGCATTTCCTTCAATTTGGAAAAGGGCAAGGTGCTGGGCATCGTGGGCGAGTCCGGCAGCGGCAAGAGCGTTACGGCCTATTCCATCATGCGCATCCTCGTGGAGCCGGGCCGCATCAAGAGCGGGCAAATTTTGTTCAACGGCGAGGACATCGTTCAGTATTCCAAAAAGCAGATGAGCGAGTTCCGCGGCAAGCGCATATCCATCATCTTCCAGGATCCCATGACGTCGCTGAACCCTACGTATACCATTGGCAACCAGCTGCGCGAGGCCATCTTGCTGCATACCGACCGCGGCCGCGCCGAGGCCAACGCCCGCGCGGTGGAAATGCTTAAGCTGGTGGGCGTGAACGAGCCTGAAAAGCGCCTGAAGCAGTACCCGCACGAGCTGAGCGGCGGCATGCGCCAGCGCGTGATGATCGCCATGGCGCTGGCTTGCGAACCGGATATCCTGATTGCGGACGAACCCACCACGGCCCTGGACGTGACCATTCAGGCGCAGATCCTTGAATTGATGAAGGAGCTGCAAAAGAAGCTGGGCATGGCCATTATCATGATCACGCATGATTTGGGCGTGATTGCCGATATGTGCGACGAGATTATCGTGATGTACGCGGGCCGCGTGTGTGAGCGCGGCACCGTGGACGAGATTTTTTACAACCCCAAGCATGAGTACACCAAAGGGCTGCTGCGCTCCATTCCCAAGCTGGACAGCAAAAACCGCCGCCTGATCCCCATTGCGGGCTCGCCTGTGGATTTGACCAGCATGCCCAAGGGCTGCGCCTTTGCCTCCCGCTGCGATAAGGCTATGAAAATCTGCCTGGGCGAGCTGCCTGAGGAATTGCCCATCAACGACAACCATAAGGCCTCGTGCTGGATGAACGTAAAGCGCGTTTACGACGAGGCTGCCGAGGAGGGCGTAACGGAATGAGCGAGTACATTCTGGAGGTTCGTGACCTTAAGCAGTATTTTCCCGTGCGCTCCGGCTGGTTTGGCTCCATTCCGCTGAAGGCGGTGGACGGCGTTTCCTTCTCCATCAAGCCGGGCGAAACGCTGGGCCTGGTGGGCGAATCCGGCTGCGGCAAAACCACCGTGGGCCGCACCATCCTGCACCTGTATAAGCCCACCGGCGGCGAAGTGATCTATAACGGGAACAGGATTACGGCCAATAACATCTCCCATTACCGCAAGGATATGCAAATTGTTTTCCAGGACCCGTACTCCTCGCTGAACCCGCGCATGACGGTGGCGGATATCGTGGGCGAGCCGTTGGATATTCACCACCTGTACGCCACTAAGAAGGAGCGCAGCGACAGGATCGCCGAGCTGCTCACCCTGGTGGGCCTCAATAGCGACCATGCCCGCCGCTACGCGCACGAGTTTTCCGGCGGACAGCGCCAGCGCATCGGCATTGCGCGCGCGTTGGCGGTGAACCCCAAATTCATCGTGTGCGACGAGCCGGTGAGCGCCCTGGACGTATCCATCCAGGCGCAGATTATCAACACCTTTGAGGAATTGCAGCAAAAGCTGGGCATCGCCTATCTGTTTATCGCGCACGACCTATTGGTGGTTCAGCACATAAGCCATCGCATCGCGGTGATGTATCTGGGGCGGATTGTGGAAATTGGCAGCGCCGAGGATGTGGTGAACAACCCGCAGCATCCCTATACGCAATCGCTGATTTCGGCCATTCCCATTCCAGACCCGGACACGGCGCGCACGCGCCACCGCATCCCGCTGGAGGGCGATGTGCCCAGCCCCCTGCACATGCCCACGGGCTGCCCCTTCCGCACCCGCTGCCGTTATGCCACGGAAAGGTGCGCCCAGGAATGCCCGCACCTGGCCGAAACGGCCCCCGGCCACAGCATTGCCTGCTGGAATCCCCATTATTGACTCTAAGGGACGCTTTCAAACGGCGGCCTTTGGAAATAAAAATCAGGAGGAAACGAACAATGAAAAAGTTGCTTTCTGCCCTGCTGGTAATGATGATGATCGTTGCCTGCATGGCGCCCGCTTTCGCGGATGAAGGCTCCGAGCCCGATTGGACGGAGTACGACGCGCTGATTGCGGAGATCAAGACCACGACCGATCTGGCCGAACGTGAGGCCCTCATGCACAAGGCTGAGGATATGCTCATGGAAACCGGCGCTCTGCTGCCCATCTACTATTACAACGACATCTTCATGCAGAAGGAAGGCGTCGAGGGCATCTACTACAATGCCTACGGCAACAAGTTCTTCCAGTATGCCACCAACGGCGACGCCACCACCCTGCGCCTGCAGCTGGCCAGCGAGCCGGACAAGCTGGATCCCGCGCTGAACAGCTCCGTGGACGGCGCCTGCCTGGCCATTATGTCCTTTGGCGGCCTGTACACCTATGACGCCGAGGGCCAGCTGGTTCCCAACTTCGCCGAAGGCTACGAGATGAGCGAGGATGGCCTGACCTACACCTTCACCATGAAGGACGGCCTGAAGTGGAGCGACGGCTCCGACCTGACCGCCAAGGACTTTGAGTGGAGCTGGAAGCGCGCTGCCGCTACCGAAACCGCTGCCGACTACGGCTACATGTTCAACGGCATCAAGGGCTATCCGGACGACCTGGCTGTGACCGCCTCTGAGGATGGCAAGACCCTGACCGTGGAAATGGCCGCTCCCTGCGTGTACTTCCTGGATCTGGCCGCTTTCCCCACCTTCTTTGCTGTGAAGCAGGATGTGGTTGAGGGCGCCGAGGGCTACCTGGGCGAGGACGGCAAGGTGCTCAATCCCGGCGCTTGGGCTACCGAGGCCGGCTTTGTGGGCTGCGGCCCCTATGTGCTCACCGAGTGGAAGCACAACGAGAGCATGGTTTACGAAAAGAACCCCAACTGGTACGATGCCGAGAACGTGAAGATCGAGCGCCTTGAGCTGATGCTCTCCGCCGACGATACCGCCGTATACGCCGCCTATCAGGCCGGCAACCTGGACTTCATCGATACCGTGCCTAACGACCAGATTCAGGTTCTGCTCGACAATCCTGAGTTCCACATCGTGGGCAACCTGGGCACCTACTATGCCTGCTTCAACGTAAAGAGCCACCTGTTTGACGGCAAGACCGTGGAGCAGGCCAACGCCATGCGCCGCGCCTTCGCCAAGCTGGTAGACCGCGAGTACATCGTGGAAACCGTTGGCCAGACCGGCCAGCAGCCCGCTACCTCCTTCATCCCCGCCGGTATGATGGACGGCAACGGCGGCGTGTTCAAGACCAATGACGACGCTTACACCTTCCCCGTGGGCGACGGCTATTACAGCGAGGAAGTGGACGTGGAAGGCGCGATCGAGCTGCTCAAGACCGCCGGCTATGAGTTCGACGACAACGGCATGCTCTCCGCTAGCACCCCCCTCACCTTCGAGTACCTCACCAACGAGGGCACCGGCCATGTGGCTATCGCCGAGTGCATCCAGCAGGATCTGGCCGCGGTAGGCATCAACATGACCATCCGCACCTGCGAGTGGAACGTGTTCCTGAACGACCGTAAGAACGGCAGCTACGACGTGGCCCGCAACGGCTGGCTGGCTGACTTCAACGATCCTATCAACATGCTTGAGATGTGGGAAACCAACTCCGGCAACAACGACGTACAGTTCGGCCGCTAAGCTGAAGCCTGTATAAAAAAGGGGCCCGGTTTCGCGTGAGCGGAACCGGGCCCTGTTGTTCCTTTATGGCTGCGAAAGGAAGCGCTGGATCAGCTTTTGATTCTGCTTGAAATCGGGCTTGAGCACCATCATGCCGCCTATGGTTTCATCGGTATAGGCGCCCTCAAAGGGCACGTGCGCGGTTTGGATGGCCGAGGCGTCCGCCTGCGTAAGCATGGGCAGCAGGTCGGCGATATCCTGGGGCGTAAGGTCGGTTTCCACCTTGCCGAGAGCTTGCAGCGTAAATTTAACAAGCGAGAGCGCATCCAGCGCGCGCACCTGCTCAAACAGGGCGGTCAGCACCGCCTGCTGGCGGCCGGTACGCTGAAAATCGCTATCGATCTTCCGGATGCGGCAATAGCTTAGCGCCTGCTTGCCGTTGAGGCGCTGCTTGCCTGCGGCTGCCAGCACGTCCTGGTTTACGGCTTCGCCTATGCGCTTGTTGTAGTGCCGTATGATCTCGTTAAGCTGCGCGAGCTCCTTGTTGCTCACATCCACCTCTACGCCGCCGGCCAGCTCCACAAGCTCTGCCATAAGGGAAAAATGGACGGACGCATACCGGTCGATATGCACGCCAAAGGCGCTTTCCAGCGTATCGCGCAGCAGGCGCTCGCCGCCATAGAAATAGGCCGCGTTCAGCCGGGTTTGGCCATGGCCGGGAATGGGCACGTATAAGTCCCGCAGGAACGAAAGCATGCGCACGCTGCCCTTTTCCGGCGAAAGGCTGATAAGCAGCATTACATCGCTGCGCCCCGCCTGCTCCTCATCCTTCGTATCTACGCCGATGAGAAGAACGTTGAAGGGTTCGCCGCTGCCTGCGTAGGCAGGAAGCGCCGCGCAGGCCAGCAGAATGGCGCACAGCAGCGCGGCGGCGCGTTTGATAAACGAATGCATGGAAAAAGCCCTCCTTTATGCGTGGTGACTGGAAACCAAACGCATTGAGAGGGCGCTTTTCGTGCGGGTGGGAAAATCAGGTGAAATCCGTGTCGAACTGCACCACCAGGCAGTAGCGCGGATCCAGCGACAGGGCGTAGGCCTTGAGGGATTGAAGCAGCTCGTCGCGCGTCTTGTAGCCCACGGGCAGCACGCAGTCAAAGATCAGGTTGATGTGGCCCTGCCCCGGCACCATGCGAAAATCGTGCAGGGAGAGGGCGGGATCGGTATTTTGCAAAAAAGCCTGCATTTGGCTGCGGACGCGGTTGGTGGTTTCGTCCGCGGTGACGATAGGATCCATATGGATGCATATGGCCATGTGCAGCTCCTGCCCGATCTCGCGCTCCGCATCGTCAATGACTTCATGAATGGCTACGATATCGCTGTCCGCGCTCACCTCCGCATGCACGGAAGCGATGCAGCGGCCCGGGCCATAGTCATGCAGCACCAGGTCGTGCACGCCCAAAATGCCCTCATGGGCCAAAAGCATCTCGCGGATGCGGCGGGTCTTTTCGGGATCGGGCTTGCCGCCCAGCAGGCTATCCATCGTGTCGCGGCATACCCCAAAGCCCGCCTTGAGCACGATCACCGCCACCAGCAGGCCGATATAGCCGTCAATCACCCAGCCAAAGACCCAGGCCAGCAGCACGCTTACAAGCACCGCGCCGGTGGAGAGCACGTCGCCCAGGCTATCCTTGGAGGCAGCCAGCAGCGTGCCGTTGTTTACGGCCTTGCCCAGCTTGCGGTAAAACAGATACAGCCACAGCTTTGCCAGCATGGACAGCCCCAAAACCACAAGCACCGGCCAGCTGACGGCCAGCGGCTCGGGATGAAAGATCGCTGTAACGCTATCGCGCAGCAGGCCCAAACCCATGAGCACAACCAGCGCGCCCACGCCCAGGGAACCGATGTATTCCATGCGTCCGTGGCCGAAGGGATGTTCCTGGTCCACGGGCTTATGCGCCAGGCGCGTGGTGATGAAGGTAACGATGCTGCCCGCCGCGTCGGAAAGGTTGTTGGCCGCGTCCGCCGTGATGGCTACGGACCCGCTGAGCACACCCACCAGGAACTTTGCGCCGGACAGCAGCAGATTGACCAAAACGCCCGTGATGGAAGCCAACGTGCCATAGGCGGCGCGCACGTCGGGATCCTCCACGGCGGAGGCATTATGGATAAAGGTACGGATGAGCCATGCGGTCATAGGCAGCCGCCTCCTTTGTGCCGTTGGTATATGCGGTCATATCCATGCATTATACCAAAAAACGCCTGGCTTTACAAGCGCGGATTCCCCTGTTGAGTCCGGGGCGCTTTTCACTGCAAAGCGCCCATAGACAGGAACTTCACGAATGTGGTATAATTACAAAGCATATCATTTGCGCAAGCAATGGGAGGACGGGAGCATATGGGCAGCGCACATAAGCGAAAGGCCGATAAGCATGCCATTGAAAACCGCGAATTGAGCTGGCTAAGCTTTAATGGACGGGTACAGGCAGAGGCGGATAACCCCGATAATCCGCTCATGGAGCGCGCAAAATTTTTGGCGATTGTAACCTCCAATCTGGATGAATTTATGCAGGTGCGCTACCATGGCGTGCTGGAGGCGGCAAGCGGCAAGCGAAAGGGTAAAAAAACGCAGGGCGGCTTGAAGGCGGAAAAGCTGTATCGCCGCGTGAACAAGGAGATCCTCAGGCAAAACAACAGGCAATACACGCTGTATGAGGGAATCCGCAGCGAACTGTATTTGCAGGGCGTGCAGCTGTTTCCTACCTTTAGCCTGGATGAAATGCTCCTCAGGCGTGAAAAGGGCATCTTTGAAAAGGAAATCCGCCCGTATTTGAAGGCCGAGCCGCTGGATGGCGCCAGGCCGCGCCAAAAGCAGCTGTATTTGTGCGCAAAGCTGGTGCGCCCACGCAGGAAAAACGCCCAGTTTATGCTCGTGGGCCTGCCTGCCGCGCTGCCGCGGCTGATTGACCTGTCCCAAAGCAAGGACGTGCAGCGCCTCATCCGCGTGGAGGACGTGGTGAAGCACCATCTGCACCGCCTGTTTCCCAAGGATGAGGTGGAGCACGCGGCGGTGTTCCGCATCCTGCGCAACCAGGATTTTGAGATTGAGGAATTCAACGAGGACGATATCGTGCCCGCTGTGCGCGGCATGCTTGCCAAGCGCGTGGGCGGCGCGGTGATGCGCCTAGAGGCCGAGGAGCGCATGAGCGAGGAAATGCTCACCCTGCTGATGAAACGCTTTGAGGTGGAAGCCGAGAGGCGCTACCGTGTCACGGGGCCGCTGGATTTGAATAAGATGATGATGAACCTCTACGGACTGGTGAAACGGCCGGAGCTGAAATATCCCGCCGTGCAGCCCGTTGAGGTGGAAGCGCTGATGGGCGAGGACGCGTTTGAGCAGATTGACCGGCGCGACTGGCTTTTGTACCATCCCTACCACAGCTTTGCGCCCGTGGTTCACCTGATGCAGCTGGCGGCGGAGGATCCCTCCGTGCGGGCCATCCGCCAGACGCTGTACCGGGTGAGCGGCAACAGCCCCATTGTGGCGGCGCTTGCGCGCGCGGCGGAAAACGGCAAGGAGGTGCAGGTGCTCTTTGAGATTCACGCCCGCTTTGACGAGGAAAACAACCTTTATTGGGGCGAGCGGCTCAAGCGCGCCGGCTGCCGGGTCATGTACGGGCTGCCGGGGCTAAAGACCCACAGCAAGATCACCCTGTTTGAGCGCGAAGTGGATGGGCAGCTTCGCCGGGAGGCGCACCTGGGCACGGGCAACTATCACGATGGCACGGCCAAGCTCTATACGGATTTTGGCCTGCTCACGGCCGACCCCGCGCTCACGGCGGATGCGGCGGCTTTCTTTGAAAGCCTGGATGGGCGCGAGGTGGAGCTGCAGGAGCTGCTAAAGGCGCCCGATATGCTCCAGCCCGCCGTGCTGCGCCTGATTGAGCGCGAGCGGGAGAATGCCGAAATGGGCCTGCCCGCCAGAATTATGGCGAAGATGAACGCCCTGTCCGACGAGCCGGTGATGCATGCGCTTTTGGAGGCGGGGCGCGCGGGCGTTGAGATCGACCTGATGGTGCGCGGCGTATGCTGCCTGATTCCCGGCATAGAGGGCGTGAGCGAAAACATCCGCGTGCGCTCCATCGTGGGGCGGCATTTGGAGCACGCGCGCGCGTTTGTGTTTGAAAACGGCGGCGAGCACGAGGTATACCTGTCCTCGGCGGATTGGATGCCGCGCAACCTGTATAAGCGCGTGGAGCTGATGTTCCCCGTGAAGGACGAGGCGTGCAGGCGCGCCGTGGAAAATGTGCTGGCCCTGCAATGGAACGATACGGAGAAGTGCCGCCATCGCGGGCCGGACGGGGCGTATACGCTTGAGCCCAGGCACGAGCGGGGGCTCAACGCGCAGGAAACGCTGCTGAGGGATGTTGAGGGCGTGTTTAACGGCGCTTATATCCAGCTCCCGGCGGCGCGGGAGGAGGAACAGGCCTGAGGCCCTTCCCCCGGAGAAATGGGAGGGACATAAATGGGCGATTGGAAAACCCTTGTGAAGGAGGACCGCGAAGCCGTGCTGGCACGCGACCCCGCCGCCAAATCCATGGCGGAGGTGAGGCTGTGCTACCCGGGGCTGGTGGCGCTGAAATCCCATCGTAGGGCGCACGCGCTTTATGAAAAGGGGCATGTGCTTCTGGCGCGGTGGATTAGCCAGCGCGCGCGGCATAAAACGGGAATCGAGATTCATCCCGGCGCGCAGATCGGGCGGCGGGTGTTCATTGACCATGGCGACGGCGTGGTGATTGGCGAAACCACCATCATCGGCGACGACGTAACCATCTACCAGGGCGTGACCCTGGGCGGCACGGGCAAGGATACCGGCAAGCGCCACCCCACCATCGGCAACGGCGTTACCATCGGCGCGGGGGCAAAGGTGCTTGGGCCCATTACCATCGGCAACCACAGCAAGGTGGGCGCGGGCGCGATCGTGCTAAAAAACGTGCCGGATAACTGTACCGTGGTGGGCAACCCGGGCCGTATTGTGGAAAAGAAGCAGCCCCAGCCCGCCGACGGGGTGGATTTGGATCAGGTAAACCTGCCCGACCCCATGCTTGACCGCATGGAGGCGCTGGTGAAGCGGCTGACGGTGCTGGAAAGCTGCCTGGCCAAGCATGCCCAGCGCCTGGGCTGCGAGGGTTGCGAGGCCGCGCCCGAGGACGCCCCCTGCCGGGAGCGAGGTATAGAGGCGCACGGCGCGCGCCCCATGCAGGAATCATCCAAAACGGCGGAATAAAGGAGCATATACCATGCAGATTTACAACAGCATGACCCGGAAAAAGGAAACCTTCAAGCCCATTCATGAGGGAAAGGTAGGCATTTATGCCTGCGGCCCCACGGTGTATAACTTCTTCCACATTGGCAACGCCCGGCCCTTTATCGTATTTGACGTGCTTAGGCGCTACCTGGAATACCGGGGCTATGAAGTAACCTTCGTGCAAAACTTTACCGATATCGACGATAAGATGATCCGCCGCGCCAATGAGGAAGGCGTTACGGTGAAGGACGTGGCGGAGAAGTACATCGCGGAATACTTTGTGGACGCAAAGGCCCTGGGCATCCGCCCGGCCACGGTGCATCCCAGGGCCACGGAGCACATTCCCCAGATCATCGCGCTGATTGAGCGGCTGATGGATAAGGGCCTGGCTTACGCCGTAAACGGCGACGTGTACTACCGGGTGAGGGCCTTCCCAAGCTATGGCTGCCTGTGCGGCCAAAACCTGGAGGATTTGGAAAACGGCGCGCGCGTAAATATAGGCGAGCAGAAGGAGGATCCGCTGGACTTTGCCCTGTGGAAGGCGCAGAAGCCTGGCGAGCCCGCCTGGGAAAGCCCCTGGGGCATGGGACGGCCCGGCTGGCACATCGAGTGCTCGGCCATGAGCACCACCTACCTGGGCGAAACCTTCGATATTCACGGCGGCGGCAAGGACCTTTTGTTCCCGCATCACGAAAACGAGATCGCCCAAACCAGCGGCGCTACGGGCAAGCCCTATGTGAACTATTGGATGCATAACGGCTTTATCAATATCGATAACGAAAAGATGTCCAAATCCAAGGGCAATTTCTTTACCGTGCGCGATATCGCCAAGGAGTATGACCTGGAGGCCGTGCGCATGTTTATGCTCTCGGCGCACTACCGCAGCCCCATCAATTTTAGCCGCGAGCTTATCGAGGCGGCTGCCAGCAGCCTGGAGCGCCTCTATATCGCGCGCGACCAGCTAGCCTTCCTTTCCAAAAACGCGCAGGAGCGCGAGCCCAGCGAGGCGGAGCGCGCCTTTATGGACGAGTGCGGAAAGGCGGAGGAAAAGTTCATCGCGGCCATGGACGACGACCTGAACACAGCCGACGCGCTGGCGGCGCTGTTTGAGCTGGTGCGCAGCGTGCACAAGCTGCCCCAGGCGGGCGTGAGCAGGGCGGCCGTTCAGTGCGGCCAGGAAAAGATGAACGCCATTTGCGGCGTGCTGGGCCTTTTGATGAAGCAGGATGACGGCGTAAGCCCCGAGGTGCAGGCCATGGTGGACGAGCGCGCCCAGGCCCGCAAGAACAAGGACTGGAAGCGCAGCGACGAGCTTCGCGACCAGATCAAGGCCATGGGCTATATTTTGGAGGATACCCCCGCGGGCCAGAAGGTGCGCAAGGGAGGCGCGTAAGCGCATGCCGCGCGGCACGCGGGCGCTGCGATGGGCGGCGGGGCTTGCAGCCCTGGCCGCCTGCGCCCTGCTGATTGGGCATATCCAGCCGCGGGCGGGCGTTTCCTACCGGCAAAGCGCCCCGCGCGCTGCCCGCGCCGCAACGCCTGTGCCGGCGCTTAGGCCCGGCGGCCCGGTGAACGTGAACACCGCCGGTGTGGACGAGCTGGACGCGCTGCCCGGCGTGGGCGAGGTAATTGCCCGCCGCATTGTGGAGGAGCGCGAGCGCAACGGCCCCTTCCATTACCCCGAGGATTTGATGAACGTAACGGGCATTGGCAGCCGAACGCTTGAAAAGCTGCTGCCGCTGATATGCCTTGAGTAACGGAGGCATCCATGCAGGATACGGTGCTGTTTTTCGATACCACGCTCAGGGACGGCGAGCAAACCCCCGGCGTTAGCTTTCAGCTTGCGGAGAAGGTGGATCTTGCGCGCAACCTGGAGGCTCTGGGCGTGGATATGATTGAGGCAGGCTTCGCCGGCGCCAGCCCGGGGGATTTTGAGGCCGTGCGCGCGGTAAGCCGTACCGTGCGCACAGGCGTGTGCTCTTTGGCGCGCTGCGTGGAAAGCGATATCCGCGCCGCCGCGGACGCGCTTAAAGACGCGGTAAAGCCGCGCATCCATGTGTTTATCGCCACAAGCCCCGTGCATCGCGCCGCCAAGCTGAACATGACGCGCGAGCAGGTGCTGGAGGCCGCGGTGCGCGGCGTTGCGCTGGCCCGTTCGCTGTGCGCCGATGTGGAATTCAGCTGCGAGGACGCCACCCGCACAGAGCCGGATTTCCTGTACCAGGTATGCGCCGCCGCCATCGAGGCGGGCGCGGGCACCATCAATATCCCGGATACCGTGGGCTATGCCACCGTAAACGAGTACGGCGCGCTGATTGCCGGGGTGAAGGAGCATGTGGTGGGCAGCCGGGAGGTTATCCTGTCCACGCATTGCCATAACGATTTGGGATTGGCTACCGCTACCACCCTGGAGGCGCTGCGGCGCGGCGCGCGGCAGGTGGAATGCACCATTAACGGCCTGGGCGAGCGGGCGGGCAACGCGCCGCTGGATGAAATTGTGATGGGCCTGCGCACGCGCCGGGATGTTTACGGCCTGCGCGACAACCTGAATACCCGCGAGCTTTACCGCGTGAGCCGCCTGGCCGCCGGGCTCTCCGGCATGGAGATACAGCCCAATAAGGCGGTGGTGGGGGCCAACGCCTTTGTGCACCAAAGCGGCATCCATCAGCACGGCGTGTTGAAGGAACGCGCCACCTACGAAATTATGAAGCCCGAGGAGCTGGGCATCCCGCAGGGCGGGGTGGTGCTGGGCAAGCTGAGCGGCCGCCATGCGCTGCGCGAGCACGCCATGGAGCTGGGCTTTGAGCTAACGGAGCACGAGCTTAACCGCGCCTTTGAAAAGTTCAAGGAGCTGGCCGACCGCAAGAAGGATATTACCGAGCGCGACGTGATGGCTATTTGCCGCGAACAGATGCATGGCGCAAGGGGCATGTACCGCATGCATTCCTTCCAGATTTTCAGCGGCAACCGCATGACCTCCACCGCGACGGTGAGCTTGCAGCGGGAAACGGATATCATCACCCGCGCGGATTGCGGGGACGGCCCGGTGGAAGCCTGCTTCCACGCGGTAGACCAGATCACGGGGCTTAGGTGCAAGCTGGAAAGCTACCAGCTGCGCGCCGTAACCGAGGGCGAGGACGCCCTGGGCGAGGTGACGGTGCGCGTGCGCGGCGCGGGCTGGGTGATGCTTGGCAAGGGCGTATCCACCGATATTATCGAGGCCAGCTGCCTGGCCTATTTGAACGCCGTCAACCGCCTCGTCGAGGCGCGCGCCGAGCAGGAAAAGCACGCCAAGCACAGGGCGGAGGAGTAACCTATGTACGAAAGATACGTCAAACGGGCGCTGGATGTGGTCTTCTCCGTGGTAAGCATGGCGGTGCTTAGCCCGTTGTTTTTGCTGATAGCGGTACTGATCAAGCTGGACAGCCCCGGCCCGGTAATTTTTTCCCAAAAGCGCTACGGCAAGGACAAGGCGCTGTTTGATATCTACAAGTTCCGCTCCATGCGCGCGGACGCGCCGCATGACGTGCCCACCAACGATCTGCGCGGGGCGGGCGGGTACATTACGCCGCTGGGCAAAATCCTTCGCAAAACCAGCCTGGACGAGCTGCCCCAGCTGTGGAACATCCTCAAGGGGGATATGTCGCTGATTGGGCCCCGGCCCGCGCTGTGGAATCAATATGACCTTATGGAGCTGCGCGACCGCTACGGGGCCAGCGGCGTGCGCCCGGGCCTTAGCGGCTGGGCGCAGGTAAACGGGCGCGATTATTTGAGCCGCGACCTGGAAAAAAAGGCCCGCCGCGACGCGGAATACGCCAAAAATATCAGCTTTTGGTTTGATGTAAAGTGCTTTTTGCTCACCCTTGTGAAGGTGGTTAACCGCCAGGGCATTGTGGAGGGCCATGAGGACAGGGCCAATCCCGGCGGCTCCAGGGAGGACAAGCCATGATGCGGGTGGTTGTTACCGGCGCGGGCAGCTACATTGGCACGCACATCGCGGCGTGGCTGGCGCGCTTCCCCGAGCGGTTTGACGTGCGGGAAGCGGATATGCGCGGCGATTGGAACAGGGACGCGCTTTCGGGCTGCGACGCGGTAATCCACGTGGCGGGAATCGCCCACCAGCGTGAAACGGAGGAAAACCGCCCCCTTTACGACCAGGTAAACCGGGCGCTTGCGGTGGAGGCGGCCCGGGAGGCCAAGGCGCGGGGCGCAAGGCAGTTTGTATTTTTCAGCAGCATGAGCGTGTATGGGCTCGCTTGCGGGCGCATTACGGCGGATACGCAGCCCGCGCCCGTTACCGGCTATGGCATAAGCAAATGGCGGGCCGAGCAGGAGCTTGCCGCCCTTGACGGCGACGGATTCCGCGTGGCGATCCTGCGCCCGCCCATGATTTACGGGCGGGGCTGCCGGGGCAATTACCCAAGGCTTTCGGCGCTGGCCAGGAGCGTTTCGATATTTCCCGGGGTGAAAAACGAGCGCAGCATGCTGCATATCGACGTGCTGTGCGGCTTTGTGAAAAGGCTTTTGGAAAGCGGGGAGGGCGGCCTGTACTTTCCCCAGAACCGCGAATATGTGTGCACCTGCGATATGATGCGGGAAATCGCCCGCTGCCACGGCAGGCGGCTGCGCCTTGTGCCGGGGCTTGGCTGGCTTATCGGGCTGCTTGCGCGGCGCGTAACGGCGCTTGGCAAGGCGTTTGGCACCCTGACCTATGACCAGGCCATGAGCGCGGCCTTTGCGGACGAGCCCCAGCCCTCTTTTGCAGAAACCATCCGGCTGACGGAGGGGAAGCTATGAAGCCAAGGGTGCTGTTTGTGGCCACGGTGCTGCGCGCGCATGTGCTGGTGTTCCATGTGCCCTACATGCGCTGGTTTCAGGAGCAGGGGTACGAGGTGCACCTTTGCTGCCGCAACGATATGCCCGAACCCGTTGAAAGCGTGCCGGGCTGCGACCGCTTCATTGAGCTGCCGTTTTCCCGCTCGCCGTTCTCCGTATCCAACGTAAAGGTATTTGGGCAGCTCAAAAGGCTGATTGACGAGGGCGGATATAGCCTGATCCACTGCAACACGCCGGTGGGCGGCATGCTGGGGCGGCTGGCCGCGCGCCGGGCGCGCAGGCGGGGCACGAAGGTTGTTTATACCGCGCACGGCTTTCATTTCTTTACCGGCGCGCCGGTGAAAAACTGGCTTTTGTTTTATCCCGTGGAGCGGTTTTTGAGCCGGTTTACCGATCTGCTCATCACCATCAACGGCGAGGACTATGCCCGCGCCCGGCGCTTCCACGCCCAAAAGACGGCCCTGGTGAGCGGCGTGGGCGTGGATTTAACGCGCTTTGAGGGGCCGCTGGATTGCGCGGCGGTACGGCGGGCCCTGGGCCTAGGCGAGGAGGATACGGCCGTTATTTGCGTGGGCGAGCACAGCGTGCGCAAGAACCACGAAACGGCGCTGCGCGCCGTGGCCCCGCTTGAAAGGGCGCATCTGCTGTTTTGCGGCGTGGGGGAGCGCGAGGAGGCGCTGAAAGCCCTGGCCGGGGAATTGGGCATGGCGGAGCGCGCGCACTTTTTGGGCTTCCGCCGGGATGTGCCGGCGCTGCTGCGCGCGTCGGATATCTTTCTGTTCCCTTCGTTGCAGGAAGGGCTGCCCGTCGCCCAGATGGAGGCCATGGCCGCGGGGCTGCCCTGCGTGGTAAGCAACGTGCGCGGCAATGCCGATTTGATTCAGCCTGGCGAGGGAGGCTATTTGAACGCGCCCCGCGATTGGAAGGGTTTTTCTGAGGACGTGAAGCGGCTGATGGCGGATGCGCCGCTGCGCCGCGAGATGGGAAACCGCAACCGCCGCGTGATGCAGGGATATAGCTTGGACGAGGCGCTGCGCCAAATGGCCGCGCTGTACCAGGAGTTGCTTGCTAGGGACTGAAGCGCGGGAAATAAAGGAGGAAGCGCCCGTTGGCGTCCATTTTGTTTTTGATGCGCAGCCCGCTGGACGGGCAGGATAACCTGACCAGCAAATTCCGCGGCCAGATGGCCGCGGCGGAGGCGCTTGGGCATCAGGCGTACTTCATCGGCTGGAACGGGCAGGGGATGTGGCTGTGCCGCGGCGGGGAGCGCACGCTTCTGAAACGCTGCGCGCTCGCCCGCATGCCGGGCTACGCCGTTACGGCGCTGTATGTGGATTTGATGGCCGCGCTAAAGCGCGCGCTGGACATCCGCCCGTTTGATTTGATCTATATGCGCTTTATGCCGGTGTTTTCCAACGCGCCCGATGCGCTTGGGCGGCACAAGGCCCGCGGGGGGAAGCTGATTGTGGAGCATCCCACCTATCCTTTTGAAAACGGCAAGGTCACCTCCCTGATACGCAGGCCCGTATTTGCCTATAACGCATGGGTGTTCCGGCGTATCGAGCCGATGATCGACCTGTATACCCTGATTGGCGACCCCTGCGATGGAACGCTTGGCGGCAGGCCCGCCATGAACATTTTGAACGGCGTGGACGTGGACGGCTTGCCCATGCACGCCCCGCGCGGGGAGCGGGATATCGGGCTGCTGGCCCTGGCCAGCATGTCCAACTGGCAGGGCTATGACCGGCTGATCGAGGCGCTTGCGCGCTACCATGGCAAGGAAACGGTCACCGTTCATATGGTGGGCGGCGAGGGCGACGGCTCGCTTGCGCAATGGAAGCGCCTGGTTCGGGAAAAAGGGCTGGAGGACCGCGTGCTGTTTTATGGCGAGCTGCATGGCGGGGCGCTGGACGGCGTGGCGGCACAATGCGACGTGGGCGTGGGCGGCCTGGGCCTGTACCGCAAAAAGCAGTATGTGAGCATGACGCTCAAGCTGCGCGAATATATGGCGAGGGGGCTGCCCTTTGTGTACGCGGTGGAGGATCCCTCCATTCCCAAGGAGCCGCGCTTTTGCCTGAAGCTGGCGAACGACGATACGCCCCTTGATTTGGAACCCATTGTGGCCTTTGCCATGCGCGCGAAGGCGGACGCGCAAGCCCCTGCCCTGATGCGCGCCTATGCCAGGGAGCGCATGTCCTGGCAGGGCGTGCTGAAAGAGGCGTTTGGAAAGGTGGGAATCGCATGCCGGGCGCGCTGATCTATTTGAGCAACTGCGGCATACAGGCCGATGGACGGGCCAACCCCTTTATGATGCAGGAGCTGCCTTGGCTCATGCGTCACTTTGACCAGGTTATGCTGGTGAGCTACTATGGCGTGCGCACCTTTCAGCCTGGCGATGAAACGGGCCGCAACACCCTTACTACGGTGCGCCCCGGCATGGCCGGGCTGCGCGCCTGGCTGCGCGCGCCCTTTACGCGCGACCTGTGGCGCGAGCTGAGCCGTATGGCGAAGGAGCATGCCCTTACGCCCCTTGCCGCGCTCAAGCTGGCGGCCTTTACCCAGCGCGGCTTGAAGATGCATTACTGGACGGAATGGCTACTGAAGCATCACCCGGCCCCGCGCACCACGCTGTATTCCTGCTGGATGAGCTTTGACGGCTATGCCGCCGCGCTGAGCAAACGCCGCCATCCGCGCGTGCGCTGCGTGGTGCGCGGCCATGCCTACGATATCGATACGGAACGCAATCCGCTGAACCCCTATTTGATGAAGCGGCGCATTGCGGATGAGGCGGACGGCCTCTACTTGATCAGCAAAACGGCGCGGCAGCAGTATTTGTCCTATATGGCTGGCAGGGTAGACAAGCGCAAGCTGCATGTGCTGGCGATGGGCTCCGGCGGGGAGCCTGTGGAAACCCCGCGCGAGGCGCCCATGTACACGCAGGGCGTTATGCGCGTGGTGAGCTGCGCCATGCTTATCCCCATCAAGCAGGTGCACCTGCTGGCGGAAGCGCTGGCAAACTGGCAGGGCGGCCCCGTGTGCTGGACGCATATCGGCGGCGGCGAGGGCGAGGACGCGCTGCGCAGGATGATTTCCGAAAAGCTGGACCCCAAGGAGAACGTGATCTGCGAGCTGCTGGGCACGCTGGATTCCGCGCGCATCCAGCAGATTTACGATACCAAGGCCTTTGACGTGTTTGTGAACACCAGCCGCAAGGAGGGCGTGCCTATTTCCATCATGGAGGCCATGCGGCACGGCATACCGGTGATCGCCCCCCGCGTGGGCGGCATTCCAGAGCTGGTTACGCCGGACGTCGGCTACCTGTACGACCCTGCCGAGGGCGCTCAGGGCGTGCTTAACGCGCTTGAACAGCTGGCTTCGCTCCCGCGCGAGCGGGCGGAGCGTATGCGCAGCGCCGCCAAGCGCCGCTGGGATAAGTATTATTGCAGCGCGGCGCTTTTGCCCAGGCTGTTTCCCGAGCAGGCCGGGCGCGCGGGAGCCCGCGCAAAATAAGGGTGAAAGGGGACGGGAGGACATGGCGCAGCCCAGGAAGCGCATTTTACTCATCAGCTATTATTTTGGCCCGCAAAACGCCATTGGCGCGGTGCGGCCCACCAAGCTGGCCAAATACCTTGCCCGCATGGGCCATGAGGTAACGGTGATTTGCGGCGTTGGCATGACGGGCCTGAAGGACCCTACGCTGGAGCGCGATATGCGCGAGCTGACGGACGTGCATGTGGTGCGCGAGTGGAACCCGCTGCGCGCATGGAAGGCGCGCAAGCGGGGCAGGCCAGCCGCGCAGGGCGCTTCAAAGCCCGCCGCCGCGCCAAAGGGCGGGGCCGGAAAAAAAGCCTCGCTTCTTCACCGGGCGGCGGACGCGGCCTATCTGTACCTGTGGTGGCTGGCGGACCGCAGCTTCGCCCATCGCGCCATAGGCGAGCTCAAGCGCCTAAACGGCCCCTACGACGTTGTGTTTTCCACCTATGCGCCCTTTAGCGTGCATGAAATTGCCCGCGAGGCGAAGCGCCGGGGAATCGCCCGGAAATGGATTGCGGATTTTCGTGACGAGGTAAACCTGTCCTTTGGGTGGCAGGCCGGGCGCAAGGCGCGCTATATGCGCATGCTGCGCCGGGAGGCGGATGTGCTGTCTGCCGTATCCCAGGGCTTTTTGGAAATGATGAATTTTCAGGACGTGGGGCGCGTACTCTCCAATGGGTATGACCGGGAGGATTTGCCCGCCGCCAGCGCGCCCGCGGGGGACGGCAGGCTGCGCGTGGTTTACTGCGGCACGCTCAGCATGGGCAGGCGCAACCTGGCCAGCCGCGATATCACCCCCATGTTCCGCGCCCTGCGCGCGCTGATTGACGGGGGCGCGCTGCCGCCTGAACGGCTCAGCCTGGTATATGCCGGCAGCGAGAGCGCGCTGTTTCGCGCGCAGGCGGCGCAGTGCGGGCTGGAGGGCTGCGTGGAGGATCACGGCCTGGTCAAGCGGGATGAATCCATCCGCTTGCAGCAGGGCGCGGATATCCTGCTTATGGCTTCCTGGCACATGCAGGCGCAAAGGGGCATCCTTACGGGCAAGCTGTTTGAATACATGATGATGGACAAGCCCATTGTTTGCTGCATGGCGGGCGACGCGCCGGATAGCGGCGTGAAGCGCGTTTTGCAGGAAACCGGCATGGGCCTGTGCTGTGAGGCGGCCTGCGCCCAAGAGGACGAAGCGGCGCTTGGGCGTTACCTTGCAGAATTGGTGCGGCAATGGAAGCTTGGCAAGCCGCTGCTTGCGGCAAAGCGGCAGGCCCAGGTGAACGGCTATGCCTACCCCGAGCTGGCGCGCACGCTGGATAGCTGGATGGACGAGGCGTAAACAGGGAGGAACGATACGATGAAAAAAGCGGTTGTGCTATGGATTTTGATGGGCCTTATGCTGGGCGGCATTTGCAATGCTTCCGCGCAGGAGGCGACCGTCCTTTCCGTTGAGGAACAGGCGCTTGTTGTGGCTGTGGGCCGCACCGTTCAAGCAAAGGCGACGGTTGCACCCTATGCCGCGCGCAAAGCGGGCGTAAGCTACCAAAGCAGCGATGAAAGCGTGGCTACGGTGGATGGGCGCGGCAAGATAAAGGGCGTAAGCGCAGGCGAGTGCCAAATTACCGTAACCAGCAAGCTGGATGAGGGCGTTACGGCCACCATTTGCGTATCGGTGGTAAAGCCCGTAAAAAAGATCACGGCGCAGGCGCAGCCCGCAAGCATCCATGTGGGGCAAACCACGCAGATCACCTGCGCCTATGCCCCGGAGGACGCGACCCTTCAAAGCGCAGTTTATGCCTCATCGCGTGAAAGCGTTGCCACCGTGGATGAAAACGGCGTAGTAACAGGCCACGCCAGAGGCCAGGCGGTGATTACCGTAGAATCCGCCGATGGCGGGGCAAAGGCCCGTGTAACCGTGAAGGTGCTTCAGCAGCCCACCAGCGTGAGCCTTTCGCCCGAAAGCCTTACGCTGGCAACGGGGAAAAAGGCTGCGATTCGGGCTACGGTGCTGCCGAAGAACGCCGATAACAAAAAGCTTATATGGTCCTCCAGCGATGAAAGCATCGCAACCGTGGATAGCCGCGGACGCGTAACCAGCGTTGCGCCTGGGCAGGCCGTGATTACCGCAGCCTGCGAGGACGACCCCAGCGTGTGCGCCAGCGTGACGCTTAGGGACGTGCGCCTGGCCTCCAGCATCAGCTTTCCGGAAAAGAGTTACGATGTGATCATCGGCCAGACCTTCCAGCTGGAGCCGCAGGTGCTGCCGGAGGATACGAGCAACAAGGCCGTTACCTACAAGGTGAAGGATTCAAGAATTGCCACTGTGGATGAAAACGGGCTGGTAACGGCCCTGAAGGGCGGCAAAACCACGGTGACCGCCGTTGCCACGGATGGCTCCAAACGCCGCGCGACGGTGAATATCCGCGTGGTGATTCCGGTCACAGGCGTGCACTTTGCGCATCCCGGCATGCGCGTGGGGGCGGGAAGCCATACCTATGTAACGGCAGTGCTGGAGCCCGACGGCGCGACCATCAAAAACATGACCTGGCAATCCAGCGACGAAAGCATCGCCGTGGTAAAAGGCACTAGCAACAAGGCGCGCGTCAGCGGCCGCCGCTGGGGACGCTGCCAGCTTACCGGAACCACGGAGGATGGCGGCTTTTCCGCCACCATCGATGTAAACGTGGGCTCCCTGCGCCATGCGGTGAAGGTTGAATCCATCGAGATCCGGGACGGAGAGCCCTATATCGTGCTTAAAAACCACAGCGATATGGATATCACCAGCGTCAGTTATATCATTACCGGCACGGACGAGCAAAACAACGTCATCCGCATGAGCACCCGGAGCGATACGCTGTATGGCACGTACAGCCACACGCTTGCCCCCGGAGAAAGCACCCGGCATGGCCGCTTTAGCTTCCAGCACGAGGCCAAGTACACGAACCTGCAAAACGTGTCCATTGCCATTACCGGCTGGGAAACGGATACGGGGTATTACGACAACGACGGCGGGCTGCACTACGCCTATGAAATCAGCGACGGGCAGCTGGAATGGACGAACTGGCAAACGGATTATTACAAGAAGATTCAGAGCAACCCCCGGGCAAACTGATGCGGCTAAGGGAAAACCGCCATGCGTTGAAAGCGGCATGGCGGTTTTCTTTCCATTTATGAACCTTCCGTAAACAAGCCATGTTTTGCATTGACAACCCCTTTTGGCAATGATAGGCTATGACTGAATGAACGGTTTTGGTTTTACAGTATTTTGCAGCCGTTCGGAAAGGAACGCATGTGAGCTATATCACCTTTGAAAACGTCACCAAGGAATACCGCACGGGCGGCGAAAGCGTGCTGGCGGCCAACAACGTGAGCTTTGAAATGGAAAAGGGCGAGCTATGCGTGGTACTGGGCCCCAGCGGCGCTGGCAAAACCACCATTTTGAACCTGCTGGGCGGCATGGATAGGGCCACGTCAGGCAAAATCACCGTGGGCGGGAAGGAAATTACCAGCTTGAACGGCAAGCAGCTTACGGAATACCGCAGGCTGGATGTGGGCTTTGTGTTCCAGTTTTATAACCTGATGCCCAACCTGACGGCGCTGGAAAACGTGGAGCTGGCGCGGCAGGTGTGCGCCAATGCGCTGGATCCTGTGGAGGTGCTGGGCCAGGTGGGGCTAAGCGAGCGCATGAACAATTTTCCCGCGCAGCTTTCCGGCGGCGAGCAGCAGCGCGTGTCCATCGCGCGCGCGTTGTGCAAAAACCCCGCCCTGCTTTTGTGCGACGAGCCCACCGGCGCGCTGGACTCCAAAACCGGCTTGCAGGTGCTATCCCTTTTGAAGGACGTGAGCGAGAAGTACCAAACCACCGTGGCCATCATCACCCATAACGCGGCCATCGCGCCGCTGGCAAAGCGCGTGATCCGCGTGCGCAACGGCCGCATTGAAAGCGTGGAAATGAACGAGCATCCCGCCTCGGTGGAGGAAATCGCATGGTAAAAAATGCGCTGCACCGCAAGCTGTTTCGGGATATGTGGAAAAACCGGATGCAGTTTTTGGCGGTGATTTTGCTCTGCGCGCTGGGTACATGGGTGTTCAGCGGGCTGGACGCCGCCTGGCGCATGATCGACCTTTCGGCCAGCACGTACTTTGAATCCCAAAACCTGGCCGATCTATGGGTTACCCTTCAGGGCCTGGACAGGGCCGCGCTTGCGGAGGTTCGCGCCATGCCCGGCGTTGCGGATGTGCAGGCCCGCGCCAGCGCGGAGCTCAAGGTGGATTTGCCCCATGAGCCCAGCCTGGTGCTGGAGGCGTATGACGAGGGCATACGCATCAACCGGCCCCTGCTGTATGAGGGCGCGGCGCTGGATAGCAGCGATATGCGCGGCTGCCTGCTGGATAAGGAATTTGCCGCGGCGAACGGGCTGGCCGTGGGCGACCGGCTGCCCATCAAGCTGGGCCAGAGCGTATACGAGTTTGTGATCCGCGGCACGTGCCTAAGCGCGGAATATGTGTCGCTGAACAAAAATACCGTGCACGACCCGCTCAATTATGGCTTTGTGCTGATCAACAGCCGGGGCATGGAGCGCCTGCCGCTTAACGGCATGGTGATTGCGCTTGCGCCGGGCGCAAGCAGCGACGCCGTGCGCGACCAGATTTCCGCGCGCTTTCCCGAGGCGTTGATTGTGGACCATACCTCGCACAGGGCCACGCATGGCGTACGCAAGGATGTGGATATGTTCCGCAACCTTAGCTACGTGTTTCCGCTGCTGGCCTTTGCCGTGGCGGCCATGATTGTGCTTACCACCATCACCCGTATGCTGGAAAACCAGCGCACGCAGATGGGTACCTTAAAGGCCCTTGGCTATCGCAACGGGCAAATGCTCAGGCATTATTTGAGCTACGCGTTTTATCCCTCGCTGGCGGGTTCGCTGATCGGCCTGTTTGTGGGCAGGTGCACGCTGCCGTATATCCTGTGGTCGCTTGAGGAGGCGCAGTTTACCTTTCCCTATCGTTTACAGGCGCCCATATCTGCGGCGCAGTGGGCGGTGTGCGCGCTGGGCGTGGCGCTTAGCTGCTTTATCTGCCTGCGCACATACCTAAAAAGCGCGCGGGAGCAAACGGCCACTCTGCTAAGGCCCAAGCCGCCCAGGGCGGGGCGCAAGCTGATGCTGGAGCGCCTGCCGGCGGTGTGGGGCCGCCTGGGCTTCAACAGCAAAATGGTCGTGCGCAACCTGTTTCGCAACAAGGCCCGTACGCTTATGTCCCTGATTGGCGTTTTATGCTGTACCATGCTCATTATTACCTCGCTTGGCTTGCAGGACAGCGTGGTGTACTTTGTGGGCAAATACTACAAAGGCACCGTGCAGTACACGCTCCGCGCGGAGCTTACCTCCGTGGCGGGCGAGGTGGAGGGCTACCGCAAGCGCATCCCGGCGCAAGCGCTGGAAGGGGTTATGGATAAAAGCGTGAGCGTGCGCGGCAACGGCAATGCGCGCACCACGCAGCTTACCGTGATGGAGGACGGCCAAACCCTGATGCGCCTGGGCGAGGATGAGCAGTGGACGCCGCTGCCCGCGCAGGGCGTGATGCTGTCCCAAAAGCTGGCGGAGGTGCTGGGCGTGCAGGTGGGCGACGATGTGGAATTGTGGCTGCCTGGAGATAACGAGCCCATTGCAACAAAGGTAAGCGGCATCGCCTATATTACGATGGGCCAAACCGCCTTTATGACGCGCGGCATGTGGGACGCGCAAAAGAAGGGCGCTTTCATCCCCACGGCCCTGCTTTTGAAGGAACCCACCCCGGAGGGCCTGAAAAAGCTGAACGATCTTGACGAGCTGGATGAGCTGCGCGACCCCCTGGATGAGTATGTTGATACGCTCAAGATCTTGGACAGCCTGACCAATATTTTCATGCTTATGTCCGGCGCGGCGCTGGGCCTGGCCTTTGTGGTGCTGTATAATATGGGCATTTTGAATTTTATGGAGCGCTGCCGCGAATACGCCACCTTAAAGGTGCTGGGCTATCATCAAAAGGAAATCCGCGGCCTGATGACGGCGGAAAACAACCTGGTCACCATCCTGGGCCTGCTTTTGGGCATTGCGCCCGGCTGGTGGCTTACGGGTACGGTGCTGCGCTCCTGCGAGAGCGACAGCATGGTGTTTGCCTCCACGGTGAAGCCGCTTTCCATTGTGATAGCGTGCGCGGTGACCTATGCGTTTTCGTGGATGATTACCCGGATGCTTACCCGCAAGGTGAAAACCATCGATATGGTAGAAGCGCTTAAGAGCGTTGAGTAAAGAAATCAAGGAGGAAAGAACCATGAAAAAGATGATTGTGCTGCTGCTTTGCCTGGCTTTGGCGCTGCCCTGCGCCGCCGCGGCGGAGGAAACCGCGCCCGGCATCACGGCCAACGGCGTGGTGGAAAGCCAGAACGTGTATGAAATTACCGCGCCCTATTCCGGCGTGCTTATGCCCTTTGACGTGGAAAGCGGCGACCGGGTGGAGGCTGGCGAGCTCCTTTTTACCCTGGATACCGTTAAGGTATACGCCCCGGCTGCGGGTACGGTACAGGCCGTTTTTGCCGAAGAGGGCGACCTGTGCGAGGACGCCATCAGCCTGTATGGGATGATCGCCTGCATTGAAAAAAGCCTGCCGCAAACCATCCAGGCCAGCACGTACGGCGCGTATAACGATGAGGAGAACCGCCTGATCCATGTGGGCGAAACCGTGTACTTCCAGCAAAGCAACGATAAGGATAACGAAGGCGAGGGCCGCGTGACCTATGTGAGCGGCAGCGATTACACGGTGGAAATGACCAAGGGCGATTTTGAAAACGGGGATAGCGTAAAGCTGTATCGCGATGAAAAGATGGGCACCAAAACCTGCATTGGCACCGGCAAGGTGGAACGCGCGGCCGACGTAACCGTGGCGGGCAGCGGGCGCGTGCTGCGCTGCGCCGTAAAGGAGGGCCAGCGCGTTGCCAAAGGCCAGCTGCTTTTTGAGCTGGCCGCGCAGGATGCAGAGGCCGGCGCGAACGCGGAGGTAGACGCTCCTGAAACGGGCGCGCTTGAGCTGAACCAGACCTATGGAGGCCAGCAGGTTTATAAGGGCATGGTGCTGGCGAAGGTGCACGGCCTGGAAGCGATGAACGTGGTGGCCGAGGTGGACGAGATGGATTTGGACCGCGTGCACGTGGGCGACAGCCTGACCATCGTATTTGACCGCTATCCCAGCGAGCAGGTGAGCGGTACCGTAACGCAGATTTCCCGCATAGGCGTGCCCAAGCAGAACGCCACCTATTACGATGTGACCATCGCCTATGCCAGTAGCCTGGAAACCTTGCCCGGCATGAACGCGACCGTATGGCTGCCCGCGCAGCAGTAATGGAGGGGCATCCATGGCAACCGCATTTACCCCGCGCGAGCGCGAACGCATTGACGAGGCCCTGAAGGATGCGGCGCTGCGCCACGCCGCCACAGTGGGTATGCGTCGCACCACGGTAGACGAGCTGGCGCGCGAGGCGGGCATCAGCAAGGGTGCGTTTTATAGCTTTTACCAAAGCAAGGAGCACCTGTTTTTGAGCATGCTGGACCGTTTGCACAACGAAATGTCCAAGCAGGCCGAGCAGATATTGCGGCAACGGGTGGATCTTCCCATGCGCGAGCGCACGATGCTGGCGTTTTATGAGGTCTGCCTGATGATGCAGCGAAGCAACCTTATGGCGTTTTACCGCGACGAGGCGCCCCTGCTTTTGCGCCGGCTGCCGGAGGAGCTTTTGCGGGAGCACTATGTAAGCCAGCAGGAAATGGTGAAACAGCTGATTTTGAAGGCGCAGGTAAAGCTTGCCGCCAGCCTGGAAACCACCTGCGACATGCTGCGCATGCTAATGATGTCCCTGGCCTTCAAGGGGGACGTGGGCAGCGGCTTTGACGAGGCCCTGCGCCTGCTTATTGAGGGCGCGTGCGACCGCGTATTGCAGTAGGCGGTTAAGCGACCCTGCGGCCCCTTTGAGGGCCGCGGCGCGCTTAACGGGCGTTTTGCCGGATGTGGAAAAGAAAATGCGCCAGGCGGCGGAACAAAAGGGCTGCCTGGCCATGTGCCTGTGGGGAGCGCGAGCGCTTGACGCCGCGCTTTTTTTCTGTTGTCGCGTTCCTTCTCCAAGGCCACGGCTCTCACGGTGCGGCCTATAATCATAAAAGGCCGTTCCTTCTGTAAAAACGCATCGTTTGCTGGCGGGTATGCCCTACGCCCATTTTGTGAGAGGGCGCGCCCTTCGACGGCGGTGAAGCGCATATTTGACATCATCTGCCATACATGGTAAAATAACAGCAGATTTTGCAAATAAGGATGTAAAAGATGCCTATCGGAGAACTGTCCAAGGCTTTATTGTGGCTTCCTGGGAAAACGTCCCAAACGCAGGCGGACGGGTGGCTTCCGGCATGGCGGCATATGCTGGATACAGCGCAGACGATGCGGCTTTTGATGATGAAGTGGGTTCCAGAGGCGGTAAAGAGCCGCCTGGGCGCGGGCCTCCCGGAAGGCGAGGCGGAGCGCGTGGCGGAATTCGCGGCCATGGTTCACGACATTGGCAAGCTGACCCCGGTGTTTTCGTCAAAATTGCTCCCCATGCTGCCGGAGGTGCGAAACGAGCTATGTGCGGCGGGCCTTTCCGTGCCCGCGTATACGCGCTTTTCCGATCCCCAAAAAACGCCGCATGCGTTGGCGGGGGCCGCCTTTTTGCATTTGCAGCATTGCCCTGCCGCGATCGTAGCCGCGGTGGGGGCGCATCACGGCAAACCCATCTCGAAAGATGACGCTTGGCTGTTCCGCGAGTCGTACCCATATCCGCTCCACTATTTTGGCCTAAGCGGGCAAAGCAGCCCGGAGGGCGCGCTGTGGCATCAGGTTCGCAGGGAATGGCTTGCGAAAGCGCTGAAGCATTGCGGCTATGCATCGGTGGAGGAAGTGCCCATGCTGGGCAAAGCGGCGCAGATGCTGTTGACCGGCCTGCTGATTGTAGCCGATTGGATCGCCAGCAACCCAGAATACTTTCCCTACATCATGCCATGGGAAAAGCCGGTGCTGACGTGGGATGAGCAACGCGCCCAAACGGCCCTGGAGCGTTGGAACCCGCCCACGCGATGGCTGCCGGACGCCTTTTCCATGGACGGCGCTATGTTTTTGGAGCGGTTCGCGTTTCCGCCTAACGCCGTTCAGCGGGCGGCGATTAGCGCCGCATCCACCGCCGTAAATCCCGGCATCTTTATTTTGGAGGCCCAGATGGGCGTGGGCAAAACCGAGGCCGCGCTTGGCGCGGTGGAGGTGCTTTCCGCCAGGCGCGGGAAGGGCGGCATGTTCTTTGGCCTGCCAACCCAGGCCACGGCTAACGGCATCTTCCCGCGTTTGAAAAAGTGGGCCGAGGGCCAGTCCCAGGAGTGCGTCAACGCCATTCAGCTGGCCCATGGCATGGCCAATTTAAACGAGGCGTATACCGCGCTGTTTGAGGGCGACGCGGCCGTTGATGATGAGGAAGAACCCACGGGCCTTATGGTGCACCGCTGGTTTAACGGGCGCAAGAAGGCGCTTTTGGCGGATTTTGTGATCGGCACGGTGGATCAGCTATTGATGGCGTCGCTCAAGCAAAAGCATGTGATGCTGCGCCATCTGGGGTTGGCGGGCAAGACGGTGGTTATTGACGAATGCCACGCGTATGACGCCTATATGAGCGTATACCTTGAAAACGCCCTGATGTGGCTGGGCGCTTACCAAACGCCGGTGATTCTGCTATCCGCCACGCTGCCGGCCGCGCGGCGGAGGGCCTTGGTGGAGGCCTATCTGGGGCGCAGGCTTTCGCCTGCGGATGGAAATTGGCAAACCAGCCGGGAGTATCCGCTGCTGACATGGACGGACGGGGACAGCGTTCACAGCACAAAAATCCAGGACGGAGCGGAAAAGCGCGCCATCCATGTGGACAGGCTGTTTAGCCCCGATGAGAGGGAGGACGGCGCGCTGGCGGCCGCCTATTTGGAAAAAAGCCTGGCGCAGGGCGGCTGCGCGGCGGTGATTGTAAACACGGTAAAGCGCGCCCAGCACATGGCGGAAAGCCTGCGCCAGCGCATGCCGGAGGCGCAAATCCTGCTTGTGCACGCGCAGTACCTGATGGAGGATCGCGCGGCGTGGGAGAAGAAGCTGATGGCGCGAACCGGCAAGGCCTCCGCGCCGGAGGACAGGGACGGCCTGATTGTGGTGGGCACGCAGGTGCTGGAGCAATCCCTAGATATTGATGTGGATGTGATGATAACCGACCTGTGCCCGATGGATTTGCTGCTTCAGCGCGTGGGCAGGCTGCACCGCCACCGGCGGGAACGGCCCGCCCCCGTGAGGGAGGCCCGCTGCGCGGTGCTGCTTCCGGCGGACGGCAAGCTGGAGGGCGGGGCAGAGGCTGTATACGGGCAATGGCTTTTGCTGCGCACGTTGCGCTTTTTGCCGGACGCGATTACCCTGCCTAACAGCATTCCCGCCCTGGTGCAGGCCGCCTATGCCGAGCCGGAGGATTTGCCGCCGGACGGCGCGGAGGCAATGGCCTACCATGCGCATTGCGAGCGCATGAAGGACAAGCGGGAGCGCGCCAGGGCGTTTTGCCTTCAAGCCCCCAAGGAGGATCCCAAGCGCCCGCAGCGCAACACCCTTAACGGCTTGTTGGACCAGGGCGCGCAGGACGACGAGCGCCATGGAGAGGCGGCTGTGCGCGACGGCGAGCCCTCCGTGGAGGTGCTTGTGATGCAGCGGCACAGCGACGGCCGCATCGGCTTTGTGCCCTGGCATGAGGATGGCCGCATTGTTTCCAGGGATTACGCGCCCTCGCGGGAGGAGGCGATGCGCATTGCGCGCCAGCGCATCCGCCTGCCCCGCGCCGTGGCCGGCGGCTTTGAGAAAGCCATTGGACAAACCATCCGGGCCCTGGAGGACATAACCCGCCGCAATGTGCCGGAGTGGCAGCAGGACAGCCTGCTAAAGGGCGAATTGTTCCTGCTGCTTGATGAAAATTGCCAGGCGCAGCTAAGGGGCTACCGGCTTGCGTACCATCCGCACGAGGGGCTTACCTATTGGAAGGAGGATTGCGATGGCTGACCGGGAATTCAACCTGCTTCATGAACCATGGATACGCGCGATGCGGCCGGATAGCTCCGTGGAGGAGCTATCGCTTACGGATGCGCTGCTCCGCGCCCATGAATATGGAAGCCTGGCGGGAGAGCTGCCCACGCAGGATATAGCGGTGCTGCGGCTGATGCTGGCGGTGCTGCACGCCGTATTCCACCGCGTGGACGAGGACGGCAACGAAGCCCCGCTGGAAGACGATGTCATGGCCCTTGACCGTTGGGAGGCGCTATGGCGGATGGGGCGCGTGCCCGCGGCGCCGGTTTGCGATTATTTGAACCGCTATGAGGACCGCTTTTGGCTGTTTCATCCCGAAAGGCCGTTTTATCAGGCCGTTTCCGCGATCCAGGGCTCTGGCTACGGCGCGGAAAAGCTGAACGGGGCGATCAATGAAAGCGGGAACAAGCCCAGGCTGTTTGCCTCAAGGGCGGGGGAGGCCAAGAAACGCCTGACATACGCCGAGGCCGCCCGATGGCTGTTCCAGCTGAACGGCTTTGACGACGCGGGACTGAAAAAGAAGATACGCACGGACGCGGACCTGCCAAGCTTTAAAACGGGCTGGCTGGGGCAGCTGGGCTTGATAGCTGCAAACGGCAGGAACCTGTTTGAAACGCTGATGCTGAACCTTGTTTTGCTGGACAAAAGCGATGCGCCTTGGGACGCCGCCTCGCCCGAATGGGAAAAGCCTGCGCCCGACCTGCGCGACCGCGTTTGGATTGCCGCACCCCACGACCAGGCCGCGCTTTTGACCCTGCAATCCAGAAGAACGCTGTTGCTGCGCGAAAACGGATACGTTGTGGGCTACCATGTGCTAAGCGGCGAGCAGTTTTCGCCGGAGAACGCGTTTTCGGAGCAGATGACGTTGTGGCGGAAAACCAAGGAAGGAAAATACCTGCCGCGCAAGCACAGCCTTGATAAGGCGCTGTGGCGGGAGATGGCCGCGCTTTTTACGCTGGAGGATAAGGATTGCAGGCCGGGCGTCGTTCGGTGGAATCAACAGGTATTGGGGGAATGCGGGCGCGTTTTGCCCGCCGGGTACAGGATCCGGTATCAGGCGGCGTCGGTTTGGTACAGCGGCGGAAGCATCCCTAGCGCCCTGGACGAGGTTTATGCCGATGAACTGTCCTTCCATATGAACCTCCTCAGCCATTTGGGCGACGGATGGATTTCCAAAATGAATGACGAAGTGGAGCGAGTGGAACGCCTGGCGCAGGCGGTGGGCTTTCTGGCGGATACCATATGCAAGGCCGCGGGCGGCAGCGGAAGCGGCGGCCGTGACCGGGCGTGCGAGCAGTTCTTCTACCGCGTGGACGAGCCCTTCCGGCGCTGGCTTATGACGCTGGACGCAGACCAAACCGATGTGGAACAGAACGAGCGTCAATGCGTATGGCGGCGGGAAGCGGGGCGCATCGCCCGGGAGCTGGGCCGGGAATGGGTGGAGCGGGCCGGGACAGCGGCCTTTGCGGGCAGAGCGGTCAAGGTAAAGGAAGGAGCAAAGGAAAAGGCGTACTTTTACTCCGCGCCGGATGCGTATGACCGGTTTCTGAAGCGAGTGAAAAAGATACTGGGAGGAGGGAATGCGAATGGAGAGCCGTAAGGCGCAGGTTGGCGCTTATACCGCAGGGCGCATAGAAGCGCTGCTGCGCGAACGCGACGGCGGCGCGGGCAAGGCGGCCCTGGCGGAGCTAAGGCGCGGTGTTGGACATGTGCCGGGAGAGCTGCCAAAGCTGTGGGGCCAGTTCCTGATGGATTTGCCCGAGGAAATGCTAAGCCCAACCGGCGAGCCAAGCCGCGAGGAATGGGCGGTTTACGCCGCGCTTACGCTGTGGGCTATGCACCAGCAGGGTAAGGAGGGCAGCATGCACTGCAAGGGCGTATCCCTGGGCGAGGCGGCGGGCGGCCTGCTGGAAAGCCAGGACGACATGGAACGCGTTTGGCGCAGGCTGAACGTGGTTGCGCAGGCGGAGGACATGCCCGCCCTGGCGTATCATTTGCGAAGCCTTGTGCAGCTGCTCAAGGCGTCGGACATCGCTATGGACTACGCTGGGTTGTCGCAAGACCTGTATGATTTCCAGCGGCCGGAAACCGTTAATCAGGTGCGGCTGCGCTGGGGACAGAAGTTTTTCCATGCCGCGCACAAGCGCTTTGCTGCCAATGACGATTCCGAGGCCAAGGGCAAGAAGGAGGAATAACAGGATGAAAACGAATGAACGGCTGTATATTGATTTCCATGTGCTGCAAACGGTGCCGCCCAGCTGCGTGAACCGCGACGATACCGGCGCGCCCAAAACGGCGGTTTATGGCGGCGCCACGCGCGCGCGGGTATCCAGCCAGGCGTGGAAGCGCGCCATCCGTATGATGTTTACCGAAAGGCTGCCCGAGGAGCAAGTGGGCAAGCGCACAAAGAACGTGCTGGGCCTGCTGGCAGAAACCATTGCGGCGCGGGATGCGTCCGTAAACGCGGAAAAGCTGGCCAGGGATACGCTCAAGGATGCCGGGCTTACCGGCAAAGGAAAAGATGAGGACAAGACGAGCGCGCTTTTCTTCATTAGCCGGGCCCAGCTGGACGCGCTGGCCGGGCTTGCGATTGCGGGCGAAAAGGACAAGGAAAAGCTAAAGGCGGCCCTGAATGCCGCCCCGGCGCTGGACATAGCGCTGTTTGGCCGCATGGTGGCCAGCGACCCGGAGCTGAACATGGATGCGGCCTGTCAGGTGGCGCACGCCATCTCCACGCATACCGTCCATAATGAGTATGATTATTTTACAGCCGTGGACGACTGCGCCCCGCAGGACAACGCGGGCGCAGGGCACTTGGGAACGGTGGAATATAATTCGGCCACGCTGTACCGCTATGCCACAATCAATATCGGGGAGCTGCGGGAAAAGGGGCTGGGCATGGATATACCATCCGCCGTGCGCGTATTTGCCGACGCCTTTATCCATGCCATGCCTACGGGCAAGCAGAATACCTTTGCCAACCGCACCATGCCGGATTTTGTGTATGCCGCCCTCCGTACCGATCAGCCGGTGAACCTGGCGGGCGCGTTTGAACAGCCCATTCCCGCCAGCCAGGAGGGCTATGCGCGCCGCTCCGTTGAGCGCCTGACGGCTTACGCGGGCCGCGTATACGAAAGCTTTGCCGAAGCGCCCGCCGCGGCCTATGCAGCGTCCATGGTAGAAATGGATAGCGGGTTTGCCGCTGTTATGCCCGTGGCAAAGCTGCTGGACGCGTTGGAGCGGGATGTGGCGGCCCGCCTGCGCGATGACGAGGTGATGTAAATGAGCACGCTGCTGCTCAGGCTGGCCGCGCCGCTGCAGGCCTGGGGCATGGAATCCAAGTTTGACGCGCGCCAAACCTGGCGCGAACCCTCCAAAAGCGCTGTGCTTGGCCTGGTTGCGGGCGCTATGGGGATACGCCGGGACGATAAGGAAGGCCTTCGCAGGCTGGAGCAGGTAGCCTTTGGCGTGCGCGTGGAGCAGGAGGGAACGCTCCTTCGGGATTATCACACGGTGAAAAGCTATAAAACCCGCGGCGCGGCCTTGCATAACAAAGTGGACAGGGCGTATCAAACAAAACGCTATTATCTGTGCGACGCGGTATTCCTTGCCGCGCTCGAGGCCGAGGAGCCGCTTCTGCGCGAGATTGACGAGGCGCTGCGCCATCCCGCCTTCCCGTTGTACCTGGGGCGGCGCTCCTGTCCGCCGGTGCCGCCCGTTTCCCTGGGCATACGCCCTACGCCTCTTCGGCAAGCGCTTCTGGAGGAGCCATGGCAGGCGTCCGCGCCGCATCAGCGGCAGTGGCGGCGGCTGAACCCGCATGAAACGGTGCGCCTGCGCTGGATGGCGGATGCGCAGCCCGGCGATAGGAATACGGGCGTGCGGCGGGATATCCCCCTTTCCTACGACCCAGCCAGGCGGGAATACGCTTTCCGCAAGGCGGCCGAGGGATATGCCGAACTTGGAGGCGGCCTGGAAGGCACAACCCATGACGCTATGGCGGAGGTGGAAGCATGTACATAAGCCGATTGCGCCTTGACCCGCAAAACCGTCAGACCATGCGCGCCATGGCGGAGCCAAAGCTGTTTCATGGGGCGATTGAGCGGGGCTTTACGGGGCCGCGTCAACGGAACCTGTGGCGCGTAGACCGCCTGGGAGAGGCGTACTATTTGCTGGTCGTAAGCCCGGACAAGCCGGATTTTTCTGCGGCGGCGGCCCAGTTTGGCTATCCGGGCGCGGAGGACGCGTGGGAAACGAAGGATTATATGCCGCTGCTCAATCGGGTTGAAAACGGTTCGCGCTGGCATTTCAGGCTGACGGCAAACCCGGTCCGGCACAGCGCTGGCAATGCGCAGGCGGGCGCTCGCGGAAAGGTGCTGGCCCATGTCACCCCTGAACAGCAGCAGCGTTGGCTGATGGAAAAAGCGCCTGCTTACGGCTTCTCTTTGGCGGAGGGTGCGTTTTTGGCGGTGAACAGCCGGTGGATACGGTTCTGCAAGCCCGGCATTGCGAGCCATACCGTATCCCTGCAGGCGGCAACCTTTGAAGGGACGCTTACAGTAACGGACGCAGAGCGGTTTCGCCAAACGCTGACCGCGGGAATTGGGCGCGGCAAGGCATATGGACTGGGATTGCTGACGATTGTGAGGTAGGGAGGTGCAGCCGTGAAGGATGTGCCGGGGATGGCCCGCCCAGAATTGACGCTGCTGCCGCAGATTCAGGATCGCATGACGTTTCTGTACCTGGAGCGCTGCCAGCTAAACCGGGACGACAGCGCTATAACCGTGCGTGACGAGGCGGGAACGGTGTACGTCCCGGCCGCTGCGATTTCGGTACTGCTGCTTGGCCCAGGCACAGCCGTTACGCACCGCGCCATGGAATTGATCGGGGATGCGGGCGTGATCGTCATCTGGGTTGGCGAACGGGGCGTGCGGTATTATGCAGGCGGACGCCCGCTTACGCACCATGCGCAAATGCTGATACGGCAGGCGCAGCTGGTGAGCAACACCCGGGAGCATATCAAAGTGGTGCGTCAAATGTACCAGATGCGGTTTCCGGAGGAGGATGTATCCCGTTTGACGATGCAGCAGCTTCGGGGACGGGAAGGCAGCCGCGTGCGGCAGGCCTATCGCCTGGCGGCGAAGCAATGGAATATGCCCTGGAACGGCCGCCAATACAGGCCCGGGGATTTTGATGCGGGCACCCCGGTAAACCAAGCGCTGACGGCGGGCAACATGTGCCTGTATGGGCTGGCGCATGCGGTGATTTTTGCGTTGGGCTGTTCCCCGGGACTGGGCTTTGTGCATGTTGGGCATGAGAATTCCTTTGTATATGATATTGCGGATCTCTACAAGGCGGAAATTGTCATCCCGCTCGCGTTCGAGCTTGCGTCCCAAATGCCGGAGGACCTGCCGGGCGAGATGCGCCGCCGCACACGCGACAGCATGGCCTCCGCGCACATCCTGGAACGCATGGTGCATGACATTCGGGCCCTGCTGCTGCCCGAAGCGCCGCCCTCCCAGGAGGACGATGTGCTTTTGTGGGATGGCGCGCGGCAGATGGTCAGCGGCGGCGTTGCTTATGGGCGGGAAGGGGATGAGCCGTCATGACGGTTGTGATTTTGACGGATTGCCCGCCTAAGCTGCGCGGAGATTTGACCAAATGGATGCTGGAAATTAATACGGGCGTGTATGTGGGGCGTGTGAGCGCCAGGGTGCGCGACCAGCTATGGGAGCGCATTTGCGCCAATGTGAAGGCTGGGCGGGCCACGATGGTTTTTCGCGCCGGCAACGAGCAGCGCATGGATTTTCGCGTTCACAACACAACCTGGCAGCCGGTTGACTTTGACGGGCTGAAGCTGATGCGGCGGCCCCTGCCGCCCACGACCGCCGGGGCGGCCGTGCCGTTTCTGCCGGAAGGTTTTAGCAAAGCGGCGCAGCAGCAGAAGGCGCGCCGGATAGCGGCGGCCCGGCAGAGGGAAAGCGGCGGCCGGTACGTGGTGGTAGATGTGGAAACAACCGGCCTCAATCCAGAAACGGATGAGATCATTGAAGTGGCCGCGCTTCGCATCGAGAACGGCCAGCCCACGGCGCAGTTTCAGCGCTATGTTGCCATCAGCCGTTCCCTGCCGGACGGGATTGCGGGGCTAACGGGCATTTCGGCCGGCACGCTGCGGGAGCAGGGGCTTCCCCTGACGCAGGCCATGCAAGGAATTTTGACGTTTCTGGGCAACGCGCCGCTTGTGTGCCATAACGCGGCGTTTGACCAAGCCTTTTTGCTGGCGGCATGCCAAAAATGCGGGCTGCCGCCCCTGACGAACCGAATACATGACACGTTGACCCTTGCCCGGCGGAGGGTAAGAGGCGTGACGGATTACAAGCTGGGTACGCTTGCAAGGCACTTTGGCATTGTGCAGGGGCAAGGGCACAGGGCGCTGGCAGACTGCTATACGACTTATGGGCTCTATGCCAAACTCAATGCCAAACTCAATGAAATTTGATTCCCGGCGGTTGGAAGGTGTTGATTTAGCGGGGCTTTTTTAACCTTTTCCCCGCGTGCGCGGGGGTGAGCCTGAAAAAGGGTGAGCAGACTATGAGGTACTACACTTTTCCCCGCGTGCGCGGGGGTGAGCCCCGCTTTGCCGCTCCAACGATTCTTTCAATCTGCTTTTCCCCGCGTGCGCGGGGGTGAGCCTCAGCATCTTGCGATGGAAATGTGGGAAGATCGCTTTTCCCCGCGTGCGCGGGGGTGAGCCCCGCCTGGCGTTTTAGCAATTCCGCGAATGACGCTTTTCCCCGCGTGCGCGGGGGTGAGCCCTCGATGACAGTTTGAAAGCCTTCAGTAGCTTCCTTTTCCCCGCGTGCGCGGGGGTGAGCCCGGGGTAGTCCATGCGTTCAAGCCCATAATTGCCTTTTCCCCGCGTGCGCGGGGGTGAGCCTGATTAGGGGCATCCATAAGCGTACCTATGACTCTTTTCCCCGCGTGCGCGGGGGTGAGCCCCCTGAATGATAACCTGCTTGTCACCATCCCGGCTTTTCCCCGCGTGCGCGGGGGTGAGCCCACGACGATGCTGCAGGGCTTTAACGGCACAAACTTTTCCCCGCGTGCGCGGGGGTGAGCCCCATATCCCGAAAGCGCCTGCACCCAAGCAAAACTTTTCCCCGCGTGCGCGGGGGTGAGCCTTGATTGAGCCACGGCGCGGATACATAAAAACCCTTTTCCCCGCGTGCGCGGGGGTGAGCCCCTGTTTGGAATTTTCTTCCCAACGCGCCCGAACTTTTCCCCGCGTGCGCGGGGGTGAGCCCGACTAATTCAAAATGGCCATGAGGCCATGCTGCTTTTCCCCGCGTGCGCGGGGGTGAGCCCTTCAATCTTTCCAAGCGTCACGATCAAGTTTCCTTTTCCCCGCGTGCGCGGGGGTGAGCCTACCTGATTCGTGTGGGCGTTGAGGGCTTGAAACTTTTCCCCGCGTGTGCGGGGGTGAGCCTGTTTGCCTTGTCATTCAGCCACTTTTCCGCATCCTTTTCCCCGCGTGTGCGGGGGTGAGCCCTAAGGCCTGGCTTCCAGCTCCAGCGCCAGCGGCTTTTCCCCGCGTGTGCGGGGGTGAGCCCAAACTGACGACGTACAGGATTGAGCGCTTGGACTTTTCCCCGCGTGTGCGGGGGTGAGCCCGCAAGCGGAATCAAGGCTAGCAAGCGCAACTACTTTTCCCCGCGTGTGCGGGGGTGAGCCTTTCTCTGGACGGGGAAAAGGAGTTTAAGTCGGCTTTTCCCCGCGTGTGCGGGGGTGAGCCCAAGAGCAGGCTTACGATAGCGGATGCAGAGTGCTTTTCCCCGCGTGTGCGGGGGGTGAGCCTACTGGCGGCGGAGGTGGCGGCGGTGAAAGCGGCTTTTCCCCGCATGTGCGGGGGTGAGAATTCCGTGCGAATCATCAAGTACGGCCACAGATAACTTTTCCCCGCATGTGCGGGGGTGAGAAAGGTGTGATGAAAAGTGAGATACAACGGTGTGGCTTTTCCCCGCATGTGCGGGGGTGAGCCCCGGCAGCGCATCACGCTCTCCTTGGCAAGCGTCTTTTCCCCGCATGTGCGGGGGGGTGAGCCTCATCCACGGATGTGCATTACGACGACGAACTGTACGCGCAGATCAAAAACGTGAGCGGCGAGGATGTGGGAATTCGCATGGGCGAGGTGCCGCTTAAGCGAATGGCCGAGCCGGGCCTTGGCGAGTACAACGAGGAAATCCAGGCGCTGGAGGCCGACTTTAACATTTCCGGTAAGGAGTACGCCTTGCGCTGCGTGGTGGATACGTTGGACAACCTGGCATTCTACTTCAACTACCACGTATTCCGGCTGACGCTTTGACAGCTTTGCCACCGGGCATTGACCGGCAAAGGGCAGGCGTATTACGCCTGCCCTCAGGCCGTCGAAAAAGCTCGCCTGCGGCGATCTTTTCCGACGAGGATTGCGCCGTTCGCCTACTCGCTTCGCTCGCCGGGCGGCGAACGGCGTAAGGAAACCTTGCTACGCAAGGCTTCCGGCCCCACCGCGCATGTCGCTGGGGTCGGATTACACTTGGAAGGCTGCAGCCCTCCAAGCCTCCCCATGGGGTTTATCGACAGGCAAAGGGCAGGCGTATTACGCCTGCCCTTTGCGATGGAGATTGCATGAAGACTGGCAAAAGCGGGCCGAAAAAGATATGGATGCCGCACAGGATATGGCTACTGCACGGCTTACCCGCCTGGGGCGCGCCTACCGGCAGGCCGAGGAAGATCTAACCCGAGAGGTGGAAAGCCTCATTGGGCGGTACGCAGTGCGCATGGGGCTTAGCCAGGAGGATGCCGAACGGTTCCTGTGCGAGCCCGTCGACGAGGACAGCCACGCCTATGGCTGCCGTGTGACGCGGACGGAGGCGCTAAAGGCGGCGGCACGGGAGCAGGCGGAAAAGCCGGGGCGCAGCCTGCGCGGCGAGATGGACGCGCAATGGGCCGCCTCGGGCCTCGAAAGCGCCCAACGGGCCGGGAAGCTGGCGGCGGAGCTTGGCTTTATATCCCCCAACATAGGCGGGGTTACACGGTCGCTGAATATGCATTGGAGCGGGACGAACTATTCCCGCCGCATATGGGCGAACACGCAGGAGCTGGCCGATACGCTGGACAAGGAGATAACGGCGGCGCTGATGAGCGGCAAAACCAACGCCGCCATTGCCCAGACGATTGCGGAGCGCTTCAACGTATCCTTCCGGCAGGCAGAAAGGCTGGTACGTGCGGAAACCAGCCGCGTGGAAAACCAGGCCGCGATAACCCGATACGCGGAGGCCTGATGCGTGGAAATCGAGATTTTGACCGCTGATGACGGCCGCGCATACTCTGTGTGCGCGGGACGCAACGGGTGTAGATGGCGAAAGCGAGGGCGGGGTAGAACGGGCCCTCGATGTATCCCTGGTGCCGGTGTGCGGTGCTGCGGATGTTGGAAAACATTGAAGATTTTCGGAAAGTTGATATAATTGAATTGTCAGATACTCACATTAAAAAGAGGCGGTTGGAGTGCATGTGAGATATTTAGGAAATACGGAGTCGCTCATGCTCACGCATGGAAAGATCTATCCTGTTGTTTCTGTTGAACGCGGGTGGTACCGCATCGTAGACGATTCCGGCGACGATTATTTATATCCTGCGTGTTGCTTTGAGGTTGTTTAACAACGAAGTTTCCCCGCGCGTGCGGGGGTGAGCCCTACAACAGCGCTTCCAACGCTAACGGTGTGCGCGCTTCCCTGCATGCGCGGGGGTGAGCCCTGCGGCGCAGGCTGCAAATACAGCCGGAACTACTTTTCCCCGCACGTGCGGGGATGAACCCAACCCACGCGCCAACGCCAACGCGAACTACGGCTTTTCCCCGCATGCGCGGGGCTTGTTCCCTCCCTGCGCCGCGCAAAACCTGTCTATGCCTGGATTGGCCGTTCCCTTATCCAGGCTGTGTCCAGCCGGGCAAAAACTCGCAGAAACCCCTTTGCGCGCGGGGAGGGCGGGGTATGGCAGGCTTGGGCGGGCCTCCGTTTTGAAGCCGCTTTGCGGCTTAACAGGCGGAGAAACCCAAAGGCGCTGCCATCCCCCCGGCGCGTCCTTATTTCTTATTGAGCCTGGCCTTAACGCTTTCGTCGCGCTCCGCTAGGCGGATCTTCTTCCGCTCCCATCTTTCCGGGCCGCCGCTGGCTTCCCATAGCTCCTGGCTGGTCTTTTCCCAGCAGTCCGCCGCGTGTTTGCACTTCGCGCACAATTCGTGCACGTCCTCGGGATTTTGCAGGTCGGTGGAGTGCGCGCCGCTGCGGTCTACCATTTCCGCTAGCTTGCCTTGGTTATCCAAAAGCGGGCAGGGACGCAGCATATTGTCGTTGAAGGGCTGGTTGTTGTGATAGGCCATGAATAACGGGCTTTGATAGGCCTCCAGCAACGTTTTTTCACGAATGTTGGAATCGCTGTAATGGATGAAGGCGCAGGGCTCGATATCGCCGCCTGCGTTGATGTGCAGGTAGCGCCGCCCTCCGGCAATGCAACCGTCGGCATATTCGCCGTCGTTCCAGAAATCCATGGTGAAGATGGGCTTGGTATCGCGGAAGGCGCGCACCTGGCGGTACATGAAGGCGCGCTGCTCGGCCGTAACCATCAAGTCGGGCACGGCGTCCTTGCCCACGGGCATGTAGGTAAACAGCCACATGAACTTCGCGCCCAATTCAATCATCCTGTCGAAATAGGCTTCGCTGCCAATCACGTCCGTGTTTTTGCTGGTGTAGCAGCAGGAAATGCCGAAGGGCAGCCGCTTGCGCTTAAGCAGCTCCATGGCGGCCACAACCTTCTGATAGGTGCCCGCGCCGCGCCGGAAGTCGGTCGCTTCCTCAAACCCCTCTACGCTGATGGCGGGAACAAAGTTTTTTACCCGCAGCATCTCATCCGCGAAGGCCTCGTCAATCAAAGTGCCGTTGGTAAAGGCCAAAAACGCGCAGTCCGGGTGCCGCTGGCATAGGGTGAGGATGTCCTGCTTGCGTACCATGGGTTCGCCGCCGCTGAAAATGATGAAATAGGTGCCCAGCTCCTTGGCCTGGCGAACCACGCTGTCCATTTCATCCAGCGTTAGGTTGAGCTTGTTGCCGTATTCCGCCGCCCAGCAGCCGGTGCAGTGCAGGTTGCAGGCGGAGGTGGGGTCCATCAGGATGGCCCAGGGAATGTTGCAATGATAGCGGGCGCTGTTTTCAAACTGGCGCGGAGAGCCGATCATGCAGCCGTTGATAACAAAGTTCTCAAACAGGCGGGCGCGAACGCCGTCGTCAATATCCGTGTACACGCTCTTGATCAGCCGATACCAGTTGCTGCTGGGATCGGTGATGACCTGCTTGATCATTGTAACCTCGTTGGTTACGCCGCCTCCCTTGTCGTGCGCCAGCAGCCAATCGCACACTTTTAGGCCGTTGTTTTCAAAATCCTTGTTGACGTAGTTTAATACCTGCTTTACGCCAAAAGCCTTCACGCTTTCCGACAGGTTTTTTGCCATGGTGCCTTCCGCTCCTTTTCGATATCCTCATGGTTTTTGCGGCCAGCCGCAAATGAAAAAAAGTACACAATAACCATAGGGGTTTCCCACGGGGAAAGCAACGGAGAAAAGCCCGCGTTTCCGCGATTTTAGGACATATGGCGGGAATTCGGCAAAATTTGCGCAAATTCGTTATTTTATTAGAAAATCCGACGCAAGGCGGATTCCTTGACTTCAAAATCGCAAATCCCTATAATGACAGATGAGAGAAGACGTTTCAGAATACATGCCTAAGCTTTTCCTGGGCCCGGGCAGACGGTTGCAGCCACGGGCGAAGGGCAAGGGAGCGCCCGCTTCACCGAAGGGAGATGATTTGATGGCGAACTATACAAAAAAAGCAATCCTGGCAACCTTTGAAAGCATGCTCAACGATATGCCGTTTGAAAAGATCACCGTTTCTGCGATTGTTGCCAAATGCGAAATCAGCTCCAATACGTTTTATTATCACTATCGGGATATCTACGGCCTGCTGGAAGCCTGGTTGGAGGGAAAAAAGAACGCATTGCTGGAAAACCAGCACTCCGATGATTTGTGGGAGGCGGAGGCGCTCAAAAAGCTGCTGCACATGATGCAGGATAACCAAAGCCTTGTCTATCACGTTTTCAATTCCGTTTCCCGCGAACGGCTGGAGCGGTATATCTTTGACCAGGTGGAAACGCTTTTTAGGCAGCTTGTCCATGAGCGGGCAAAGGCGTATTGCGTGCCGGAGAAAACGGAGCGGGATATTGCCAGCCTGTATTGCTATTCCATTCTTGGCTTTGTGATCAAGTTTATCTGGATACATATGAACGTTGATGTGGATGCGTCCGTTGACCGGATGATGGATAGCTTTACAGGCAGCTTTGATTACCTTATTCACAAAGCTGCGCAGACGGACGGCCATCCATTGGGATAAAAAACGGAAATTCCGCAAATTTTGATGAAAGAGGGCGGTTTCTCCTATTTTAGGAGAGGCCGCTCTTTTTCATCATTGCCGGGCGATGGGCGCTATGCTATCGTATTTGGTGAATCTGAAGCTGCGGCGCGCTATGCCGCGGGTTTATGAGCTCATAGGTAAGGATAGAACGGTCTGGGCTGGAGGTGCCATATGAAAACTCTGTTTACATCCGAATCAGTTACTTGCGGGCATCCGGATAAGGTATGCGACCAAATTGCGGATAGGCTTCTTGACGAAATGCTGCGCGCAGACCCCCAAACCCGCGCTGCCTGCGAGGTTACCTGCGCTACCAATCAGCTGCATATCTTTGGCGAGGTAACCACAAAGGCAAAAATCGACTATGAGGCCATCGCGCGGCAGGTTATCGCCGAAATTGGCTATACTGCGCCAGGGCGCGGCTTTGATGCGGATAGCTGCGCCATTCGCGTTGACCTGCACGAGCAGTCGCCGGACATAGCCATGGGCATTGACCGGCGTAACGATCAGGAACGGCTCAACAGCGGCGCGGGCGACCAGGGCATGATGTTTGGCTTTGCCTGCCGTGAAACGGATAGCCTGATGCCCCTGCCCATCGAGCTGGCGCACGCCCTTGCCAAACGCCTGGAGCAGACGCGCAGGACGGGCGAGCTGCCCTGCCTGCTTCCAGATGGCAAAACGCAGGTCACCGTGGAATACGAGGATGACAGGCCCAAGCGCATCGCCACGGTTGTGGTTTCCACCCAGCATCGGGAGGAGGCGGACATGGAAGCCCTGCGCAGGGAGGTTGCCACCCATGTTATCCTGCCAACGCTGCCCAAGGCGCTGATGGACGATAAGACGCAGCTGTTTATTAACCCTACCGGCCGGTTCGTCATTGGCGGCCCCGCAGGGGATTCGGGCCTGACGGGGCGCAAGCTGATTGTGGATACCTATGGCGGCTATGCGCGGCATGGCGGCGGCGCGCTTTCCGGCAAGGACGCGACGAAGGTGGACCGCAGCGGCGCCTACATGGCGCGCTATATGGCCAAAAACATTGTTGCGGCAGGGCTGGCGGACCGTTGCGAGGTGCAGCTTGGCTATTCCATAGGCCTGGCCGAGCCGGTTTCTGTGCGCATCGATGCCTTTGGCACCGAGAAAATCAGCCTGAAGCTGATACGCGACGCTGTGCTGCGCGAGGTGGATTTGCGCCCGGGCGCAATTATTCAGCGGTTTGGACTGACCGACCCGATTTTCTTTTCGGTTTCCTGCTACGGGCATTTTGGCGCAAACGCCAGCAAGCTGCCCTGGGAAAAGACGGATTTGGCGCTGTAACGGAAAAAGGAACGGTCAACCTGCCGTTCATCAGCGCATGGATTTGGCAAAATACGATTTTGCCGCGGCTTGGGCCGCCGCTGCATTTGCGGCGGCCCGCTTTGCCGGCTGCGGCCCCTACAAGTGAAAAGGAACCCGCCATGCCCGCTTAACAGGCGCGCGGCCTCGGCTCGTACAGGGCCAAAATTGTGCTTGACAAACCCATCCATCCGGTATATGATACGGATATAGGAACTGAAACGTTAAAGTAACCATATCCCAGCGAGAGGGAGTGCGTATATGAAGCGTGTGAGCATCAAGGATGTGGCAAGGGAGGCCGGCGTGTCGGCCAGCACGGTATCCTATGTGCTCAACTGCAATCCTTCCGAAACCATTAGCGCAGAAACCACCCAGCGGGTGCGGGAGGCCGCAAAGCGCCTGAACTACGTGCCCAACCTTAACGCGCGCAGCCTATCCAGCCGCCGCTCCAACCTGATTGGCGTGGTGATTCCGCAGACGGAGCCGGGCAAGGAATTCATGTTTTCCAACCCGTTTTACGGCGAGCTGCTAAGCGCCATTGAGTATACCGCCCGCACCAACGGCTATCACCTGCTGCTTTCCGGCACCAAGGAGGATCAAAGCTATCTGAATGTGGCGCAAAACCGCGGGTTGGACGGCGTTATCATCGTTGGCGCCTATCCCGGCAAAAACCTTGCGGAATTGCGGGGCATGAACGTGCCGGTCGTACTGGTGGATAGCTATGTCAAGGACGAAACCTTCCATACCGTGGGCAACGAGGATCGCCAGGGCGCGCGCATGGCTACGGAATACCTGCTTGCCAAGGGGCACCGCCGCATCGCGTTTGTGAGCGGCTCCATTCGGGAGCACGGCGTAAACAGCAAGCGCTACCAGGGGTATTTGGACGCGCTGCTCGCGGCGGGCATAGAGCCGTGCGAGCAGGCGCTGTATTCGGATACCGTTTCCTTTGAATACGGCGTGGAGGCTGCGAACGAGTTTGTGCGCCGGGGCAAAAAGCAAACCGCCGCGTTTGTTACCGCGGATGTGCTGGCCATGGGAATGGTGAAGGGGCTGATGCAGCGCGGCATGCGCATCCCGCAGGATTTATCCATTGTGGGCTTTGACAACGTTTATCTGGCGCAGATGTGCTATCCCTCCCTAACGACGGTGCGGCAGGATATCTCGCGCAAGGGCAGGGAAGCGGTGCGCATGGTTATTGAGGCGGCCGCTGGCAACGCGCGCAAGATGGAATGCATTTTGCCGCTGGAGCTGGTTGAGCGCGAATCCGTTATGGAATGGAGGGGCGGCGCATGCTGAAGCATTTGCCCGAGGGCCTTGTGCCGTTTGAGGATTGCGGCTTTGCGCGCCGCCCTTACGCGCCTTTGGCGGGCGAGGAAGTTGTTGTGGAGTGCCGCGTTGACGGGGAGGACGGGCAGCCCGTGCTGCTAGTTAGCGTGGATGGCGCGCCGGAACGGCCCGCTGCGGGCCGGTGGCTTGATAAGCGGCACATGCGGTTTGCGCTGGGCGCGTTTGCGTTGGGCGCGCGCGTGCGCTACCGCTTCCTTACAGCCTGCGGGGCAAGCCGCGCCTTTGCTTTTTCGCCGGAGGAGGAGCGCGTGCTTTCCAAGCCAAGGGCAATCCTGAAGGACGGCCATGCCCTGCACGCCGTTTTTGACGGCTTTGCGGTTACCTTTACGCAGCTGGACGGCGCTTTGCGGATGGAGGCCCATACGGGCCAGGTTTCCGGCGCGCAGTGCGCCTGCGCGCAATGGGAGCTTGCGGGAGGTTTTTTGCTGCGGCTGAGCAACTCCGTTCCTTTTTGCGAACTGAAACGTTTAAGTAACCCGGTTGCGCGAATCGAAAGCTATACTCTCCGCCTGTGTGGAAACGGACGGATTGCCCAGCTTGGCCTGAAGGGCCGGTTGGACGCGCGCTATATATGGGGCACAGGCGAGCGCTTTGACGCGGTAAACCAGCGCGGCCGCGGCAGCAATGGCCGGGTTGTTGAAAAATTTACCCGGCAGGGCGATCAAACCTATTTGCCCATTCCCTTTTTTATGACGGAAAACGGCCTTGGCTGGTTCCGCGATAGCTCGATTCCCGTGGAGATGCGCTTTGACGATGACTTTTCCATTACGCAGCGCACGGAGGGAACAACGCTTGCGTGCGACATGCTCTTTTTGGGGAAGCCAGGCGAGGCGCTAAGCCGCTTCGTGCGCCGAACGGGCCAGCCTGTGCTGCCGCCCGAATGGGCCTTTGGCGTGTGGATGAGCGCAAACGGCTGGAGCAATGACCGCGAGGTGGAGGCGCAGCTGGAAGCCATGGCCCGGTACCGCTATCCGGCGGACGTGATGGTACTGGAGGCTTGGAGCGACGAGCAAACCTTTTACCGCTGGAACGAGGATGGAAGCTGGCGGGAGCCTGCCGCCACCGTGCGGCGCATCCGGGAAAGCGGGCTGCATTTGGTGCTGTGGCAAATTCCCATTCTCAAGCATGAGTGGGATCGCGCGCCCAGCCAGGCGCTTATGGACGATACCGCCGAGGCGATTCAAAAGGGGTATTGTGTGAAAAACGCGGACGGCTCGCCCTACCGCATTACGGAGAACTGGTTTCACCATAGCCTTTTGCTGGACTTTACCAACCCAGAGGCGGTGAAATGGTGGTTTGACAAGCGCAAATACCTGCTGGATATGGGCGTGGAGGGCTTTAAGACAGATGGCGGAGAGTTCCTCTTTCCCAACGACGCGCAGCTTTTTGACGGCACAACGGGCCTTTCGGGGCATAACCGCTATCCGGGCGCGTACATAGGCGCGTATCAGACCTTTTTGCGCGAAAACGGCGTGGAGGGCGTAACCTTCAGCCGCGCGGACTGTACCGGCGCGCACGCCCGTCCCTTGCATTGGGCGGGCGATCAGCTAAGCGCCTGGCCGGAGCTGCGCGCGCAGCTAACGGCCGGTATCAGCGCAGGGCTATCGGGGGTATTGTTCTGGGGCTTTGATATTGGCGGCTTCGCGGGGGAGCTGCCCAGCGCGGAACTGTATCTGCGGGCGACGGCCATGGGCTGCTTCAGCCCCATCATGCAGTGGCATGCGGAGCCGCGCGGCGGCCAGTTCTACGCCACCCACGGGGATGGTTTCAACAACGACCGCAGCCCCTGGAATTTGGCAGAGAAGCTGCATGCGCCCGAAGTGCTGGCCATCGCCTCGGCCTATGCCCGGCTTCGCCAAACGCTTAAGCCCTACCTTATTCGGGAGGCGGAGCATTGCGTGCGGGCCTGCCGGCCCATGATGGCCCATCTGTGCCTGGACTTTCCGGAGGACGCCGGCGCGCTGGCCTGCCAGGATGAATATATGCTGGGCCGCGGGCTGCTGGTTGCGCCCATCGTGCGGGAGGGCCAGATGGAGCGCGAGGTATACCTGCCTGAGGGGCGGTGGAAGGGCTTTTTCACCCGCGAGGAGGTTCGGGGCGGCCAGGTGCTGCGCGTGCGCTGCCCGCTTGACCGCATTCCCGTATATGAAAGGATGGATATCCATGAGTGACGTGCGCGTCGCCCCCTGGCGCATTTCTCTGGAAGCGCCGGTTGACGGCTATTGCGAAAGCCTGTTTGCCCTGGGCAACGGCTATCTGGGCGTGCGCGGCTTTTCCTTGCAGCGCCCCAAGCGCCGGGCGTATGACCATGGCGTTTTCAGGGCCGGGCTGTTTGAGCCCGTCAAGCCCGGCATAACGGATATGGTGCAGCTGCCGGATGTGCTGGGCCTGCGCGTGATGGGCGAGGAACCGCGCGAGGTTTTTCAGGAGCTGGATATGCGCGCGGGCGTGCTAACGCACCGCTGGCGCGGAAAGAGCCTGGAGGTTGTAACGCGCCGCATGGTTAGCATGGCGGATACGCAGCTGATCTGCATCCGCATGCAGCTTACGGCGCTGGAAAATACGCATGTCAGCGTGCAAAACGCCGTGGATGCGGAGGTTTGCAACCTGCCCGTGCACGACGACCAAATGGTGGAGGAAACGGAAACGGTTCGCCTGCTGGAAGTGGTGGAGCAAACGGAGGGCGCGCTCAGGATGCGCACGGCGCATACGGGCCGCGAGGTCAGCTTTCGCATTTCCTGCACGGGGCCTATGGAGGCCAAGCTGGCCGCCGGGGAAACGCTCGTCCTGGAAAAGCGCGTGCGGGTGCTTGTGGACGGGGAAGCCGCCCATCCCGACGAAGGCGACCCCTGGGCCTTGCATCAGGCCGCGTGGGACGCTTTATGGCGGGATTGCGATATCCGTCTTGACGCGGAGGACCGCATCCAGGGCGCGGTGCGCTACAACGTGTTCCAGCTTCTGTGCAACAATGCGGCCGGGGATGAAAATGTGTCCATCGGGGCGCGCGGCCTCATGCACGGGCGGTATAAGGGAAATACCTTCTGGGATACGGATATTTTCATGCTGCCGTTCTATTGCTGGCATAGGCCGCAGGCGGCCAAGGCCCTAGTGCGCTACCGCCTGAACCGGCTGGACGCCGCCCGCGCCCTCGCCAGGCGGCAAAACCTGAGCGGCGCGCGCTATCCCTGGATGTGCGCCGCGGATGGTACGGAGCAGTGCGAAAGCTGGGATATCGGCCTGTGCGAAACGCATGTGACGGCCGACGTGCCCTACGCCGCGCACCGCTGCGCGGAAATCACGGGCGACGCCGCCCTGGAGGCCCAGAGCGCCGAAATGTATTTGGAAACGGCCCGCTATTGGCTGAGCCGGTTTACCTGGGAACCCGGCAGGCGGCAGTATTCCAGCTTTTTTGTAAAAGGGCCGGACGAATATTGCGGCGCGGCGGTGAACAACACCTACACCAATTACATGGCGCGTTTCAACGTGCGCCTTGCGCTTGCATACGCGCAAATGGGGGAGGCGGAGCGCGGGCGCCTTGCGCGCTTTGCCCAGAACATAACGCTGTTGTACGACCCCAAGCGCGAGCTGTACCTTCAGGACGAGCTGTTTGAGCGCCTGGAACCCATGCCTGATACCCGCCGGGAGGGCGAGCCGCTGTACAAGACCGTCTGCTTTGACCGTATGCAGCGCTACCGCGCGCTTAAACAGGCCGATTTGGTGCAGCTTATGGCGCTGCATCCGGGCGATTTTACCCCGGCGCAGAAACGGGCCGTATGGGACGCCTATGAGCCGCTCACCGTGCACGACAGCTCGCTAAGCTTTGGCACGCACGCGCTGCTGGCCTTCCGCCTGGGCCTGCGGGAAAAGGCCTGGCATTACTTTGAACGCTCCCTCCTGTTTGACCTGGAGGACGTGCTGGGCAATACCGCAAGGGAAGGCGTGCACATGGCGGCGCTGGGGGCGAGCTGGCAGGCGCTCGTCTATGGCGCGCTGGGGCTTTGGAGCGAAAATGGCCGGCTGACGGTAGCCCCCTGCCTGCCGGATGGCATCAGGAGCGTTTCCCTTGCCGTATATCACAGGGGGCGGCGGCTGCGCATCGTCACGGATGGGGAAAAAACCGCTATCACAGAGGAGGCGTGAGGTATGTACATTCCCAACAAAGCGGGCAGGCGGCGGGTAACGGCCGTATTCCTGATGCCGTCGCTCATAGGCATGGCGGGCTTTTATCTGCTGCCCATCCTTATTTCGCTTTTGTTTAGCGTAATGGATTACGACCTGCTCAGGCCCCTTGGCAGCATGAGCTTTGTGGGCTTTGACAACTTCCGCCGCATCCTTACGGGGCGGGAGTTTCCCAAGGTGCTTGAGCATACCTTCACCTACCTAGGGCTGTACCTTCCGCTCATCCTGTTCACTTCGGTGGGGGAGGGGCTTATCCTGAACAAAACCTTCCGGGGGCACGGCTTTTTCCGCACGGTGTGCTACACGCCCGTGATCACCTCGTGGGTGGCGGCGGCGGTGGTGTGGCAGTGGGTGCTCAGCGGCAAATACGGCCTGCTCAACCAGCTGCTTGCCTCTGTGGGCATCCAGGGCCCGGCGTGGCTTTCCAGCGCAAAGTGGGCCATGCCCGGCATCGTAATAGCCTCCGTATGGAAGGATACGGGCTATTACGCCCTGATGGTGCTGGCCGCGCTTAAATCTATCGATCCAATTTACTACGAGGCGGCCTCCATAGACGGGGCGGGCAGCCTGCGCAAGCTGCGCTCCATCACCCTGCCGCTGATCTCGCCAACGCTGTTTTTGCTGATTGTGATTAACATCATTTACGGGTTACAGGTGTTTGATTCCGTGCTGATTATGACCAACGGCGGCCCCGGCGGCGCTACCACGGTGTTTTTGGAGCGCATCTATAAATATGCCTTTGTACAGTACAAAATGGGCATGGCGGGCGCTTACTCGTGGATATTGTTCGCGTTGATTCTGGTATTTACCGCGGTGCAGTTCTGGCTGCAAAAAAGGTGGGTGAACTATGATGCGTAAGCGCCTTTACGCCGCAAAGGCAATCCGCGGCCTGCTGTTTTACGCCATGCTTGCCGCCGCCATCCTCATCACCGTCCTGCCGTTTTTATGGATGCTTTCATCCTCCTTCAAGGGTTCAGAGGCCATCCGCACCATTCCCATCCGCTGGATTCCCGAACGGCCCACTTTGGAAGGGTATGAGCGGGTGTTCAACATGCAGGGCTTCTCCTTTAGCCGCGCCAGCCTCAACAGCCTGCTTCTGGCCGTCGTGCGCACGGCTGTGGCTGTGATATCGGCCACAATGGCGGCCTTCGTGTTCGCAAAGCTGCCCTTCCGGGGGTCTGGCAAGGTGTTTGGCTTGTACCTTGCCACCATGATGATTCCCGAAACGGTAACCATGGTGCCCAATTATATCATCCTGCGCATGCTGGGCCTGCTGGATACCTATACGGGGCTGGTGCTGCCGGCGCTGGCAAACGCATTCGGCGTGTTTTTGATGCGCCAGAGCATGCTGGCCGTGAACGACGCGTATATGGAATCCGCCTTCCTGGACGGCGCGTCGCTGTACCGCATCTTTTTTCAGATCATGCTGCCGATGGTGCTGCCAACGCTTGCAACGATGACGTTGCTATCCTTCATGGGCAGCTGGAACAGCTACCTGTGGCCCCTGATTGTGCTCACCTCCACCGAAAAGCAAACCTTGCAGGTGGTGCTGGGCAATATGAACGGCATGTACAAAAATAACGAGCACGTGCTTATGGCCGGCGCTGTGCTAACCATTTTGCCCATCCTGGCGGTATACCTGCTTTCCCAGCGGTATGTGGACCAGGGCATCAGCCTGGGCGGGCTGAAGTAACGCATGTAAGCGTGCTAAGGCGCGTTTGCAAAATAAAAAACAGGAGGAACCTTCTATGAAAAAGCTCATCTCTCTGGGGCTGGCCCTGATCCTGGCGGTAACGCTGCTGGGCTCCGCGATGGCGGAAACGACGACCATCACCTACGCCACCTTCTCCGCCTCCGGCGCGCAGGAGGAAACGCTCAAAAAGATGATCGAGGTGTTTGAAACAAAGAACCCCGATATCAAGGTGGACGTGCAGCTTACCGGCTATGAGGATTACTTCACCAAGCTGGCCACCACCGTGGGCGGCGGCAACGCGCCCGACGTATTTGAAATGAACATGGAAAACTTCCTGGCCTACATGCTGCGCGACGCCTGCGCCGACCTTAGCGCCCTGGTGGATCCCGCCAGCTACAGCGAAGGCACGCTGGCCGCCGTCAGCTCGGATGGAAAGCTCTACGCCGTGCCCATGAGCTTCTCCACCTGCGTCCTGTTTTACAACAAGGCGCTGTTTGACCAGGCGGGCGTGGAATACCCCAACGACAGCTGGACCTGGACGCAGGTACAGGCCGCCGCTGAAAAGATCGCCGCCCTGGGGGACGACGTTTGGGGCTTCTATCAGCCCATTTCCTATAACGAGTTCTATAAGTCCGTCAAGGGCAATGGAGGCAGCCTGCTGAATGAGGATTACACCGCCTTTACCGTTAACTCGCCCGAGAATGTGGCCGTGCTGGACGCGATGATCGCCCGCGTGCGCGGCGACGGCCATGTGATGCCCAACAAGGAGGAAATGGCCGGGCGCGGCGACTGGGACCTGTTCACCGAGGGAAAGCTGGGCATGCTCATCACCGGTATCTGGGGCTTCCAAACCTTTAGCGAAAAGTGCGCCTTCGATTGGGATATCGTGGTAGAGCCCGGCTATGCGCAAAAGAGCACGTTCTTCTTTGCCAACGTCAACTGCGTATCGCCCGCTAGCGCGAAGCAGGAGGCCGCCGCCAAATTTGCCGACGCCATGGGCTCCGACCCGGATATTGTGCAGCTGCGCCTGGACGCGAGCTGGGAGCTGCCCACCATCGCCGATCAGAGCAAGCTGACCCAGTATCTTGAGGTGACCCCGCCCGCTAACCGCAAGGCGGTATTTGACAGCATGGACTTTGCCGCTGCGCCGCCGGCCCTACTTGAGCAGGGCGCTGTAAGCGAGATCATCGGCAATGTGCTTGGCACGCTGGAAACCAACGATATGACGGCCCAGGAAGCGCTTGACGAGATTCAGGCGCAGCTTGAGGACGCCGACCTGCTCAAATAACGGCTGCTCCTTTCGCTTGGGAGGCGCGCGCCATGCGCGCCTTCCAGGCTTAGAGCGCAAAATTCCCCAAGAAAGCATCAAAGCTGGCGTCATGCGCGCCAGCTCTTCCGCCGTTTTCCGCCCGGCGGCCCACGCGCGGGCAGGGGAACGGCGTTTTCCCGTCGAAAAGGAACGCCGCAGGCGGGCTTTTCCGCCAGCCTGCTTTCGCCTATGCATTTTACTTTGGAGGAGAAGGCTATGCCGTTTTATCAGGTAACGGGAAATGAATATCTTTCGCTGCCAACCATCCGGGAGGACGACGCCTCCTTGGAGGGCTTGACCCTGCTGCATATGGGCGCAAAGGGGCTATTGGAACTTACGGGCGGCGGCAGGCCGCTGATTAGGCCGCTAATCCGGCTGGACGGAGTGGAAACTGCGCCCCAAAGCCTGCGGTGGCGCAGGGAAGCAATGTGGATACCCACGGCAAGCGGGGAAGCGGCGGGCCTTTCCCTTTCCATCACCTATCTTTGCCCCATTGGGGAGCGCGGCTTCATTTTGCGGCTGGAGGCCGCAAACCATACGCCCGGCGACGTGGAGGTTTGGCTGGGCGCGGCGGGGCAATGGAGGCAAACCCTGCACCACGTAAACGAAACGCTCCCGCTCGCCGGGCCGCGCACGCAGGAGGGAAGCCCGTGGAACGGCGCCTTTGTGATGCAGGAGATGGCGGGTCTGCCCCTTTGCGCATTTGCCCCCATCGCGCAAGAGGGCGTAACCTGGACGTGGAGCGCCGGAGCGTTTGAAGGCGGACGGGGAAACCGCTTGGCTCCGGGCGAAACGGCCGCTGTGGAGCTGTTTTTTGGCATGGGCTATGAAACCGTAGCGGCCGCCACATCCGCCAAGCACCTGCTTAGGCTGGGGTACCGCCGCTGCCTGAAAATAACGCTGGACTGGCTGAGGGCGCGCATGCTGCCCGTTGGGGAGCCTGAGCTTGCGGAAGTGCTGAACACCAACCTGTTTTTTGCGTTTTTCTATGCCAGCGGCAAAACGCTGGATACCGAGGAGCTTTGCCTAATGACCTCGCGCAGCCCGCGCTACTATGTGTCCGCCGCGTATTGGGACCGCGACAGCCTGCTGTGGAGCTTTCCCGCCATTCTGCTGGTGGACGCCGCCTATGCCAGGGAAATCCTGCTTTATGTGTTCACGCGCCAAATGAAAAACGTTGGCGTGCACAGCCGCTTTATAGACGGCACGCTGCTGGAACCGGGCTTTGAGCTTGACGAGCTGTGCGCGCCGGTGATCGCGCTGGAACGATATATCGCGCACACCGCAGACCGGGATGTTTTGGCATGCGCCTGCGTGCGGGACGGGCTTATGCGCATCCTGCGCCTGTTGGATGAAAAGCGCCACCCTGAGATAGAGCTTTATGAAACCTTCCTTCAGCCCACGGACGACGAAACCGTCTATCCCTACCTGACATACGACAACGTGCTGGTATGGCGCGCGCTTAGCGCGCTTGGCCAATGGCTGGACAGGCCGGAGCTTTTGGCCCGCGCCCAGCGTGTAAAGCAGGCCGTTTATATGTATTGCGTGAAGGATGGGCAGTTCATTTGGTCAACGGATTTGAACGGGCATTGCGATATCTATGACGAGCCGCCGGGAAGCCTGCAGCTGCTGCCTCATTACGGCTTTTGTGAAAGGGAGGATCCCCTCTGGCAAAAAACCGTTCGCACCATCCGTTCCAGGCAGTACCGTTTTTCCTTTGCGGATCAGCCCATTGCGGAGATTGGCTGCCTGCACGCGCCCCATCCCTGGGTGCTTTCCATTTGCAACAGCCTGCTTAGCGGGCATGCGGCCACGGCCCTGGAACACCTGAAAAGGACAAGGATGGATAACGGCGTTGCCTGCGAAAGCGTGAACGAGGTTACCGGAGAATGCGAAACGGGCGAGGCGTTTGCCACCTGCGCGGGCTTTTTGAGCTACGCGCTGTATACGGCGGCGCGCAAGCAGGCGCAGGCCTAAGAGAATAGCGCCTGTCGCGCCGCTTCCGGCGTGGGCTTGCGCAACGTGGCGGCGGGCCCGCTTAGGAACGGCCCAGGTAGGCCGCGCGCACAGCGGGATTGCTGAGCAGCTCCTGCCCGCTGCCCTCCAGGGCGATCATGCCGGTTTCCAGCACATAGCCCCGGTCGGCAATCTTCAGGGCCGCGTTGGCGTTTTGCTCAATCAAAAGCACGGTTACGCCGGAATCGCGGATGGTGCGGATAATGGAGAAAATATCCTTCACCACCAGCGGCGCAAGGCCAAGGGAGGGTTCGTCCATCATCAAAAGCTTGGGCTTGCTCATCAGCGCGCGGCCTACGGCAAGCATCTGCTGCTCGCCGCCGGAAAGGGTGCCCGCCATTTGCCAGGAGCGTTCCTTAAGGCGGGGAAACAGCTCGTACATCCGGTCTATATCCTTTTCCACGCTGCGGTCCTTGCGCAGGTACGCGCCTATCCGCAGGTTTTCCAGCACCGTCATATCCGGGAAGATCAGCCTTCCCTCCGGTACCAGGATTAGCCCCTCCTGCACCATGTACTTGCTGGGCTTGCCGGTGATATCCACCCCGTTGTAAAGGATTTTGCCCGCCTGCGCATGCTCAAGCCCTGAGATTGTGCGAAGCGTGGTGGATTTGCCGGCGCCGTTTGCGCCAATCAGCGTGACGATTTCCCCCTCGCCCACTTGCAGGCTTACGCCCTTGAGCGCGCGAATGCCGCCGTAAGCCACGTGCAAATCCTGCAATTCAAGCATCATCGTCATTCACCCCCAGATAGGCCGATATCACGGCGTCGTTATTCTGGATTTCCCTGGCGCTGCCGGAGGCGATCAGCGTGCCGTAATTGAGCACGTAGATGCGGTCGGAAATTCCCATCACCACATCCATGTGGTGCTCAATCAGCAGGATGGCAATGTGGAACTGGTCGCGTATACCGCAGATCAGCCTTTGCAGCTCCTCGGCCTCCGCTGGGTTCATGCCTGCGGCCGGTTCATCCAGCAAAAGCAGGCTGGGCTGCGTGGCCAGGGCGCGGGCAATCTCCAGCTTGCGCTGCTTGCCATAGGGCAGGGAGCCCGCCAGTTCGTCCTTTACATCCGCAAGGCCCATATAGGCGAGCAATTCGTCCGTGCGGGCATGGATGCGCTCCATTTCCTTGCGGTAGCGGGGCGTGCGCAGCGTGGCCGCCACCCAGTTGCTTTTCAGGCGCACGTGCTGGGCAAGATCCACGTTCTTAGAAACCGTGAGCGGCGTAAACAGGCGGATATTCTGGAAGGTGCGCGCAATTCCCTTTTGCGCGATGCGGTTGGGCTTGAGCCCGGTGATGTTTTGCGAATTCAGGGAGATCAGCCCGCTGGTGGGCTTATAAACGCCGGTGATCATGTTAAAGGCGGTTGTTTTGCCCGCGCCGTTGGGGCCGATGAGGGCCACGATTTCGCGATCGCCTATGACCATGTTCAAATCGTTTACGGCGATCAGGCCGCCAAACTGCATGGTGGCATGGCTCACTTCCAGTACGGGTCGCATCAGGAATGCACCTCCCTGTGACCGGCCATTTTGCGGATGCGTTTCCCAATGCCTGACCAGGTCAGCTCTTTCGTTCCAAACAGGCCGTTGCGGAAGAACACGATGATTAACAGCAAAATGGCGGAAAACACCACCATGCGCATGCCGCTGATGCCGTCCGTGCGCCAAAAGCCCAGGTTCAGCGGGCCGTCCAGCACGCGCAGGTATTCCTGCCCAATGGTAACGATGAACGCGCCCGCCACAGAGCCCGTAATGGAGCCCATGCCGCCCATGACCACAATCATCAGCACATTATAGGTTTGCGCCACGCGGAACATGTCCGGGCCGATGGTGCCGTTGTAGCTTGCCAGCAATCCGCCGCCCACCCCGGCAATGAAAGCGGACAGCATAAACGCAAGCATCTTGTGGAAAAACAGGCCCACGCCCATGGATTCCGCGGCGATTTGGTCCTCGCGGATGGCCTTGAAGGCCGTGCCGTAGCTGGAGGAGGTTAGCAGCGCGATAAAGATGATCACAACCAACGCCACGCCGTAGCACCACCAGATGTTGGCGTTGTTGGGGATGGATTTTAGCCCCTGCGCGCCGTTGGTGAGGCTTTGCATGTTGGTAATCAGCACCCGGATGATTTCCGAAAAGCCCATGGTGGCAATAGCCAGATAGTCGCCGCGCAGCCTGAGCACCGGCAGGCCGATCAAAAACGCCACCCCGGCAGCCAACAGGCCGCCGATGATGAGCGTGGCGCCAAAGGGCAGCGTAAGCGTATCCAGGGGAGAAACCAACGGCTCAATCATAAAAAGCACTTGCTTTTTTGCCACCGGAATGGTTAAAAGCGCCGTAACGTACGCGCCAATGGCCATAAAGCCCGCGTGCCCCAGGGAAAACAGGCCGGTGAAGCCGTTAATCAGGTTCATGGACAGGGCCAGAACCATATTGATGGCGCACAGGCGCGCAATGCGCAGCACATAGCTGCTGGCGTTGCCGTCCAGCCAGGCCAAAGCGCCTACAACCGCCCCGCACAGGAGAAGGGTTAGTACGGCGTTCAGCCATTTTGTTTTTTTCATTGCCAATCACACCTTCTCCGTCGTTTTTTCACCCAACAGGCCCGTGGGCTTTACCAGCAGCACAACAATCAGCAGGATAAAGGCAAAAGCGTCGCGGTACCCCGAAAGGCCCGGAAAGATGGCTACCAGCATAATTTCCACAAAGCCCAGCAGCAGGCCGCCCAGCACCGCGCCCGCCGTGTTGCCAATGCCGCCCAGCACGGCGGCGATAAAGCACTTGATGCCCGGCATCGCGCCTACGGTTGGGCTAATCTGCGGGTATTTCATGCCCCACATCAGCGCGCCTACGCCCGCCAGCGCGGAGCCGATGAAGAAGGTGATGGCGATCGTGCGGTTCAGGTCGATGCCCATCAGGCGCGCCGCGTCGTAGTTCTTGGCAACCGCGCGCATGGCCAGGCCTGTTTTGGTGCGCTTGATCAAAAACAGCAGGCACAATAGCAGCACCGCCGTAATGGCGGGCACCAGCACACCCAGGCGCTGCATCTTTACGCCGCCCAGGTCGATTACCTCGGTAAACAGCTTCACATCGGGAAAGGTAAGCGGGCGGCCGCCGAAGATGACCGTGGCCAGGTTTTGCAGGAAATAGCTTACGCCAATGGCGGAAATAAGCACGGAAATACGCGGCGCATCGCGCAGCGGACGGTAAGCCAGCCTTTCGGACAGCACGCCCAGGAACGCCGTGATCAAAATCGTCAGCGTAAAGCTAACGTACCACGGAAGCGTGAAAAGGCCGATGCCATAAAAGACGATATACATCGCCATCATGAAAATTTCGCCGTGGGCAAAGTTAATCAGCCTCAGCACGCCGTATACCATCGTATAGCCGATGGCCAGAAGCGCATATAAGCTGCCCACGCACAGCGCGTTGGCCAGCTGCTGCAGAAATACGCCCATTGTATTTCCTCCTCTTTTTTGTACAGCCGCAGCCTTCCGGAAGCTTCCTCCCGGAAGACTGCGGCGCTGCCTTAGGGTTCAATCATGGACAGGAATTCAGAGCTGCCGTCCCCGTTCACCTTTTTGAAAACCACGGGACGGATAGCGTCGTGGTTTTCATCCAGCGTGATCGCGCCTGCCGCCCCGATAAAGCCGGAGGTGGCAAAAAGCGCCTCGCGGATAGCCTCGGGATCGGTGGAACCGGCAACCTCAATGGCGTTGCGCATGGTCAGATAGCAGTCGAAAGCCATGATGGTCGGGGCCGCGGGAACCTTGCCATACTTGGCCTGATAGGCCTCAAGGAATTTGGTGGTGAGCTCCGTGGCGGGCTGCGCCGCGTCGTAGAAGGTGGTAAAGATAACGCCGTCCACCTTTTCACCCGCGATTTGGTACAGCTCGGGCGCGTCCAGCGTGTCGCCGCCGAAGATGGGGCCGGCGTAGCCAAGCTCGCGCGCCTGCTTGATGATCAGCGCGGCGGAGGGCGCATAGCCCACGGAGGTAAAGATCACGTCCGGGCTTTTGGAAATGGCCTCGGTCAGCAGGGTGGTGAAGTCCTGGTCGGTATTGACGAAGTTACCCTTGCTGGAAACAGCGAAGCCCTCATGGTTGGCCAGCTCCTGCTCAAAGTAGTTTACCAGGCCAACCGCATATTCGGATTCGATCTCCTGAATAATGGCGATGTTGTGATAGCCGTTTTCCACCGCGAAACGGGCCAGCATTGTGCCCTGGAAGGGATCAATGAAGCAGATGCGGGCATACCAGTCGCTCAAAAGCGTAACGGTGGGGTTGGTGGAGGTGGCCGTTAGAGCGGGAATTTGCGCCTCGGCCAGCACATCCGAGCCTGCCAGCGTAAGGCCGGAGGAATAGGAGCCAAGCACGGCCACGACCCCGGCGTCCACCAAGGATTGCGCCGCCATGGACGCCTCTACCTTATCGGACTTGCTATCGGCCTTTACCAGCTCGATTTTTTTGCCCAGCACCTCGGGATACATTTCCAAAGCCAGCTCAAAGCCTTCCACTTCCATGGCACCGCCGCCGGCATAGGAGCCGGTGAGCGGTTCAAAAACACCAATCTTGATGGTATCTTCCGCAAGGGCCGTGCCGCACAGCAGCATGGAAAGCGCGAGCATGAAAGCAAATACCTTCTTCATTGAATCGTCCCCCTTATTTGTAATGCGCACATGCGTGCTAAAACAGCAAGGGAGAGCGCGGCAACAGTTACCACACTCTCCCTTGAGTTTCTTGAATTATACAGCAACGGTACCAGATGTCAAGGTGTATTTGCAGGATTGCGTTGTATTTCTTGCGTTTTTTGCCCCTAAAAAGCCTGCCGATACATGAAAAACGATGTTTTTGCAACGCCGCTTTGCAAAGCCTAGGGGATAAAGCCCGGCAGCCATAGCCGCCTGAAAAACAGGCCCGCTTCCTATGCCGCGCGTTTGGCGGCGCGCCAAAAGGCGCTATACGCCAACCGGCAGCCCCGGCACAGCCGCTACCGTCGCGCGCTCAACCAGCTCCACATCAAGCACGCGCACCTCTGCGGGGGCCCCGCTGTTTTCAATCTGCCGCTGAAGGATTTCAATCGCCAGCGCCGCCTTTTGCTCCAAATCCTGCCCGATGGTTGTTAGCGGGGGATAGAGCTGCCTGCTGACGGGGATATTGTCAAAGCCGATGATGGAAAGGTCGGCGGGGATACGGACGCCGTGTTCGGCCAGCGCCCCCATCAGGCCCATGGCAAGCTGGTCGCTTGTGGCAAAAACGCCGGTAACACGGCCAAGCAGGGAGCGCAGCGCGTTGACCGCCGTGTCAAGCGCATGCGGGCTGTTGTCGGATTCCAGTGTGATGCGGTGCTCGGGCTTTAGGGAAAGGCCGCCGGCCTCGAGCGTTTCCGTAAAGCCCGCCAGCCTTTGCTGTACGACGCCGACGCCATGGCCTGGCGGGCCTATAAAGGCCAGCTGGGTATGCCCGTGCCGCATAAAGCATTGGGCGGCCAGCCTGCCGCCTTTATAATCGTCGATGCCGATGCTGCAAATCCTGCGCACGTTGCTGTAACTATCCACAAAGACGATTGGGGCCTTGGAGGCGGCATAGATCTGCTCAATTTCGTCGTCGAACATCCCCAGAAAGACGGCCCCGCGCACATTCCACGCGCGAAGCGTGCGCGCGATGCCGTCCCTGTCCTCCACCAGGCTAACCATGGCATAGAAGCCGCAGTTTTGCAAAAGGCGCACCATTTGCCCCACAAGCGTTGCGTTATGCGGGGTGCTGAGCGCGTTTTCACCGTCTATGTTGCGCAGCATAATGGCCACGATGTTTGAGTTTGCTTTGGCAAGGCTGCGCGCGCTGGCGTTTTGAACATAATTCCGGCGGCGGAGGATTTCCTGGATCTGGGCCGCTTTTTCCTTAGATACCTTTGACAGATTGCCGTTGACGACGTTGGAAACCGTCATTACGCTGACGTTGGCTTCTTTGGCGATGTCCTTCAGCGTAACCATTGCACGTCCCCCTTCGGGTAAGGTTTATAAACCATGCTATCACAATGCGTGATGAAAAATCAAGAAAAAGATTGAAATTTCAATCCTTCTTTTTGCCTTCACATTACGGTGAAAGGTTTAATAAACCTTATAAAAGCTGGGGACGGAAGGAATAAAACAGGAAAGGACAAAAAGAATTTTTCGGATGCTATTGACAAGAATAGGATATTCGTTATAATGGAATTAAGTTTACCGCTATACTAGTCGGCGGAGAATGAAGAAAGGAAGATTCACATGAAAGGAAACCTAAGGCGTTTGCTTGCCCTGCTGCTCTGCGCAGCGATGCTCATGACGATGACCATCGCGATGGCCGAGGGCGATGCGGTTATGGGAAGCACCATCCAGTATGACACAGCCAAGCCCATCAACGACGGAAAGGACATTGAAATCGAGTTCTGGTACTGGACGGGCGCCGCGAATCTGTTCCAGATGGTTGCGGAGCAATATACGGCGATTCATCCAAACGTGAGGATTACCCTGGTGGAAAACCCCTATGAGGATTATTGGACAAAGCTGCCGCTTGCCTTGCAGGGCGCGGACGGTCCGGCCATCTTTAACGTCCATAACAGCTACCATGAAAACCTGATTGGCTATCTTGCCGCGTACGAGATCCCGCTGGAGGAGTTGGAGGCCGACTATGTGGGAATCTCTGCCCATGAAATCGATGGAAAGGTGTACTATACGGACTATGGCATGATGACCGCGACCATGTACTATAACAAGGCCATGTGGGCGGCCGCAGGGCTTACCGAAGCCGATATTCCCAAGACGTGGGACGCGTTCCGTGAGGTTGCCAAAAAGCTGACCATCCGCGATGAGAAGGGCGAGCTGGTGCAGGCTGGGTTCAGCTTCAACGGCGGCGCCCAGGGCGACGTGCTGGGTATGCAGTACCAGTACGGCCAGAACCTGTTTACTGAGGATAACAGGGTTTCCTTCAATAACGATGCGGTCTGCGCGGTTGTGCAGCGCATGAAGGATATTTATGAGGTGGATGGAAGCGGGGATTACAGCTTCGGCAACAACTCCGGCGATAACTTTGGCCAGGGCATGGTAGCCATGTACCTGGGCTGGGGCTTCATGCACAACCTGTTCAAAAGCCTGTGGCCGGATACGGAGTTTGGCAGCTTTGAGATTCCCACGCCCACCGGCGACGAGCCCTATGCCTACCACCGCTACAACGGCGAATCCACCTTTGGCATAAACAAAAACGCGCCCGCGGACCAGCAGGCGGTTGCGCAGGATATCGTGCGCTTCTTCCTGGCTAACGATCAGCTGCAAAAGGCGTTCTGCCTTGCAAATTCCGTGTTCCCCGCCAAGAAATCGCTGGCGGACGACGCGGATATCCTAAGCGTGTCCAGCATTGCCGTGCTGGCCGGGCACATTGACCGCTACATCTGGCCCGGCCCCATGCCCAGCGCTGTTGAAGCCAATATGAAAATCGCCCTTGAGAACATTTTCTATAATGGCGAGGATATCCGCACAGCCCTGCAAAACGCTGAGGAGCTGTGCAATGAGGAGCTGGCAATGAGCGGCTTTGTGTCTGCGGAACCGCAGTACAAGTACGCGGCAGAAGCCAAATAGCTGCGAAGCGCCGCAAAACGCCTGGGCCGGTGGGCGTTCCCTTCCCACCGGCCCTTTTGACAAAGGAGGCTTCGCCTTATGGCGCGCAAACCCCGCTTACACCCGCTGCAAAGCCGAAGCGAGATCATCCTTCGCAATATTGTGGTTGCCGGGCTGATTGTGTTCTTTTCCCTGTTTTACCTCGTTCCAATCGTCATGGCCTTTGTGGGCAGCTTCCATCTTTGGAACCCGCTGAAGGGCCAGTATCGCTTTACGGGCTTTCAAAACTGGCAAACGGTGGTTAACAGCAAGCTCTTTTGGCAGTCCATGGGGAATACCGCGCTGTTTTCCGCGGCGGCGGTTTTGGCGCGGCTGGTTATTGGGCTGGCGTTGGCCACGGCGCTGCACGCAAAGCTGGTTAGGCGCCGCTCCCTGTACCGCACGTTGTATTACTTGCCCACAATCACGCCGATGGTTGCGGTGGCCTTTGTATGGAAGTTCATGTATGACCCGCAGTTTGGCCTGCTCAACCAGCTGCTGGGAACCAAAATCAACTGGCTGTTTGACGCGCGCTATGCCATGGGCGCTATCCTGCTGCTTACAATCTGGAAGGACTTTGGCTATGCGGTTGTCATCCTCCTGGGCGGAATGTATTCCCTGCCGGAGGATTGCTTTGAGGCGGCGGAAATAGACGGCGCTTCCGCTTCACAGCGCTTTGCATATCTTACGCTGCCGCTTTTGAAGCCGACCATGGTGTTTATTGTGATTACCTCGCTGATTTCCTATTTCCAAACCTACATCCCCGTGATGGTGCTTACCCAGGGCGGCCCGGGAACCAAAACCTATCTGGCCTCCTACATCATTTATGACCAGGCGTTTGTAAAATACAACTTTGGGTATGCGTCGGCCATTTCCTTTATTCTGTTTTTCATTATTGCAGCGCTGACCGCGGCGTCCTTCAAGGCGTCCGGCAGCATGCAGGCATAGGAGGCGGCGTATGAGCAAAAGAAAGGCGCAGGCACTCGCGCTTAGTGCGGCGCTGCTTGTGTGCGGTATCGCAACAATCCTGCCGTTTTTATGGATGCTGGCGTCCTCGTTCAAATCCAATGCCGAGATCAGCGCGCTCAACCAGCGTTTTCTTCCCCTGGAGCCTTCCCTGATAAACTACCGAAACGCGCTGCAAAAGATGAACTTTCTCAGGTACTTTGCAAACAGCCTGGTTTATGCCGTGCTGCTGACGGCGATCACGATCTATACAAGCGCGATATCCGGCTTTGTGCTGTGCAAATACCGCTTCCGTGGAAGGGAGCTGCTCTTTGGCGCTATTTTGGCCACGATGATGGTGCCGGGCGTTGTTACGATCATCCCACGGTATACCATGATGCAGCTGGTTGGCTGGCTGGATACCTATAAGGCGCTATTGATACCCAGCCTGTTTACTTCGTTTGGCGTGTTCCTTATGCGGCAAAGCTGCGCTGCGGTTCCGGATGAACTGCTGGAAGCGGCCCGCATGGACGGCGCGAACGCGTTTTTCATTTTCCACCGCATTGTGCTACCCATGCTGGGCAACGCGGTTTCAAGCCTTGCCATTTTTCAGTTCTTATGGGCCTGGGAGGATTATCTGTGGCCGTACTTGATGATTCGCACGGAAAGCAAGAATATGCTAAGCGTGGCGCTTAACATGTTCAGCGGGCGCTATTCCACCGATTATGCCGGCCTGTTCGCCGCGACGGCCATTGCGATTGTGCCGGTCGTGCTTTGCTACCTGGTCTTTCAGAAGCGCTTTGTTGAAGGCATCGCCTCCGCGGCGGTCAAGGGCTGATGGCAGGAATCCGGGAGCGCCATGAAGAAAATGAGGAAAGATTCCATCTACGGGAGGCACAGCTATGGCCATGGATACAAGCAGGGAACTGCGCCATCAGGTAATGTACAGCGTTTATGTGCGCCAGTACAGCAAGGAAGGCACCTTTGAAAAGGTAAGGGAGGATTTGCCGCGCATTCGCGCGTTGGGGGTGGACGTGCTTTGGTTTTTGCCCATTCATCCCATTGGAAAGGCGTGCAGAAAGGGAACGCTTGGCAGCCCATACGCCATACGGGACTATCGCGCCGTAAATGAGGAATATGGCGGCATGCAGGATTTCCGGCGCTTGGTGGACGATGTCCATGCGCTTGGCATGCGGTGCATTATTGATGTTGTATATAATCACACCTCGCCGGATTCGTGGCTGGCGCAGCATCATCCCGAGTGGTTTTATCACAAGCCGGACGGCGGCTTTGGAAACCGCATCGGCGAGTGGTCGGATATTATCGACCTGGACTATACGCAGCCGGATTTATGGGACTATCAAATTGAAACGCTCAAGATGTGGGCCTCCCTTGTGGACGGCTTCCGCTGTGACGTAGCGCCGCTGGTGCCTTTGGCGTTTTGGATGCGGGCCCGCGCGGAGGTGGCCAAGGTGCGCCCGGACTGCCTGTGGCTGAGCGAATCGGTGGAACCGGTATTTACGCTGGCTAACCGTGCGCGCGGCATGGTTAGCCTGTCGGACTGCGAAATTTATCAGGCGTTCGACGTTAGCTATGAATATGACGTGTACCACGACTGGGTTCGGGCGCTGTGTGGCGAGCTGCCGTTGGGCGCGTATGCCGACGCGCTCAACCGCCAGGAGTTCCTCTACCCTGATAATTATGTCAAGCTGCGGTTTCTGGAAAACCATGACCGCCCGCGCGCCGCGTTCCTTGTGCCGGACGCCCGGCAGAGGCGGAACTGGCTTGCCTTTCTCTACTTCCAAAAGGGAATGACGCTGCTGTACAACGGCCAGGAGGCCGGGTGCGAGAACCGCCCCAGCCTGTTTGACAAAGAGCCCATCGATTGGAAGGCCGGCGAGGATATCTCTGAATGGCTGCGCGCCCTCTATGCCATTCGCAGCCATGAGCTGCTTGCCACGGGCAGCTATTGTGTGGCTGACGCCGGAAACGGCGTCCTTCGCGCAACGTACACCCTCAACGGCCGCAGCCTGATTGGCTTTTTTAGCACAAAAGGCGAAAGCGCGCCTGTGCGTGCGCCGCTTCCGGACGGACGCTATATCAACCAGATTGACCATACCGCGCTTAGCATTGAAGGCGGCTTGCTGTCCTTAAAGGGCGAGCCTGTGGTGATAGAGTCGGGAACGGAGGCGGCCTCATGAGCGGACAGCCCTCCATTATATGCGGCGAAGGGTACCGCTTTACGCTGCTCACGCCCCAGCTGGTGCGTATGGAGTATGCTCCCGACGGCGTGTTTGAGGACCGTCCCACGCAGACGGTACAGAATCGGGCGTTCCCGCCGGTTGAGCATCAGCTGTGGCGCAGGGCCGATGGTATCGAGATCCGCACAGCGTGCATGAACATTTTTTATGATGAAAAGCCCTTTTCCGCGCATGGCTTGTGGATTGAAAACCGCTCTGAGTGCCGCGGCATTTACTGCACATGGCATTATGGCGACCTGCTTACGGAGAACCTGGGCGGCACGACGCGCACGCTGGACGGGGCAGACGGGGCCGTCCCGCTTGAAAACGGTATTCTGTCCCGCCTTCAGGGGTATAGCGTCATTGACGACAGCGACGCCTACGCGTTAACGGAGGACGGCTGGATTGAACCGCCGCGGCCCGGGCATAGGGACCTCTACTTTTTTAGCTACGGGTATGCGTACAGGCAGGCGCTGGCGGATTTTTTTCATCTGTGCGGGCGCACGCCCCTTTTGCCCCGTTATGCGCTGGGAAACTGGTGGAGCCGTTTTCATGCCTATACGGATAATGAATACCTTGCGCTGATGGACCGCTTTGAGCAGGCGGGCATTCCCATCAGCGTTGCCGTGCTCGATATGAACTGGCATATCAGCACGGACGGCGCAGATCATAAGGGGTGGACGGGCTATACCTGGGACCGGGCGTTATTTCCCAATCCGCGCGCCTTCCTTGACGCGCTTCACAAGCGGGGCTGCAAGGTGACGCTCAACCTTCATCCGGCGGAGGGGATACAGCCGCATGAGGCCGCTTATCCCCAGGCGGCCGCGGCGCTTGGAAAGGACGCCCGGCGCGGGCAGCGGATCCCGTTTGAGCCGAGCAACCCCGCGTTTTTGCAGGCCTATTTTGAAACGCTTCATCATCCCCTTGAAAAGGATGGCGTGGATTTTTGGTGGGTAGATTGGCAGCAGGGCGGCCTTTGCTCTGCGGCGGGGATGGATCCTTTATGGCTTCTGAACCACTACCATATGCGGGACGCCGCAAGAAACGGGAAGCGCCCGCTGATTCTATCGCGTTATGCGGGCCGGGGCGGCCACCGCTACCCCGTGGGCTTTTCGGGCGACAGCGTCATTAGCTGGGCGTCGCTGCAATTTCAGCCTTACTTTACCGCTACGGCTTCCAACATTGGCTATGGCTGGTGGAGCCACGATATTGGCGGCCACATGCATGGCAAACGCGATGACGAATTGCAAACGAGGTGGCTACAATTCGGCGTGTTTTCTCCAATCATGCGCTTGCACAGTACCTCGAACCCCTTCAACGGAAAGGAGCCCTGGCGGTACGGAACGGAGGTTTGCGCGATCATGACGGCCTTCCTTAGGCTTCGCCAGCGCATGATACCATACCTGTACAGCATGAACTGGCGCTGCCACAGGCATGGGGAACCGCTCATCCAGCCCATGTATTACGCCTATCCGCGCGAGGACGCCGCCTACCGCGTGCCCAATCAATACTTCTTTGGCAGCGAGCTGATGGTTATGCCCATCACAACGCCCATGTCCGCCGCGCTAAAGCTGGGGGCAGTGGACGCGTGGCTGCCGGAGGGGCTGTACCATGATATTTTTACAGGCGTGGCGTATCGCGGCGGGGGAATGATGCGCCTCTCACGCCCGTTGGAAACCATCCCTGTATTGGCAAAGGCCGGAGCCATTGTGCCGCTTATGCCGGCTGAAACGCGGGATGCGATTCCAGACCATTTGGAGATTTATGTTTTTGCCGGGGCAGACGGGGCCTTTGAGCTATATGAGGACGATGGGGAAACGGACCGCTTTGGCGAGGGGGAATACCTGCTAACCTCGCTACGGCTGACGTATAGGGCGCAGGGCGGGGCGGAATTTGTGCTTGCGCCGGTTAACGATGCGCAGGCGCTGCGCCGCCAGCGGCGGCTGACCGTTACCTTCTGCGGCGTGAAGCGGCCTTCCGGCTGGCAGGCATGCTGCGGCGATGCGCCGTTGGAGGCGCAAACCCGGTATGATGATAAAAAGCACCGCTTCAGCATCCTGCTTCCGGCGCTTGGCAACACCCATGGAGTGACCATATGCCTTACGGACGGGATGACCCTGGCGGAAAATGAACGTGCCGCCTGCTGGCAGGAAATCCTGAACCGCGCGCAGATTGATTATGAGCTTAAGGAGCGCATATTTGAGTTGCTGTGCTCAGGCAAGGAACTGCTAACGCTCCTGCGGGAGCTGCAGGCCATGCGCGTTCCCGATGGCTTGGCCGAGGCGCTGTTGGAGGTTCTGTGAGCGGGCCGCTTTTCCGAATACGCCGGCGTGGCGGGATGCGTTCCAACCGGCAATGAGATATGCTTATCAAAACAGGGCGTGGAAAGAAGCAACTTCTTTCCACGCCCTGTTTTTTTACGGGTTAAATGTGCCCGTTATCCCCATCCTGGGAGCCGTCCACGATGGCTTCGCTTTCCTCCGCCATGCGCGCCACCGCTTCCTCAAAGGCGGCCTCGTCGGCCTCCTCCCCGGCTTCCTGCTCGGCGCGGGCCACGCACACGATTTTCGCGCCCTCGGCAATGCGCATCAGGCGCACGCCCTGCGTGTTGCGCCCGCTCTCGCGGATGTCGCGCACCGCCATGCGGATGATGGTGCCCTCGTCGGTGATCAGCAGGATATCCTCGTCCAAATCCACCGCCAGCTGGGCCGCCAGCTCGCCGGTTTTGTCCGTCAGGCTCATGGCGATAAAGCCCATGCCGTTGCGGCCCTGCTCGCGGTACTGCTCCGGATCGGTGCGCTTGCCGTAGCCGTTGGTTGTAATGGCCAAAATTTGCTGGCCCTCCACCAGGCGGCTCATATCGATAATCTCGTCGTCCTCGCGCAGCTTCATGGCGTGCACGCCCATGCCCGTGCGGCCAATTACGCGTATGCTGCTTTCATGGATGCGCAGCGCGCGGCCCTGGCGGCTGCCGATGATCAGGCTCATGCTGCCGTCCGTCAGGTTCACGGAGCACAGCTCGTCGTCCTCGCGCAGGGTAATGGCAATCAGGCCGGCCTTGCGCAGGTTGGCAAACTCGCTGTACGGCGTGCGCTTGATCATGCCCTTGCGGGTCATCATCACCAGGTAATGCTCCTCCAGCCCGCGCGGCACGGGAATCATGGCGGTAACCTTTTCATCGCCCGCAATTTGCAGCAGGTTTACAATGGCTACGCCGCGCGCCGTGCGGCCCGCCTCGGGAATTTGGTAGCACTTCAGGTTATACACGCGCCCGCGATTGGTAAAGAACATGATTTCCTCATGCGTGTTTACAATGATCAGGCGCTCGGCAAAGTCCTCCTCGCGGGTCGCCATGCCGCTTACGCCCTTGCCGCCGCGGTGCTGCGCGCGGTAGGTGCTCTTGGGCAGGCGCTTGACATAGCCGAAGTGAGTCATGGTCACCACCATGTCGTCGGACTGGATGAGGTCCTCGATGTCGATCTCACCCTCCATCACGGTCAGCTCCGTGCGGCGCTCGTCGGCGAACTTGTCGCGAATCTCGCCCATCTCCTGCTTGATGACGCCCATGAGCAGGCCCTCGTCGGCCAGCAGGCTCTTGTAATAGGCGATGTTCTCCCCCGGAGCGTTGGCCAGCTCCACAACCAGGCTTCTCGCCCGCAGTTTCGCGACCTCCGGCGGCAATGCCGACTCCCGGATGAAGCTGAACAGCTCCTTGCTCGTGCCGACCCGGCGACCGTGCGCATCGCTGATCCGGGTGCTGTAATCGAAGAAGAACCTCCGCGCCCAGCCGACGAACCGGAACCGACAGCTGTCTTTGATCCGATCGCGGACGATGTAGCAGATCACCGCGATCGCCACGAACCAGGCGGTGACATCGGCGACAAGGTGCCGCCCGAGCAGCGAAAGCATCAGCGCCAGAAACATCGCCACTCCCGCGGAGAGCGAAGTCAGCAGCTCCTCGGCAAACCGGCCGTCTGCGCTCCGGCTGGTGCGCAGATAGAAAATGCTGCCCATGATCTTCTTGAGAACCCGCATCCGGTAGATGGCAGCCTCATTGGAATCGCTTTCGGAGATGACCGAAGAAAATCCGCGCTTCCGACGGTAGTGCGCCTCACCTGCGGCCAGCCGGAGCACCGCCTTGCGCAATTTCCGGGAGATCTCCCCGGTGTCGGAGAGGGACTCCGCCAGCGAGGCGAAATAGTACTCCGCCACCAGACTGATGTACTCATCGCCGAAGTCGTAAATCTCGGCATAGCGCGGATCAAGATGGGGAACCTGAAGCAACGGACGCAACCCACGGAACCGGCTCAGCAGCTCCTGCGTATTGTTTTCCAGCCGGTCGATCCGTTCGCCCGTAAGGCAGGAATCACAGCAGAATTCAATCTCGTCGCGCAATGCGCTCTTGACGATCGAACAGCAAAGTTTGAGCGTATCGACAAACCGCTCCTGCACCTTCGGATCATCCGGGCGCCGTCCCAACTCGCTCATCCGCGCCCGAAGGCGGGCAAGAATCGATTCTTCGGAGCACAGAAGCGACTCCAGAAGGCAGACGGGAGTCTGCCAGCGGATCCGCGACTGAAGATCGCGGTAGAACTCCTCCTTGCGGCGGCTCTCCGGATTGATGTCCAGACTCTGCGGAATGAAGAGATAAAGCTCCACCGTATAACGCAGCGCCCGCCCGTTCTGCGAGCTCAGCGGATAAACATGTTTAATCTCAAACTGGTGACGGTCATGTATCTTGATCCGTTCCTGAATCGTCTGCATTGCGCCGGCAAGCTCCTCCTCCGCCTCAGGGTTTCCATCCATGTTTCGCAATAAGATACACGATGGTCGACCTGTTTTCAAGCGGACCGGCGGGAATTCCCCCGCGTCAACGCAATTTCAGCGTGGCGAGCGCCATCAGGGAGAAGACGCCGGCGAGGATCCAGAACCGGACGACGATCTGCGTCTCAGTCCACCCTTTGCGTTCGAAGTGATGGTGAATCGGAGCGCAGAGGAAGATCCGCTTCCCGGTCAGCCGGAAGGAGGCGACCTGAAGGATGACCGAAACCGCTTCCATCACATAGACGCCGCCGACCAGAATGAGCAGCAGTTCCTGCCGGACGATCACCGCGAGCATGCCAACCGCGCCGCCGAGGGCGAGGCTGCCGGTGTCCCCCATAAACATCGAGGCGGGATGGCAGTTGTGCCAGAGGAAGCCGATGCACGCCCCGCAGACGGCGGCGGCGAAAACCATCGCTTCCTCCGCGCCCATGATGTAGGGAATGTTGAGGTGGCCGGCGAAGATCCGGTGGCCCATGAGGTAGGCGAACGCCGCGTAGGTGAGCGTGCAGAAGATCGTGCAGCCGGTGGCCAGCCCGTCCTTGCCGTCGGTCAGATTGACGGCGTTGGAGGCCCCGACGATCACGACGACGGCGAAGGGCAGAGTCCAGAACCCGGTGTAGACCGGCTCCTTGAGGAACGGCACCATCAGCTGCCGCATCAGCGTCTGAAGCTCGGGGATGCGGCTCAGACTCCATACGGCGAGTCCGGCGACGAGGAACTGTCCGGCGAGCTTGGCCCGGCCCGGAATGCCGTCGCGCCGCTTGTAAACCACCTTCATGAAGTCGTCGACAAAACCGATCAGACTGAAGGCGGCGGTGGCGACCACCAGCGTAATGGAGATGGGATTGGTCATGACGTTCCAGAGCAGCGCGGTGACCAGAATCGCGCCGATCAGCAGGATTCCGCCCATACAGGGGGTACGGTTCTTCTCCTTGTCGATGAATTCCGGCGGGACGAGCCCTTCGAGGCGGCTGGCGGCCTGCGCGTTGAGCCGCCGCAGCTGCCGCGCGGTGAATCCCCCGAGGAGCACGACCAGCAGAAATGCGGTAAGCGCGGCGCCCCCGGCGCGGAACGTGACGTAGTCGAACAGGCGAAACGGACCGAAGTCCCCGCTCAGCAAGGAGAGAAGATACAGCATGGATGATGTCTCTGAAAGTTAAAAGATTCGCATGAATTCAAGTCTGTTTCATACTATAGACTTTCCCGGTCCGTTTTTCCAATGGGAAAAGGGAAAAATGACCGCTTTTCCCTCCCCGCTCTCCCATGGGAGCGGCAGGAGTGGCGGGCAGGCGGTTCCGCCGGGGGAAAATTCAAGGGAAA
>OLGB01000138.1_pt1 | contig 106937 bp, 117 predicted proteins | sample 1605691 | NCBI WGS metagenome assembly OLGB01 (sample SAMEA3888925, study PRJEB22519) | human gut metagenome | biome: human gut; feature: human-associated habitat; material: faeces | place: Denmark | collected 2010 | reverse complement strand
TTATTTGCTATGCCCTTTATTTCTTGGCTGTCCTCTACTTATTTGTTTCAAACTTATCCCTCGCAATACGTTTTTGTCACTTATTTATTCGCTTTTGTAATTATTGATTAAATCATCTTCCGTAACCGTAGAAGCATCTACGATAATATGATCATAATTTGACAACCCGTTTTCCGTACCAGGTTTTACAATGCTATACTCTTCATTCTTATAAAGAATATCGACTGGTTTGAATACACAATAACCATAATTGACATTGTATACACCCTTTAGCTTTTGAATTGCACTAATCTGATACCTTTCTTGGTTTTCCTGGTTACGAATCCATTCTCCCTGCGAGAATAAATCCTTGCTTACATATACCATACCATCTGCATCTTCATAGCAGTCAGAGGTTTCTACAAAGGAATATGACAAATCACCCGACTTATCATAAACTTCTTTTATCAATCCTTTTTTATTACTATCTCCGCCTTCTGTAAAATATTCTTTTGGAACTTGGTAGTATTCTTTTTCCAAAATGGACGAAGTCGGTATTTTCAGTCCCTGCACACTGTCATAAACTACATCAATACTCAAAAAACGGTCATTTAAGAAATGTACGATATAGTCATTCATAGACAGGATGGCAAAGTAATCTTTCTCTTTTGTAGATAATGTATAAGGAACCGTTGCTGTAAGATTGTCCCTTGTCGTCTTAATCTTAACATAAGACGTTTCGACATTCTTTTTTGCATTATCATTTTGTCGTTCTTCTAGTTTATCGTATAGTTCCTTTGAAATATGAAGAACAATTTTCCAATCTTCACTTGTTATTATTTTGTAAGCAGGTGCATTTTTTTTCACCTGTTCGGACGATCGTATCTGGGTCTTTTCATATTTAGAAAGATCAAAGTCTTTTCCGGTCACATCATCGGCTGTTTTATCTTCATAGCCATCCATTGTGTAACAGATAACACCACTTTGTGCAGTCGTAACGCTTTCATATGAATCTGTTAATTTGTTTTCCTTTAATATTTTTTCTACATTTTCAGACATACCTGAGGAGGATAATTCCAATACTGTATTATTTACCCCATATACAAAGTCAGAAACAGAATTATATCTGCTACTATCGTATGTTTTTCTAAAATCACTGATAGTATCCCACAGCAAATTTCTTTCTGATTTGCTTAAAGATACTGTTTCATTGGCATTTTTCAATAAGTTATATATTTCACCAGAGGAATCAATTGTGTAGACCACTTTATTTTTTGGTACTTTTGTACCGTCCATATAATAATAGTTTAAATATCCCTCTTTTGGTGTATCCACAATTTTTTCTTCCCGTAAAATCAAACCAGTACAGTTATACTCGTTTGAAATATCCTTTTCTGTCACCTCATATACAGAAATTTTTGGCTTTTTCCAATATATAACGCAAGTTACTACGATGTATACAAGAATAAATAGAAAAGCAATTCCTCCTATATTTAATCGTGGAACTCTACGAAATCTTGTCACTTTTTTGTTCCTTCGTTTTGCCAAAATTTTAACCTCCCTAATTTGGTCAAATTTTGTTGTATAAATTGACATTTGTCTGTTTTCATCAATATGAACAAAATTATTCCTAAAATCAAATAAAGATAACTGTTTTCAGCCTGCTATTCCTACTATTAAATTGCTATGTAATCTACAATCTAGGATTTGCATCTGCTTTTGAACAGGTATCAAAAGTAAAAAAATATACTTTTTCACGGGTATTATTATACTATCCTTAATTTCATTGTGCAAGATTTTTGTGAATAAACCATGTGAAAAAGAACATACTAGGGATAGAAACAAAAATTATACTTAGTTTAGGAGGTTTGTATATGAAGGTCTTAGATTATCTTATTTTAATCTTGGTTGTAGTTGGAGCGTTGAATTGGGGATTAATCGGATTTTTCCGCTTTGATTTGATTCGCGTATTATTCGGAAATATGACTGGTCTATCAAGAGTTATTTATGCCCTTGTGGGAATAGCTGGTATCTATGCATTAAGCTATTTTGGTCGCATTCGTAATACGTTAGACTAAGACAGGCTTTGCTTAAATAACAAATACAATACAAAAAGCTTTATACTAAAAAAAATAGAGGATACTATCCTCTATTTTTTCTGTTTACTTAGCGAACAACATCTCGCCAATCTAAATCGCCTCTATCTAATGCCTTTACCAACAACTCTGCTGTCGCAACATTTGTAGCTAATGGTATATTGTGAACATCGCAAAGACGAACAACATTGTTCACATCTGGTTCATGGGATTTTGGTGTAAGGGGATCTCTCAAAAAAATTACTAAATCAATTTGATTATGTTCAATTTGTGCACCTAATTGCTGCTCACCGCCTAAATGACCAGCTAAATATTTGTGAACATTCATATTAGTTGCTTCTTCAATCAATCTACCTGTAGTACCTGTTGCAAAAATCTCATTTTTACACAGTATCCCTCGATACGCTATACAAAAATTCTGCATTAACTTTTTTTTCGTATCGTGTGCAATCATTCCAATATTCATTTTGCACCCCCTAATCATTTCTCTATGGTAAGAATATATCACATTTCAATAAAGAAATCAAATTATTTTTTGTTTTTTGATAAAATATTCACAAATATTTACAAATATTACAAAAAACTAATACCACTTCTGTCACCAGTTCCCGATTGCATTCCTATATTTAATATAATACCGATTGCAATAGAACAACTAATCATCGAGCTGATACCGTTACTTAAAAACGGCAATGGCAATCCTGTATTTGGTAAAATCATAGTTGCAACACCTATATTTGCAAATACCTGAAACATAAACATAGCTGAAATACCTACAGCAATTAAATATCCTAATGTCTCATTGCATCTGATTGCTGTACGAATACACATAAATATAATGATGCATAATAATGCCACAATTAAGCAACATCCGATAAATCCAACTTCTTCACCGATTACCGTAAAAATAAAATCACTTTCACATACATCAACCCAGCTATAATTTCTTCCTGTGCTGGCTGATTCTGATAATAACTTTCCTGTAAGCTGTCCTGAAGCAATGGATTGTATAGAGTGTAACTGCTGATACATCAACGAGTTACTATATTTTTCAGGATTCATAAAACCAATAATTCGCTCTACCTGATACCAGTGTTTTTCAGGAATAATTTTTTCAGCAATAGGCTGCTGTAAAAACCATAATGCTCCAATCACAGTAGGTATAGTTACCGCCAGTATCGGAATTACAATCTTGTATGTCAATCCAGCCGCAAAAACCATCATGGCAAATACAAAAAAGATAACAAGACTTGAGGACAAATCCGACTGAATTAAAATAAAGAAAGTTGGAATAATCATAATCGCAACGCCTATTAAAAATGTCTTTAGCGAATCCATCTGCTCTCGCATCTTCATAAAATATACTGCTAATGCCATAATGACAACAAGCTTACAAATTTCGGATGGCTGTAAATTTACACCAGGAAGTGATAGCCATCGATAGGAACCTGTCTTTTGATCGGAACCTAATGGAGACAACTTTGTTGCAGCAACCATTAAAGTTGCAATGATATAATATATAACTACGAAATCACATATACGCCTATAGTCAATCAAAGAAACAACAATCGCAATGATAAGCGAAACAATCATAGAAATAATCTGTCTCCTAAAGTAACCTCCTGCTTTGTCTTCACCCATAGTTGCTGAAATTGCAAAGCTAACAAAATAAGCACTGCAAATGCACAATATAACCATCACAACTAAGACAGTGAAATTATATCTTCTCCAATCATATTGTTTAAAATTAAACATAAAAAATCATCCTTATTTTATTCCGATTTTTTATTTCCACGCATATCTCTGATAGGAATATTGGCAAATAAAGCAGGAACTGGAGTATCACTTCCTTCTACATCTGTCTGTGAAATCTTAATATCAAGACCTTCCATATCTACTTCCATATACTTGGAAATTACATTAATAATATCATTTTTCATTTGTTCCATTAACTCTGGTGAACAGTTTGCACGATCAGAAACTAATACTAATTTTAGTCTGTCTTTCGCAATACTTCCAGAGGATTTTTTTCTAAAAAAATCAGCAAATCCCATATCTGTTCCTCCTTAGTTCTTTCTGAAAAAACTTCCTATTTTAGAAAAGATACCCTGCTTGCTATTCAAATCCAACAAAGGAACTTCTTCTCCTAATAATCTGCGACAAATATTTAAGTATGCCTGTCCAGCTAAAGCGTCTGTACCAACTAAAGGTTCTCCATTGTTGGTTGCTACGATAATCTGCTCGTCATCTGGAACCACACCAATTAAATCTACACCAAGTATTTCAACTACGTCATCACTAGACATCATGTTATTATCTTTTACCATTTGGTTTCTTAAACGGTTGACGATCAAATGTGTTTGCTTCATCTCATTTGCTTCCAATAATCCGATGATACGGTCTGCATCACGAACTGCGGATACCTCTGGAGTAGTAACTACCAATGCACTGTCTGCACCTGCAATTGCATTTTGGAATCCCTGCTCAATTCCAGCAGGACAGTCCATAAGTATGTAATCAAATTCTTCTTTTAGCTGTTCTGCTAATTTCTTCATCTGTTCAGGACTAACTGCAGATTTATCTTTTGTCTGTGCAGAAGGAAGTAAGTATAAGTTCTCATGGCGTTTATCTTTAATTAGAGCTTGCTTAATACGGCAATTTCCTTCGATTACATCAACCAGATTATATACGATACGATTTTCCAATCCCATAACTACATCAAGGTTTCTTAATCCTATATCTGTATCAATCAATACAACTTTCTTTCCTAATTTAGCCAGACCTGTTCCAACATTTGCAGTTGTAGTAGTTTTACCTACTCCACCCTTTCCGGATGTTACGACAATAACTTCGCCCATATTCTTTTTCCTCCAAACTTTATTATATATTAATATCATTCAAAACATCTTTGCTTAAAGGTTCAATTAAAATTGTTTCTCCTTCCACAAAGGCTATTTTAATTTCTTGTTGTTGTGGTTCCATTGGCTTTTTATCTTTCCTTTTGAAAAAGGTAGATTTTTCTTTAAATAAACCACGATTTTCCTTGTCTGGTGCTCTTGCAATAAAATCACCAATTCGAATTTGAATCGGTTGCATACCAAGAGCTAACACAAATGCTTCTTTGTTGCCACCAGCTCCTGCAAATACACTTCCCTTTAAGTTTCCAATGATAATAATGTTTCCTTTGGAAACTACTTTAGCACCTATATTTACATCTCCAAGAACAATCACACTGGTTTCTACTTCTAACACCTGACCAGAACGAAGATTCCCTTTATAAAATTGTCCAGAATTACTGTTAAATTCCATAAGTTTTTCATCTAAGCTTTTCTTGAAACGTTCTTCTTGTTCTTGGTCATTATTTACAATACATGCTATCTTCAAATCTGAGCTATCTTCAATAATTTGAAGTAACTCTCTTTGTTCATCAGTTGTAAGTTCTCTGCCCTCAAAAGAAATTGCCATAGTTGCTTTGCCTAAAAATTTAGCAGTTTCCTTGAATTTAGCAGCAACATCTTTTTTTAATGTTTCATAAGCAATGTCTTTGTCTAGTACAAGAACAATACCTGATTTATTTCCTTTTATCATGACTGTACTATTCATGTTATCTACTTCCCTTTTCTTTCATTGAACCCTATTTTTCTTGTCTATTATACCAAAAAATAGTGTAGGTTCAAACAACTTTTTATCTATTATTGAAATTTTCTAGTCAGTTACCACAGATGTTCCAGCTTTTTTCAAGGAACAAGCCTGTTTTACCACTTTTTGTTTTGCTTTTTTGCCCTTAGCAAAATAATATTTATATACATTGCTGGCTACCTCTGCTGCATTGGCAGATGTATATCCATTTGGAATAACTACTGTTGTGCAGATTTCAGGATTATTGTATGGAGCAAAGGAAATAAATAAAGCATGGTTTGGTTTTGATTTATTTTCCTGTGCAGTACCTGTTTTTCCTGCAACTTGAATTCCATCTTCTTTTAATGATTTGAAATATTGAGAAATAGAACTCTGTGAACCGTTTACAACTCCATACATTCCCTTGTAAACTGCATCCCATGTTGTACTTGCAATCGAAACTTTATTGTGTACTTTTGCCTTATTCGTTTTTTCTTTTTTCCCGTCACTGCTCTTTATTTTTCCTACTAAATTTAGATTATAGCATTTCTTTTGGTTTACCAATGTAGTAGCATATCGTGCAATTTGTGAAGGAGTATAATCGTTCTTTCCCTGTCCAATTGCAGACATTACCGCACTGTTGTCTGAAATTTTAGGTTTGTATTCTAACTCAGATAAACCAGAAGTTGCACCAAAACCAAACATTTTTGCATATTTTTCTAATATCTTCAAACCTTTGCTATCGTGCGTGGATTTGTCACTCATCTCATAACCAACGGTATAGAAGAAATAGTTACAAGAATATTCAATCGCCTTGGATACATTAATCGTTCCATGACTATAGTTTGACCAACAATGTGGTTTTGTACTAATCTCAGAAAATACTACTTTATCCGTTATTTTTGTTCCAGTTGTGATATATCCTTCTGTCAAAGCTGCAATAGAAACCAATGGCTTATATGTGGAACCCGGTGCTGTTCTTTGCGTAATAACACGATTCAATGTAGGAAGCGATAAATCTTCATATGTTTGATAGTAATAATCTGTATCAATTTTATTCGCAAATTTATTCGTATCATATCCAGGATAAGATACACATGCTTTTACATTTCCCGTATTTGGGTCGGTTACAACAATAGAACCTGAACATGGCTCAAGTGCAAGCATTGCTGGTGTAATGGTAAGCTTTTCTATCTGTGTTCGGATAAACGTATACGCACTGGTTGTTCCGTTCAACAGTTTTGCTACTTCTTTTTCGTCATAAGATAGAACACCTTGTTCATATAGAATCACACATAATTCATTTCCTGAAACACTACCATTATCTATCATATAGTAGTAGATTTTCTTTGCAAATCCTTTGTCTTTCTTTATCTCTTTAAATACATACTTTAAAAGCTTATTGTATAATTCTGTGGTACTATAATACTTATCTCCGATATTCAGACAAGATAAATCTACCCATCCATTTGCAATGGCATCCTGTGTAAATTCGCTTAGGCTAAATCTGCTGTTTATCTTTCCATCTATATATGTTTTGTATTTTGTAGTATCATTATCTACCTTACTATCCAGAATAATTCCCTTTTTGCATAAATAATTGTACAAGTATACTTGATATGTCTGGTATTCTTCAGATAAATCCTTCGCTGTCGATGTACTATCCGCAGCTAAAATAGTTTTCAATTTATCTAAGACACTATTTCTCTTTGACACATATTTCGAATATACTCTTTTCTCAACATCAGAGGCAGACTTATCATTTAACGTTGTAATATCAATTACATTGTTGTTGACGAGCGCATAATACACATCATATTCTGGGATTGTAATACCGTCTGAACGATAGCCTTTTGTACCAGAACCTTTTCCTCTATGAATTTTACTCAATAAAATACTTGCAAGTTCTTTTTCCAGCATATCATAACATGCCTTCTGTAAATCAGAATCAATGGTTAAATATAAATCATTTCCAGAAGATGCTGCTACCACATCGGATACAGATAATACTCGACCTGATTGATTTACAGTTAGTTTTTCAGAACCTCTTGCACCATGTAATGTAGTTTCATATTCCTTTTCTACACCTGTCTTACCAACTTGATCTTCCGATGTATATTTATTTTGCAAGCCTTTTTCCTTTAAGTCAGACATCTCATCATCCGTTACGGTTCCTGTATAACCAATGACATGTGAAAAATATTTACTGTCGTTGTATTTTCGGTACGTGTCCGTTGTTACTTCCACGCCAGTTAATTCAGAACTATTTTCTTTGATTGCAACCCTTGTTTTTTCATCAATGTTACTTGCCACTGTGATTGGAAGAAACTTTTTGAATCGATTTAAAAATAGTTCATAACGGATTGCCATAATAGCTAAAGCTTCTTCATCTGAGTATTCATCTGAAATCTCAAACTTAGGACTGTTGCTGCCTGTATCTGTTCGTAAAAATTCAAACACTTCTTTTGCCGTTGCGTCTTTTTGCTTTTGTGTTAAATCGTTTGTAGATTTAAGACAATAAACATCCCTTTTGAAATTCAACAACGCTTTATCTTTTACATTAAATTGAAACTCACCATCATCATTTAATTCAATCTCAAAATCAATATCAACGTCACAATTATTTTTCTTCAAAATTTGAAGTAATTTGGCAATCATTTCATTTTTCTCTTTATTTGTTTTCAAGTCATCTGTATCTTCTAATGTAACAGAATACGATAATTCATTATATGCCAAAAGTACACCATTACAATCGTAAATATTTCCTCTGGTTCCCTTTATATAACGCTTTTTGTCTTTTTTCTTTTCACTTTCATTTGAAATAGTTTCCCCGTCTACAATCTGAAGCATAAATAATCGATGTGCCAAAATTGTAATCAATAATATATATACAATAATAATTGGAAATGTACGGGCTTTTTTTACCTGTTCAAACCAGTCTTTCAGCATATCAAGCATAAATTAAAGAACCTCCTCTGTATCTTCCTTGCACTCCAATCGGTAATTAATAGAATGTAATAATTTATATAACACACATGCCATCAATACCGTATATACCATCTCCGGCAATATGGTATGCCATATATAATAAAACACATTAAATCTTCCACGTAATAGGAAATTGAAAATATAAAATACAAAATTAAAGAAAAAATCACTTACTGCAACTAAAATAATAGGTACAGATAGCTGATCTCTATAATAGATTTCATTACAAATACCTACTAAGTATCCTACTAATACCAGTAATACTGCATTCATTCCAATCAGATCGCCATAAATTAAATCCACGAGCATACCGCTTGCAAAACCTACATACATGCCCTCTTTTCTACCACGCATATAGGCGACTGCTACTACAACGATCAATATTAAATTAGGAACTTCTCCAGCAAGTGCAATTCCCTGAAATATAGTTGTTTGCAACAAAAAACATAATAACACTGTAACTGCTGTAATAATAAAACGCTTCATTTTTTAAGCCCCTTTGTACTAACTTTTCCTATGTAGCCGCTAATCCTTTGGTTGTGGATCAAGCGATTCCTTTAATTCTGTGATAACTAAAACGGTTTCTAGTTTATTAAAATCAACGGTTGGTGTAATATATCCACTTCTGGTTGAATTGGTATTGTCTACATTGACTTCTTTTATATAACCAATCAAGATTCCTTGATGATACTTATCACTCAGATAAGAAGTGACTACTTCTGCTCCAGTTGAAACTTTTGTCTCTGAGTTTTCCAACCCAGAAAATTCTAATAATCCCTTATTGGATAATTCATGGTTTCCACTAACAATACAGGTTTCGTTTGTAGAAAGTATCATTGCACCTACATTACTTGTATCATCCACAATGGAACGTACCTTTGCCCAATTGTGACCTACTTCGGTAATAATTCCAACTAATCCTCCACTAGAGCCGTCTCCAGCTAAAACATTCATATCAACTTTTAAGCCATCATTAGAACCTTTGTCAATTTTGAACACTTTATACCAGTTCCCTGGATCTTTATCAATTACGCGGGCCGCAACTTTAGGATAGCTGGCATATTTTTCATCTAATTCGTATAATTTTCGCAACTCTGATAATTCGTATTTTTCCTGTTGCAAAATTTTATTTTCATATGTTACGCTGTTTAATTCTGTTTGTAAATCCTCATTTTCTTTTTTTAATTCTTTCATAGATGTAAAAATATCTGTCTTTTCTGAAAAGAATCTACCAACAGTATTAATACCCCTTTGCATCGGTGTCACAACATCTCCTGCCACAGATCGGATAGGTGCAAAGGTATCTTTGAATTTGTAAGAAGTTATAATCAATATTAAACATAGAACTATAAAAAATGTTAATATATACTTAGGGTCAATTGAAAACTTATTTCTTCTTCGCATGATTCTTTTTCCTCATTTCTTTGTTAAGTATTATGATACTGGAGTCGAATAGTTTGGTATCTATATACTACTATCTGACTACATGTGCAACTTGTCTCATCAATTTCGTATCTTCAATTACTTTTCCAACTCCATTTATTACAGAAAATTCAGCTTCTTCTGCAATATTAACTTTCAAATTTGTCTCTGCTTCGATACATTCTCCCAAATTTTTAATCAAGGCAGAACCACCTGTCACATAAATACCAGAACGGATAATATCCGCAGAAATTTCAGGTGGGGTACGTTCCAAAATAACTCTGATAGCAGAAAGTACTGATGTAAGCTGTTCATTGATTGCCTGATAAATCAGCTCAGTATCTACCATAGCTTCTGAAGGTAAACCGCTTACCACATCTCGACCAAATACGCGTATGGTATCTTCCTCTGGTTCTAAGGCAGATGCCAGAGAAATTTTCACAGATTCTGCTGTTTTATCTCCGATAATAAGATTATATTTTTTACGAATTGCAGATTGAATCAAGGAATCAAACTTATATCCACCGACTGGTATTAATTTACTAAGCACAATTCCTCCCAGAGAAATAATTGCAATCTCAGTCGTATCAGCACCAATGTCAACCGTAAGGACACCTCTTGTTCCTGTCACATCTACATCCATTCCCAGTGCGGCAACTACGGGCTTGTCAACCATATAGATATTTCGCACTTTTGCGTTGGAACGCTGTATCACATCACAAAAGGCACGTTTTTCAACCTCTGTAATGTCTGTTGGAACAGCAACCAAATAATCGGCATTTTTTGCTTTTCCGTTAAATACCTTGCTAACAAATGCATTTAATAATAGTTGCATTTTTCCGCTGTCCGCAATTACGCCATTTCGTATGGGCATTGTAACTTCTATTTGCTCAGGAGACTTCCCTAACATATCAAATGCAAAATCACCAGATGCAATTATTTTTTTTCTGTTTTGTATCGCTACAACATTCTTTTCATTTAATACAATACCCGCACCTTTTTTATATATCTTAACTGCGCTTGTTCCAAAATCGATGCCTATAATCTTTCTACCTATCATCGTTAATTTATTACTCCTTCCGGTTATTTCATTACAATAAGCCTTGTTCTCGGAGACTTACATATACATTATCCCCTATGATAATGTGGTCAAGCAACGTTACCCCCACCAAATCACCTGCATCTCTTAGTCTTTCCGTAAATAGAATATCCTCCTTACTGGGTGTCGGATCACCACTTGGATGATTATGTAATAGAATAATATGCACTGCTTTATTTCTAAGGGCTGTAACAAAAATTTCTCGTGGTTCCAGCAAAGATGCATTTACTGTTCCTTTTGATATTACAAAATCATTTATTTTGTGGCATTTGGTATCCAACAAAACCAATATAACCTGTTCATACTCCAGATGTCTCATATCCTGCATATAATAATCAGAAATAATGTCAGGGGAGGAAAATGTGGTTGTTCGGGAATATTTTTGTTTTGCCATCCGTTTTGCAAGTTCCGTTATGCATAATAACTGTATGCCCTTTACTCTCCCAATTCCATTTACCTGCATAAAATCAGTAAGGGTGAGATAATTCAATCCGTATAACCCTGGCAAATCTTTTGATAATCCCAATATACGCTCTGCCACCTCTACAGAACGTTCTCTTTTAGAACCACTCCGAATAATAACTGCCAATAATTCTGCATCTGACAAACTGCAAACACCATACTTCTCACATTTTTCATAGGGTTGCTCGGATACTGGCAATTCTTTTAATGTTAAATGTTTCATACATACTCTCCTAACTCACAGCAGAGTATGTTACCTCTTGAATTGAATAAATGCTTACCTTATGAAGCGTTAAAAATCCACCCCTCATTGTAGCATACAAAAGAGGGTTTGTATACATTTTTTTATAATTTAACCAATCCTTTTTCATGCATTTTTTGTAAGGACATCATAATACCATACTTTGCATGATACCAGGTAAGTCCACCTTGAAAATAAACGGCATAGGGTTCTTCTATTGGTCCATCTGCACTAAGTTCAATGGAGGAACCTTGAATGAATGCACCTGCTGCCATAATTACATCTGAATGATATCCCGGCATTGCCCAAGGCTCTGGTACAACGTAACTATCTACAGGTGCTGCTGCCTGAATTCCTTCACAAAATGCAATTACACCTTCCGGTGTTCCAAGTGTTACTGCCTGAATAATGTCATGTCTGCTTTCTGTGCTGTTAGGAACAACAGCAAATCCTAATTTTTCATACACATTTGCTGCAAAAATAGCTCCCTTTAAAGCACCAGATACAACTTGCGGCGCCATAAAGAATCCCTGAAATAGTTGTTGATTAATACCAAGCGTTGCACCTACCTCTTTTCCAAGACCTGGTGCCGTCAGACGATACGCACATTGTTCGATCAATTCTTCTTTTCCTACGATATATCCACCAATCGGAGCAAGACCACCGCCTGGATTTTTAATAAGAGAACCTACACACATATCAGCGCCAACATCCGTTGGTTCGAGTTCTTCAACAAATTCACCATAGCAATTATCCACCATACAGATTACATCTGGTTTAATTTTCTTTACAAAAGAAATCAACTCTCCGATTCTTGCCACAGAAAGAGTTGGTCTAGTCTGATAACCCTTTGAACGTTGAATTGTAATCAATTTTGTCTTTGGAGTGATTGCTTTTTTTATTTCTTCCCAGTCAAATGCCCCATCTTCCAATAAATCTACCTGACGATAAGACACTCCATATTCCTTCAAGCATCCTGGTGTATTATTATCTCCAATTCCAATTACACCCTCCAACGTATCATATGGTTTTCCAACTGGTGATAGCAGCTCATCCCCGGGACGAAGATTAGCTGCCAACGCAATTGTTAGTGCATGTGTTCCACAAGTAAGCTGTGGTCTTACTAACGCTGCTTCTGCATGAAATGTATCCGCATATACGCTTTCTAACACTTCTCTACCTAAATCATTATAACCATATCCAGTTGTGGCTGCAAAATGAATGTCACTTACTTTGTTCTTTTGCATTGCCTTTAACACTTTTAATTGATTATATTCTGCGACCTTATCAATCTGCTCAAATCGTGCCTTTAAATCCTGCTCTATTCGTTCACAATATGTAAACACAGAATCCGTAACCTTTAGTTCTTTATACATTTCTTTTAAATCCATCGTTTGTACCTCAATTCTTTTCTTTTTCAGTATGCTACATTTTTTCCATTATATACCTATCGTTTCGGTATAATTCCTTTTTTCTGTAAAACAGAAAGGCAAAAATCCAACTGTTCCTGCTCTGTTTTATAACAGTCTTTGTCTACCCATACAACGTCTTGTTCACGCTTAAACCAGGTAAGCTGACGTTTGGCAAAATGGCGGGTATCCCGTTTTAATATATAAATGGCTTCCTCTAATGAAATTTCACCACATAGATAAGCGCAAATTTCTTTATAGCCAAGCCCTTGCATAGAAACTAAGTCTTTGGTATAACCTTTTTTCACAAGATTACGAACTTCTTCTACAAGTCCATTTTGCACCATCAAATCCACTCGTCGATCAATTCTTTCATATAATACTTTTCGTTCTTGATTTAAAACAAAATAGGCAAAGCTATAGGGAGATTCTTTTTGTTTTTCCTTTTCGTTATGTTCAGATATTTTTTTGCCTGTCTGTTCATAAAATTCCAGCGCACGAATTACTCGTTTTACATTATTTTCATGAATTTTTTCTGCACTTTTCTCGTCTACCTCTCTTAATTTTTCATGTAAATAATGCACCCCTTTTTCTTGATATAGCTTTTCTAATTCTTTTCTACAGGCAGAAACCTCTTCCTGCTCAAAGGCCACATCCTTTAATACTGCCTGAATATAAAATCCAGTACCACCAACTAATATCGGTATCTTCCCTTTTTGGTAAATCTCCTTTATATATTGATCCGCATACTGCTTAAATTTCATTACATTAAACTCTTCATCCGGCATAAAAGTATCTACCAGATAGTGTTTTATTCCTTGCATTTCGTCTTGGCGTATCTTTGCCGTTCCAATGTCCATTTCTTTATATACCTGCATAGAATCTGCCGAAATAATTTCTCCTCCAACTGCTTTGGCAAGATGAATGGACAATGCAGTCTTTCCGACTGCTGTAGGTCCTGTCAACACGATTATGGGAGGCTTGGCTTTTAATGTTTCCTTCATTGTTTTCTCCTCGCACTAAAGAATTCTTTTAAATTTCTTTTCAATCTCATATTTTGTCATAGATACAATTACAGGTCTGCCATGCGGACAATTATAGGGGTTTTCTAACTCCATCAATTCATCAATCAATGCTTCTGCTTCCAACATGGACAATTTCATATTTCCTTTCACCGCTGCCTTACAGGACATAGAAGCTACCCGCTCTAATATCAACTCTGAACCTTTAACATTCATATCTTCAGTCAGAGAGTTTAATAAATCGGTCAACAAATCCACCTGTGCCACACCAAATAGATTTGCTGGTACTGCTCTTACAGAAAACTCTCTTCCACCAAAAGCTTCAATTTCAAAGCCAAGCTTCTCTAGTTCACTTCGATATTGTTCTAATGCCTGCTGCTCTCTCATTGTAAGTGATAGAATAATCGGTGGTTGTAATATTTGAGAAGAAAAGTTTTTATTTTCTATATCCCGCATCGTTTTTTCGAATAATACTTTTTCATGTGCGGCATGCTGGTCGATAATAAACATCTTGTCCTCATATTGAATAATCCAATAAGTATCAAAAATCTGACCAATAATTTTATGATGTTTTTTTGCCTCTTTCGATAACAGTTTTTGTTCTTCTTTTGTTTCAAACAATACCGTTTGTTCGGAATTGGTTTTATCCCAAATGTTTTCTTTTTCCTGTTCCAGTACAGGATTTTCTATGATTTTATCCTGTTGCGAAGAGAGTTCTCCACTTTTGTTTGAAGCATCTTTTTCGCCCTCAACCAGTGTTTCCAATTTCTTTAATTCTACATTTGTAGTTTCTTCTATCTTCTTTTCTGTGTCAAAGACTATTGCTGTCTCCTTTTCTTTTTCGATTGCTTGCTGTTCAAAGGCATCCAAATGCTGCATCGCGTGCAAAAGAGTAGCTTTTCGTTGCTCTGCCTGTTCTTTTTTTTCTACTTCTAAATTGGATTGTGTTACTTCTTGTGATGGAGTTTCATTTTGAACTTTGTATGGTGTCTCCTCTTTTAATTGATTTTGTTTATTCCTTACCTGTTCAAACTGTGTAATGACTTTGGCAGCCTCCACCATTTGTTTTCCTACATTTTTACTTTCCTGCAATACACGCTTTTTTTCAAAAGGTTCTGGTGCCGACTGCACTGGTTTGTTCTGTGTTTGTTTCTGCTCTTTTCCAATCGTAACTTCTGGAATCATCTCACGTCCAGAAAGTACATCTGAAATGGCATGATATATTTCATGATAAATGGTCTGTTCATTTGTAAAACGAATCTCCATTTTCGCAGGATGCACATTTACATCAATGTATTGACTGTCAATAGTAAACTGCAAGGCGGTCATAGGATATCGATGCTGCATTGTATAAGGCTTGTACGCCTCTTCAATCGCTTTATTGATAATATTACTTTTGATGTATCTTCCATTAATGAAATAATTCATATAATTTCGATTGCCTCTAGAGACCACTGGTTTTGCAATAAAACCTTCTACCTGCAACACAGGAGAACTTGTTTTTACCTGCAATAAATTTGCGGTTATATCTCTTCCGTATATATGATAAATAATATCTTTTGTCTTTCCATTTCCAGAGGTTTGTAAACGCAACTGATTATTATTCATAAATTTAAAAGAGATATCAGGATGTGACATTGCCAAACGTTCGACTAAATCATTGATATAGGATGCCTCTGTTTGCGCACTCTTCAAAAATTTTCTTCTGGCTGGCACATTGTAAAACAAATTTCTCACAACAAAGGTGGTTCCCTCTGGACAACCAATTTCCTCCAGTGTTTTTTCTTCTCCTCCATCTATTACATACCGACTTCCAGTTAAGGCACCTCTGGTTTTGGTAACCATTTCCACCTGTGCCACAGCTCCAATACTTGCCAAGGCCTCACCTCTAAATCCAAGACTTCCTACGGTCAGCAAATCCTGTACACTACGAATTTTACTTGTGGCATGTCGTTCAAAAGCAATGCGTACCTGTTCTTTTGCTATACCTGAACCATTATCTGTAATACGAACAAGTTCGATTCCTCCACCTTTGATTTCTACCGTAATAGCGGTTGCTCCTGCATCAATTGCATTTTCTACCAACTCTTTTACTACAGCAGAAGGACGTTCTACTACCTCCCCAGCTGCAATTTTATTAATTGTATTTTGATCTAGTAAAAGAATTTCTTCCACAATGTCTCACCTCCTATTTTAGCATGTATTACCAACGTTCCTTCACTTTTTGTTGTATCTGATAAAGCTTATTCATAGCCTCCATTGGTGTCAATGCATTCATATCCAAATCACGTAATTCCAAAAGAATGTCTTCTGTTGATGGCATATTTGCAAATCCATCAAAAATGGACATCTGCTGTTCTTTTTCTTTAGCTGGCTCTTTTGCTACAGATTTCTTTGTAGTAGATTTTACGGCAATTTCTTTTGTACGATCTACGATATCATTCTCTGTTAATTCATTCACAATCTCCTGCGCTCGTTTTAATACCTTATCTGGTACTCCTGCCAGCCTTGCTACTTGTATTCCATAGCTTTTGTCTGCACCGCCTTTAATGATTTTTCGTAAAAATACAATATCTTCACCAGATTCTTGTACGGCAATACAATAGTTATTTACGCTATCTAATTTTCCTTCTAATTCTGTCAATTCATGATAATGGGTTGCAAATAATGTTTTTGCACCGATTTGTTTCGGATCGGCAATATGCTCTACCACAGCCCATGCAATACTAAGTCCATCAAAGGTACTGGTTCCTCGTCCGATTTCATCCAATATCAACAAACTGTTTTTGGTCGCATTTCGCAAAATATTGGCAACCTCTGTCATTTCTACCATAAAGGTACTTTGTCCGGATGCCAAATCATCTGATGCGCCTACTCTTGTAAAAATTCGGTCAACCACTCCAATATTGGCACTAAAAGCAGGTACAAAACTTCCAATTTGTGCCATCAGCACAATCAACGCAGTCTGACGCATATAGGTGGATTTTCCAGCCATATTAGGCCCTGTAATAATTGAAATCCTCTGCTTTTTTTGATCCAAATAGGTATCATTTGCCACAAAAGAATCATTATTAATTACTTTTTCCACTACAGGATGTCTGCCTTCTTTTATATCAATTACCCCATCCTGATTTATAGCTGGACGAACATAATTATTTTGTTCTGCAACAAGTGCAAGCGAAACAAGTACATCCAGATTTGCGATTGCTTTTGCGGTCTGTTGGATTCGCTTTACTTCTGAAGCGATATGTTCGCGTACTTCTACAAACAATTCATATTCCAACGCAAACAACTTGTCTTCTGCTCCAAGGATAATATCTTCCAGTTCCTTCAATTCAGGTGTCGTATAACGTTCTGCATTTGTCAAAGTTTGCTTTCTTGTCCAGGTATCTGGCACTAATTCCTGATAAGACTTTGTTACTTCCAAGTAATACCCAAAGACTTTATTATATTTTACACGAAGATTTTTAATGCCTGTTGCATTGCGTTCTCTTTCCTCTAACTCTGCAAGCCAACTCTTGCCTTCTGTTTTTGCTCTTCTAAGTTTATCAATTTCTTCATTGTAGCCTTCTTTGATGATACCGCCCTCTTTAATAGCAATCGGTGGTTCTTCTACAATCGCATCGGAAATTAGAGAACATATATCCTCTAATGTATCCAGTTCTGTATAAATTCCCTTCAATTTCGCACATGTGGCATCTGCTAATAGTGTTTTAATCGGTGGAATCATTTCCAAAGAGGACTGAAACGCAATAAAGTCTCTCGGATTTGCCGTTTTATAGGATACCTTACCAATCAAACGCTCCAAGTCATAGATAGGATTTAAGTATTCTCTTAATTCTTCTCTGGTAATTGCCTCCTGATTCAATTCTTCAATGGCATCCAATCGTGCTTCGATGGCATCCACATCAATTAATGGCTGTTCAATCATGCTTCTTAACAATCTGGCACCCATCGCGGTCTTTGTCTTATCTAATACCCACAACAAAGAGCCTCGTTTTTGCTTTTCTCGTAATGTCTCGACCAATTCTAGATTTCTTCTTGTAGAACTGTCTAAAACCATATATGCATTGGAGGAATAAGGCATAATCCCCGTAATATGAGACAGTGTATTTTTTTGTGTTTCTGTAAGATACTGCATCACTGCACCCGCAGCAATGGTTCCGATTGGATAATCTTTTAGCCCCAAACCATCTAATGCCTGCACATGGAAATGTTCTTTCAGACTCTTCACACACATTTCTTCATCAAAGTATCGTCTTTCAAGCACCGATTCTGCCATACCCAAACGGTTATGTAAATCATCCAGATCAAATCCAGTCATAACCAGTTCTTCATTGTAAATTAACTCAGATGGAGCAAATTTGGTTACTTCATCCATTAATTTTCGGGTATTTTCAACCTCTGTCATATAAAATTCTCCTGTTGTTACATCTACCGTAGCAACTCCAAAAGAATCTGACATATAAAATATTCCCATAAGGTAATTATTTTTTCCGTCTTCCAGAGATTGTGTATTTAGATTCGTTCCAGGGGTTACAATTCGCACCACCTCTCTTTTCACAATCCCTTTGCATTGTTTTGGGTCTTCCATCTGTTCACAGATGGCAACTTTATATCCTTTACTGACAAGACGGGTCAGATAGCCGTCTACTGCATGATGAGGGATGCCACACATAGGTGCTCGTTCCTCTAATCCACACGCTTTTCCTGTTAATGTAATCTCTAGTTCTCTGGCAGCAGTTATGGCATCATCAAAGAACATCTCATAAAAATCTCCCAGTCGATAAAACAGAATACAATCCTTATATTCGTTTTTTGTATTCATATACTGCTGCATCATTGGTGTTAATTTTCCTGCCATTTTCTTCCTCTTTCTCTAAACTGTTTCCCAAGTACCTTTTTCCAAGAAATAATTTGCAAGTTCTTCTGCTTTTTTAATAATTTTATCATCATATCCCATCATGCCAAGAAGTTTAATCGCATTTCTTGAATTAGCTTTTCCATCTCTAAGCATATAATCAAATACAACCTGATTGTCTACAATTTCCTCCTGGAAATGGTAATTATCATAATGTGCTTCCAAAATTGAAGTCAGTTCCAAATCATGAGTTGCCGCAAAACAGATTGTGTTTGTATCCGCAAATGTACGCAAAATCTGAGCAGAGGCTGCAATTCTTTCCAAGGTATTTGTACCACGTAACACCTCATCTACAAAGCATAGCGTAGGAACAGTATCACCAACCTGTTCTAAAATTCGTTTCAACGATTTGATTTCTACAATATAATAACTATCATGTCCCTGTAAATCGTCACGAAGTGCCATAGAAGAAAACACCTTAAAATACGATGCTTCATAACTCTCTGCAATCGCAGTATGAATGGTTTGTGCTAAAATGGCATTAATCGCAACCGTTTTAATAAATGTTGATTTTCCAGATGCATTTGAACCTGTAATCAAAATACAACGATCTGCTTGGATACTATTTTTTACTGGTTTTTCCAACATTGGATGGTACGCATGTTTCATAGCGATGTGTGCTTCTTTTTCTTCCTTTAAAGTCGGAATACAATAACCTGCTTCTCCAAGCCATGTACGGAAAGATGCTACTGCAATCATCGCATCTAAAAATCCTAATGTCTCATATAATTCATTCAATTCTGAGGTACGTGCCTGAATTTTCTTTGTCATAGAATCAAACTTTATCAAGTCTATATGAAACATCATACGAACATAATCCAAACTCAAATCCCAAAAAGAGCCTTCCCCTTTTTTTCCATCAAAAAATACTAAAAAAGCTCCTCTCTCTACATCTGCAAACTGCTTTGTGATCTCATTGATTCGTGCAAATACATCTTTTAATTCTGGAATATCCAGTTTTGTCAATTCTTTTGCATTATCAAGCATACGAATAATATATTTGAACACCTGAAAATACTTTTCTATTTGTGCCTTACGATTAAAGTAATGAATAATATTATTTACCAGGGTAAATACAAACAAAATAACTCCATAAATTGGCGATAAGACTCCAAATACGGATATAACCATCAAAAGAATGGATACCAGAAGCATAGAAGACATAAATATACTGGCAATTGGATTGTGTGGTGGAATCTTTTCTGCCATATTAATATATTTATACAGAGAAAACTCCTTAATCTTACCCATAAAACGAAATTCTGTCTGCAATTGATTTCTTGCATTTCGATTTTTTTGAAATAGCGAGATAAAATGCTCCCTTTTCTTTAACTCCGTCTCGTTTACCTGAAGTTTGCGAAGCATTGCATATAAATAATCTTCACCCATAGAACTATGTGTATGATTTAAAAGCATAAAAATGGTGTCCATATCCACATCATTCCAGGTAATGTCATCTACATCATGCGTCCCTTTATTGGCATAATAAAATTCTTTGATTGCCTGAAAATGGTCCTGCGTATAATTCGCATCTAAGATTTGTCCCCATTCATTATCGTTTCTTAAATTGTATTTTCGCAGCAATTCCTTCTCATCATATTTTGACTTTGCAAAAAGAAAAACTGCTAACGCGACAATAATAATTAAAATAATTTGAAATTCCATGTAATCCTCCCATTCATATATTTTCTTCTTAATTGGTAGCTAAACTTTTCTATAAGAAAAAAGTCCCCTTGAGATTATAACTCAAAAGGAACTTTTTTGAAACAACTTATATTAAAATTCTAAGAAAGTTCACAAATAAATTTTCTCGTTTACAACAATATGAGAAAATTATTTTATCACTCTACCCACCTTAATCGGTGTACGATAATATGCATTGGAAATCTTAATGCCAGTACGTTCATTACTTGCATGAATAACCTGTCCACCACCAATATACATAGCAACATGACTGACAGAACTTCCATTTCCATAGAAGAATAAATCTCCTGGTTTTGCTTCAGAAGCTGCTATCGTAGTAGTATATGCTGCCTGAGCAGATGATGTTCTAGGAATGCTGTATCCAAAATGCTCATAAATACGCATGGTAAATCCAGAACAATCAATTCCATTTGTTAAGCTGGTACCACCATAAACATAACGGTTTCCTAAATACTGTTTTGCAAATGCTACCATAGAAGAACGAACCGATTCTTTTTGATCGGATCCTTTCTCTGTTGTGCTTGCTGCTGTCTGGTTTGTATTTGTTGTTGTAGAATATGCTCTTTTCAAATCATAGGCGATTGAAACAAATTCTTTTGCAACAAAGACCTTTTCATCATCAACGGATACGCACAACCAATCTGTTAATTCATTTGCCATATCATCTTTGTTGACACCCTTAATGGTTGCCTTTGCTTTTTTGTCTGTAAAATTTTTCTTAATAAAGCTATTCACATATTTTTCACTAATATTTTCTCTTACTACTTCCAGTTCTTCGCCGATTGGTATTAATGTATATTTGCTTGACTGTGTACTTGGTAAAAATCTTGCATTTAGTGTAGTTGTTTTAACAATAGCAATCTTTTTTCCAACTTTTAAAGCCAATTCTTCCGCTTCTTCATCCATAATCAATGCGTCCGCTTTTACATAACCTTTTACATCTCCAGATTTAATCTTTGCCCAACCGTCTTTTGTAACTTTCTCAATATTACAAGCTGCATTCTTTCCCATCTTGCCAACAATTTTTGCATTGCTTTTTGCTTTTGCACGAACGTTTAATGTTTTCTTCACATTGGCAATTCCTAAACGATCATATTTGATATTTAGGATTGGATCCTCAATAACAACTGCATTTACACCGTCTAACGTAGCACTGCTACCAGCCTCAACCATGCTTATACTGCTGCCTGTAACCCCTGATGGTGACGATATTTCTTCTCCTGCCAAAGAGCTTTTTTCAGTTGAAATTATCTGCTTTGCCTGAATCTGTGTTGGAGTACCAGACATAGCAATCATTCCTGCTATTCCCAGAGCAGATAACTTAACTATGTGACTTTTCATATGTTACCTCCTTAAAGTTGACATATGTGTTATCCTTTGCTTTTTCATGACAAAATCACCAAATAGTAATTATTATCATTTATCTTACAGACAGTTTATTATAGCACTTATCTATACCAGTGTCAACTTTTCTCAATAACTGCACTATATAATAATGCATACAAGCCCACCGTTACTGTCATTTACCACTTTTTGGATCGTGTCTTGCAATTTAAGTTGGCTTTCATCCGTAAGTTTTCCAACCTTCGTTTGTATGCCATCTTCAATCAATTGACGAATCGACTTTCCAAATATGTTGGTAGACCAAATTCCCGCAGGATTGTTTCGCCCATTCTCAGATATATAAGAAATTAAGTCCTTTGCCTGTTCTTCACTTCCTACAATTGGTGCAATCTCGGTTTCTATATTTGCTTTAATCAAGTGTACAGATGGCGCAATGGCTTTGATTTTTACTCCGTATTTATTTCCATGTCGGATAATTTCTGGTTCTTCTACTAAAATTTCATCTACCGTAGGTGTTACAACACCATATCCTTTTTGCCGAACTTCTTCATTGGCAATCGCCATTTTATCATATTCCTGTCGTTTATCTGCCATTTCCTTTAGCATTTTAATCAATTCCCGCTCGCCCTTGATTTCCATACCAATCATTTCGCTAAGCGTCTGATAATAGTATTGTTCCTTCAATTCAATCTGGATACTAATTTTTCCTGTTTTCATATCAATTTGATCCAGTTTTATACGCTTTATATATTCATTATCCCACTCTAAATTAGCAGGAATTGCATCCTTGATCTGATCCATGCGGTTGAGTATTGCTCGAAATGTTTCTACCATTTGCTCCTTTAACGGATGCTGTAATGGTAACATACTAATCCATTTTGGCATATAAAAACCAATTTCACTAATAGGAAATACGGACAATACACCACGCATAAGCTGCGTAATATCCTCTTTTCGCAATTGCTCGCAATTCACTGGCAATACCGCAGTCTTATATTTTTCTTCCAGTTCTTTTGCCAACATCTTTGTTTCCTGTTGAAATGGATGACTGGTATTTAACAAAACGACAAATGGCTTTCCAAGTTTTTTCAATTCTTGAATCGTTCTCTCTTCTGGAACAATATACTGCTCCCTTGCAATTTCTCCGAAACTGCCATCTGTAGTAACAACCATGCCTATCGTCGCATGTTCCGTAATTACCTTTTGCGTACCAATCTCAGCCGCCTTAGAAAACGGAATCTCCACATCTGACCATGGCGTTTTAACCATTCGTTCTTCATCATCCTCCATGTGTCCACTGGCACCTTCGACCATATATCCCACGCAATCAATCAAACGTATTTGTACTTTTGTATTATCTTCATCTAAAACAACCTCTGCTGCCTCTTTCGGAATAAATTTGGGTTCTGTTGTCATAATGGTTTTTCCGGCAGCAGATTGGGGAAGTTCATCAATGGCGCGTTCCCGGCTATGTACATCCTTCATATTCGGAATTACAAGTAAATCCATAAATCGTTTGATAAAAGTTGATTTACCTGTACGCACCGGCCCAACTACGCCAATATAAACTTCCCCATTTGTTCTTGCTTGCATATCCTTGTATACTTGAAACTGACCTTCCATCCAATCCCTCCAATCCTATAAACTATCTTATGAGGAAAGAAAGGATTATATAACTACCTTTTTTTATTTTTACTTATCTTTCTCTACCATTTTTCCCATATATTTTGCATGTACAACAAAACGGCTTTCTTCCTGCCCTGTACAAGTTGACAATGTAATTGTTCTATCCTTTGCAGTTGCCTTCAATTTTGTTTTCATATAAGAACTTCCTGTAATTAGGTTTAAAAATTCTTTGTATGCATTGTTATCGGAAAAGGATGTGGTATATACACGACCACTAGCATCCGCTACATGATAGGAGAACACACGATAGCGAAAGGTTCCTTTTTCGGTAAGAATATAAATATTTCTATGTTCTTTAAAAAAATTTGTATCGCTATATCTTTTTAAAGTACCAAACATAGAACCATTTTTCATATTATGGCCATAAATGATAGTATGTTTGTCAGTAAAATCAGAATGATTGCGATAATCCATAAAAATACTGCCAAAGATGCTGCTTTGTTTATCGTAGGTTTCATGTAGATATTTACTATTATCTTCACTTTGTAATAATGGATAACTAATTGCACTGTCTGGAATATAAAGCCATCCAATGATATCCTCATTTTTTGTTTTTAATGTCATAAAATCCACAGAAATCATTTTATCTTTTTTCGTTTTTTCTTTTTCTTCTACATCTTTTGGATCATCGGTTATCTGTGGCTGATAGGTATCCGTTTCGGTCTTAACTACCATATCAGTTATTTTGCCATAAATAGAATCCCCTTTTTCATAGGTACGATATATCCCAATTAGCTTCCACGCTGAAACACAAAAAACTCCTAAAAATAACAGAAAGAGTAACATATGTAATTTTTTCTTCAACTTTTTCTCTCCTCTCTTACCTATCTCTTTTTAAACAAACAAGCATCCATGCAGTTCCTATAAAGGAAATCATACACAGCATAGTCCAGAACAAAATAGGTGTTATGTCTCCCGTCTTAGTCGGATAAACTGTATCGGGATCCACCTTTCTTATTGGCTTTTTCGTCGCATTTGGACGATTCGCAGAAGAAGGTGTTTTCTTAGGTTTATCTGTAACTGTTTCAGGGGTTTCTATAATGGTATCCATCGTGGTATCTGGATATGAACTTCCCTGTGGTTTCATTCCTGAACTGCTGGTTGGCGTTGGAATTGGTGTTTCTGATAAACTTGTTTCCGTAGGCTTCGGTGTAGCTGTTATTTGTGGTGTAACCGTTGGCTTTGGTGCCTCTGTCTTTACTGGTGTCGTTGTTACTACTACACTATCCGTTTTTTCTGGAAAATCAGTCACAATTGGTGTAGCCGTAACTTCAGGATTATCCGTAATCTCTGACGATGTAGGATTTGGTACATTTGGACTTTGAGTTGGCGTACTCGTAGGTAGAACCGTTGGAGCTTCTGATGGTGCAGGCGTTGTTATACTCGGTGTAGGAGTCGTTGCCTTTTGTGCAGAAAATACCCATAATACCTTCACCTTTGTATTTGGTTTATTCCAGCGTTCAGGACATTTTACTGCAATGTATACATCCTGTGAAGTACCCTGTGTAAGTGTTCCCAATAAAACAGGAATATTAGGCGTGAACAACTGCTTTGTATCATCATCTTCAAACATCGGTCCTGAGTACAAAACTGTACCATCTTTATTCGCAACCAATAGCTGTAAAGATTCTAAAAGTTCTCTTTCTTCTTCCGGCAAAGACGAAAATGCACTTTCTGTTTTTGCATACATATATACAGGAATCGTTCGATCTGTACTATTGGTTATCTCTATCATCTGTGAGACGGTTTCCCCAGGCATAATTCCTGCAATATCAAGCAGAGAACCTACCGTTCCATTATCAATACTTATATCATCTGTATTAAATACCACTTCTCCTGTAGGCGAATTGATAGAAGTATCAATGGATGGAATTGACGAATTGGCATTTTCTGAAGGCCAGCCAATTACATCTCCATTTCTATCTTTTACTGGAGTAACAGAGTCTGCCTGAATTGCCTCTGCCACAACTTTGATATCTCCGTCAATCGAAATATCCTGTGCATCTAAATCTTTTAAAATAGAATTAGAGAGTAAACCATCTCCTTCTGTTTTCTCTGTTAAAATTTTATAGTTAGGAGAAAACACTACACTACTATCCGCTCCTGCAGGCAAGATGTCTTTGTAATAGTAATAATCTTCACCATTTTGATTTACATATTTCCATTTTGTTGTATCATAGTTTAACGAAATAGCATCCTTACTTGGCAAACGCAACCCAGCTATTTGTGTTGCATCCACTGCCGAATTGCTTTTATAGGCTTTCCAATCTTTTGTTACTTTTACGCGAATATATGCAGCATATTTTCCCGTATTTTTAACAGAAATCTCATTCTCAGTATTCTGTTCAGGCTCTATTTGAACAGTCCCATCTTTTTCCTCTTTTTGCATCGTAAGTTCAATGTTTACACTTCCTACCGTAATAACATTTGTTGCTTCTGCGGATTGTTTATTTGCCGCATATACAATTCCTGCTATGCCTATTCCTAGAAAAAGAAGAACCAGAGTCACTATTAATATAATTTTTCTTTTTTTCATGAAAATACCCCCGATCTATGGATTACTTTTCACTAGATTCTCCAATGCTTCTTTTCCTTGCTCCTTTGATATATTTCCCTGCACAGCATATGCACATACAACAATTTTAAAGCCCTGTAATTGTCCGTCATTTACAATTGTCCGATCCTTTAAAAACTTTCCTGTTTCATCATACAATCCTATCTGACCAGCAGACGAAACAGCAGTTGTATATTTTAAATCATAATCACTTTTCATTTTTACAGAATCAAAGACAACAATCTTTTTATCGTGTAAAACAGAGGCAACTGAACCATCTGTATTATTTCCTGTATAATAGAAAATGGAACCTGTCTTATCTTGCTCACTACTTGCATCTAAAGTCCAGTCCGTTCTACAGCCTGTCGAAGTTGTGCCGACTGCTGCTATGTCATCTATTCCTTCTTGAGAATAGGAACAAATCTCCCCATAATCTTTCTTAAAATCAGCATAACTGATTGGCTCGTATTGCAAACTCATTTTTCCATTTATCGTAGTTTCTTTTTCTCTAAAAAAAAGCACTTTAGTTGCAATGTACTCCTTTTCCATTGCAGATGCAGGAATAGACACCATTGCTTTTAACTGTGGATATTCTTTTCCTGGTATAATTTTAATATCTACATCCTCTGCCTGGGTCAATAGAATATCTACGCCCTGTCCCAGTGTAAAGGTATGTGTTTTTTCATCCGTTTTGTCACGTAAATATGCCCATGTCATAATGATAGAAAGGAGTGCTACCAACCCAACTGCTAACACCCCAAACAGAATTTTCTTCCCATTCTTTTTGCTTACGGCAGAATCTGGTGTCATGGTAACACCCCCTCTTTATAATATTTTATATAACTATTTAGTTTTTAATAAATCAATCAATGCTATAGTGGCAGCAGAAACATCGTAGGAACTGTCAGATTTCTTAAAACTTTCCTTATCTACTGCTGCACCAGATACATCAATTTTAAAGGTTGGAAAACCGCCTGTCAATGCATCGCCACTTCCATCTAACGCTTTAATCGGTTCCGTGTTTCCATCACGAATTTGAATTTGAGAAAACAATGGTTCTGTAACATCTCCAGGAGCTACAGTAGTTGCATCTGCACCTGTTGTATAAAGGAAAATCATACTTTTGGCTCCAGTTACCGCTGCATCTAAACTAGGAGATAACTTTGTATTATCAACGCTGGTATTCCACATTGTGCCATCTGCTGACACTGCAACAAGTTTCCAATTTGTTGTATCAAATGCAATTGCATCAATTACGTTCATCAAATTTTCATATGTAATCAATGCTTTATTTTCATCTTGAAAATCAATTCGCATAGCCATATATTCATCATATTGTGTGGAATGTGTAATTTCACCTGTATCAATTACATCATCGTTATTAGCATCCGTCCATGCACTTCCGTTATATAGCTGTGGATTTTTTAAAATAATCTTATCTGGTGTATAGTTCTTTGCATTGTCCTCGTTCCATTTTGGTTCTTCTAATTTTACTTCCAATCCACCACTACCTGTAAATGTATTGGTCTTCGTATCGGTCTTTTTACTCAAATATGCCAATGTACCAGCAATGGAAATCACTGCAACTAAAACTAATGCCAACGCATTTCGTATGTATTTTTTCCTTGTTTTTTTCTTTTGCTTTTCTTTCCATTCTTTCTCTGTCATAAGTTTTTCTTCTATCATATGTCAGTCCCCCTTTTTCCCTATTCTGATTGATTATGGTGTACCTACTGTCTTCGATTCGTCTGATAACTTAGAAGTTAATAGACCTACCAAATTAGTTGTTAATTCAGTTTGCTTTTCAATTGCTAAGTCTGCCCATGCTTCTGCGGCTGTAGAAGCTCCGTCTTTTTTATATTCGTTTTTAATGGCAGCACCAATTACATCAATCTGGAAGTCAGGAAGGTTGCCATTGATTTTATATTTTTGATCATCCGTTGTAATACCTAACGCGGTATTTAAGTCTGTAACATAGCCATCCTTTGTACTACCCTCTAAATCATCACTGCTTTTAATTGTTACAGAGGTAAATAGAGGTTTGGTAGCTGCATCCTTTGCTAATACTTTACTATATAAGTAAATCATATAACCTTTATCTTCATTTAATGTTCCACTAGCAAGCGGATCAGCAGCAATCCAATATCCATCATCTGCAGCAGTTGTATTAAATGTAATTTTTTCAATTAAATATTTTAATTGCGTATAAGACACTGCCTTATTCCCAATTGTATAAGATACTGCAAGCGCAACCCATTCTGGCGAATCTGCATCAGTCGAACTATTAGTCAAAATTGGGTTTTTACCTATCTTGGTACCTGGTGTATAACTACTTGCTGCGACTTTACCTAGCTCTGTTAAATCTGTCACACCATCATCCGCACCTGGGGTCTCGTCCCAATAAGGCTCTGTCAGTTTTAATGCGATACCTTTACTACCTGTAAATGTATTTTCCTTTTTGTTTGATAGTGTACTTAAATATGCCATTGTTCCCCATACACCCACTGCAAGCACAAGCACGATTGCCGTCATCGAAGCCAACTTCTTTTTTAATTTTCTTTTTTTATGATTCATTTGTTTTTTCATAGGAATCGTCCCCCTTCTTCTCTACATTAAAATTACTGTTGTTCTATATTTTTATCTGTTTTACTCCCAAATACCATCTGGTAACTCTGACCAATATTGTTTTACTGTTGCCAGGGATTCGGAAGTTGGTATGTTGTTTGTATCTGTTTTCACCTCTAATGCATCTACTATTACATGGAATTTTACAAATCCACCTTCTGGTATCTCAGATACTGCTGTCAACTTTACGCTGTCAAAAATATTTGCTGTTTTTTTGTTCGCATTTAAAACACTGGTATAGTAATATATTTCATCTTTATTATACCACTTTTCTGCTTCATTTACATCCTCTGATTTAGCAGTCTGTGTCAACTCGTAGTTATTTGTTGTGCCAATGCAAACACCATCTTTATTATAAACTTCTGCCACTATTCTGGCACGAATCACAACACTTTTTTTCTTTTCCCCATTTATTGAAACATATGCACTTTTACTTTCTCCATTGTAAGAAACTGAGCCATCTGTATCTAAAACATACTTTTGACCATTTGGTTCTTGCAAATCAATATCCACATAGGTTTTTGGACTAAAAGCGTTACTTTTTGTCTCCGTAACTACATATAGTCCTCGGATACCCGCCATAGAAAATATTCCACTGATTTGAAATAATGCAAATGCAATGGTTATATACACAGTATGGCGAACAGTCCTTAACTTTCTTGCCTGTTTTCCCATACTGTCCGCCCCCCTTCCATACTGTTGTAATCGGAACGAAACTTATTCTTCTCCTTCTTCTAAATCGGTTTGTTTTTTTACCAAATCAAGTAAAAAAGATACTCCGAGTAATACTACAATACATACAACGGTAATGATTTTACCATTTCCATTTTGATACTCTGTAGAAATTTTTCCTAAATAAGGAATACTAAAGTTACTGGCTTTTCCAATTACGGAACCATATGAAATAGCTCCATCCTCAGAATTATTTGCATCTCCTTTTGTAACAATTGTTTGTTCCTTTTTATCAATCTTTGTAACTCTATGTGTTACTACCCAACCACTATCTTCAGCAGTACGATAAGTAATTACATCTCCCTTATGTATCGCATCAAAAGATGCAGCCTTCACATAAATCATACTCCCAATGGGATACTTTGGTCTCATGCTTCCTGTCTGTATATTGTATGGTTGATAACCCATACACTGCGGTACAAAAAATACCAGCAACAGAACTAAAATAATTAACGCAAGCATTGCATTAATTGTTGTCTGCACTCCCTTAATAAATTTCATAACATTCCCCCCCCAAAAAGTTTACATTTTGTTACACATTTTTCATTAATATTTCCGTTTTATTACTTTTGTGTTAAATGCACAATTTTATGTGGCATTTATGCACTTTTTTTATTATCTATCTATAAAATACCATAATCATTCCCATTTTTCAATACGTTTTTATGCTTTTTTACTATTTTTTCCTCTTAATTTAAGTAAATTTCACCAGTTTTTTGTAATTATGCATATAGTTTTCACGCTATTAAAAAAATGTTTCACATAACGCTATTTTATATTTGTTTTTTTATGTTTTTGTGTATTTTCATAAAAATTACCGACCACCAATCGTTCATTTACTCTACTTTTGGTGGTCGGCATACACATTTTCATTCTAATGCTATATCAATGAATCTCATTTATCGCATCATCTGTGTCCCCCTCGATGTCCGTATCTTTTTGCTTATTGTAAAACTGTGCGATCGGTAACGCTTTTTCATCACGATTACTTTTTAAAATCACTTCATTATCATTTATCGTATCACCAAATCTAGTATCTTCAAAATTTTCTTGTATAAAAGAAGCTACGTCATAATTAACTTTTACCAGTTTATATTTCCATGACCAAGTTGTATCTTCTTTAATACGATAATATCGATTTCCTACAACCTGTACCTTCTTACTTATTTTGTAAGAAAACGTAGTTCCATCCACAGACGGCTTTGGAGCTGATAATTTTTCTGCGGTTTCATCCAGATTGAGAGTAACCGTAAAACTATTTTCAACATTCTCGTCATTCTTTGCATCTGCTTCTGTTTTATACTGTTTTATCTCAAACAAAAAGCTTTGCTTTGCGTTTGTCAAATCCTGATAAGACTTGTCCTTTGAATATGCTTTATCACCATAATACAATGCATCTACATATTTATCCAGTTGAATAAAGGATTTGCTATAATGGTTATTATACACCATCTGCACAGAAGCATTGGTTTCATCTAAAGTCATAGTAGTAATAGCAGACGTTGTGGCTGTCTTTGCTTGTCCTTCCGTTATCTTTATTGCTCCTAGATAAAAAATATCAGTATCATCTATATTTTCTGTCACAGTATAGGTATTTCCAACGGACAATGGAAGTTCACAAATTTCTGCCTTTTCTCCTGGCTTTAGTGTAATCTGCCCATTTGTTGTTGATTTTGTTGTAACATCAAAACCATCGTCTTCGTCAATGGAGTTTTTATAGGTATATACCTTATATGGGCCAGAATACAGAGTGGCATCAGATACATTCTTTATCGTAAAGTTATATTCCTTTTCTTTTCCTGTCGTATTTTTATAATACTGTGCTTCGTTGACATCACCTGCAATTCTTTTTGTAATAGAAATTACTCCAAACTGATTTGTATAGGTAATCACAACCTTGACCTTCTTATATTCTGCGGTTTCCTTATTATAGAATTTATTGATAATACTACAAGGAATTTCACCCGTTATCGTCCTTGTCTCCTTATCAATTGCAATTCCAGCTTCCGCAGAAGTTTCGTTGTACTCTGGCGATTCGAATGTATCATCATCCAGACTCGCCTTATACACAACATTCATATCATTTACAATGGTTCCATCTGCAACACTCTCTTTTACCTGATACTTTGTTCCTACTGGAATCCCTGCAATCACTGCCTTCTGTCCAGGTTGCAAGGTGATTACTCCATTGGCGGTTGTTTTTTCTGTTGTAGTTCCATCTTCTTCTACTAACTTGTAAGCTCCTGTGTACAACGTTAAAGTTGAATCCGAACCACCAAACACATTCGAAAATTTAATTTCATATCCATAGGAATAATTACTCCAGTCATTCAAATTACCATTTAACTTTTTAGACAATACTAAAGAACCTGTTTTTACTGTATTGGTAAAGGTTTCTGTAATATTAACAGGATCACTCTCGCTGATGCTGGAGCCATTCAAAAAGTTATAGCGGTAATCATAGGATACATCTACTGCTTCTGATGCTGTGCCATCTACACTTGAGCTTACAGCTGATATATCTGTATAATAGTAGTTGCTTGCCGAACGTGCAGAGGTCGGTGTTACAAATGTAGTAAGTGCTTCGGTTGCATCTGTATTTTCTGACATAGAACCACTATATCGTTCTGGTTGCAATAAACTATCCTTTTGAATTACTCGCATTTGACTTCCCTTTGCAAATTGCTTTAAGAAAGTAGCACTGTCATCATAAAAAAGCCCAAATACTCCATTACTATCTGTAATTCCTGAAGTAGATTCGCTATTTATCAAAATATTGGAATCTAAAGGCGCCAAATACGCTTCTCCTAACTCATAGGATGTATCCTTCACTTTATTAAAATTAGTTTCTGATGTAGGAACAAATGTAGGTGTTAATTCGCTTGCTGATTGATACGGCAACCCTTTACTATATGCCACGTCGCCCCCACCAATTGGTGGATACTTAGTAATATCTGTTGGAGTTTCTAAAGTATACTTATCAAAGTAAATATTACGATTATAGTAATGCACAGATTCTGGAGTCAAAATTTTTCCATCCATATCCCTCGTTGCTAAAATTTGTAATTTATTACCAGTTTTTGAGCCATAAAGAAATAGCAATGCTTGATTAGTGCCTGAAAATGTAAACCAATTAGTTAAAATTTTAAATTTTTCACCAACAACTACATCAAAGTAATACATACCACTATCATCAAATTTATATAATTTCTTTCCTTTAATCGCATTATCATCCATTTGTATATTGCCATCACTATCCTTTGAAAATGCAAATTTAGAAAAATTAATTTGATCACCATCAATGCTAACAGGATTCCAACTTTGAAGTTTGCTTTCTATTTCTCCTATATTGATATACATTCTTATAGTTGGTTCTGCACCAAAACTTAGATATGATTCTTCTTTATTTGTCGTATTGTCATTTTGTCTGACTGTCAATTTTCCACTTGGATATTTAATTTCACTATCATCTACATTTTCTGCTTTTGTTCCTTGATTTTCAACTGAATACTGAAATACATCTTCTTCTGCCAAATCGTATACAGCCTGCAAAAATGTATCATTGATACTACTTGGAATCTGTAATTGATTTTTTATCTTTAATGTTCCTGTTGCTTTTTCTGCGGTAACAGGCTCTATCGTAGGGGTTGGTGTAGGCATCACCTCATTGGCAGGCACAAAGTTAAACAGCATATGGAAGTTTGATTCCAACATACCACGTTCCATATAAAAAACGGTCAATACATGTTGATGATCTGCTCCTTTTTTTATCCCTGCTATCTCTTTTGAAACATATGATTTAATATAAGTATCCTCTGTCAAAATCTTATCGCTCATAACAGTATCAGATGCATTACTTGATCCATTTGCATATGCAATTTTTGCAACCGTCGCCTTGGCAGTCTCGTCTGAACCGCTAAAATCAATTGTTCCCGTTGCCTTTCCATGTTGTCCACCCAAGTCTAATACCAATTCACCATCCAGAAAAATCCAGACATCATCATCTCCCTCAAAATTAAATACCATTGATTTTCCATCAATTGTTCCATCTTCAGACAGACGAAATGGAATATTAAATCTTACTCCAAATCCATAATCCAATGTTTTTTGTTCACTTGAAGTTCGAGCAAGCTGTCCTGACCCATTGCTATTATTATAAGGGAAAAATTGTGCGGAACTAGATGCTGCACAATACACCTTTTTTTCATTATAGTAATAATTTAATTTTCCCTCACTTCCAAAATAATAACTGTCTTGCGAGGTATTTCCGCTCATTCCATCAAAGCGTACTACATCCGTACTACTGTCGAACTCATAGTAACCTTTCTTACTACCTGATGTAACTTTTCTAAAAGGAAATCCCACATGCTCTTTTGTAGCACCAATAGAGACACCATTTACTTTACTGCTCAAAAAATCCGAATCAAAATAAGGTGTTGCAACTTCTCCGCTGGTATTTTTTGCACTCATTAAAGTTCCGCTTGCATAGTCTGACACATCAAAATCTTTTAGAGAATCCGATACAATATTTTGGCATACCGCATCATAAGGTACATGACGATTGGCAATATTGGCTGACCAACGGAAATACCAATATCCAGGAAACTCTATTTTTTTTGATGCCAAACCACCATAATAATTATAAAAGTTTCCTGTATAAATACCTACTTTGACATTGTTGTCTTTATAATAATCGCTCAATTTGCTATCAAAGGAACCAAACGGAATAATCCCACCGTCATAACAGCTCTGTGCTCCCTGATTTCGACTGTTATTATAAATTTCATTATCATAACGATAATTATAAAAAGTCGTGTCAAAAGTAATGATCTCCTGATTAGAATTGTTATTTGGTTCACTTAACGTATATTCTGCCATCGAACGTTTTTCGTCTAAATTCCAATAATATATTCCTAGTGTAAATATGGTTATAAATAGGACGAAAAAACCAACGATTGCGCCTATTTTTCTTTTGTTCATATGACCATCCCCTTGTCGCATATATATAAGCCTTTTTCTATTAGTATAGCAAAATGTCTCTCTTTTCTCAATTCAACTGCCCCATATTTAATTTTTGCAGAAAGATTTAAAGCTTTTGTAATAAAATATGTAATATTTTTATTATTTTTATTCCTAAACTGTAAACAAAAGCGTCCATCAAACGATAGACGCTTTTGTTATATTTCATCTTCTCTTTAACAAGTCAATTTTTCATTTACATAATCAACAACACAATTGCCACCCTTTTTTAGTTTTCCAAATAAAATCTTATCCACTAATAAAGGTTTAATCTCTGTATTGATTACACGATTGATCTCTCTTGCCCCATATTCCTGACTGATTCCTTTTTCTTTCAAATATTTTGCACATGCCGAAGTAATTTCCAATGAAATTTTCTGTTTTTGCAACTTTTGTGCAAGCAATGCAATTTGTTTTTCTACAATCTTTTCTGCCATCGCATCATCCATATGATTGAATGTAATAATACGATCCAAACGATTACGAAATTCTGGCTGAAATACTCGTTTTATCTCATCCATAATTGCATCTTTACTAACGGTTCTCTCTCCAAATCCCACTAAAGTTTTTCCAACCTTACTAGCACCTGCATTTGAAGTCATAATCAGGATTACATTTCTAAAATCTGCCTTTCTTCCCTGATTGTCTGTAAGTGTTGCATAGTCCATTACCTGCAACAAAACATTAAATATATCAGGATGTGCTTTTTCAATTTCATCCAAAAGAAGTACACAATATGGTTTTTTTCGGATAGTTTCCGTCAAAAGACCGCCCTCTTCATAACCTACATAACCTGCTGGAGAACCAATAAGCTTTGCGACTGTGTGTTTTTCTGCATACTCACTCATATCAAATCGAACTAGCGAAACACCTAACACATCCGCTAATGTTTTTGCCACCTCTGTTTTTCCTACCCCTGTTGGCCCCACAAACAGCAGGCTGGCTAATGGCTTGTCCTCTTCATTCAAACCTGCCCTAGCAAATTTTACTGCATTTGATAATTCTTTCACTGCTTCATCCTGCCCAAATACACGTTTTGCTATATTTTTTTCTAATTCTGCCAACTGTTTTCTTTCATTTGCTTCAATCTGTTTCGATGGTATATTTCCAATATTAGCCACAACTGCTTCTAATAGTTTTTTGTCTACCATCTGTGTCTTTCGATCCGTTGGATGCATTACTCGATATGCACCAGCCTCATCGATCAAATCAATCGCTTTATCAGGAAGGAACTTTTCATTCATATATTTTGCGCTTAATTCCACTGCGTATTCCATGGTTCCTTTGGAATATCGCACGCCATGATACTGTTCATAATGTTTGCGAATCCCATCTAATATTTGTACTGCCTCCTCTAGCGTAGGCTCTTTTATATCAATGTTTTGAAACCGTCGTATCAAACTTTTATTTTTTGAAAATGTTTTTTTATACTCTTCATAGGTCGTAGAACCAATAAATCGAATCTCTCCCAACGCTAAATATGGTTTCAACAAGTTTGCTGCATCCATTGTGCCACCATTGGTTGCACCTGCACCAACAATATTGTGAATTTCATCTATATAAACTATGATGTTCTTCTCTTTTTGAATCCCATCCATAATCATTTTCAATCTTTTTTCAAAGTCGCCTCTGAATTGTGTTCCAGCGATAATCGTTCCCAAATCTAATGCATATATCTTTGCATTTTTTAATTTCTCAGGTACTTTTCCTTCATTGATTCGTCTTGCAACACCATATGCCAAAGCGGTCTTTCCCACACCCGGTTCTCCAATATGCAATGGATTATTTTTATATTTTCTGCACAAAACCTGAAGTGTACGTTCCAATTCTTCTTCCCTGCCGATCAAAGGCATTCGTTCCTGAACGGTATCATTCATGCAGACAACAAAATCACTCCAATGCTCTTTTGCTGACTCCTCTGTAGTCATCTTACTCTTCGCCTTTTCTATGTGTTCCTTATTCTCCTCTTCTATTTTTCGTTCACTCATTCTTGCCAACAATTCTGTTGGATCTACCTTTTGCGTATGGATATAAAAAGCTGCATAACTATTATCTAAATTCAACACCCCATACAACAAATGTGTAATTTCTACAACAAACCTGTCGCTGGCTACTGCCTGCCCTTCTGCTTCCATCAATACATCATTTAACCCGACACTAAGTTCAGCTTTTCCTGTTGTAATGGTTTCAATATTCTCCCTCATATACGTTTCGAGACTTCCTCGTAATTGATTCACATCTCCTCCACAATCTGCAAAAGAATCAGCAAATATTTCATTGTAAGTCAGCACAAAAAGCAAATGTTCTGGTGTTACAAACTCATGATGCAATTTATCCGCTAATAGTGCCATATCTGTTAAAAGTTCTTCCACTTCTTTTGAAATCTTCATATCTTATACCAACCCTTTCACCTTAAGTTACGTTGTTTTTTACTTATTGTTCCACTTTCACAAGAAAAGGATACCCTTCATTTCTTGCTCTTCTCGTGCATATATCTACTTTTGTTCTTGCTATATCATAAGAATACTCCCCGATTGTTTCTTTTGTACCTTGATGTATCCTTAGCATAATACCCATTGCATCTGCTTCTGTCTTATGAAACACATCTATTAAGATACTTACTACAAAATCCATAGGCGTAAAATCATCATTATACATAACTACCTTGTATCGTTCCGGCTCCTTTATTTTTTCTTTTACCTTCTTTTTCATTTGTAATTTTTCTGACATATTCATTCCCGCTTTCTGTATCATAGCATTCTTTTAGTTTTGCCAAAGCTTTTTTCTCTATCCTGGAAACATAGCTTCTTGAAATATTCAAATATTGCGCAATTTCTCTTTGCGTCTGTTCTTCTTGATTATACAATCCATATCGTAGTATCAATATTTCCTGCTCTCTTTTGGATAACACTTTTTTCATAAAAATATATAACCGTCGAATATCTTCTTGTAAATCCATTTTGTTGGCTACATCAATATTTTCCCCTTCCATGATATCCAACAAATGAATCTCATTTCCCTCTTTATCTGCGCCTATCGGTTCATATAAATACACTTCTTTTCCTGTTTTCTTCTCACTGCGAAACAGCATTAGTAACTCATTTTCAATACAGCAAGAGGCATACGTGGCAAGACGTATTCCCTTATCCGACTGAAAACTGTCAATTGCCTTGATTAATCCAATCGTTCCCACCGAAATCAAATCTTCCGTATCCCGCTCTACGTTATGATACTTTTTTACAATATGGGCTACTAAGCGTAAATTTCTCTCAATCAAAACATCCCTAGCCTGTTTATCCCCCTTCTTACACGCCAAAAGATACTGGTTCTCCTCCTTGGTGCTTAATGGTTTTGGAAAGGATTTCACTGTTAAGCACCTCATATATTACTTTCTTTTACAATATGCAACTTTTTGCATTTTTGTGCCTTTCCACTTTCAAATTTTAGTATAACGAATTCTATTTCTAATGTAAAGCAAAAGCCTCCACTGTTTCTTGGAAAGAAAAAGCGAAGGCTTTTATTTTTGTTATTTATTTTACTGCTCCATCTACAACACCTTTGATAATCTTTTTCTGTGCTATAATATAGAAAATAATAACTGGCAACATAATTAACAATAATGCCGCAGCGGCAACACCCCAGTTTGTTGTAAAGGAACCAAAGAATTTATACGTCTGCAATGGTAAGGTTCGTAATTCAGATTTACCAGAAAGAACGATACTTGGTAACAAGTAGTCATTCCATATCCACATAATATTTACAATTCCAACTGTTGTTGTAATTGGTCCAAGTAGTGGCATTACAATTCGGAAAAAGATCCCCGGCGTGCTACAACCGTCAATGGCAGCAGCTTCCTCTAATTCTACAGGAATACCTTTGATAAATCCATGGTATAACATAATTGACATAGCCGAACCAAAACCAATATACGCCAAAATCAATCCTTGATGATTCATCAAATCAATTCCAAACTGTCCAAGTCCAAATCTTCCCATTATTTTCATCAATGGTAACATTACACATTGAAATGGGATCAACATAGAAACAGAAAACAACATAAAAATTAAATTTGACATTTTGGTTTTGTTTCGTACCAACACCCATGCCGCCATAGCAGAAAATACGCATAGACAAACAGTGGATATTACTGTTACAATAAGTGAATTTTTAAATGCCATCAAAAATTCCATCTTTTCAATTGCCGTAGAAAAGTTTTCAAATCCAATCCATTCTGACGGTATACCCAATATATTTATTGCAATATCTTTTGCAGATTTAAAAGCAACCCAGATAAGCATTGCAATCGGGAACAAATAAAGTAAAACTAAAAAAACGCGATAAATTATTTGCCATATGCTTCTTAGTATATTTTTTCCTTTCATATTTTCCCCTCCTATGCCTCTACTTCTGCTCGTTTTGTAATTGTTAGCTGAATGACACTAAATATAGCAATTGTAATGAAAAAGATCATAGCCTTTGCCTGCGCCTCACCCATCTGATTACTATTAAATGCAGAATTATAAATATTTAATGCTAACATTTCGTTTTTATGGTTAGGATTACCTCCAGTCAAAGACATATTTTGGTCAAACAGTTTGAAGGAATTTGACAAAATCAAAAATAATCCAATTGTAAATGATTGCGCTACCATAGGAATGGTTATTTTAAACAATTTCTTCAATCCTACTGCGCCATCAAGGGATGCAGCTTCCATTACACTGTCTGGAATATTCTGTATTCCAGCAATATAGATAATCATCATATAACCACTCATCTGCCATACCATAAGAATTAACAGACCAATAAATCCTGTTTTATTATCCGCAAGCCAATTTCCTAAAATTGGTATGTTCGTTGCTGGAAAAATCTTAGTAAAGATAAATTTCCATGTATAACCTAATAGCAATCCTCCGACCAGATTAGGCATAAAAAAGATACCTCTCATAAACGTTGCACCTTTAAATTTCTGTGTTACTAATAATGCAAGACCAAATCCAAAGCCATTGATCAGCAATACTGCACATATAGTAAATAACGCAGTGTATCCAAAAGAATACCAATATTGCGAATCGTGAAAAACTTTCACATAATTTTCAAATCCAATTAAACTTGGTTCTTTCGCAACACCATTCCAATCTGTTAATGAATAATATAATCCCATTAGTGTTGGTATCAATACAAATCCTATGAAACAGATTAAACAAGGGGCTAAAAATCCCCAAAATGTCAACTTTGATCGTTTCATACATTCCTCTCCTTTCATCTTTTTGTATGACTTTTACCCATATATACTTTATTAAATATATACGAGTAACGCTCACGCAAAAATACCTGACTCTACACTAAACTTTGCCTTTCCATAACAAAACAGGGTATGGCGTGATGCCACACCCTGTTCTATTTTAAGAAATAATTTAAAATCTAATATTTACAAAACAAAACTATTTCGCTCTTCTTTCTGACCATTCTTTGGCTGACTGTGTAAATACATCATCCCATTTTAACTCGCCAGATAATACACCCTGTACTTTTGCACCAAATACATTCATAGTGTAGTCCTCACCGTCAGGAGCTCCCTGGAATACCATAGAAATTCCCTTTCCATTTTTGAAGAATTCTACCATGCTCTTTGTTAAATTGTCTGATGGCTCTAAATCACCGTAGTTATCAAATACAGGAGTAAATCCAAACTCATTTACAACAATTTTCTTTCCTTCGTCAGACTGATATAACCAGTTCAAGAAATGTTTACTTGCTTCTTTTACTTTATCATCAGATGTCTTGTTTACACACCAATAGTTAGAAACAATTGAGAAGATAGAGTCCTCTTTGTATCCCTTAATTGGTGCTGGAATAAATACTAAATTGTCTGCTGTTGTCTGATCAATCTTCTTTACATCATTGTAAATCCAGTTACCCTGCTGGATACAAGCAACCTTTCCTGTTGCAAGCTGTTCCTGAACTGCTGCATTGTAATCTGTCTTTAATGCTTTTGACCAGTCATCTTTTGCTGCAGAATAATTTAACTGCAATTCTATAAATGCTTCATATGCATCTTTATACTTAAACTCAACAGTTTTCGCATCTGCACATGCAAATACATCTTCGTTAAACTCTGGAGATAATGCAACATTACATGCATGGTTTCCTAATACCCATGTAGCACCACCCTGTACAGAAACAACATTCTCTAAATTAGGAAAATCTTTCTTTAAGTCACCTGCATCAATTGCTTTTTGTAATGTATCAAATGCCTTATCAATTTTATCATAACTATCTAATGTAGAAACATCTACACCAGCAGCTTCAAACATTGCTTTATTTACAACTAATCCCATACCTTCTGTGGTAACAGGCATTCCATATACCTTTCCATCAATGGTATCTAAATCCAACATACCTGCATTTGCATGTTCAACCCAAGGCTGATCTGACAAATCTTCCAAATAATCTGCATATGTATCACAACTTACAGGTCCTGCACAGTTGAAAATATCAGGCATAGAACCGCTGGCAGCCTTTGCCTTATATAAAGTATCTACACTATCTGCTCCTCCGACACTTTCAACATTAATCTTAACATTTGGATATAATTCTTGGTACTTTTTTGCTGCTGCTTGCAATGCGTCTTCAATTTCAATCTTATACTGAAGAATATTGACTTCTACATTTTCACCATTTGCAACCTCATCACTAGAATCAGACTTTTTCGATGAATCATCTTTGCTCTTATCTGAATCTTTTGATCCACAGCCTCCCATTGAAAGCACCATTGCCATTAAAAGTAACATTGTAGTAAGTTTTTTAAATTTTTTCATAAACCTCTACCATCCCTTCTTTTTTATATATTGAATGCATATATAGCATAAAAAGGACAGTTTAAAACACAACTTATAATCAAGAATTTCCATTTTTTCCTTTTTATGTACTCCCCTACATCCATTTACAAGTATATCACACTTTTTTCACAATTGCAATTTAATTTTATCATTTTGTATAGTTTCTTTTGAATTTCATCTATTTCTTTGTCGAATTTCAATACAAACTACAGCTGTAGTCTACAAAAATGTATGTCATATTGATTTCCTTTTTTCTGTTTTTACACCATTTAAACTGCATTAAGCACAAAAAACGACTTCCAAGTATTAGATATTAAAATCTAAACTTGTGAAGTCGTTTTTTAATTACCTATCTATAAATCTACGGTCCGTTGCCTCGCCTTTTACTTAAAGTAAGATACACCAGACTCAAAAATAAGCTGATTCTGATTTCCGTAAATATTTAATGCAACGCCATCTCCTCTACGTTCAGAATGTGCCATTTTTCCTAATACACGTCCATCTGGACTTGTAATACCTTCGATTGCGCAATAAGAACCATTTGGATTGAAATCTTCGTTCATTGTAGGATTTCCGTCTATATCTACATACTGTGTAGCTACCTGACCATTTTCAAATAACTTTTTAATCCATTCTTCACTCGCTACAAAACGACCTTCTCCATGAGAAGCAGGAATAGAATATACTCCGCCGAGTTCAGCCTTTTGTAACCATGGGGACTTATTCGTTATAACCTTTGTATAAACAGTCTTTGAAATATGACGTCCAATGCTGTTTGTTGTAAGTGTTGGAGAATCCTCTTTTTGAGGTGTAATTTCACCATATGGAACCAATCCTAATTTAATCAATGCCTGGAAACCATTACAAATACCAAGTGCCAATCCATCTCTCTTTGTCAATAAATCATTTACTGCTTCTTTAATCTTTTCATTACGGAACACAGATGAAATAAACTTAGCAGAACCATCTGGTTCATCACCAGCCGAAAAACCGCCTGAGAACATTAAAATCTGTGATTCTTCAATGGCATTTACAAAGGCATTTACTGAATCTGTTATGTTTTCTTCTGTCATATTCTTAAATACAACTGTTTTTGTATCTGCTCCAGCAGCCTGGAATGATTTTGCTGTATCGTATTCACAGTTTGTTCCAGGGAATACAGGTATAAATACTTTTGGTTTTGCTATCTTATTCTTAGCAACATATACTGTTTTGCTATCGTAAAGTTTTGTCTCAATTTCTTTCTGTTCTACATCTGATTTTGTAGGGAATACTTTTTCCAAAGTACCTGTCCATGCAGCTAATGCTTCATCCATAGAAATCTCTGCTCCGCCACATACAAATTTTGCATCCGCAAGCACAGAACCGATTTCAACATAATCCACATCAATCTTAGCAATATCCTCTGCTGAAACTTCAGCAATAATATCGCCATAAGAAGCTCTGAAGTATTCGCTATTTGGAATCTGTGTTGATAATTCAACACCAAGCTTATTACCAAATGCCATCTTACTAACTGCTTCACATACACCACCAAAACCAATTGCATAAGTAGAAACCAATACTTTGTCATGGATAAGTTTTGTAATACCTGCATATAAATTCATTAGGTATTCATAGCCTGGCAAACCATACTGATCTCTCTTGATTGAAAAACGTACTAACTTGTTTCCTGCTTTTTTCAACTCTGGTGTAACAACATCCTGAATTTTTCCAACATTTACAGCGAAAGAGCAAAGTGTTGGAGGTACGTCAATATCATTAAATGTTCCTGACATACTATCTTTTCCACCAATAGAAGGAAGTCCAAGCTTAATCTGTGCATCATAAGCACCAAGTAAAGCTGCCATTGGTTTTCCCCAACGTTTTGGATCATTTCCTAATCTTTCGAAATATTCCTGGAAAGTAAAACGAATCTTACTATAATCACCACCTGCTGCTACAATCTTTGCAACAGAAGAAATGACTGCATATACAGAACCATGATATGGACTCCAGCTTGAAAGATATGGATCTAATCCATAACTCATCATTGTCACTGTATCGCATTTTCCATTTAATACTGGTAATTTTGCAATCATAGACTGTGTTTCTGTCAATTGATATTTTCCACCATATGGCATGGTTACTGTTGCGGCACCGATAGAACTATCAAACATTTCTACCAGACCCTTTTGAGAGCATACATTCAAATCTTTTAATGTATCTAACCATTTTTTCTTAACATCTGTTACAGCTACAGACTGATCCAAAACGCTATCCTCTTTGGAAGGCATCGGAACAACTACATCTGTTTCCTGATGTGCTCCGTTTGTATCCAAAAATGCTCTGGAAATATTTACAATTTCTTTTCCTCTCCAGCTAATTACCAATCTTGGGTCCTCTGTTACTGTTGCCACTACAACAGCCTCTAAATTTTCTTCCTCTGCATATGCCAACATCTTATCTACATTGCTAGAATCTACTACTACTGCCATACGTTCCTGAGATTCAGAAATTGCAAGTTCTGTACCATCTAAACCAGCATATTTCTTAGGTACTTTGTCTAAGTCAATAGTTAATCCATCTGCCAATTCACCAATTGCAACAGATACACCACCGGCACCAAAGTCATTACATTTTTTAATCAATGCACTTACTTCTTCACGACGGAACAAACGCTGAATCTTTCTCTCTGTTGGAGCATTTCCTTTTTGTACTTCTGCACCACATGTGTCAATAGAACTTTCTGTATGTGCTTTAGAGGAACCAGTTGCTCCACCACATCCATCACGTCCAGTTCTACCACCAAGTAAAATAATAATATCGCCTGGATCAGAATTTTCACGGATTACACTTCTTCTTGGTGCAGCACCCATAACAGCACCAATTTCCATTCTCTTAGCCACATAATCAGGATGGTAAATTTCCTTTACAAGACCTGTTGCCAATCCAATCTGGTTACCATAAGAACTATATCCATGTGCAGCTCCTGTTACAATTTTTCTCTGTGGCAGTTTACCATGTAAAGTATCCTTTAAAGAAACAGTAGGATCTGCTGCTCCTGTTACACGCATCGCCTGATATACATAACCACGGCCTGACAACGGATCACGGATTGCTCCACCAAGACAAGTAGCAGCTCCACCAAATGGCTCAATTTCAGTTGGGTGATTGTGTGTTTCGTTCTTAAAGAATACCAACCACTCTTCTTCTTTTCCGTCTACTTCTACAGGAACAACGATAGAACATGCATTGATTTCATCAGAAACTTCCATGTCATCCAACTTGCCCTCTGCCTTTAATTTTTTCATTCCCATAAGGGCAATGTCCATCAAGCAAACAAACTTATCTTTACGATCTTTATATAATACTGCACGATCATTCAAATATCTCTCATAAGTCTCCACGATTGGCTCATGATAATATCCACCTTCGAACGTAACATTCTTTAATTCTGTTGAGAATGTTGTATGACGGCAATGATCAGACCAGTAAGTATCCAACACACGGATTTCTGTCATGGATGGATTTCTCTTTTCTTCATTCTTATAATAATTTTGAATGTGTAAAAAGTCTTTAAATGTCATAGCCAATCCTAAAGAATCATACAATTCCTTCAACTCTGCTTCTCCCATATCCTTGAAACCATCAAAAATCTTAACATCTGCTGGTTCTTCAAACTCTGTAATCAAAGTAGCTGGTTTTGTCTCATCTGTTTCTCTAGAATCTACTGGATTGATACAATATTCTTTAATTTTAGCAAACTCTTCTTCTGTAATGGAACCAGATAATACATAAGTAGTAGCGGAACGAATAATTGGATTCTCGCTTTCATGAAGCAATTTTACGCACTGTTCAGCGGAATCTGCACGCTGGTCAAACTGTCCTGGTAAATATTCTACAGAAAATGTCTTATCTCCAGCCTCACACTGGAATGTCTCCTCATATACAATATCTACTGGTGGCTCTGAAAAGACTGTACCAAGTGCCTTTTTATAAGTTTCCTCACTAACGTTTTCAATATCATAACGAATAAGCACACGAACATTTGTCAAAGCAGTAATATCCAAATAACTCTTTATCTCTGCCTTTAATTCCTTTGCTGCAACAGCATATGGCATTTTCTTTTCCACATAAACTCTTCTTACGTTACTCATTATGTAGCTCCTTTCCATTTATAGCCCAAAGGCTTTTCTCACTATTGAATTAAACTTTTTACTCTACAAACTACTATACTCTATAGGGCAAAAAACAAAAACTTCTTATATTGTATCACATTTTTTCCCATAAGCCAATAAATATCAAACTTTTTTATAACTTTCCTACAACGCAAAAGAGAGCTGTCAAATACAGCCCTCTTTTTTTATACATGATTTACATAGCGTATTGTCCAATGTGTACATTTTCCCATACTTTGTCGTTTACTTTAACATCGTAATTCTTCTCGATGTTGTCCGTATATTCTGTCTTAAATGCATCTTCTTCTGCAGTACTCTTAGCTTCCTTTACTGCGTTATCATAACTATCTGTTGAAGTATTGTCTGTAAGCTTAATGATATATAATGCATCTTCGCCCTCTAATACAGCAGAAATCTCTCCAACTTTCATTTTCTTAATCTTTGCATCAACTTTTTTGTCAAAACCATCTTTTTCGATTAACTGACCATTTTCTACAAAGCTAATTCCATCATCATTCTGTGTCTTAGCTTTTCCATTATCATCTTTACCGAAAAGTGTTGTAAAATCGTCTGCTGATTTTGCCTGTTTTAACAAGTCAGACATCTTAGATTTTAAATTTTTAATTTCGTCTTTGCTCAATGATTCGCTCTTACCATCATCATTTGTCTTTGTTGTTGCTATTGTATAATACTGGAAGTCATATTGCTTATAATCTTTTTTCTTAACTTTAGCTGTGATTTTATCATAATCTAAGTTAAGGGAAGCAATCTTATCTTTTTTATAACGCTCACCAATTACCTGTTTAAGAATACAATTATAAACTTCCTTTTCTGATAATCCGCGAATTAATTTCTGCTTTTTCGTCATATTCTTTACTGCTTCATCTGTCTGCTTCTGTGCATCCTTTTTGTCATCATCTGTAGCTTCATATCCTTCTGAAACTGCCTGCTGATACAAAATAAAATCTTCTTGTGCATCTGTAATAATGCTTTCAGACAAACTATCTGCAGCATTTGTAGCATCATCGCCACCCTGCTCCCAGAAATTAAAGTCTTCCATTCCGTAGTTTGCATACAAACTCTTATACATCGTATCATACTGTGCTTCACCCTGATATACATAATAGCCAAGGTTCTTAATAGAATACTCTGTAGTCTTTCCAGATTTGTCTTTAATAGACATAATCGTTTTTACTCGCAATGAATTATAACCTACATATATACATGCTGCAATAACAACGATAACTCCTAATGTTAATAGCACTGTTCTTGCACCAAAACTTACTGAACCACCTGTATTTTGTTGCAATCGTTTTGGCTGTTTCTTTTTCGCCTCTTTTGATGTTGATGCAGTATTTAATTTTGCATCTTTCACAATTTTGTTACTCACTTTTTTTCCTCCGCTTCCTTCTCAAATTTCGTTTTCTGCTAAAAAGCCCTCTTTATAATTCTAAGCAATTTTTCCCATAAGTCAAGTAATACTTTGGAAATTAAAGGTATTTCACACTTTTTTCATTTTTTAGGTTATTGAGAATCTTTTTTCACTTCCAATATAATCTTTTTCGCTTGCAATAAGGATGTAAACTCATCTTCAGGCATCGGTTTCGCAAACAAATACCCCTGTGCCATATCACAATCGATTTCTTTTAGGAATTTGGATTGCGATTCTGTCTCCACGCCTTCTGACAACACCTTCATCTTGAGCTGCTTTGCCATATTGGTAATACTGGAAACAATTATTTTTTCTTCCTGTTTCATATCTCCACCACCGAAAAATTCTTTGTCCAGCTTCAATACATCTGTAGTCATATCTTTTAACAGATTTAAAGAAGAATATCCAGCACCAAAATCATCAATAGAAACATAAAATCCTTTTTCTCTTAATTCATGCATTGTTGAAATTGCACTCTCTGTATTATCCAAAAAGATACTTTCCGTCAACTCAAATTCAAGATATTCATGTTTTATTTTATAACGTTTCACTAATTCCATCACTTTTTCTACGAAATCATCTGTATTAAGATGTACTCTTGAGACATTTACTGATATGGTGACAGGTTCAATTTCCAGCTCTTCCCATTTTTTTATTGCTTTACATGCACACTCATAGATATAAAAATCTAATTGGATAATAAATCCATTCTTCTCAAACAACGGAATAAATTGATCCGGGAACATAAACTTTCCGTCTTTTCGTTGCCATCTGGTTAATGCTTCCGCTCCTACGATTTTGTTTGTCTCTAAATCCACTTTTGGTTGAAGATACATAATAAATTCTTGATCATCCAATGCCTGTTGCATAGAATTGCAAATATCCAGTTCCATCTTTACACGTTCTTCTAATTCGTCATCATAGAAACAGCATTTATTTTCTGCATTCTTTTTGATATGTTTTCGTGCGAGATTTGCATTATCGATCACAGCCGTCACATCCTTACCATAACAAATGGCTGCCACGCCACAAACTAAATATGTACTTTTTCCTACGCTGCAAAAATCAATTTTTTCCAAAAACTTTTCATTTAATTCATACAGATTATTTCTAATTTGCTGTTCATTTTCATACTTCATCAACAATACAAAGTTGTCAGAAGATACTCTTGCCATGAGCAAAATATCCAGCGTCTCCGTTGAAAGCGTATGGGAGATTTCCCGTAATAAATCATCTCCAGCTTCATATCCTAGTGTGTCATTAATATATTTGAACTTATTAATATCCATATACACAATTGCATATTTATTTTCTTTGTTTTTTTCTAAGATTTCCGTCACATCATTGCGGAACTTATGCATCGTTGGCAATTTTGTCAAAGAATCATAATTTTTCAAATATGAAATTCTGGTTTGTATCTTCTCTGAAGTTCGTAACTTTAGTAAATACACAGATATCAATTTTGTAATAGTCAAAAGAGTATCCTTCTCTTCTGTTGTCCACTCATGCACTTTCTTTTTGTGTCCGATACAAATGCATCCTTTAAATTCACTATTATCCCAAAATGCACATTGTAACAACGCTCTTGCATTAATCATCGTCATAAAAGCATTGTGTCCCGGATGTTTTCGCATAATATTTGTATTATTGAATACACGCAGTCCTCTTTCGTCAAAATACGTTTCTAAAGAGGAAAGTTCTTTTAGATCAATAAAATGCATGGAGTTAAAATGATTCAGCCCTTCTTTTTTGTTCCATGAATAGGTAGTATGTAATAATTGTTCATCATCCTTTTCCAGAATGATAACATCATCACATTGATAATACTTTCCAATCTTTTCTAGTAAAATTTTAATCGCACTGGCAACATCTTTTGAATCCAGCATGATATCTACCGCAAAATCTGTAATCTCACGACTAAATTTTCCGTCTCCTTCTTTGTTTCGTTCACGGATAACATAGTCATGATAATATTCGCCTTTTTTTTCATATCCATCTAGCTTACACGTAGAATCATATATTTCATTTCCCGACTCACTGCTTTTACTTGACACAAACATAGCAATATCTGCATTTCGAAATAATGTTCCATAGTCATTTCCATCATCAGGGAAGCACGAAATACCAATATCACATGCCAGACCTAGATTTTCACCAACAAATGTATTCTTTAAAACTTCTCTAACCTGAGAAATCTTTCGCTGTAAAGCTTCTCCTCCCGAAATGTCTTTTATCAATATTAAAAAGTCGTCTCCGCCCACACGACACACAATGTCCTTCTTGCGAAAACATCGCTGTATTTTTTCTCCAATATTGGATAATACGCCATCACCAAACAGACTGCCATAACGCTTATTGATTCTGCCAAAATCTCTAATATTAAGAAGCATGATAGCGTGTTTTCCAAAACTTCCATCTTTTCGCAAGAAATTTTCAATCAATCCCTGTGCCTTTGTCCTACTGTACAATTTTGTAAGTGGATCTAATAATGCCTGTTCTACAAGCATCTCTCGCATATGCCTTTCGTAATCTATATCTGTGATACATCCTACTAAAACACTTAAATTACCATTTTCTTCTTTAATAAAGGAGCCTTTTGCCATACACCACAGGCTGGTACCATCTTCCTTTATATATCTAAATTCGAATTTTTCTCCCTCTTCGCCAGTCAGATATGCCATGCATCCATCCATATCATCCTCATGAATATGTCCAATGCGATGTAGCTTCTTTTTAAAATTTGAAATTTTTGTTCCATTCACGCCCAATTCATCTGTCTCTCTGGACAACCAAAAAATATCCTTATTAATATCATATTCAAAAAAACATTCCTGTTTCAAATTTCGTAACGCATTTTGCTTTTCTCTGGCAATAAGCATATGTTCGCTCTCGCCCTTTTCTTTCTGATTATCTTGAAAATGTTCCATAATTTTTCCCCATACTCTCTTATCTATATATAGTATCTTTTATCACGTATCCGTACTTTTACCACTTAAAATATTATAACAAACCATATAACGAAATACAATCCCTATCCGCTATATGACACTCCTGCTTGTTACTGTTCACCGATTTGATAATATAGTTCTTTTGGCAAATACGCTCGAACAAAAATTCCTGTTTCCTTATATTCTTCTTCCAATAACTGACCATATTTTCGAATAAGTTGAATTTTTCCCGCTTCATTATAAGAAAAAACACGTTCCACATAAATCTTTTGTTCACGAAGAATCTTTTCAATCTGTTGTACTAGCTCCTCTAAGCCAATCTTCTTCTTTGCCGAAATTCGCACAGTTACATCTGCCTTGCAATCTTTTACCGTTTCTGTTTTATCTTCGACCTTGTCAATTTTATTAAATACAGTAATTACAGTTTTATCTCCTGCACCCAGCATTTCCAGTGTCTCATAAACTGTATGCATATGAACATAAGCAGATGGACTCGAACTATCCACTACATGTAAAATCAAATCGGCATACTTTGCTTCTTCTAATGTACTACGAAAAGCTTCAATTAAATGATGTGGCAATTTTCTAATAAATCCAACCGTATCCGTAAGAAGTACCTGCTGTCCATCTTCCATTTCCAAATTTCTTGTTGTAGGATCAAGAGTTGCAAATAATTTATCTTCTTCAAGAACGTTTGCATTTGTAAGCGTATTTAACAAAGTAGATTTACCTGCATTTGTATATCCTACAATCGCAATAATTGGAATAGGATTTTTACTTCTTTGTTTTCTTGCTATTTCTCTTGCCTTTTTTATTCCTTCTAAATCTCTTTTTAACAAGGAAATACGTTCTCGAATCAGACGTCTATCCATCTCCAATTTCTTTTCTCCAGGGCCACGGGTTCCAATTCCTCCACCTAGTCTGGACAATGAACTTCTTAAACCGACCAGTCTTGTAGCACGATATTTTAACTGAGCAAGTTCAACCTGAATTTTTCCTTCTCTTGTGGTGGCATGGCGTGCAAATATATCCAATATCATAATGGTACGATCAATTACTTTTATTTGCAGTAATTCTTCCAAATTCTTCAATTGTGCAGGCGACAATTCATCATCACAAATAACTCCTGTTGCCTGACATTCTTCTATATATAATAATAATTCTTCTACTTTTCCCTTTCCAATATAGGTGCCAGGATGGATTTTTTCTCTTTTTTGAATCATTCTTCCAACTACCGTAGCACCAGCAGTTTTTGCCAATTCTTCCAATTCGTCTAAGCAGGCCTCTGTATCGTCCGTTGGACTTTCTTCTACAGAAATTAAGATTACTCTTTCTTCTAGATCTTTAATATCCAGCATTTCGCTCATGTCATTCCAGCCTTTCTACTATTTTCTATTATTATTTTTAAAATTTCCGCAACTATTCTCAGAATAAAGAACTATTTGATGTGTTCTTTCTAATTAATAATTATTGTATCAATCGTATAATATAAATGCAAGAAAGAAAAAGAAAAATGTAGAATCTATTGCAAAAGCAATTTGCTTGTGATAAAATTAACACATCATGCAACGCAATATGTGTTTGCAACCATTATGTTAAATTTTTCACGATGTGAAGGAATGACAAAAAAAGAAACGGAGGAATATTTATTATGTCTAGAAAAGTAGTTTTAGCAGGTGCATGTCGTACAGCTATCGGTACTATGGGTGGTTCATTAAGCACTACTCCAGCCGCTGAATTAGGTGCTATCGTTATCAAAGAAGCTCTTAAGAGAGCAGGCGTACCTGGTGATCAGGTTGATCAGGTATATATGGGTTGTGTAATCCAAGCTGGTCAGGGACAAAACGTAGCTCGTCAGGCAACAATTAAAGCAGGACTTCCTATCGAGGTTCCAGCCGTTACTATGAACGTTGTTTGTGGTTCTGGTCTTAACTGTGTAAACCAGGCTGCTCATATGATCATGGCTGGTGAAGCTGATATCGTTGTAGCAGGTGGTATGGAAAACATGTCTATGGCTCCTTATGCTTTAGACAAAGCTCGTTTTGGTTACAGAATGGGTAATGCTACTATGAAAGATACTATGGTAAATGATGCATTATGGGATGCTTTCAATGATTACCATATGATCAAGACTGCTGATAACATTTGCGAAGAATGGGGTATCACAAGAGAAGAATTAGATGAGTTTGCTTTAAAGAGTCAGCAGAAAGCAGAAGCTGCTCAAAAGAGCGGTGCTTTTGATAAGGAAATCGTTCCTGTTACTGTTAAGAAGAGAAAAGAAACAATCGAATTTAAGGTGGATGAAGGTCCTCGTCCAGGATCAACAATCGAAGGTCTTGCTAAACTTCGTCCAATCAATCCAAACGGATTTGTTACAGCAGGTAATGCTTCCGGTATCAATGACGGTGCTGCTGCTATCGTTGTAATGAGCGAAGAAAAAGCAAAAGAATTAGGTGTAACTCCTATGGCTACTTGGGTAACAGGTGCTCTTGCAGGATGCAGACCTGAAGTTATGGGTATTGGACCTGTATACTCTACAAAGAAAGTTCTTGCTAAGACAGGTATGAACATTTCTGATTTCGATATCATCGAAGCAAACGAAGCTTTCGCTGCTCAGTCTGTTGCAGTTGGTAGAGATTTAGGAATTGATACTGAAAAACAATTAAATCCAAATGGTGGAGCAATTGCATTAGGACATCCTGTTGGTGCATCTGGATGCCGTATCTTAGTTACACTTCTTCATGAAATGGAAGCTAAGGATGCAAAGACTGGTTTAGCTACTCTTTGTATCGGTGGTGGAATGGGCTGCTCAACAATCGTTAAGAGAGATTAATTTTAGAACCCATGTCTCATACGGGGCATGGGTTATATGTGTTTCATCACATAACACGGCTCTTCTATTTTAGATTTTATTTAGAAAGGATTTGTAAAGAATGGAATTTATCACATATGAACAGGAAGAATTCATTGGTATTATTACAATCAATAGACCAAAGGCATTAAATGCATTAAACAGTTCTGTATTAGATGAATTAAACACAACTTTGGATAATGTTGATATCAACACAACAAGATGTTTAATTTTAACAGGTGCTGGAGATAAGTCTTTTGTTGCTGGTGCGGATATTGGAGAAATGAGTACATTAACAAAAGCGGAAGGCGAAGCATTTGGTAAGAAGGGTAATGATGTATTCCGTAAATTAGAGACATTCCCTATTCCAGTAATTGCTGCTGTGAATGGTTTTGCCCTTGGTGGTGGATGCGAAATTTCACTTAGTTGCGATATTCGTATTTGCTCTGATAATGCTGTATTTGGTCAGCCAGAAGTTGGTCTTGGAATTACACCAGGTTTCGGTGGAACACAAAGACTTGCTCGTACTGTTGGTGTTGGTATGGCAAAACAGCTTATCTATACGGCCAGAAACATCAAAGCAGACGAAGCATTCCGTATCGGTCTTGTAAATGCAGTATATACACAGGAAGATTTAATGGCACAGGCTAAGAAGTTAGCTTCTACAATTGCCAAGAATGCTCCTATTGCTGTTCGTAATTGCAAAAAAGCAATCAATGACGGATTACAGGTTGATATGGATCAGGCAATCGTTATTGAAGAAAAGCTTTTCGGTGATTGTTTTGAAACAGAAGATCAAAAAGCTGGAATGGGTAATTTCTTAGAAAAAGATAAAGAAAAGAAATTAAAGGTAGTTCCATTCCAAAACAAATAAAATATGACAAAATTATGATTTTTTTGTCAATAATTTTCTTTTATATTGACAATATGCTATTTTTACAGGTATGATACCTGTGAACATAAAGAATTTTAAGGAGGATTTAACATGAAGGTTGGTATTATTGGCGCTGGAACAATGGGTTCTGGTATTGCACAGGCTTTCGCTCAGACAGAAGGATATGAAGTATGTTTATGTGACATTAATGATGAATTCGCTGCAAACGGAAAAAACAAAATTGCAAAGGGATTCGAAAAGAGAATTGCAAAAGGCAAAATGTCTCAGGCTGATGCTGATGCTATTCTTGCAAAAATCACAACAGGTACAAAAGAAATTTGTACAGATTGCGATTTAGTAGTTGAAGCTGCTCTTGAAGTAATGGACATCAAGAAACAGACATTCAAAGAATTACAGGACATCTGTAAGAAAGATTGTATCTTTGCTACAAATACATCTTCTCTTTCTATTACTGAAATTGGTGCAGGAATTGACAGACCAGTTATTGGTATGCACTTCTTCAACCCAGCTCCAGTAATGAAGTTAGTAGAAGTTATCCGTGGCGAAAATACAACTGACGAAGTTACAAATAAAGTTATCGAAATCTCTAAAGAAATCGGAAAGACTCCTGTTGAAGTAAAAGAAGCTGCTGGTTTTGTTGTAAACAGAATCTTAATTCCAATGATCAACGAAGCTGTTGGTATTTTCGCTGACGGTGTTGCTTCTGTAGAAGGTATTGATGCAGCTATGAAATTAGGAGCTAATCATCCAATGGGACCTTTAGCTTTAGGAGACTTAGTAGGTCTTGATATCTGCTTAGCTATTATGGAAGTTCTTCAGGCTGAAACTGGTGATCCTAAGTACCGTCCACATCCATTGTTAAGAAAGATGGTTCGTGCTGGTAAGTTAGGTAAAAAGACTGGTATTGGTTTCTACGATTACAGCAAGTAATATAAAGAGTAGCTTACTACTCTTCCACTATGCCTGATACCTAATTGCAAATAATTAGGTATCGGCATTTTACGATTCGAATGTCAGGATGCTTATGCACCTTTCATTACTATAGAAAATAATGAACTCTTAAGTTCAAATAAAGATGGAGGAATTGAGATGGATTTTTCTTTAAGTAAAAAACATGAAATGGCAAGAAATCTTTTCAAAGAATTTGCCGAGACAGAAGTAAAACCTTTCGCTCAGGAAACTGACGAAACAGAACATTTCCCTACTGAAATCGTTAAAAAGATGCAGAAATACGGTTTTATGGGTATTCCAGTTGAAAAAGAGTATGGCGGACAAGGTTGTGATCCTTTAACATACACTATGTGTGTAGAAGAACTTTCTAAAGTTTGCGGTACTACAGGTGTTATTGTTTCTGCTCATACATCATTGTGTGCAGATCCAATTCAGACTTTTGGTACTCCAGAACAGAAGGAAAAGTTCTTAGTTCCATTGGCTAAAGGTGAAAAGCTTGGTGCTTTCGGTTTAACTGAGCCAGGTGCTGGTACTGATGCACAGGGTGTTCAGACGAAGGCTGTATTAGATGGTGATGAATGGGTATTAAATGGTTCTAAATGCTTTATCACAAACGGTAAAGAAGCTGATATTTATATCATCATTGCTTATACAGATATCGTTGAAAACAAACGTGGAAAGAAGCAGAAGAAATTCTCTGCATTCATCGTTGAAAAAGGAACTCCTGGATTTACTTTTGGTACAAAAGAAAAGAAAATGGGTATCCGTGGTTCAGCTACTTATGAATTGATTTTCCAGGATTGTAGAATTCCAGCAGCTAACCTTCTTGGACAGCGTGGTAAGGGATTCCCAATCGCTATGCATACTCTTGATGGTGGTCGTATTGGTATCGCTGCTCAGGCTCTTGGTCTTGCTGAGGGTGCTCTTGAGCGTACAATCGAATACACAAAAGAGAGAAAACAGTTTGGTCGTTCTATTGCTCAGCAACAGAATACGCAGTTCCAGCTTGCTGATATGGCAACAAAGGTGGAAGCTGCTAAATTATTAGTATATCAGGCTGCTATGAAGAAAGAACAGTATATGAAGGATCATAGAACTTCTTATTCTGTAGAAGCTGCTATGGCTAAATTAATGGCTGCTGAAGTTGCTATGGAAGTTACAACAAAAGCTGTTCAGTTATTCGGTGGATACGGATACATTAGAGAATACGACGTTGAGCGTATGATGCGTGATGCTAAGATTACTGAAATCTACGAAGGAACAAGTGAAGTTCAGCGTATGGTAATCTCTGCTAACCTTTTAAAATAATTTCTACAACTGGTAGATAAACAGAACGGGATCAAATCCCGAATAAAAAAATAAGGAGTGAATGACTGTGAAAATCGTTGTATGTATTAAACAGGTTCCAGATACAAAAGGCGGCGTTAAATTTAACCCAGATGGTACTTTGGACAGAGGTGCAATGCTTACTATCATGAACCCAGATGATAAGGCTGGTTTGGAAGCTGCACTTAGATTAAAAGATCAGTATGGTGCTGAGGTTACTGTATTGACAATGGGACTTCCTAAGGCTGAGGAAGTTCTTCGTGAAGCTATGGCTATGGGTGCTGATAATGGTATTCTTGTAACAGATAGAGTTTTAGGTGGAGCTGATACATGGGCTACTTCTACTACTATCGCAGGTGCTCTTAGAAACATTGATTATGATTTAATCATCACTGGTCGTCAGGCTATTGATGGTGATACTGCTCAGGTTGGTCCTCAGATTTCTGAGCATCTTGATATTCCTGTTATCTCTTACGCACAGGATATTAAAGTTGATGGAGATTCCGTTATTGTTCAGCGTCAGTACGAAGATAGATATCATGAAGTAAAGGCTAAAATGCCTTGCTTAGTTACTGCACTTTCTGAATTAAACGAGCCTCGTTACATGACTCCAGGTGGAATTTTCGATGCTTACGATAAGGAAATCACTGTATGGGGAAGAGCAGATCTTAAAGATGTAGATGACTCTAATCTTGGATTAAAGGGATCCCCTACAAAGATTGCTAGAGCATCTGATAAGGTAAGAAAGGGTGCTGGTGAAAAAGTTACTCTTGATCCAGATGAAGCAGTTAAATACTTAATCGGTAAGTTAGAAGAAAAACATGTAATCTAATATTAAAGGAAGATGGTGACAAGAATGAATTTAGAAGAATATAAAGGTGTATTTGTCTTTGCTCAGCAGGTAGACAATGAGATTAGCTCAATCGCATTCGAGTTACTTGGAAAGGCAAAAGACTTAGCAAGTGATTTAAATACTGATGTAACAGCTGTCTTAGTTGGATATAACGTAAAGGGATTAGCTGACCAATTAGCAGAATATGGTGCTGATAAGGTTATCGTTGTAGATGATCCAGAATTAAAGGATTACAGAACTGAGCCATACACACACGCATTGGCTTCTGTAATTAACGAATATAAGCCAGAAATCGTTTTAGTTGGTGCTACTGCTATCGGTAGAGATTTAGGCCCTAGAGTATCTGCTCGTGTTAAGACAGGTCTTACTGCTGACTGTACAGTTCTTGAGATTGGTAACTTCCCAATCAACCCAACTCCAAATCAGAAATCTGGTCAGTTATTAATGACTCGTCCTGCATTTGGTGGTAACACAATCGCTACTATCGCTTGCCCAGACAACCGTCCTCAGATGGCTACTGTTCGTGCTGGTGTTATGCAGAAGATTAGCCCAATCAAGGGTGCTAAGGCTGAAGTAATCGAATTCAACCCTGGATTTACTCCAGACAATAAATATGTTGAAATCTTAAACATCGTTAAGGAAGTTAAAGATGTTGTTGATATTTCTGAAGCTAAGATCTTAGTATCTGGTGGTCGTGGTGTTGGTAGTGCAGAAAACTTCAAGTTATTAGACGATCTTGCAGAAGTTCTTGGTGGTACTGTAAGTTGTTCTCGTGCCGTTGTTGATGATGGTTGGAAAGAGAAAGAACTTCAGGTTGGACAGACAGGTAAAACTGTACGTCCTCAGGTATACTTCGCAATCGGTATCTCTGGTGCTATTCAGCATACAGCAGGTATGGAAGATTCTGATCTTATTATCGCTATTAACAAAGATGAGAACGCTCCAATCTTTGATGTAGCTGATTACGGTCTTGTTGGCGACTTAAACAAGATTGTACCTATGTTGACAGAGCAGTTAAAAGCTGCAATTGCAAATAAATAATTCTGTTTTAACAGTTTTTAAGGGATTCAAGATAACTTGAATCCCTCTTTTTTATTACATTCTATTGCATACTAGACGCTTTGAAGCCTTACTCTTCTATCCTTATCTAAAAAATTTTATCCTTATTAGTGTCTATCTTCTCTCTGTTTAGCCATTTATTTTGAAGCTTAAACAACAGTCTCCCCCTTATTTAAACCCTCATATAAAACAGTCACCACTAGATAAAAACGATTTTCACTGATAAAACGTATTTCTATAAGTTTCAATAAACAAAAAAATGTTCCTCTCTAAGCAATCTACTTACCTAGAAAGAAACATTTTTATAATAGCTATATTTAATTTTTAAACTTTTAGTATTCCATAGCTTTTTCTTCACCACTCAGTACACGAATAGCGCCTTGTGCCAAAGCTAATAACTCATCCTCACCGCCATATACAGTAAAGTCAGAAATCCATGCTGTACGCTCTTTTAATGCGTTTACAACAACATCTGAATATGCAATACCACCTGTAACAACAATCTGGTCTACTTTTCCTTTTAATACAGTAGCCATCTCTCCGATATCTTTTGATACTTGATAAATAAAGGCATCAAATACCATCTTGTTGTCTGCATCGCCTTCTGCCATTGCTTTTAAAACATCACGCATATCATTTGTATGAAGGTATCCGTTTAATCCGCCATTTCCTACAAACATCTTATATACTTCCTGCTCTGTGTATTTTCCACTGAAGCAAAGCTTAATCAAAGCTCCTGAAGGTGCTCCGCCTGCTCTTTCTGGAGAAAATGCACCATCACCGTCTAATGCATTGTTTACGTCTACAACCTTACCATGATCATGTGCTCCAACGGAAACACCGCCACCCATATGAACAACGATTAAGTTTAAGTCCTCGTATTTCTTTCCATTTTCTTTTGCATATCTCTTTGCTACTGCTTTCTGATTTAATGCATGAAATACACTTGTTCTAGGTAATTCTGGAACACCAGATAATCTTGCTACAGGAGCTAACTCATCTACTACTACAGGGTCAACAATGAATGAAGGTACTCCTAATTCATCACCGATTTCACGAGCAAGAATACCACCTAAATTAGACGCATGCTGTCCTTGTTTACCAATCTTTAAATCCTCTAATAAAGCGTCTGATACTGCATATGTACCACCTGGTATTGGCTTTAACATTCCACCACGGCCAACAACAACATCTAACTTCTTTAAATCAAAATCCTTATCTTTTAATACAGAAAGGATAACATCCTTACGGAAATCCTTCTGTGCAAAGATAGAATCATACTTTGCAATTTCTTCTGTAGAATGACGAAGTGTCTCTTCAAATAATAATGTTTCGTCTTCCATAACACCAATCTTTGTTGATGTAGAACCTGGGTTCAAAATTAAGCTAATATATGCCATATTTCTATGTCCTCCTTATATCTGGTTATACATGCCCATGATACGAGCGTTCTAATTTCAATTTTACATTGAAATCTTTTCTTATCAAATGTAAATAATACCATACACTGCTGTTCCTGCTTATGTAATATTTTAACTACTAAAACAGGAACAGTCATTTATTTCATAAAAAGTATGTATTACTTGTTCATTGTTTCTGCAACAACTGCTGCTAATGCAATAGAATTTACCTTTGTTTCAAAAGTATCTGAACGTGATGTTAAAATAACTGGTGCCTTTGTACCTGTTAAAATACATCCATTTTTAACTTCTGCTGTATGAACTAATGCCTTATATACTAAATTTCCTGCATGAATATCAGGGAATAAAAGAATATCTGCATCACCCTGGATTTTTCTGTCAAGAGCACCTTTATGCTTTGCTGCTTCTGGATCAATTGCAAGATCTAATGATAAAGGTCCATCAACGATACAATCCTTAATCTTTCCTTCTTCGCACATTTTTGTTAATTCTGCCGCTTCGACAGTAACTGGCATCTTAGGATTTACGACTTCAACTGCTGCAAGAGGTGCAACCTTAGGGCACTCAATACCACAAGCCTGTGCTACTGGAACAGTATTCTCAATAATCTGCACCTTTTCCTCTAATGAAGGATATGTCATGAAAGCAACATCTGTTAAGAATAACAAATGATCGATACCCTTAATATCAAATACACATACATGAGATAATGCGTTTCCAGTTCTCAATCCAACTTCCTTGTTTAATACGCTCTTCAAGAAATTCTTAGTATCAATTAAGCCCTTCATATACATATCTGCTTTTCCATCATGTACAAGCTTTACAGCCTTCAAAGAAGCTTCAATTACATCTGGCTCATTGATAATCTCAAACTGAGATAAATCAATGTTCAATGATGCTGCAATCTCTTTCATCTTTGCTTCATCACCAACAAGAATCGCATCTGCAATATTCTTTTCCTTCGCTTCGCGAACTGCCTGTAATACTTCAGAATCCTGTGCTACTGCAACTGCCACCTTTTTACGACTGCACTGTGAAACCTTTGCTAATAAATTGTCAAAACTACTCATTTCTTTTGCACCTCTTATTCTTTTTTTCAATCAATCTTCATGTAGATATTCAGAAATGACTAATGGGGCTAGTCTACTGTCTCTACATAAAATCTATCGTTTTAATGATAGCACTTTCACCTTAAAAGGTCAAGAATTGTAACAAAAAAAGCCCCAGTTCCGTGAAATACTGGGGCTTTGGATATGATATAATATAAGTATTTATCTAATTAGCAAACACCTTGCGCTAACATAGCATCTACTTAATGTTGTAGCATTTTTGCTTTACTTTTTTACTTCTGTAACTCACTTGTAACTAACTGTTTTCAGACAATTAACTCATTCTTTGTGTATATCGGGTTTCCAATAAATATTTACTATTAATATAAGGAAGAAACTAATTTCTGCATTTGCACATCTTCTTTGGGTAAATTGCGCAATTTCTTTACCACGTATTTGTGTGGTATAATAATTACAGAAAGAAACACAAAGCATAAAGAAAGGGGTTGTTTTTATCTTTCGGAAAATCTTTTAGATATTGTTTGAATAAATTTGTTCTTATATGTTCATTATATTTCGCCAGTCCCAAGCACAGCCCTTTTATTATATACCCTTTGATTGGCGGGTGTATATCCTCTGGCATACCGCAGAAGTTTATAATTGCAGTGTCCATTTTCCAGAACTTTTCCCCTATTTCCATATACTCTTCTTTTCTCAATTATTGTTCCCTCCTCCCGCTTCTATATTGACCTTGCCACGTTTTCTTGCTATTATGTCTATATAAACAGTTTGGGGCTTTGGTGGCAAGCCCGCCGCCCCTCTGTTTGTACCCTGTCGGCTATTCTGCCGACTTTTCTTTTTTCTGGTCCTCTGTAAGTTCCTTTACTTTTGCTTTCGCTTCGTCAAGGTCTTTGCAGCCGTCCAAAATCATTTCAACCATTTTCAAGATTTTTTCAAACTGTTTATCTGTCATATTATCTGCCATGTTTTCTCCTTTCCCTTGCCGTATTCGTTAAAGTGTTGTTGCTTCTTTAACTATCTTTATTATATACTTACGGAAGTATAAAGTCAAGCGTTTTCTTTATTTTATTCAATAACTTTCTATTTGCTCAATATCTATGCAAATTTCACCGCTTACTGCTGCAACTTCCATTATTCTTCCAATTTCTTGCGCTGCGTCCACTTGTGTTGCTGCCATTCCGTTTTCGCCTCCTATTCCTCTTTCTTCCACGTCAATTCTTCTCCGGTGTCCCGTTGGTACTTCTCTTTTACAGCTTCCACAACATAGTTGTTCTGTGATGAATAGCCCTGTTCTTTCGCAATCTCTTTTATGCGGGCTTTCATGCCCTTTGGCACTGCAAGTTCAATGCGGTCATAGTTATTGTCACGGTATTTGTTCTTTGCTGCTGTAGCTGCTGGTCCTCTCGGTATAGTCTTCTTTTCTGTATCTGTCATTGTCTGCACCTCCTATTATTTTTTTAATCAGTATATCATACTTCGTATTCTTACGGAAGTATACACATTACACAATCTTACGGAAGTATATTTGTGTATTTCGTCTATTGCTTTTATACTTCCGTAAGTATATAATAAAGACAGTTAAAGAAATACAAAGCATCAAGAAAGGGGTTGTTGATTATGAAGTATAATTTGAGAGAAGTTATGAAAAGAGCTTGGAATATTTTCAAAAACAAATCAATTACATTCGCGGCAGCTTTGAAAGAAAGTTGGAAAATCTCAAAAGAAGAACTACAAAGAAAAGACTTGCTTTTCAAAAATAAGGATTTTTACGGTGTTAAAGATTGGTTTTTATGCAAAACATTAACAGAGCAAGAACGTTATGCTTTTAAAACTGGCCACTCATACATTTCGAAAGAAACTGAGAAAGCTGTTTTGATAAAATGTGATACAAAATATGGTGCTTTAAGTTTTTGGTGTCCTAAGAAGTGTTTAAAAACAGAAAACGAAAAAGAGGAGCTTGTAAAAAACTTTGAAAGTGGGCTTAGATATAACTCTTTGTTAATTTCGAAGCCTTGTTTTATGCGTATCTAGGTGTGTTTGTTACTAACCAGTTTCTAATAGAAGCAAACTCCTGTTAATCTGCAAGCAATTAATTTCTTCTTTATGTATCAAGTTTCCAATAAATAATATTTACAATTAATATAAGGAAGAAACTAATTTAATTGAAAATTACTTTTCAAGGTTGTTGCACTGGTGCAACTTTTAATAAAGTTAATCTCATTTGACCGTTCGCATTTTCGGTCTGCCGATTAGTTACTATTGTATAAAAACTTATTGATAAAATACTGCTGCCCTTTACCAGTTACTTTAGTTGTTTTACGGATAGATACGTGACCGTCAGAATGTTGTATTGTCACCTCTTTTACTTCAAACAATTCTTTTTCCATGCTTTTCTGGGTCGGACTATTCCAGTCAGCCCCTCTCCTCTTAATTAAATATCCATTTTCACGCAACCAACTAAAGAGTCTTTTCTGTCCAATCTCTATATTATTTTGCTTTAGTATCTTCGCTAAATCACCAACTAAAATAGAGGTGTGACTTGCTGCCACTGCATCTGCAAAAATTTCTTTTGGTTTCATTCTTTCATTGTCGGCAATCAAAGCCTTGTTTTTCTCTCTTTCTACTTTCAACTCTTGTGCTACACTGATAAGTAAGTCTGGATTATCTAACAATTCTTGTTTTGCATACATCCCGTGTTTCCGAATAGAAGGAAGCACCTCTACTGTTACCCCATGCTTGAACTTTTTCGCATTAGGCATTTTGCTGGAAAGGATAAGGCTGTAAAGACCTGACTCATTAATAAGCCAACCTCCACGCTGACCTAAACTCGATAACGAATCGTTATTGAGTTTATCCTCCTTATCAACATGATCAGCTAATGCCTTACTTGGATTTGTATAACCAAGAATGTCTGCTACATCCTTTCCTACAAAATATGGCTCTCCATCAATTGAAGTTGTACGAATAGAACCAATTTCATCTTTTTTGAACACTGTAATGTTTTTCATTTTAAACATCTCCTTTTTTTTGGAACTAATTGTTTTCGGTTTCATAGGTAATATGAGTTTTTTTCAAAAAAAAGCGTAATTTTTTAATTTTTTTTATTTTCCAATTCCAGTAGCAATCAGTTTAGCGATTTTTTCTTTGTTTGCATTACCTTTTTTCCACTCCGCTCTATTTGTACAAAAGAATACTTCTATTAAAATCGCGGGTGCCTTTGTTTGGTTCAGGATGTATAAATTATCTCTTTTCACTATACCTCTATCCTTAAACATTTTGGACAACTGTTTTTGCACCTTGCTTGCATATTTCTTTCCAGTTACGCTTTTATACAGAACTTCACAGCCTTGTGCTGTTGCAGATGCAGCATTAAGATGTAATTCGATTACCAGGTCATAGCGTGTTGCGTGTTCAATCGCAAGCTTATACTGCTTTTCCTGTGATGATGATGTAAATGTTTTTTCCGGACACACGACCTTGTCTACCTCGTGGCCGTTTGCCTGGAGTGCCTTTTTTAAATAGGTAGAAAGTGATTTACAATACTCATACTCGTTTCCACCTCCGAATTTTGTTCCATCGGCACTTGTAATTGATCCGTTTTTTAACATACTGTGTCCAACTGTTAGTAAAATTCTCATACTAATCATCCTTTCTTTCTGTTTTTTTCTGTAAAATATCAATTGCTTTGGTTATGACTGCTGGAAGTGGTACGCCCATTAGCCCAGCGTTTTCTACAAGAGAAATTGTTTCGTTGGCAATGAACGCAATAACAACTGTATTTCGTATGTAATCTACATTTAGCACCAAATCTAACCGATACGAAACCGCCACAAAAATAAGCGTCATGCATTTTCTACAAAGCCCTTTCCAACCAGCTCTTGACTCCAATGCTCCTGTGCTTGTCTTGCTTGAATTTTTAAATACAGCGGCTACAATCAATCCACTTACATAATCTAAAATCATAAACAATACAAGCGTTCCAGTGTTAATGTCCCAGCCACCAAAAAAGGAAGCGATTACGCTTCCTATAAAACCAATCATTGTACATAATATTTCTTTCATCTCTATACCTCCTCGTATGTATCACCTGTAATCTCTTGATACTGCTCTGCTGTAATCTTACCTGCTCTTACGAATGTTGCTACATTTTCTTTTGAGTAGATTCCTTTGTCGTAATATCTTTTTACAATTTTAAACATTTTCATTACCTCCTACCTGTGCTTGATTTAATAAAATTTCTGCTAATACTTCATCTTGTGCCTGCTGATTTTCTAAAATCGTCGCCTGATTTAGTAATAGTTCTGCGTTTAGTTGGTCCTGTTCTGATATGACTTCTTCTTCAACTGTTTCTGATATAATCTCCTGAACAATTGCACTTATATGCGTACCATTTCCAAAATATTTTTTCACAGTCTTTGTTCCGTCATCATTTTCCATTGTTTCTTTTTTTATTAAAGCCATATTTTTACTCATCCCCTTCTAATAATAAAAGATATATTAGACTTCCATTATTGCCGCTATTATAATAATAAATTGTCATGCTAACGCTTTCTTCAAACTCAATCACTGGGAGCTGTGTATTATTTTCTCCTCCATCAAAAATGGTAACACTGTCAACTACCAATTTTGCCATTTTTGTTGTTTGTCCATAATAACTCGTGCCTCCATTTGTCATATATTGATCCAACGGAATAATCTTGCCTTTTCCGGTAACTTCTAATGTTCTTGTTGTTGAATTTAATTTTCCAACAGTGCAATCCCTATAGCCATTGACGTTTAAACCACTGCTTATGCTCTTATTCGCTAATGCTTCCAATCCATATCCACTATTTTCTAGTAATTCCTTGACTTCATCTAAAGTGGGCTTATCTGCAATTTGTATTGTTTGTTTCATGTTTAATCAACTCCTTCCTCTGTACCATCATCATAGGTTACGCATAGTATTCCGTTCGAAATGGAAAATTCTATTCCTGGCCCTTTTGCATAAGTATTACTTAAATTGGCTACTGTATTTTCTATGCTTATTACCTGTTCCACTGTGGCATAAATGCCATTTTCTACTACGATTTGCGTATTATAAGCATTGCTCACTTGCACAATGTAATTCTGTATTATCTGTGCAGGATTGTATCCGTTGTAAGATGGCATGAAATCTCCTGTCGTTGACGTAACAACTGCCACGCTATACATTACTTCTTCTTCCGTTCCTTCTTCTCTTGCAAATACCGCAATTTCATTCAGATAAAATCCTTGTGTAATCAATGGTCTTTCTTCTACGCTATCATAATTTGATATGACAGTTTTTAGCATTATTGCATTCTCGTCTACTTCTTCTTTTGCGTAAATGCTGTAACTTTTTCTTTCGTTTTTTAATTCTGTCATTTTGGCTAGCATTTCTCTATTTTTTTCCGCTTTTGTATAAATGCCATCTCCAACCGCGATCCTTGTAAATTCAATTACACACTCTCCTAACTGCGAACGATTAATTAATTCTAGTCCACTATTTGTAATTGTTGCATTGCTAAATGGTTGTGCCATACATTATTACCTCCAAACATTTTAATTTGCAACTATAACTGGTGCTATGCTGTATGATGTTTCTCCTGCTGCCAGATATATTGTGCTTTCTGTTGTACGTTCTGTTATTATGGAATCAAGATGTGATCTTGCATTTTTCATGGATTTTATCAATTTTGTAAACATCTCATTTTTTTCTCCTGACAAAATTTCCGTTGTGCTAACTTTAAAATGAAAAGGCTCTCCTTCATAGTCAAACCATTCTGTTACTTTTCCGCCACCAAACACGTATTCAACCATTTCTTCAACGGCAGAAACCGTTCCAGCTTTGCCATGCAAATAAAGTGTATTTTTTATAATTTCGCGTTTTTTAGATAATTCCATTTTTTCATCATAAAATTGTGCTCTTAATTCTACCGCAAGTACATCCAAGATTTTTTCTTGCAAATTATCAATTCCAGCATATACCATCGACTGATTTATTAAATTTAAAATTCTTTGGTTTGATTGACTTAATGCATATCCTATCGCTTGTACCTCCGGTAAATCAGATTGCCATTCTGGTACAAGTTTATCTATTGTGGAATCTTGCAATTTAACCATTTTCAACGCCTCCGTATAATGCAGTTTTACTTGTATTTTGTGCTACGCTAGTTTCGCCGACTTCTGTAAAAACAGGTGCCGTTATCTCTACTCTTTTTGCTCCAGCTTTCATAACTCTGTATGTTAGTTCGGACGGGTTTACATCTCTGCCAATCGCCGAATTTTGCCAATCTATGTACTCTTGTATTGCAGTCTGTATTTGCTCTTGTATTGCCGATGCTATGTTTCTTTTGTCTTCAGCAATCCAATATTTCAAATTAATGTCATATGTTACAATTTCAGGCGAGGCAACTTTCACATTGTCTGTTAGTGGCCTTCTATTTTTGTCACTTATGTACTCTGTCACTGCTTCAGTTATTTCTTTTGTCGGTAGTAAGCCACCATTCATTATAAAACGTATATCAACGGTTCCAGGCTCTGTGGATGTTACAGATACATCCGAAATTGCAGCGTCTGATTCTTTTACAAAATATTTATATGCATCCGCCGGTCCTGCTACGCTATATCCTGCCGTTGCTAAGTAAATTCTGTCTGAAAAATTTTCATCGCTTTCTATGTCTTCTCCGCCTTCTGTTTTCGTTAAATTTACCGCAGATGCAATAAATGCTACCGAATCAACGATAGCATTTACTTCTCCAGCCCCAAAACCATTTCCATCCGTACCAATTTCTGTACACATTGACAAAACATCTACATATGTGTTTCCTGGTTCTATTTCTGCATATTCAGTTGTTTCAAAATATACATCTTCCGCCGCTACTCTAACTCCTTTTGGAATTGCAGTAACATCTTCTCTCGCCTCTTCCAAATTAAAACGTATCGTTGTTATTGCTTTACTGCCTTGTAACCTTTTTACGCCTCGCAAGGCACCGATTTGATCTAAAAAAACTCCTTCTGCATATTTCAGCAAATTTTGTTTACCCATTTCATCGAGGAATTTTAACATTTGATATTGTTGCAAACTGCAAGCTTGTAATATGATTCTGTACGGATCTGATTTAGCTAACGTTATGCTATCGCCTGTAACCTCTTCATATTTTGCCTGGAAATCTTGTATCATTTGCTCAAGAATATCATTCACTTCGCAATCATCAACAAATGTAACATCTTGTAGATTTTCTAATTCAGCAATCATTCGTCGTCATCATCCTTTAACTCAATTTTTATATGCGGAATCAATTTTTCTTTCACTGCTTCAAAGGTTACTTCTTTTACACTTACTCTACTCTCGTATTTTTCTGTTTTTTCAGTAACATCTAAAGCATATAAATTTTTTGCAATAGGAAGCGGCTGATCAACACATTCAATCGATAGCCCAAAATCTCTATCAAGAGCGCATGTCCCTTCGATTGTAGAATATAGGCAATTTAAACATCTTAAAATCTCGCTGCTTATATGTGTCTCACTTTCGATTACAGCACGATTTAATTGTATATTCATTCAATCACCTCTATTCAACATATTCTTCAAATGTAACTGTTACTGTCGCTCGATATAACCCGCCATTGCGAATAATTGTATCCCAACTTTCTGAAAGATCAGTTATTCTATATTTGTTTACTCCTATTTTTTTGCCACCTATTACCAAATTTTCTACAGTTCCGCTGCATACAGCCTTTTCCAATTTTGATATTACACTTCTCGGTTTTACGCCCAGTGAATAATCAAGCATCACATTCATCGTGATTTTTGCTAGGTCTGGCCCAAGAAATTCTGTTTTTTCTCGTTTTTTGATTGCTGGATGTGTTGTCCATCTGGCAGCTACACTTCTATTCATTTCAGAAAATGTTAGTGTTTCTTTTTCGCTTACAACAAAAGTAATTGTTTTGCCAAAGTTTCCAATCCTCCCTAGAAAATCTGTAGGTAACTTTATTGTCCTTGTTGCAGTTTTTGTTTTCTTTTTGGAATCAAAATTTTTGATTTTCCCTTTTTTTTTAGTGCTTTTTACTTTTCTTAATTTTCCAAGTTTTGTCCCCTTTTTTTTAGTGCTTTTCTTTTCGCTTTTTTTTGCCATTTTAAACACCCGATTCATAAATTTTTCCTAAGCAAACGCCTTCTCCGTCCTCGTCACAGAGAACAGCAACAGTATCTTCTACTTTTGGCACTCCTATTTTTTCAAGACACATAATATCTCCACTTACGCTTTCATCCATGTCAGAATACAGTACCCTTATAGTTCCTTCTTTTTTATTTACACTTGAAACTTCTCCAATTCGCAGCATAAAAATCACCTTATCCTTTTTCCTATTTTTCTGCATTCGATTTGAACTTTGTATCCATTCGAAATCGTGTGGCGGACTCTTGTAACGAAATATTTTCCGTTCAGCTTTGCTAGACCAGTAATGTTTATGGTTGATGTTGCTGATACAAAATCCGGAGAACGCAACGTAAAACGTAATGTGGTAGTATCTGCATTTTCTTTATTTACTCTAGCCAGCGCAATTCTTACAGCATCCGCTTTACTATCTGCCTTTTCTGTTAGCCTTAGTAATCGCTTTGTACTGCCATGCATCGTTTCTATTTTTTTGCCATTTGTTTTTTTGTATGTCAATTTAACTCCTGTATAATTGCCGTTTATTGTAGATTGCCAAGTCCATCCTGGCTCCATTTGACTAACATTTATTGTTTTCACAGCTTTTTTGTTCTCGTAACGCTCAATACTGTATACAACAATTTTATTTGCATATATTTTTACTCCACAACCATATTTTTCTGCCAGGCTTTTTAGTAAAGAGCTATCTGTCTGTTTAGACTGTTCCAATGCGGCGATTGGAATTACCGGAGCATCATACACTACTTTTAAACTTTTGTATGTTTTTGATATATCCTTGCAGATTTGTAAAAAAGTAGTGTGTTTCCATGTTCTATTGCGTTGCGCTGTTTTAAACGCATAACTAACAGGATCAGACACCGCCGAAAAAGTTGCACTTGACGGATAGCCAGTAAATTCTATTTGATCTAAATGAAAAGTTCCGCATGGATACGTTTTTGTATTTTCTCCAGTCTTTTTTATTTTTGCAATAACTCTCGATGCAGCTTTTGGCATTTTTGAATTATGCCATTTTCCACTAATATCACTAAGCGTAATTGATACAGAATCGCTTGATCCATCCGCTTCATCTGTATAACTAAAACTCTCTAACTGTTCTGAATAATCTGTAGCTCCAATTTTTACAACAGCTCCATATCGTGTCGGCTTCATTATTCATCATCCTCTTCGTCATCGTCATATCTCCAGTCTGGAAATTCTTCTGCATCTTCTTCATTGTCTGATAATTCAGGAACATATATAAGTGTTCCTGAATCAAATACTACTATGTCTATGCAATCCAAATTATTTTCCAATAAAATTCCAATTTTGGTTTCATCTCCGTAAACATTCTTTGCTATTTGGTCCCACGTATCTCCTTGAACAGTTCTATAAAACTCGCCCATAACATCGCTCCTTTAAAACTAAAACGCTACTCGCGCCTTATCTTTGAAATACTTTTCAATCATTCGTTCGAATTTTTCTTGTGCTATTGTATTAGCTTCAATTGCGTCTTCTTTACTTGCATTCCCTTTGATTATTATGCTTGGAGAATAAGTAATTACTGTACTTTCTCTTTCTTGCACATCTTTACTTTTTGCAGGCTGTTGTGTATCATCTGCATTTAGCATTTTTTCAGCTTTCAATGCAAGAGTCGTCTGTGTGTCCCTTTTTTGATACATTCCAAGCAATTCGCCAGCCTGTTTCCATAGCATTTTTGAACGTTCCGAGCCATCAAGCGGAATTGCCGCTTCTGGACCATCTTCTGCGAAATAGGATAGTGTAGGTTTAGTTATAATAGAGCCTTTTGCGTTATGTGCAGGCTTAACAGCCGCTCCACCAGCATTAGATACAGATGCTTTTATTTTTGCTGCAACACTAAACGGAGCTTCAAATTTTGTACCTAAAATCTGTGAAAACAAACTTCTTGTGTTTGAAACTTGTGTTATTATTTCAGATTTCGTACTCTCATTATTAGTATTCAGTTTGATTCCGATGTTAAATGGTCCTTTAAATTCATTTTGCAAAGCATCATTTGTTGTGCTTTTTACATATGTTGCTGCCGTTTTTGCACTTTCTCTAGCTGTTGACTGCATTCCTGCTTTGATTTCTTTTGGAATATATCCCCCTGCCTCATTTATTTTGTTTAGCAAATCTGTATACTCTCCATCCTCCAGCAATTTCTTTTGGATAGCATTCCAAATCGACGTTTCATCTCCAGAAAACATTTTTAACATTTCTATTTGTTGTAGTCCCTCTGAAATTGCCGTCGGTATTTTTTCTCCTGCAGCAGTATATTGATCAGCAACTTCTTGCAATTGTTCTTCTGTAGGTTCTAGCTGTTTTAATAAATCTTTTATTGCATTTCTCGTTGAACTATCTAACATCTTTCCGTCAAATTGTTCAACAAATCCGTCCCACATCAAGCCAGCACTAGATGTCCACTCCGTTTCTCTTGACATATAATCTTGCATTATTTTATCAAAAGAACTGCTTGCATCCTTCAATTCATCATTATATTGTCCCATTATTGTATTTAATGAAAATTCAGCGGCTTTCGACTCTGCTTCTCCAACTTTTTTCCTGTATCCGTCCCACAACTTATCAACTCCGCTGTCATATTCTGCCTGTGAAATATCTCCTTGACTCAATTGATAATTAAGAGCTGCAATGCTTTTTTGCAACGACTCTTTGTAGTTCTTTTCAGCTTCCGTAACCTTGCTACTTAATTCTTTCTGCAAATCCTTAAAACTATCTGGTGTCAAATTCCCGCCAGAATATTGCTTACTGATAACCTCCATGTCCGCATTAAAATTACTTTGAGATATACCGTCAGAAATATCTTGCATTTGCTTCTGTATCTGCTGTATTTTCTTTTCTTCGTCAACTGTAAGCAATCCATCTCCGAATGCCTTATTTACTGTTTTTTGTAGCTTTTTACCTAGCTTTTCTAGTTCCGTTTGCTTTCCTGCCAAAAAATTATCCAAAGAATTTCCGATTGAGCTGTTTTCATCTTCAGTCAATAGTTTAATGTTTAATGCTAAAGCGTATCTTTCCTGACTAACCAAATTCTGTGTTTGCTCAATATACGATTTTATATCGCTTTTGTATTGTTGCTTTTCGCTTTTCGACAGCTTTAATCCGACCGAAACTTTCCAGTTCATTTTATTAACACTCTTTACAGTATCCTGAATTTCTTCTGCAATGCTGTCTACTTTGCTAAATTCTTCTAATGCCGTATTTAATTTTGTCAAGCTTCCGTCATCCAAAATTCGATTTGCAACATCCTGTAATTCTTCCAGTGACAAAGAAATCGTCCCAAAATGCTGTGCTAAGTTTTGTTTTTTAGCTTCATTTTCACAGATTTTAATATATGTAGCCAATCCTGCTGCTCCTCCAATTGCCGCTCCTACTCCTAAAATAGCAACTGCAAATGGATTTGTTAAAACGCTTGCCAGACCGCCAAACGCAGTTGCTGCATCTTTAACCTTTGATGCAATTTTAAAAGATACAATAGTAGCTCCGATTCCCGTTAATTCAGACGTAATTATCTTCGGATGTGCAATGATCCATTTTGCTAAATCAAAAAATGGACTACTAAACTCCTTTATACTTCCAGCCAATTCTTGTAGCTCTCTTATTGTTGTCGGAGCCTGTTTAGAAATATTAGAAAGTGCATTTCCAAACATTTTTGAACCTTTTTCGATAATTTTACTTTTTGAAAGATATTTCGTTAAGGCACTCACTCCTTCTGTACCTAATTGTACAGTTTGTCTTAATTGACTTTTCATTTGGTCGTATGCTTCTATTCCGAGTCCTTGCGCAGCCGAAACAAATAATGTTGAATCCCCTTTTAAGTTATCCAACTTTATATCTGCCATTTCTTTTGCTGCTCCAGATGCGTTGTCAATTTCTTTGGTTAGCTTTGCGAAATCTTTATCAGATGCATTTACTATTGCAAGTAAACCAGACATCCCTTGTTTTCCTGCTAAAGTGGATGCTTCTGCCGCTTTTTCTGATTTGGATAAACCAGAAAAGCTTTTTCTTGTACGCTCTAAAATTTCCATAAGCGAATACATATTTCCTTTTTGATCTGTAAGCGAAATACCTAACTTTTTCATCGAGGTTGCAACCGCATCTGTTGGCGATGCCATGCGAGATAACCAACTTCTCAACGATGTTCCTGCGCTGCTCGCTTTGATTCCGCTGTTTGCCATCAATCCAATTGCGACAGATGTATCTTTGATGTTGTATCCAAGTGAACCAGCTACAGGAGCTACATATTTAAACGTTTCGCCCATCAAGCCGACATTTGTGTTGGCGGATGCGGCGGTTTTTGCCAAAATATCTGAAAAATATGTAGCATTTGCAACACCGTTTGTCATGCCATCTGCTGCCATTCCAAAGGCTGTCATTGCATCTGTTACAATATCCGAAACAGAACCTAAATCTTCTCCTGATGCGGCAGCTAAATTCATTACTCCGTCTATGCCGTTAAGCATATCTTTCGTCTTCCAGCCGGCCATTGCCATGTACTCCATCGCTTCTCCTGCCTCTTTTGCCGAAAAAGCGGTGTTCTCGCCAATATCTTTCGCTTTATCCGTCAATTTTATAAATTGATTTTCTGTTGCGCCTGATATAGCTTTTACAGTAGACATTTGTGCTTCAAAATCAGCTCCAACTTTCGTTGCCGCGGCTCCAATTCCAGCAGCCGCAGTTCCAGTAACCGCCGCAGCCTTCGCAACCGCTTTTAAAGCTTTTGTTGCTCCGTTCGAAAAACTTTCAACCGTTTTATTTGCTTTGTCGAAACCTGAACCGAGTGAGCTTTTTGTTGCTTTTTCTGTTTTTGCAGCTTCTCTCGCAATTGCCTTTAACTGCCTTTCAGTAAGTCCCATTGAATTTTTAAACGACTGCTCTACTTTTCCAGCGATTTTAATAGCCATTTCATAATCTTTACTTCTTGGCAAGTTTCGACACCTCACTTACGATTTCAAACAATTCAAAAACGGACAAGTTCGAAAGATATTCGATACTTGTCCGCAATCTAATTGATAACTGTATTATTATTTTTCTTATTGTTTTTCCGTCGTCAGGACTTAGTCCTGTGTGAAGAAAAAACTTGTAACCTTATTTTTAATTCTCATTGCATCTACTGGAGGTAATCCATAAAACAGCTCAATCGGCTTGTTTGTTGCCTTAGATGCAATAATAAATGCATATTCCATAGAAAGCTCAGGCATAATAGAAAAGCCTCCAGAACGATCGTACAATTTGTTTGCCTCTATCATATCGATTGCCTTTATATTTCCTAATCCTGACAAATCAATTTCTGTATATGTCTTTTCTTCAAAAATATACGGCTTACTTAATTTAAGTAAGCCGTCAAGTTCAGTAATTTCTCCATTTTCAATTACAACTGCTTCATCTTTCATTTTTCAGTTCTCCTTTTCTAAATAAGATTTTTAATCTCCGCTAACATGTCCTCTCCATCAACAATATAGACATTATTTAATTTGTCTAGTTCCAAACCAACAACATCATCATATACAATTTTGATATATGTAAGCTCGAGTGAAATAGAGCAATCCATCTGTTCTCCAGACTTTACTTTTCCTGGATTAATCGATGAAACTTTACCTTTGACGCTAACTTTCATTTGTTTAAATGTCGCTTGAGAAGTTTCTGTATCGAACCCCTGCACACCTCCTCTGAGAACAACCCCGGTCGGCTTATTAGTTTTCATTAATTTGAAAATGTCGGTTGAAATTACTCGAAATGGAATGTCCATTTTTATGGAATTGAACTGACCAACAACGCTTTCTTCAATGTCTCCAAGAATGCCGGCACCGTTAATAGTGCTGGTTTTGCTCTCTATGGTCGGCAATGTAATTTCTCCTGTCGTTCCGACAATTTCTGCCGACTCTTCGCTGTCATATACCTTAAATTGATTTATTACGCTAGGATAATTCATTATCATTTCCTCCTTTATTCAAACGCGGCTGTATATGCTGCTTCAATTGTTTTTACGTCCATTTCGAACTTTGATTCGATATATTCCATCGGTGTGTAAGGTGCTAACATAAAATGAAATACAAATTTTCCATCTGAAATATTTGAAATTGGATTTTCAGACAAATTAAAAAAAATCTTATCTCCAGCGCAACAGCCTTCATTTGAATATGAGTTGCCCTTCATATTTTCATTTTCAACAATATTTTCAATTTGCTTTCGATCTGGAATGCCATCTACTTTGTCATGCACACCAATAATAAAATTATTTTCTCTCCAATTGAAATATCTTCTGCAATTTATCCATCTATCTTTCGGATCTGTGTTTGACGGATAACATGCTGTATTATTTCCCCAGCTTCGCCACCCGCCATAATTAGTTGACGTCACTACTCCAATCGCATTAAGCGTATTCGCTTGTTTTTCGTCCAGATTTACTTCGGTTCCGTCATACAAGCAAATTGCATCCGCTCCTAAAAGTTCATTTGATGGCGATTTTGCAGGAATGCCTTTGTTTTTAACATCAACACACTGTATCAGTGCAGCCATTACAGCAGAATAAGATACAATGCTGTCACCGTATTTCATTTGTGGCCAAAGCAAAACAGCATTCTCGCTTGTTATTCCAAGATTACTCTTTTCTGCTTCTACGTCTGTGTATTTAGATGCCGATGCTGTATCAATGTCAATCAATGCCATCGCTTTAAACATGCCATTGATTTCTTGGCTTTTGCTCTGTAATACAGCTGCAACAGTTTTATCTTTTGAAAATTTCGGAGCTAAAATTGTTCCAGGCGGAACCTGAAATTTAGGAAATACTGTTCTGATAAGCTGTGTTCCTGTCTCTTCTCCTGTTTCCTCATTATATCCGCCAATTACATCGCTCGCTGTAACCTGTGTTGCATCTAAAACATATCCTGACACATTTATTTTTTTTACATCTGTCGTAAGTGTAATCAAAGTAGTTAAATCATCTTTGTAGCTTGCAATATAATCTACTCCATTTTTTAACTTTGCTTTGCTTTCTGTGTTTGTCACGATTAAAGAATCCAAAATTACATCCTTTTGTTCAATCGCCACTTGCTTGCCTGTAACATCATAATCTGTTGCCTTCAATTCTGTCTTGTGTTGTTCAGGATCGAGAACGTTAATAAATACAACTGGTGCTACTCCAAATTTAATAAAATGTGTGAAAATGCTCTGGCAAAGAGTATACTTTTCAAACTCATTTGAATAGCCTAGATATTTTACTGCATCCTCATAACTCTCTACATAAACCGCCTCGTTTATTTTGGGTTCTGTTGCCAAATGCACAGGTGCCGTTCCAATCACTATCGGCACTCCAGATAATGTAGTTTGAGGTTTTGCGTATTGCGTTGGCACTTCTGTTGCTCTTGCTCCATGAAAATACATATTACTTTCCTCCTTCATTTTTTACTCTGTTATAAATAACATTTAAAACGCTGTCTTTTGTTTCAACTTCTTTTTTCTTATCTGCGTATTCGCTTAATGGCACAAATAATTTTTGAATAAGTGGCTGACTAGCTACTAATTCTTTAGCTATTTGCGGATAACCATTTGTAAAAATAGTTCCTTCATCGATCTTGTTTTTTATTGTAGGTCCGATGTACGCAAATGATTCTTTTCTTTTTTTTGCATTTACAGTCATATAAATATATCACTCCTTCTTTGTATGTGCGCTGGCGCAAATTCAAGTGTCATTCCACCAAAAAAATATGGATAAGTGTCTTCATCATCAATTACCCATTCAATTTTTCCGACTTGATAAAAAGTCTTCAACACATTGTTTTCACTTAATCTAATAACAATCCTGTTGATTAGATTAAGCATAATATCTCCTTGATTTTCTTCTGCATTGTCATGTATTCCGAAAATCAATAATACCCTGATTTTATTTTCTGCATCATTTATTGCATTATGACTTCCATCTATAAGTCGAATTATGCAATATGGAAACGGATCATCTTCATCTGTTTCTTTTTTTGGTAAATTCTGCTTAAAGATTTCTAAATTCGTTTGATCTCCATCTAGATTTTTCCAAGTAATATCTTTTGACACTTCTATAAGCATTTCTTTGATTTCATCTTGCAAATTTTGTGGTGTCATTTTCTCACCTCTGCAATGTTCTTTCTACTTCTTGTTTTATATTTTTTTGTAACAGTTCTTTTATTTGTGGCTCAATTTTGTTGTAAACCTTCTTTTCATTTCCTAGCATTTGAGGTAAAGAAGGACTTAGCAATTTTTTTAACGCACTTTTTTTGGGATTTGAAGCCATTTTTTTATCTGGATTCCTTTCTACAACTGCTACATGTCCACTTTTAAATCTAGCTACGAAAGCTTTTGTATCTCCTTTTACAAGTGCTTTCATCGAACTAGCTGTTAAAACTTTTGCTTTTATTTCTTTAGGCCTATCTTTTCCATTTGCATAACGAAAAGGAGAAGCTCTAAATTTCCCAATTTCTAAAGCCTCTCCTTCTGATTTAATTATTGCCTCTGTTTTTGAAACTGTTGCAGATTTTATTGTCATGCTTTTGTTAAAGCCTGAAATTTTAACCGCATATGTTTCTTTGGCGGTTTTAGCTAACTGTTTTCTTGCCTCTTTTGCAGTTTTGTTTATTGCCTTTTTTAATATTGTCTTGCTATCTTTCTTAATTCCAGACAATGCTTTTTCGATTGTATCTATTTGTTCTTTGTCTACCTCAAAAGTTAGCAACTGCTCTTCACCGCCTTTAAACTAATCGAAAATATTCCATTTTCATTAATAGCATCTGTTACTGTGTAACTTTTTTTATCAAAACGCATAATTCTTCCAATCGTTGGCAAGTTTCCAAAGCTTTCCTCGGCTACATAAAAAAGAACTTCTTTCAAGAAAATACCGTTTGAATTTGACGGAATACGTTTTTGTCTTTCAATCTGCTCGTTATTATCGATAATAACCATTACAGTTTTTCCGTCAATTTCATGTTCTTCTCCAAATTCTTCCGGATTTATAAATACTTTTTTCGTGTCCTGCGCCACTAACTCTTTGAAATTCATTTCTTTTTCGGTAGCTTTCCAATCAGGTCATCTTCGCTTGTTTTAGGCACAGATTTGCCAGTTAAGCCCGCAGGAGCTGTAACTGGCTTTGCTTTCGCTTTTTTCTTCTGTTTTCCTTCTATAATTTCTACGCTTTCATCATTCTGTAATTTTGCAGTTCCAGCTTCTAACCATGCATTTTTCATCGCTACATCATTTTGTGGAAGTTCATCGCCTGGCTTGTATTGTTTTGATAGATACAAAATGTAATTTATTGCTATAAGCTTTTGCATATCTTACCCACTTCCTATCCAAGCAATTTTACTAACACTGTTGTAGCTGTAGTGCCTGCCTCTGATGCAGCATAACCAGCCACTGCGTTGCCAGATGATGTTTTTGTGATTTCCCCTGCCGTTTTATTAAAATAAACGGTATCTCCAAACTTAATTTCATCGCTCGCTGTCTTTACCATTTCAAACACACCGGCAACGTGTAGTGATCCTGTTTCTCCTGGATTAATATCTGTTCCAATAACTCCAACAAGGCTTCCTTCTGCTACAACGGTATTTGCTTCAATCACGCTTGACGTTGTATTCTTGTAATCTAATGCCTCTCCTCTTTGCCAAAATGTTGCTTTCATCTTTCACGCCTCCTTTTCTACGCTAACGGATTTGTAATTGTGGTTCCTGGATTTTTAACAGCTCCGCGATAGTCCATTACTGTAATTCCCCAATCCAAATAAATATCCCAAACAAAACCAAGCTGTCCAGCTGCTTCCATTCTACGAATTGTTGGAATCTCTTGTCCGTTCAAATAGTCCACTTCAATAAAATCTGTGTCTTCTTTTGCTCCAAGCACAAACCAAGGCGCGGCATTTGCTCCAGCCAAAACATTTAGTGTAGGGTCTTCTATAACTTCAATGCTGTTTCTATATGCGTACAGCGGATTGGCTGCTTGTGTATTATCGCTTGTTTGAATCGTAGCGCTGTTAAAGATTGCATAAAAATCAAAACTGTATCCAACAGGGCAAACGATAATTGCAGGTCTTATAATAATCGCTTCGCCAAATTCATCTTTTTGCATTTGCAATCCTAGAAACATTTTTTGTAAAGCTTCTCTTGTAATTCCTGTTCCTTCCGCTAATACATTGCCATGTGCAGTCGAGAACAATGTTGTTCCGTCATATACGGCAGGATTATTTACAAGAATTTGGCAACATTGTTTATTGAGTGTCTTTCTTGCTGACGCTGCGTATTTTGCAGGAATTTTAGAGAGAAAGTCAATGTCATCATTAATAAATGCCTGTCTTGTCATTGAGAACTGGCGTCCGTATGTTTTTAATTTTCTTGTTGGACGCTTTTCATCTTTTGGCGAATCCGCTTTTAGCTCTGCCCCCTCTGGAACTTCCAAAAATTCTCCTGCTGGTCCTGCAAGATAATTGTTGTCATGTGTCTTGAAATCTTTTAATGTGCCTTTTTTTGTCCATTTATCGAATGTAACTGGTGCTGTTCTATGCCCTTCAACATAAGCTTTATTAATTGCTTGATCCAAAATTGAAGGAAATGCCGCCGTAGGGTTCATGTATTGTCTTTGTAATGTGTCCAAAACTTGATCTGGAGTCTGTCTTAATAATTTACTTGTATTTGCTCCATCTCTTCCCATTGTATCAATCGCAAGGTCTCTTAATGACATTCCCATAAATTCTCTTGAACCTTCTGCCGGCTTTTCAATGTTCACTCCGCCTCGTACAACAAGGGCATCTGCCGCCGCTCGTCTATACTTATCTTCTGTATCTGCCGTTACCGTAACATCTGCTGTTCCTTTCGAATTAACTGGTTCATGTGTTTTCATTAGGCTATCCAGAATAATCTGTCTTACTTCTTCAACCGTATTTTCTCCGGCAATATATTGTTCTGGCTCAATGTTAAAACTTCTACATATGCTTGTGATTTCGGAAATTCTCGTTCTTTCATCTGCTGCCGCTCTCTGCGCAATCTGTTCATTTTTTTCTTGCTGTGTAGCGTTTGTTGGGTTGCTCTGCGCTCTTTTTAATTCTTCTTCGCACTGTTCAATTTCTCTTTGCAAATTCTCAAATTCTGTTTTTTCTTCTGTCGTCAAATCTCTCTGCTCATTTTTTGCAGCATCTACAATCGCTTGTTGTCTAAGCATTGCCTTTTCTTTTTTTTCTTTTGGTCCCATTTTTATGCCTCCTATAATTTATTTTTATTTATTTGCAGTTGCTTTTCGTATAAATTTAAAAGCGACTGTTTATTTGTTTCTTCCATTTCTCTTCCTACTCCAACCGTTGCGTCAGCAGGAACAGATACAATCGAAATCTCGTATGGACTCCACTTTTTGGCAATTGAACACGGTCCTGTAAATCTTCCGTCGCTTGATTGTTTGTTTGATACTACTTCCTCCCAGACATCGACTATGTAGCCAACCGACACACCTTTTAGCGTTCCTGATTTTACTTTTTGATAAATCTTTTCGGATTCTTCATCTGTATCAAATTCTATCTCTGCCTCTCCTCGATTATTTTCTATCCAGGCCTTTACAACTTTTCCAACAACATAATCTCTGTTATGGTTGTATAACACACATCCAATCGACTGCAATCGAGTAAGATCAGCACATCCATCCGAATGGTCTAAAATTTCTTGGCCAAACCAGCGTTTGTACGGCTCTTCTGACGAAAAACTTAATCTGAATTTTCTTTCTTCGCCATCAATCGCTCGTATGGAATTTACTACCAAAACTCTTGTTAATCTATTTTTGTTTGTTGTACTTTTCGCCAAACATTACACCTCCAATCTCAACATTTTTTTCTTTGCCATATTCCAATACTGCTGCCATTTCGTCTATGCACTCTCGCCAATCCATACCATTTTCAGCGCAAATTTGTTTAAACGTCTTTTGTCCTGTTTGCATTGCAATTTTGTTAGCATTACTTTCTTTCAGCGGATCAATCCATCGCTTCGGAGCTTGTATCCATGTGTGTTCAAAATAAGCCTCCTTATTGCTCCAAAAATCTTTTATTTCAATTAAACCACTTAAAACAAGGCTTATTATAAACGTTTCATAGATTTCATCCATCACTTGTAACAGGCTTTCTTTGTCTTCTTCATATGTTAAATCATCTTCAATTGCTCCTTGTCTGGCAGAAGAATAATTCGCCTCGGACATATCGCGGCTTGTTGCTTCATAGCTCACTCCTTGTCCAGCGCCAATCATTCGCTGCTGTAGTTTTATGTAACTCGATGCATCCGCCGCCTGTCCACTTGGATTTACCGTTTGTACTTCATCGCCGGGATTTAGATTCATAATCATTCCAGGCGTTAGCGTCTTGCCTTGATAATTGTGTTTCTCTCCTTCATTTCCAATTGCCGAACCGCGTCCAATTGTATTGCCAGAAGGCACATTCTTTTTTATAAAAACAGACAAACAAGCTTCTATTCTTTGTTTTACTGAAACGGCTGTCATAAATTCATTCGTGTCTCGGATTCTTGGCATCGTTTGTGTCATGTCGGAGATTTCTCTAACTTGTGAAGGTCTCACTTTTTTGTAAACATAGATCATATCTTTGGCAGGTATGTATTTTGGCAAATTCATTGCTAGTCCATCAATATCATATTGCCGTATCCAATAACCGACTGGTTTATTAAATGCATTCATTTCGATACCGCCAACCACTTTGTTTCCTTTTTCTTTTGCATTCATAACGCTTGCATCTAATTCGTCAACTTCCAAACATTGCAGTTTGAACGGTATCAATCCATCTTTCGTGTAAACTTTGTGTACTAAAATCCCGCCATCAATTTTTTTTCTTTTTACAAGCATTCTAAGAATTTGTTGAAATGACTGTGTTCCAGTAACATCACAATTTTTCTTTTTGCACCACAATTTCCAAAAATATTCGATTTGGACATTAAGTTCTTCGCTACTTGTTCTTGCTTGTAATGTATAGCCTCCTCCAATTACATTTCTCACAAATGTACTTGTTATAGAGTTCATTATATCTGAATTTCGCTCTAAATCTCTTGCTCTGGCTCTTATATTGTCTCTATATGGTCTGTCTGTTAATTCAGCACTTTGATTTAGCACTCGCCAGTTTGCGTTTAGTCTGCCGTAATCTCCTGCATCATAATTTTTTGTAAGTTCTAATTCTTGTCGCCAAACCGCTCTTTCGTAACCTTTTCGTGGAGATACTATACCAATAATATTGTCAATCCAATTCATAATTACCTCCCATCAAAAACTGAAACAAATGTATTGCCAAACAATTCACACGGTTCTTCATTCACTTGTACTTGCAATTCTTTTTTTAATGTGCGCAGTTCGCTCAAATCTGCTCGTGTTAGTTGTCTGGAGCCAATTTTATATGACTGACCGCCTACCAGAACTGTATTGATTGCATTGTCTACTTCTTGAAGTAATTCTTGTGTTGTCATTTTTTAGCCTCCAATCCAACTTTCGTTACTTTTTATCCAGTTTTCTTCTCTTTCTTCTTGTTGCACTGGTGCAACTTCCTCATCTATCGCTGTATCTTGCAAATGAAACATTCTGGCTCCAAGCGTATCAGCGGCAGCTATACAATATACTTCTGTATCCAAATAATGATTATCTGCGTGTGACGTCTTTTGAACCCATACTAACTGACTTTTCCCGCCTTTTTTTACGGAAACTTTATGTTCCGCTGTTACTTGTGTCGCATATTCTTCATCACAATCTGCGTATACCATCCAGCTTCCAGTTCCGTTTTCTTTGCGCATTCTTGACGCTATCATATCTTTGTATTTTCCACCATCAACAATAACAAGATTCATACCGTGCGCCTTCGATGTACTTTTGTTTACGGTTGAAAACTTAAAATGAGATTGCATAGGATTACTCGATCCTTTGACTGGCAAAGCCCAGTCCGAATTTCTTGCGCAGAAATCGTAAACTTCGTCCGCATTGTAACCAGAATCAATCAAACACAGTGCAACAACCATTTGATCTTTATTTTCTTTGTAATAAGCCAAATTCATTACCTGTTCAATCTCATTTAACGAGAAAACTTGTCCGTGAGCAATGTTTTGTGATGTCAAAAAATTTCCCCAGGCGCGAATCGAATAATATAAACAGTTTTCTTGGACATCTACTCCACCCGTCAATATTTTTGTCCATGGCGGAACCATTAATGCAGGAAGCTCTGTTTGTCTTTCTAATACAAGCTCTGTGCTTGTTTTTAGCTTTGTATCCTCCCATGGCTCTGCCAGCCATGAATTTACAAAGTTTTGCAATTCTTCCGGATCATCTTTACTGTTTAAAAATTCGAGAGCAATATCATGCCATGTTAAAAATCTGGAATATAATGCATTTAACCAAAAGGACACCTTCCGCGCTTTTCCAGTGCAGGTGCCTTTTACATCTCGCCATTCTCCAGCTCGCAGCATTTTTATTTTATCTTTATCAGTAATAAAGCAGCCGCAATGTTCACAAACATATATTGCCGTTTTTGCTCTTTCTTCATTTGTCATTCCGTCTTCATTATCAAATTTTATTTGTTTCCACTTAAACGTAAAAAATTCGCCACAATGAGGACATGGAACAAAATAATTTCTTTGCTCGTCTGCATCTTCATGTATTCTCCAAACGTAATTTGTTTTTAATGTTGGCGTAGAGCAGGTATATATCTTTCTCGAATAGTTAAATGTTTTTGTTCTTTCTTTTGCCAGCTTATAAGGCGATGCTTCTTTCTTGCTAGCGCCATCCATTTTGTCAATTTCATCGAAAAGCAAATATTTTATTGCTTTTGATGCAAGTTTTCCAGGAGAGTGTGATCCTCTTAGATAGATTGACATTCCACGAAATTTTAAATTTAATTCTTTTGAAGAATTTCTGTAAAATCTATCATTTATCTCTTTTGTTTTTGTAAGAGACGGCTTCAATCTGTCATTGGATGTATCTTTTGCTAAATCATCATCTGGATAAATTATCATTGTTGGAGATGGATTTTGTGTGATTGTCCAGCCAAGCATGTTTAGCATAGCTTCTGTTCCGCCAACTTGCGTTGGCTTGCAAAAATTTATTTCCTGAATATAAGGATCGTTAAATGCATCCATAATTCCAACTAGATAAGGCGTTATATCATTAGACCATTTACCAGAAAAGTTGCTTGTTTCGTCGAGTATTCTGTATTTTTCAGCCCACTCGCTAACTGTCAATTTCTCTGGTCGCTTCAAATTCGAACTAATTACACTTACAAAAAGATTCCTTGTCCGTTTTCTTGACCTTTGTTTTTCTATTGACGACATATGCAATCACCTTACTCGTTTTCTTCATCCTCATCTTCATCTTCGAACAGTTGAGCTACTGTCTCCTTATCGATTTTATACGGATCGTATTCAGAAAGCTCGTCTAGTGCCGCAAGAACTTCTTTTTCAAGCAATTTTGTTACCACGTTTATATCATCTTCACCTGTTATAAGTGGTGCTGTTTTTTGCGGGAGGTTAAGCAGTTTATTTTTAAAATTGACTAACATATCTGTTAAAAATTCTTCAACATCTCGTGCCTCGTGCAACTCTCTTCTTAATTTTCTTAATTTTAGCATCGATATTTTTTTCTTGATCTGTTCATGCTCTGCCTGTTCCTTTTCACGATTACAACTTGTACCCTGCTGCATTTCCGCATCCAGTTTGTAATTTATATATTCTGGAACGCATTTTTCAAGACAGTAGTTTTTTTTGGCTTTTCCAGCCGACATGCTTTGTTCAAACAAGCCAAATTCTTGCTTTAGCTGTCGAATGCGTCTGTCTGTTACGCCTAGAATTGCAGCAAGTTCTTTCTGATTAACATCCATTTTTTCTTGATCACCTCGTTATTATGCCGCAAATGAGGAAGGAAGTGTCTATAAAATTTTGATTTTATAGGCAAAAATACCGGGCGTCGTTAGCCCCGCACTGGGGTGTAGGTCTGTAAAGTACCTACAAAAAAAACGGGATACATACAAAAAATATATGTATCCCGTTTTGTAAAGGGTTGGGGGGCTGCATACGCAGCGTGGTATTACTTCATTTCCACTCTATCAGTATAACACATTAAGATGTAAACCTGTGTAAAGACTTATTCTTCTTCTAATCTTTTTTGTTTTTCAACTATCGTCCGTATTTTTTTTAAGCTTAGCAACTTGTCTAATCCATTATTCAAATGTTTGTTTGCCGCTTGCCTGGTCATATGCTCGATAGATTCAATATTTTTCCAATCCTTCCCATCAATATATCTGTATTCCATAATTCTTCTGTCTACATCTTCTTCATCAAGGAAATTCATTGCATCCATGATCTCAATCATAGAACGCTCCATTTCTTCATTTTGCTTCAATATTCTCTCTTCTATCTCTGCCATCTTGATTGTAAAACCAGCCGCGCCAGGTCCAATTTTATTCGTTGCACTATGTGGTGTTGGCGAATATCCAATTCCTCCAATTGGCATAGACATTTCACGCTGTATGTCTTTTAATCTTGTCTCTAGCTGTTTCTTTCTTTTTTTGCAGTCGTTATATTTCCACAAAAAACTTCTTAAAATATTTCTCTCTTCTTCTATTTTTTTCATAATACTCCCTTCTTTTTATGCGGGCTATTTATCCATCTTTTAAAACAAAAAAGCTACTAGCTTTTTATTCTACCCGAAAATAGAATAAATGTTAGTAGCTTTTTTAGTCATGTATACCAATAATAACTTTTTTGATTACACTCGTCGCCATGAAAAGATTTATTGATTATATTCTCATGTGCCTGTTCGTTTTTTTACATTATTTTGATATTCCTAGTTTTTCTATTAGTGCCTCTTTTAATGTTCTTGAAACATTAATGCCAGCCTTTTCCACCTCCTTATTTAACCAATTTGGAATTGTTACGTTCCTCCGTACCGATCTGTTATCATTTTTTCTTCTGTATTCCGCAAAATCCACATCAATAAAAGTTACTGTTCCTACAGAATAATCAAAAATATCTGTATCCATCTTGACTTTTCTTGTCGCTTCCTCTATCGATGAGCTTTGCGGAATTTCAATTTCTTCGTCTTCTAAGCTAATCCCTTTTAATCCAATAGCGTCTCTTGCCATTTCAATTGCATTTACAAAATCAAATCCTTCTGTAAATATTTTCATATCTGGAACACTAACCAAGAAAGTTTTTTGATATTCTGCTATAAATGCCGGATATGCCCTTTTCATATATCTCTCCACCTTTCTATAAATAATATAATAAGAATTGTTAAATCGTCCGAGAAAGTGGGAGCTTAAAGCCCCCATTTCTTCAAGATTTGTTTCGCAGTAATCTCATTTATTTCTTTATGTCTTGGAACCTGTTCTGTGTCAGTCCCTCTCTTGTATGTATCATGATTTCCGCCATGTTCTTTGAAAACAAATCCTGCCTTCTCTAAACGTTTTACTAATTCTCGCCTCTTCACAAGGAAGCCTCCTTTCTTTTTTGTTATCTTTAATTATATTATACACACTTTATACACACTTGTCAAGGTGTTTATGTGTATAAATACACATTTGCTACTTCATTATTCATTTGTCAATGTACATACTTACTTTTTTACTGTTTCATTTTGTGTAGAGCGTAGATAAGAAAATTCTATGATTTTAATTTCAATTGTGTACTTTCTCATTTTCTATAATCTATTTATTACTTTGTTTTTTTCTTAAACACCTCCAACTGCAAAATAGTTTTACTCTTCCTGCCGCCTTTATTTTGTATGCATAATCGTTACCTAGCGTTATGTAAAATTCTTTCCCGCATAAACTACATTTTTTCTTTTGTAGTCCAGATGGATAATGTATGCTAACCATTTATTTCACTCCTTATTACCAATTCGACGCTTCATTAAATGCCTTTATTTGTTCTTCTTCGATTGATGCTTTATCTTTATAAACTGCCATTTATTTCACCTCTTTTTCGTTGCACTGGTGCAACTTTTTCATTTTCGACAAATTCTTTATCTAATAATCTCAGAAATTCCTTTTGCATACCCAGTGGAATTTCTGAATGTTTTAATGCTAGTGTCATTTCCTTATATTCTTGTTCTGTCATCTGCTGCCGCCTTTCTCGCTCCAATCTATCCTTTGACCGCATTCACTACAAAATTTGTGCTTTCTTTGATCGTGTGTTAGTTGCGTAGAATTGTATCTTTGTCCAACAAAACAACCGCATGTAGGACATGTCCAGTCTTGGTATTTACTTTTTGTTAGCTCGTTAGGCCCTTTTTCTCTGTCTACATGTATAACTTCTGTACCGCTTTTAAGGATAGGCTTCTTTGCTATCTGCTTTTCTCTCGCTTCTAGTAGACTTTTTAGCGTAAAATTCTTCTTTACACATTCATCCTCAAATTTCATGTAGTTTTCTAAATCCGATAATGTGATTTTGTGTTTTTTTATCTCAATTATATTTTCTAATGCATTATCCAAAACTTTCACTAATTCTTTCATTTCTGCATCGGAAAGCCACTGATCATCCATGTTCCAGTTTGGAAAATTCTGTACTATTTGTCTAGCCTCTTGATTTGTCATTGTTCTGTTCGCCTCCTTTAATTGTTCATGCATAGAACATTTTTTACATTTAATCGTCATTCTACGTCACCTTTCTTGTTTTTAGTCAAGCCATTCGTTGTCTAAATAATAGAAAACAAACACAACTACACAAATTAAAATAATCCAAACTATCCAAAATATAGCCGTACCGATGTCTGACTCTAAGTAATCAACCGTTTCATCAATAGTTCGATTATTATAGAATTTTGTGTTACTTTGAATTGTCTTATTTCTTAAATTGGAAAATATAGTACCTTTGTATTTATCGCTGACTCCATAATATTTATATCTTATGTGTAACGACTTTCTAATCGTGCTAATATATCTCGCGGTAGGCAAAACAATTTTATTACCTGGAAATTCAATTCCGCAAAATGATATTCTTTTACATTTAATTGCGGAACTGTTGACCTTATCCCAGGTCCAATACTCTTCTGTTGTATAATAAGTTTCTGTCTTTCCATTAACTGTCCTTGTGTGTGCAACCTGTCTTGTGTGCATTGTGTACTTTTCTTTAACTTTTTTCACATACATATATTCCCCGCCAATTTCAGTGTATGTAACTGTATCAATTGCTTTTAACTCTCCATACACAAAAGCATTGCCAATATTTGTGTCCATGCCGTACTGGAACATTTCCTGACTATCTATCTTAACAGCTTTGTTATATATTTCATTTTTATCCATTTGGCATTCTGAAATCTTAGACGAAATCAGAACGCCAAACAAAATCATAACTGCAATAATAGAAATACTAGCCAAGATTTCACGCTTTGTTATTTCAAAATCTCCAAAATCGAAACCTTTTTTAGTTTTTCTCATAAGCTACTCCTTAAATAAATCTTGTGGTGCTGTTTCTGGTGCGTCATATGTAAGATATTGATAATCCTGCATTTCATATCCAAGCATACTTAGAAACTGTCTTGTAGGAAACTTTCTGACATACCTCTTGTATTCTTTGATCTGTTTATTGTAATTACTGCGATACTCTGCGATAAGATTTTCAGTCATGGACAGTTCATTCATAAGCGTTTTGTAATTTTCATTTGACTTTAATTCAGGATATGCTTCCGCAATTGCCTCAATAGTTGTTGTTGCATTCTCAATATTTTCTGTTGTTTTTCTTCCACTAGCAATTGATTTTAATGTGTCACTCTCGTGCTTATCATACTGTTTTACGCAATCAGCGAGATTATATACAAGGTCAATTCTTCGCTTTTCTTGTACTTTAATATCCGACTGTGCTGCGTTTACCTGTTCTTCAAATGCAATAGCTTTGTTCTGCGAACTTTGAATACCAAAGACAAACATCAAAATAACTGCTACTACTCCTACTGTAATAATCATTGCTACCTTCCAATTTGTGTTTTTCATATTCTTTTTTTCTCCCTTCTAACTAAATGGTAATCCATCCTCTAGACCGTCTGGAATATTCACAAATCCATCTGCATCTACTTCCGTATTGTTTTCTTGCGCCTTTTTACTTTCTGCAAACTCAAGTTCCTCAATAACAACATCAGTGCTGTAAACTCTCTGACCTTCTTTGTTTGTATAGCTGCTGGTTTGGATACGTCCACAACCAACAACCTTAGTTCCCTGTTTTAGATATCCTTCTGCAAATTCTGCTGTCTTGCCAAACGCAACACAATTAATAAAATCCGCTGCCTGGTCATCGTCTTGACGTTTAAATCTTCTATCAACAGCTAGGGTAAATCTTGCTACTGCTGTTTGCTGTGCATTCTGCGAATAACGTACCTCTGGATCTCTAGTCAAACGTCCCATTAAAATTACTTTATTCATCTACTCCACCTTCTTCCTTAAATGAAAAACTATTGATTTCATATAGTCTTATAATTTTTTTCTTTTCACCTTGAAAAATAGTCATTTTGCTTTCAAAATTATCAAATGCAACAGAACAATCTACTTTTGTTACATTATCATAAATTACTTTTCTGCCATCACATTGGACAATTACTTTCATCTTCCTCACGCTCCTTTTTAAAATCAAATAAATTCATCTGCTTATCTGTCTCAACTTTATCTCTCCACTTAACCCCTATGTAATCCAGCACTCTTCCCCATCCGTATTTTTCTCCAGTATCAGGATCCGTGCAGCATCTATACATCCAAAATTCCCACTCTTTTTCGTTTCGTTCTCGTAGCTTGTCAAATCTATGCGGTCTTTTTTCCATGTGTACACCAAAGCCACACATTTGGCACCCTGTTCTTTGTGCTTTTGTAGTATACAACGTCCCATCTTCTTTACGTTCAATGGTTCCGTATATTTCCGGTACTGGTACATCGAGGTCTAATGCAAGTTGTAATAAATCTTGTCTCAAGAATGGAGCAAAAGGTGCACTTCTAATTACTGTTTTTCCGAAGTAGTTACATCCATGTTCTACAAGCGCATCCTCGCGCTGGCCTCCCTCAGATGCCATTAGTCCAAGAAATGGTTTGCTGTTATGTTCTTTCGCCCATTGATCGCAAGGTTTTTCTTTCATGTATAGACAGCACTTATTTGACACCTTAAAATTTGGAATTTTATAGTTTGTATCTTCATTCTCGTTTTCGTATCCGCCAAAAAGTTCAAGCCACTTTTTCGGTAGTTTCATTCTGCTGTTCTTTGCAAAATGCCCTTGCGCTCCACATTCACCAGTTATTATTGCGTGCCTTACTGTCTTATTTTTGTCCGTCGGATTTTGTAATTTTTCTATCTTTCCTGCCGCCTTTTTACTTATTACCGGAAAACCAAATTCCTGCAAAACCTCCGTTTTGGTTTTTCCTGGTTTTAACATGGTAACGCCAATTTTTCTATGCGTTTCAATTATGCTTTTGTCCTCAAGCGCGCTTACCGATATAGCAGGAATGTCATAGCCAAGACTGCGAATAAAATACAATAGTGTTATACTGTCTAATCCTCCTACCGAAACATGTGTGTTAAATCCTCTATTATCACATTCCTTTATAAATTCTTCTACTCTAACAGCAGCTCTTTTCACTTTTACCTTGTATGGCAGATTTTGCATTGCTGTCATTTGTGCCTTTTTCTGTTTCTTTTTGTTTCTAAATTCTTCTAATTCCTTTTCTGGATTATTCATTTTTCTTCATCTTTCCTCCTTCTGCAATAATAAACGCTACAGCTCGTCTGTTATACTCTCTTCAGCAAATCCTCAATCTCTTGCGCGGTTTCAGTAAATTCTCCTTGCGCTAAGCTCACGATTTCTCTCTGTGCTTTTGATAACAAATTCTTATATTTCTCTTGCTGTATGTATGCTTCATATCTTTTAAGCATTCTTTCATTTAATAAATGTGCCGCCTTTGGATAGACTGGTTTAAATTCAGCTTCGTACATTTCTGCAATTTTGTCCGCGTATACTTCTGCTTCGCCAATCTCCATAATAAGATTTTTAATTTCTTCTGGTTTTAATGTTTTTTCTTCCATTCCTGGGTCTAGCAACATTTTATAAATGCTATCTGCTAATTTGTATTCTATTTTTTCTGTTAAACCCTCCGAATCTGTAGCGTAAAAAATCATTTCTTCAAATTTTATTCTTTCTTCTGTAGCTGTTAGCACTGGTATCGTACCAAAACCTAATTCCATCAAATTGTGATCCGGCTCTTTTGCATCTTTTGTATAGAATAATATACGTTCCATCTCTACCGTTCTATTTTCAAAAGCTGGCCAAATAAATCCTTCCGTTGGCTTCTGTACTACCCAGTCCCTTTCTCTGTTTTTAAATGCTCTAGTTGCTTCGTCGTATTCTATGCCTGGCGCGGTCAGGCTCACAGGGCAAATAGCACCTAAAATGTATTCGTAAACTTCGTCACCGTCCTCTAACTCCTTGCCATCTGCTGCCACCTTCGGCACATCGTACACATCATGAAACAGCAATATTAGATAATTTCCTGCAATTGCTTTGTTCTGTATGATTAAATTGTATAAAGCATCAAGCTTTCGTTCTTTTTCTGGATTTAATTTGCTTTCCAGTGCATCTGCTAAAGCGTACTTTTGTGTTCTGTTTTCTTCACATATTGTAAGACCTAGCATTCTATCTTCTACTTTTCTATTCAATACCTCTTTTGCAATATCTAAATACTTATATACTTCTTCTTCCGGAAGATTTAGAAATCTTTCGTTTAAACTTGTCATACGCTCTTTTTCATTACTAACGTAAATTCCTGCTAATCGTGTGATATTTGTGTCCTTTAAAGTCATTCTTTTTCTTAATTCTGATATATCCTTACTACTCAACATGTTCGTTTCCCTTCCTTTCATTTTCTTGTAGTTCTTCTAAAAAACTCCATTTGCTATACACTAATTTCTTTTCCTCCCAATTTGGATAATGCTTTTTAAGATAATTTTGGAATATAGTAAGCATTTCTTCTCTATTTCCTTTGTTTCCGTTGTCCAGCATATTATGGTGATACTGGCATCCTACCGCTCCATTCTCCGGAATACCCAATCCGTTTTTCGAACGAGGTATGTAGTGCATTATTGATTTCATTTCTGCTGCCAGTTCATTATTGCAAGGCATGTAGCCCATTGCGCAAAATATACATTGGCCATTATCTCTTGCGACTATTTCTCTTCTTGCTTTTAACGTAAATTCTCTTTTTCTGGATTGCTTTGATTTTTTCATTTTATCTTCTCCTGTTAAATCTGTTGTAGAAGTGCAAGATTGCCTCTACATTTAATCCGCTTTGCGCCATTTCAATTGCCTGGCAATTTGGCATCCCTGCATCAAGTAAAGTTTTTAGCTTTTGTAATATGCTTATGTATTCCTCAAAATCATATAAATGCTTTTTGGAATCCAATTCATCTGCTGCCTGTTCTGCAAATTCTACGGATGTTATTTTTGCAATTTCTTGTAATAGCCGCTGTTCTTCTTTTCTTATTTGTGTTCCTCTTGCTTGCATTTCCTTAATTATTTTTTGTATGCTCATGCTCACTCTCCAAATCTGTCTAGTTCTTTTTCTAATATCTTCGCTGTGCTACCTGTTGATAATTTTGCATATGCACTTAGCTCGTTGCATTGTGCTATTTCTTTAAGTTTGGTTATTACTTCTTCTATTTCCTCTTTTGAATACGTCTCACACTTAATCTTTTCAGCATTTTCCGAGATTCCTTCCTCCACAATTTCCGCAATTTCTTCCACATTCGGTATTTCTTCTGTCGATTCCTCCTCGCACTTAATCTTTTCAACGTTTTTTTCGCTTTCGGTCTGTGTGTTATCCACAACTTGTCCACCCCCTGGAATCGTTTCAGGAAAATCGTTTACATTCATTTGCCCCGGAATTTGATCTATTTCTTCTATTTCTGGTGAAATGTATTCTTTTTTTGGTTGCACTGGTGCAACTTCTTCAAATTGTTCTTTATAAAACTGCTGCCATCCTTCTTTCTTATAGACAGCATCCGCAAACATATCTTTGATAGTCGTTATCAGCTCTGACCATGTATGTGTTTCTTTTTCATTTTGTCTTACATCTACAAGCTCTAAGTCTCTCTCTATGCCCTGAATCGATAGCATCAGCTTTCCTACTCCTGATACACGTACCGTTTTTACTGCAATTCCGGAAGGTGCCAGTATATCAAGTAAATCCTCTATCGCAGGAGTTTGTAAATCTATTTTCCATAGTGCAATATAGTCCTGTTTATTTTCCTTGAAATATTGGTATATAAACTTTTGCAGGCGGTTCATTTCTTCATTTTCTTTCGGTTCTAACATCACCTCAATGTCAGTCTTTTTTTGTTCTTCTCTTACTTCTCGTTTGATTTCCTGTATTTCGGCTCTTGTCATTTCTGGTTCTATTATGTCTTCTACCACCTCTGGCAAAGTCAACATTTCAGCCAACTTTGCCACTCCGTAGCCTTCGTACTTTTCTTGCAGGCGGTCCGAATATCCATCAATCGAATACTTATCGTTGATTGCAATAAAGCGCGAAACCTGATCTTTGCTCAAGTTATATTCAGCTTTGGCAAATTCTTGCATGTTCGAATAGCCACTTTCGTATAGAATATCCGTATCTCGTGCAACTTTTAATAAATATCCAATTCTTACAAAGCTTTCTACTGATTTCTTTAATTCGTTGTCCAGTTCCGTTTTAAAATCTTTATAGCTTTTTTTAGCTTGCAATTCTTCCATATTCCTTCTCTCCTCGCATTCTCTTTTCAATCTCCTGTTTCCACTTATTCAGTTCTTTCTTTACACTTTGATAGTTTGGCTGCCTGTCATATGCCGCATAAGCCTGTAATATTTTTGTGTCTTTGATTTCTACTGTATAATATGATTTTGCGGGTTCTTTTTTCTTTCGCATAAACACTATAAAGCTAATACCTTCGTCCATTCTTTTAAAGTATGTGTCTGAAGCTGCAACGCAATGATGTAAGCGCTGCCCTTCCTGGATAATATCTTCTGCGCAGCTTGCTACCCTGAATATGTACTCTTCCGTTTCAAAATCATACATTTTTCTGTTTTTCTCATAATTTTTCTTTATATTTTTAAATTTTTTATTCAGTTCTTCTGCTCTCTTTTTATTCTCTTCTCTGTTTTTTTCATCCACATAGTGTTGATGAAATTCAAGCATTCTTGCATTCACCCTTACAATATCATCGTGCAAGTTCATACCTTTCTCTGCTGCCATATCTAAATAGTCAGAATACGTTTGATGTGTATGTTGATATGAATTTCCTAATCCCATTTGCCGCCGAAAAAAATTTACAGCCTTATTTACTGTCAATCCTGTGCGTTGTATTTGTAAATCCTCCATGTCAACTTCATATTTGTTTATGAACGTCAAGTTCTCCTGCGAAATTTTTTGCCCTGTTCTTTTTTCAAATTGCAAAGCTAATAAAGTTTTTACATTTCCGTCCATATCTCTTAGGCGGTTTGCTCTCTGCTTGTCCAGGCGTAATAACTCATGTGGCGTATTTGCCTGCGTATTTAACCAGTCCGGTGCTTCTCTCCACATGCCCCACTCTATTAGCTTTTTCGCTATATTAAAATATCTTCCTCGAAGCAAATACTCTAAATATTTACGTTCTGTTGCAATTCTAATCATAGTGTTGTAGTCTAGCGTTACGTTTCCTTGTATTGCTGCATCAATGCACCTTTTTGTTTCAATTGGCAAATCTGTTTCTTTATAACCGTAGGGATATACAACTGTTTCTTTGTCAAATACCGTTCCATTTTTTGTATTCCACCAGTCTTGATTTTCTAGTCTCATACGTTCTTGTCCATAATAAATATCAGTCCTATGCTTTTCTACATCCTCAAACAGCCGGATTCTTTCTTCTCCGTATATTCTGTGGTGTGCTTTTTTTGTATTTGTAGGAGCGAATAAATCAACCTTATCCTCTCTGTAAAATCTAAAGTGCCTGTGTAATATAACGCCGTCTTTATATTTTTGTATCGCAATCACATTTTTTTGTTCGGTTACTGCTTGTACTCTTGTCTTTATTTTTAAATTTTCTTTACAATGCTTGCATATCATTTCTGCGTTGTGCTTTGGTTTTTTTGTCTCATACCAATTTTTTGAACATGCTGAACATTTGCACTTGTAACCTCTTTTGGTTTTATGTGGGTCCGCAAATATAAATCCTTTTGTAAAAAGATTTTCAAGCCATTCTTTGAAATCGTCTGTGATTGGTTCTACTTCATCCATCAAAGCTTGAATTCTGTGTGCTTTTCTCATTTGTTTATTCTTGCTTCGCGAAAAATTTATATCATCTTCGCAGCTTGAAACTAGATATATCGCTTTGTTGTGTTCGCTGCCAAAATACTGTTTTATGTTTTTTTCTGTCTGTGTAGAGCATTTTACGTCACTACCAAAATAGTAATAACATTGTGTATCTCCTTCATTCACTATCGTTGCAAAACTCATTTCTGACCATTCGCCTGCTTCATAAGATTTATGTGTAGCCTGCATTTTTGTACATAGCAACGTTGCATAATCTTTGGAGGTCTTGTCCAAGAAATGCCTTGCGTATAGTCGTTCTTCTTCGTATAAGGCAAGTTCTAAAACTTTTCTTCCTCCGCCTTCATGTACAAATGCGACTGCTGCCTTTTCATTTTTCTTTATTTTAACGTCAAGCTTTGGTGGAACGGTCCTTTCTAATATTTTCTTCTTCATTTCTACGCCTCCGCTTTTTTGTATAATTGCTCTATTTTCTCTTTTGCATTTCCGGAAACATAATATGCACGTATAATCTCTTGCAATTCTCTATCCGTTCCACACGAACAACCACAATTTCCGCTTTTGTGTTTTCTGGCTCCTCCCTCTATAGCTTTATAGATTCCTTCAATTCTTTTTTTCATTATGCCTTTTTGAATTTCCGGTTCTGCTGCCATTGCCTGAACAAAGTTCCAGATCGTTAAGCAAATCATTTTTTTATTTGTATCTCCACTTTTTGAAAACTCTTCCTTTTCTATCTGCAATCTTCCTAATGCCGCCATTACAGGCGTTGCAAGTTCTTCTGTATCTCCTGCCACATAATCTTCACAGTCTTCTTTATCGATTCCGTTTTCTTTTGCTAAGGCAAATAGAGATTTCATATCTCCCTCTTTTTTAAATCCTTCCGCTGCTTTATTTAATTCTTCCACAGAGTTAAATTCTCCAAATTTATCAAACATGCTGTTTCCTCCTTATTTCTTCCGAAAAAAATACCTTGTTTACATTTTTCTTTCTAACTTCAAAACTGTATCTATGTTTTGCAAGCAATCTGTCCAACTCTTGCCATTCCTTTGCATTTGCTACTATATTTCCTTTCGCATTTACCCAGTTTCGTACTCTCCAGGTATCTACCCACTTATTTTCTAAACAGGATACGAGATATTTGCTTTCTGTATGTATACATAACACGCATGGTCGGTTCATTCGTTTTAACGCTTCAATTAACGCAATTAGTTCAGATTTATTTTCAGTTATATTTGTAACTTCGCGATACCCATCCAATACGTGTATGGTTCCTTCCCTTTTAATAGTCAGCGCATACTGTACCGTTCCGCTCCCTTTCTTAAATCCTTTTAGATTACTGTGCGTGTAAACGTTTACATGTTCCAATCATCTTCATCCTCTCCGTATCCAATTCGAAATTCCGTATATCTTAGGTAACTCATTCCTGTATATGCATTTACCCCGAAGACAATCGAATTTTTATCAATATAAAATCCTTTTTTGGGTGTTGGACCGTTTTCGATTGCTTTTTTTAGGGTTCTACGTTTGTAGAACTTTCTTTTTGGTTTCTTCCTTTTTAAATTTCTAGAACAGGAATACTTCACTAAGTGTTTTTGTTCTTCTTCTGAAAACAAGGACATTTGTTCATAAATTTCTTCTGTTGGTTTTTTTACGATATAACTGGCCAGTTTTTTCATGCCGCCTTTTTCGTAAATATGTACAAAGTACACCTTTCCATATTTCCATTTTTCTGTTATGTATACATCCGCATCTGGAATCCGATTTATGACCATGTGGATATGTATGCCGCCCAACTTTCCAATTTCTATCCGTCGTATCCACTTAAGCTCATATCCCATTTTTTTATATTTATTTCTTAAATTTCTTCTGAAGTTCTCTACTGCCTTTAAAACTTGCTGCATTGACATTTTTGTTCCTTTCGGAAATGTCAGCGTACACCAGTAATCTCCTTTGACAAAATTCCAGCGTAACAAATGCCGAATTCTCTTTTCTCTATTTGCCTGGTTCTGTTTTTTTATCTGTTCTGGAGTTGGTTTTCTTTTCTTTTGTCGTTTTTCTCCCTTGGCTCCATACTTACCAGCAAACTTAATCTCATTTTCAACACAGTAGTCAAACTCATATTCATCTTTCCAATACATTACACACCTTCTTTTGTTACAACTTTAATATACTAATTGTTGTACTTAAGAGGGTTTCCCCTCTTGCTTTTTTTGTGTGATATGCTATAATGAAATCAGTGTTTTGTGTGGCTAATTTCATTTGCATAGCACTGCCGGCATCCGTTAAATGCCGGCTCTTTTATTTTGTTGCAAATCGAATTCTTCGCTTGCTGTTTCGTTTCCTTTCTTTCTGCCAGTTCAAGATGTCCAATTTCCATTTTCTTCCTCTTGTGGTTTCATAATAGATATTTCCGTCTGAATCGGCATAATATTCGTATAACTGGCCGTTTCTTTGTTCTTCTGCTACTTTTGCCGCTCCGTTTGGCGGTGTAAGCCCTTGAAACGTCCATGCTTTAGCTCTTAGCTCGTCTGTTGTCATATTCTTTCTGCCCTCCTTAAATCAATAATTGCCTTTGTTAAAATGTTTTTAACGCGCTCTGTATCAACGTCAGAATGTTCTTCCAATTCCTCTGCTAAATATTTTGCTAACTTTTGATTTGATATTGGACCTGTCTCTTTCAGTTCTACTTTATGTCTGATTTTCTTTGTAACTTTATCCCATTCTTCCAGCAAAGCTCTGCATTCATTTCTTGTAACCAAAACTCTACTCCTTTCTACTGCACGAAAATCCTACAACATGTCCTGCCTTGATAATTGTTTCTGTTCCTTCTAACATAAAACGTCTAATACAATCTTCTAATGTTATTGCTTCTAAATTCATCACTTTTCTCTCCTTTCCGTTGCCCAGTGCAACTTCCAATCTCTGCCTCTACTGCCAAAGCACCCTACTATCTATTCAAAAAAATACAAATGTAAGGAAGGGTTTTAACATAGAATGCTTTTCTAGTAGAGTGCCTTGGCAATAGAGGCAGAATAAAAGCGTTTTATCACCACAGTATCAGCTTCTTACTCCTTGCTTTCCTTTCTTAATTGTCCGACTTTATCAAGTATTTCCTCTCTTGTCACTCCAAGAAATTTCGCCAGCTTTCCCGCCGAAATTATGTATGTCCACGTCGTGCTATCCTCTTGTTTGAATGCGGCACCTATATCTAAGGCACCGCATTTCATTCCCTGTTGTATTGTCAACGCACAAACACCCAATATCGTTCCCGCCTCTTGTACTGTTACTTCTCTTTTCTTTGTCATCCTTTCCCTATGCTCCTTTCTTTTTCCTGCTTGCCGATGCAGCAATTACACCTTGCGCAAACAAGCAAATCTTTTCAATGTTTTCTGGAGATTGACGTGCAATTTCCTTTACTAATTTTTCAAATTCCTTTGACATATTTCTCACCTCGCTTTCCTTTCCTTGTTTTTCTTCCATAATTCTCCTATAATTTGTTTGCAGGCATCTGCCAATGCTGAGTACAAAAGAAAGGAGAAATTACACTATGACCGAGTTGTCAAAAAAACAAACGAATATTTTACGCTACATATATTTTGAAGGAAAAACAGTTTCTCAAATAATGGAAAAATTTCATCTCAATCAAAAAAAGTTAAAACTTGTTATGTCCTCAAATAATATGGAAGATTACTATTATTCAAAGCAAGATAATACTGTGCCATTCGAACAAAAGGTACTCAATATCACTCTCGAAGGCATCTCTTATGTTGATGCCAAAAACCAAAGTAGGTTTCGTTTTTGTTTGCCAAATGTTCTATCAACTATCGCTTTGATAATAAGTGTTATTGCATTGATTGTGTCGATTGTGTCCTAACTATTGCATGTGTTTCAGTAACATAATTAGCAACGCTATTACATCAATTACTATTGCACACGCAGAAACATATATTGAAAAATTGGGGTGCATTTGCCAAAAACATAAATGCCCTTTTCTGTTTATGCAAATGTATTCACCCTCTTTTTTCAATTCTTCTATTCGTTTAAGTTCCTTTTCACTGTGTTCTACATCCTCAAACTCAACTTCTTCTCTTCTATGCCAAAGCATTCTTCTCACCTCGCTTTTCTTTTCTTGCAAATAATTTACAATAACATTATTCTTCTAATAATTAAGTTCCATTCCTGCTTGATTTTTTCCCATTTTTCTCCTATAATTTACATGCAAACTGTTTTACTTATATATAGAAAGGAGCGATTTTATGGCTACTTATAATTTGAATGAACTTATTAACTTTTTGAAAAGCTTCCAACAGGATGGTATTCGTTATGTAGATATATCCGAAATAGAACCTGATGAAGATTGTGGCTTTTCTCTGTGTGTTAAAACCGTCGTTGACGATTCTGATATTCCATCAGAAGATTCTTTTGACTCATGTCAGGTAGATTACGGTAATCTTTATACAGATTCCGTAAAACCTAACTTATCTTTCTCTGATGATGAAGTTTCAACTATTTACAATGCAATTAAGCAAGCTTCTGAAGTTTATAAATCTGATATTGATACCTTCAAAAACGAAGCTTCTGCATGTCAAAAACTTAAAGCTAAAATAAGGAAGCATCTTCTTTAATATTGCATTCCACGTAATAGCTAGTTTTGCTACGAATGGCACTTTTTTTTATCATTGCCATTCGTAGTGCCTCTGCAACCTCTGCTAATTCTTCTAGATTTTCATTTCCTGTAATTCTTATTTCTACATGTATTTGTTTTCTTTTTCTGCTTTTAAAACGAAAACTATTTTTCTTTGCTCTTTTTGCTATTTCATATATTGCTTTCACTCTTCTCACCTCACTTTCGTGTTTTGTTTGAATACATCTTAATACAGTTTGAAAACTTTGTCAACGCTTTTTTGTTTCATTTGAAAACTTTTTTTATTGACTTCTTTTTTTTTACGTGCTATTCTATAGTTGAAAGGAGGGCTTACTATGTATGCGATTGCATTCGATCTTAAGATTGATGATTTAAAAAAGAACTATGGCGAGCCTTACAACGGAGCCTACGACGAAGTTAGACAAGAGTTAGAAACTCTCGGCTTTGAATGGACACAAGGAAGCGTTTATATCAATTCAGATAGTAATAACAGCTTAACAACTGTTTATAAAGCGATTAATCGACTTTCACAAATTGATTGGTTCAAAAAGAGCGTTCGTGATATTCGAGCATTTAAAGTTGAGGATTGGTCAGACTTTACAGAAATCGTAAAAGGCTAAACAAAAAGAGAGTAGCGTATTCTGCTATTCTCTTTTTATTGAAAGAAGGTGATATATTGAACGAAAGAGTAAAAGAGCTTCGTAAATTTCTTGGACTTTCTGGTGAAAAATTTGGCGAACGAATTAGAGTTGCAAAATCTACAATTTCTAATATCGAAAACGGTAACAGAAGTGTTACTGAGCAACAAATAAAATTAATTTGCACTGAATTTGGCGTAAGCGAAGAATGGCTTCGTACTGGTGAAGGTGAAATGCTTATTCCCGTCACTCAAAATCAAAAAATATCTAGGTTTGTGGCACAAAGCATGAAAACAAATAATCAATTTGTTTTAAATACAATTGAAGCTATGTCACAGCTTTCACCAGAAGAACTGAAGACTATTGAGAAGTTCGTGAATACAATTTCTACAAATTAGATATTTACATACTTAAAAAGGTTGCCTTTGTGCAACCTTTTTTTGTGTAAATAGATTGATTATTTTACAAAAAACATCCTTTTTCTTTTTAATACGTATTGATATAATACGTATTGTTTGATATAATATAAAATGTAAGGAGGCATTTATATGTTATCTATTTATCCAGCATGTTTTTTTAAAGAAGAAAATGGTTATTCCGTTGTTTTTCCAGATTTAAACTGGTTAGCTACACAAGGAGATACACTTGATGAAGCTATGTCCATGGCTGTGGATTGTCTCGCTGGTTATCTCTATTCTTGCAAAAAAGATGGTGATGTAATCTCTGCACCATCCAAGCTTTCTGATATCGATATAGAAGCTATCGGCAAAGAACTTGATCCAGGCACTCCAGTTGATGGATCATTTGTGAATATGGTATCCGTCGATGTTGAAGCATACGCAAAACAACACTTTGAAAAATCCGTTAAAAAAACACTTACCATTCCATCTTGGCTGAACGAAGAAGCCCTTGCACTTGATATAAACTTTTCTCAAACACTGCAAGAAGCTCTTATTCAAAAAATACATGCAACTAAATAAACCTCGCAATATCTAAGCGGTAATAAACATGAAGTATCAACTTTTTCGCGTGCTGCAAGAAGCACTTATGAAAACGCTGAATGTGTCTCGTAATCTATAATTTCAAAAAAGGCTACCTCGTGTAGCCTTTTGCATATAATCGAATATGACCCCATACAGTTCTATATAAATACATATTTTTTAGAAACAGTTGACTTTTTCATTGATATGCTATATTATATTGTTATAGACAATAATGAGTGCTTTTGTTGTACTCTTTTTCATTTATTTGCATATAATATATTGGAACGTACTCCGGTGACCTTCGGGCCCGGGGTCTTTTAATTCTACGGGGGAATTATCTATGGAAAAACCTTTCAAAACATATGATGAACAAATTCAATTACTTATATCTAGGGGAATTGAAATATCGAATCCACAACAAAAAAGTAATGCAAAAAAATTACTGCAACACGAAGGATATTACAATCTAATCAACGGATATAGTATACTTTTCTTAAATGCTCCTAATTACTATAAAACTGGTACTACTATGGAGGAGATTTCTGCTCTTTACAAATTTGATATAAAACTACGTGAAATATTTCTAAAAAACATTTTGCATCTAGAAACTAACATCAAGAGTCTAATGTCTTACTACTTTTCGCGTGCACATAAAGAGGCTAATTATCTTATTTACTCTAATTTTAACACTTGTAAAAGAAATGCATCGAAACATATTACTAGTTTATTTTCTGAAATTCAGCGACAAATTGCTTCTCATGCTTCGGATCCAAATATATCACATTATTTATCTAGACATGGTTATATTCCATTATGGGTTTTGAACAATATTCTTACGATGGGGACTATAAGTAAATTTTATAGCTTAATGCTCCAACCAGAAAGGCAAGAAATTTCAAAAACATTTCACCTATCTGACAATGAATTAGAAAACATTTTATTTTACATATCAAAAATAAGAAACTTTTGTGCTCACGGGAACCGTTTATATTGTTACAGAAGTAAAGATCCTTTATGTGACTTTGAAATTCATAGAAGGGTAAACGAAACGGAAAATTCGGAATTTATTTATGGAAAACGTGATTTATTCGCTTGTGCAATTGCACTAAAATACACCCTGTCAAAATCAGAATTTAGAAAATTTGTTAAGGAAATTGATATTGCTTTAAAAAACCTCAAAGGTCGAATGTCTGTATTATCCGAAACCGATGTTCTCTCATCAATGGGTTTCCCAAACGATTGGAAAGATCAACTATTGCTTTAGTTTCTAACTAATTCCACTATTATACAAAAAGTAGGTGTTTTTAACCTACTTTTTTTGTTGCACCAGTGCAACTCTTCAAATAAAAATGCGCGCACCCCTTTCCATGATACTCGAATACTCGTTAGCTACGCAACTTTTTTTCGACTAAAATTTTATTTATATTTTTGTATATATTTACATCTATTCAATTTTATTTGTTTGTATTATAATCAGTTTATAGCAAACAAACGTTCTGTACAGAATTAAAATGGAGGTGTTATTATTATCAAAGATACAATTATACATATTATTGAAAGTATTGATCCTGAAATATACGATGATCAACTTCGTTCAATTTATGAATTTATCAAAAATTTAATTTAAAAAAGACCATCTTTATTAACTAAAGATGGTCCCAAAGCTATTTCACAAGACGTGCCTATGATATAATAGCCCCTAGCAAAGTTATTATATCATATTAGGCACCTCTTAACAATAATGTAGGTGTCTTTTTTGCGCTCAAAATTAAGGAAGGAAGTGATGCTATGGCACGAGGTAGAAAGCCAGTCACAACAAAACAAAACGAAATGAAACGTGCCAACGGAACCGGATGCGTTCGTAAATTATCCGGAAACAGAAGAAAGCCCTGGCAAGTGCTTGTTACTCTCAATCTTTACTATGATAGAGAAAAAGAACGAGGATGCCAAAAAACAAAAACGCTCGGAACCTATTCTACAAAGGAAGAAGCAATACTTGCATTAGAAACATATAATTCTAATCCCTATGATCTTCTTTTGCAATGTAAAACTTTTTCGCAGGTTTATAACGAATGGTCGCAACGATATTTTGCAGAACTGAAAAGCAATTCCAGCGCAAGAACAATTACAGCCGCTTACAAGCATAGTTCACCATTGCATAATATGTCCTTTGCAGCTATTACAATTACAAATATGCGTGATACGATTAATAATGCAGATGTAGGAACGTGTACGAAATCACGCATGAAATCAATGTATAATCTTATGTATGATTTTGCGGTAGAAACACAATTAGTTCCAATCAATCTTGCGCGGCAATTCAATTTAAAAAATATACAAAACAAAATCAAAAAAGAAAGAAAGGATAAAATTCCTTTTAGTCAAGAGCATATTCAATTGTTATGGAAAAATCTTGATTATGGATTTACAAAGATGATTCTTGTTGGAATTTACACCGGATTTCGCCCACAAGAATTATGTTTATTGAAAACTGAAAATGTTAATTTAGACGAATGTTATATAATTGGTGGCATGAAAACCGATGCAGGAACGGACCGATACGTCCCCATACATCCAAAAATATTTGAAATAGTAAAATCTTGCTACAAAGATGCTGTTGCGCATGACAGCCCTACTTTATTTTTTGAACTTGAAAAGAAAAAATCTGTGTCTCTTACTTACGATAAGTACAGAGGGCGTTTTAAAAAAGTATTGTCGTATGTTGAATTGGATGGTTATTCTCCTCATTGCACAAGACATACATTCATTACGCTTGCCAAAAACTACGGCATGAACGAGTATGCTATCAAAATGATTTGTGGTCATGAAGTATCTGACATAACCGAAGCAGTTTACACACATAGAGATAAACACTTTCTGCATGATGAAATTTCTAAAATAAAGTAGATCGGTATGTATCATACCTGTATCATACTTGTATCATACCGACCTACTTTTGTATCATTTCATATTATTCTAAATGCTTATTTTAAGCCATTTCTTAGAACTTACCTGCCTTAGCTGCTTCCTCGATCGAAACGGCAACGGCAACTGTAGCTCCAACCATTGGGTTATTTCCCATTCCGATTAATCCCATCATTTCTACATGGGCTGGAACAGAAGAAGAACCTGCGAACTGTGCATCAGAATGCATACGTCCCATAGTATCTGTCATACCATAAGAAGCTGGACCTGCTGCCATGTTATCTGGATGAAGTGTTCTACCTGTACCACCACCAGATGCTACTGAGAAGTATTTCTTACCCTGCTCGATACATTCTTTCTTGTATGTACCAGCTACTGGATGCTGGAAACGAGTTGGGTTTGTAGAGTTACCTGTAATAGAAACATCTACTTTTTCTTTGTGCATGATAGCAACACCTTCTGTTACATCATTTGCACCATAGCAGTTTACCTTAGAACGAAGACCATCTGAGTAAGCTTTTCTAGAGATTTCTTTTACTTCGCCTGTGCTGTAATCCATCTCTGTCTCAACAAATGTAAATCCGTTAATTCTTGAAATAATCTGTGCAGCATCTTTTCCAAGACCATTTAAGATAACTCTTAAAGGTTTCTTACGAACCTTATTAGCCTTTTCTGCAATACCAATTGCACCTTCTGCTGCTGCGAAAGACTCATGTCCTGCTAAGAATGCGAAACAATCTGTCTCTTCCTCTAATAACATCTTTCCTAAGTTACCATGTCCTAAACCAACCTTTCTCTGGTCAGCTACTGAACCTGGGATACAGAAAGACTGTAAACCTTCACCTAATGCTGCTGCTGCATCTGCAGCTCTTCTACAATCCTTTTTAATTGCAATTGCTGCACCTACTGTGTAAGCCCAACAAGCGTTTTCAAAACAAATTGGCTGAATACCCTTTACCATCTTGTAAACGTCTAATCCAGCGTCCTTTGTAATCTTTTCTGCTTCTTCAATGGAAGCAATTCCATAGCTATTTAAAACAGAATTGATTTTGTCAATTCTTCTCTCGTATGATTCAAATAAAGCCATTCTATGTATCCTCCTTATTTTTTCCTATCTTATTTGCATAATTTATGCCAAGCGCGATTACTCTTTTCTTGGGTCAACGATCTTAACAGCGTCATCCACACGACCATACTGGCCCTGTGCCTTTTCAAATGCTGTGTTAGCATCATCACCAGCTTTGATGAAGTCCATCATCTTACCAAAGTTTACAAACTTGTATCCGATGATTTCATCATCTTCGTTTAATGCAAGACCTGTAACGTATCCGTCTGTCATTTCCAAATAACGAGGACCTTTCTTTAATGTTCCGTACATTGTACCAACCTGAGATCTAAGTCCCTTACCTAAATCTTCAAGACCAGCACCGATTGTAAGACCACCTTCAGAGAACGCAGACTGTGTTCTACCGTAAACGATCTGTAAGAATAATTCTCTCATTGCTGTATTGATAGCATCACAAACTAAGTCAGTGTTTAATGCTTCTAAAATAGTTCTTCCTGGAAGAATTTCGGATGCCATAGCTGCTGAATGTGTCATTCCTGAACATCCAATTGTTTCAACTAATGCTTCCTGAATCACACCTTCCTTTACATTAAGGGTTAATTTACATGTACCCTGCTGAGGTGCACACCAACCAATACCATGAGTAAATCCGGAAATATCCTTGATTTCTTTTGCTTTCACCCATTTTCCTTCTTCTGGGATTGGTGCAGCTCCATGCTGTCCGCCAGTTGCTGCAATTGGGCACATCTGTTCTACTTCATTCGTATAAATCATGTTGAGACTCCTTTCAATCTTACATTTTTTATTGCGCTATACATATGCTGAGTTCGTACAACGCATTTACTACATTTTCGCACAAAATGACAAATTAGTCTATAGTTTTTGGTGAATTTTTTTCAAAACATTTATCAAAGCAAAAAATATGTGGTATAGCAATCCTTCACCATACCACATACTTTTCTCTTTCTTTCATTCACAAACTATCTTTGCCTCTAAATCATTCTGCCTGCCCTGCAAAACAATATTAAAAGCAACTTTATTGTAACATGAAAAAGAGAATTTCTACTTTTTTTAGACAGATAACCAGTTTTTGATCTTATTGGTTTGGGAAGATAAGCTTGACGGAGCTTTTTTCTTATCATATAATGGTTACGAATATTTTTTAAAACAGCGGGTACATTACAAAATGGATTAAAATTTATTTTTAGAATACAAGAAGAATGGAGGATTTTATTATGGCAAACATTTCAAAAGACATGCTAATCAGTGAAATTTTAGAGGTAGATCAAAGAGTGGTTCCTGTATTATTAGATGCAGGTATGCATTGCCTTGGTTGCCCATCCCATCAATTTGAAAGTTTAGAAGAAGCATGTGCCGTACATGGTATTGATGTAGATGAATTAATCGTTAAATTAAACGAAACAATTAGCAATCGAGTAGGAGGCGGTGCCTAACCGCCGTCCTCTCACAGCACTGTACGTACGG